>SDBV01001549.1_pt1 | contig 34588 bp, 40 predicted proteins | sample 2277081 | NCBI WGS metagenome assembly SDBV01 (sample SAMN10402039, study PRJNA504765) | marine sediment metagenome | isolation source: marine sediment core GS10_PC15, 223 cmbsf | place: Arctic Ocean: Southern Knipovich Ridge | collected 2010 | reverse complement strand
AATTTGACCAGTAACTCCACCATTAATAGTATCAAGAAAATCAGAAGAAGTATCACCTTGAGTATCAACAGTATGATAATTTTGTGTGATCGTTATTTCACCGGTTGCTATTGTAAGTTCGGTTGCAGCGCGGGGTCCGGATATGCCCAAAAGGGAATCATGTATCTTCCCTGCCTCCGGCGGATCATCGGTGGATATTTGGGGAATTTGATCGTCCCCTGTACCAACTTTTTTCCCCAATACTGATTCATGGACCTTGCCAGCATCGGCGACTCCGACTGCTATTTGAGGTATTTCGTCATCGCCGGTCCCAACTACTTTATCCAGAAGGGTACTATCTACTTGCCCTGCTCCAGCACCAATCTCGGGGATGGTCCCTGTGGTAGTCCCTACATGCTTCCCGTCTACGGTATCTGCGTTCTTACCAGTGAGGGTAGCAGGGATTTGGGCCAATGGAATATCTGCGTTTGAATCTAACGCTACTAGATCACCAGCCGTCACACCAACATGCGCACCATCTACCTTGTCGGCATTTAGATTTGTAACCTTCGCCTTGGCCGCATCGACTGATTGGCTACTGCTATCGAGCAGCAAAGCTGTCCCAGTATCAGCCTTGGCCGCCAGAGCTGCCCCCAGCTCCTGAATGGCCGCTTCCACATCGGTCCCGGTAATATATCCACCGCTATCAACGATTGAGACCTGAGCTGCCGCTATGCTATGGGGATCAGCCGCGCTATCAGCGTGGTCCTGTAGGGCACTATGCCCGTGAACAAATACCGCTTTGAAAACTCCCCCCACATAGACCTCATAAATGCCTTGGGGTAATGCCGCTACACCTGTGGCAGCTTCAATCTTGTAATATCCTGTGGCCCCAATCTCCGGCACGGAAATCGCATCTCCCGGATAGGCATCCCCGTGCAAAACAACCTCTACTGTTTCACCGGTATCCAGAGCTCCGCTGGATAAATCGATTAGTGGAAGGACTAAATTTGGTGCTGCTAATGTACCCATTTTTACCTCTCTAATTACCGAATGTCGGTAATATCATAATTGCTTTATCGGCTTCGCCATATTTGACCTGTGCTTCAGTCAACCCCTTCAGGATAAAGCTCCTGAAAATATAGTGGCTCAAACTGCGATAAGTATTCATGGTCAAAGTTAATCTGAATTGAGCATAGCGCTCTAGCTCTGATCCCTGTACCCATTGATTTCGCTGGTATGGAGTCCATGCGTTCCATGCTGCTTCGTCTGAGGAAAACCGAACCTCCATCAGCACATCAAAATCTAAATCCCATGCCGTATAGTCTACCCAGTCCACCAGCCATTGATAGGTTGCATAAGTTCCCAAGAGGTCAATATTGCCGAAAGTATAAACTGGATTTTCATTCTCCGGGATCAAAGTATTTTTATTGTTGATGAATCCAGTATTCGTAATGGTGTATGTGTCCCCATCCAGTAGATCGGCCCCCCGAATTGATTGGTAGCCCTCAGTTGCTTCATAGGCATTGATAGAGTTAAGCCCATCTTTTACGTGCAGGGGAATCACATCCCGTCTTAGCTGTGTTTCGGCCTCAGCCTCTGTCTCGGGGGTATCCCGCCAGTAATGAATCCATGTTGCCTCTACTCCACCCAATGCCCAGCCGGTCCCAATCGGGGACTGCCCCAGCACGAATCTCATGCTTTGATCGTAGGGAGTTACCAATGCAATCTCACGGCCTTCATTTTCCAGGCCGACTACCGTACCGCGATTTTGATGAGTTTTAATGGCATTCATTATACGAATCGCCATGATCTTGTCAGTGTCGTTATACTGGCGTCTAAGGCCATAATCGGCTGCAAGAGCATCCAACATCGAGGAGTTGCCGTCTTCGATCCCCAGCTCGCTCCTGAACGTATCAGCGTCGGAATTATAACTATCGATGATGTAGCCAATCGGCCCCAGCAGATCATTGAGAGTTTGATTCCGGGCAATAAACCCCGGCAGTTTCGCCTTGATGTTGTCCAGCGCACTCATTACCAATCCGTTATCTGCAAGGATGTAAAAGTAGGCAATGCGTAATCTCCCACGGTTACATTTGCTGAGGGAGCAAATCCCGAAAGCACTACTTCCTCTACTCCCAGTGTTTCGCTTACCAACGAGAATAGATCGCTCCAGTCAAGGTGTGTTCCCCATTCCCATTCTCGATAATCGAGATACAGCCTAAGGTTCGTGGTGATATTTGTTTCCACGGCCACTAGATCAAATCCCTCAGCCCGGCGAATCTGTGCCACCACGTTTACAGCAGCCCATTCAAGATTTCGGCATACTATCACATCTCCCAGCGGCGCTTTGCCTTGAATATAGTGTCCTATCTGATCAAGGTCCGATACACTGAATACTCCAGCATTATTCTTTACAAGGTGTACTACAATGGTCCTTAAGCTGTAGCTAGGATGCCCCGCCTGTGGCTTGGCTCGGATCACATCTGCGCGGGCTTCCATTGCCCATGCTTCATAACTAGCTGATATTCCCTGTGATAGTGTTGCTAACTGGGTTATCGCCCGGTTGCGTAATTGTTCATCTGTCTCCAAATTGAATCCCCCATCGGTAGGAGCTGCATTTGCCACGGCTGTTAGGCCAGTAACCTGGTCCACCATGATATTGATCTCGCCTGCATTAACATTCCCCTCGCTCCCGGCGACTGCGGCCTCAACATCCACCTCCACTATAGTACTGGGGGGAACGCTATCACTCTCAGTAGTGACAAATCCGATCCCTTCCGGGGTTGCCAGTTTCATTCCCAATGGTATTACTGTTCCGCTGGTGCCGGTAAAGGTCACAGTCTTCGCTGCTTTACTGGCCCCCCTTCGTGTTGTCGAGCGGGGGGCAACTGCTATCTCCAGATCGGTTCCCCCAGCATAAATGATCCGGGCAGAACGATAGAGCTGGTGCAGGTTATAGTAAAGCTGTGCCATTATTGCCGCCACAGCATTGTAGATGCTACGAATCACACTCCCCTGATTAAAATCAGTCAGGTTGGAATTATTGTTCCGCGCCCATTGAATCATCTCGGACAGAATTTGTTTTCTTGTTTTTATGATCATGTCAGCCTCAGACTTGCCTCTAATTCTGCTTCAGTTAAATGGTTTATCGCCGTGATCTGATATTTTACTCTGAAAGTATCCCCGTCTCTTCTGGCTGTTACCCCTGAGATGGCAGACACTCGCGGATTGGTCATTAGTGCTCGTTGAACCTCGACGGAAATCATTTCTCCAGCAATCTGGGGAATTGCTCCGTTTTCGATCTGAACAATATTGGTCCCATATTCCGGTTCCTCCGGGATTGCCCCCATTGGCGTCTGGATAACATTGTCCAGCGCCTGAAATAGATTAGCTGTGTGTTGGGTCAAAACCAGATCGCCATTACTGACATCAATGTCATTGGTTAGGTCTCGTCCCAGTATCTTAATTCCATTCTGGGAATCCAATACAAAGTTGTTTCGCAGTCTTTCGGTATCCACTGATTCGGTATAGGGGATGCTAAGCTCCCGACCGCTCCAATCATCAGCAAATATATCTGAGGGACTAAGATTATTGAATTCCATGATTAGAGGAGCCTTGTCTGCATCTCCCAGCTCCCTTCGCGCCAGCTTTTCCAGAGACTCCCCTGTACGGACATAGACCTTTTTGACCGGGACCTCTATTTTGTCGGTATCGCTGTTCGTCGCCGTGCGATAGTAGGCCGGGATGTTCAATAGCGTTTCTAGCTCCAGTCGAAGGTCGTCCAATATTTTAAGTAGGCCATATAGATTAGTGACCGCTGGTGTTGCCCGTGTTTGAAGACTTAACCTGCGAGCACCCGTGATTTCCGGTTTCAATACGCCGCCCGTGCGATATGCCCATGCCAGCAGGTCTTCAGTTCGTGGCTCTCGATTGATGAACTCCGCATTCATGCCGCTCACCTGCTTATCCACAAAATTGTAGATGCCAGTAAGCAGCTTAAGAGCCTGTCGAATTATATCCATTGCGTTGGTCACACGGCGGAAACTTTTGCGGGTTTCCTCGATTACTGTGGTATGCTTTTGGGGATCGGTCACGCCAAACATAGCATGATCATCAAATGGATTTCGTGATCCCGGAGTCTCGAAAATATCTATCAGGTCACGGAATATCTCTCCGCTGCCATAGGCACGAATGTCGCTCTCGGCATCTGAAATCTGTAGCAATAATGCCTGTAGCTGCTGGAATCGCTCCCTTACTCCTGCCCGGATAATTGTTGCTGCAAAAATGTTTGAGTGAATTACCTCCCGATCACTCATCTCCTGCTCTATTATTAGTGCCGGAATATTCGGGGGTGGTGTCATTATAGACTCACATTTCCAAGATTGGCTACCATTTGAGAGACCCGTTCTGTGGCCGCTGATACCAGCCCGGACAATATTCCATCAACTAGGGGATTCCCCGTGACTGGCCGCAAGACTGTCGTTTTCATGGTGTAATTCCAGAGCATATTTCGAGAGATGTTTTCGCTGATATTCAGACTCATCACTTCCACTTCAAGAAAATGCTGTGATGCGTGACTCATCAACCAGACCGTTGGTACGCTGCCGTCAATGAGTGCTTCATGGGATAGATCGACCATCCATTCCAGATACTTTACCCAGCCGAATCCATTGTATATACCACCGTTGAAATATCCCTTTGTATTGTAACCGAAAGTCCCGGTTATATCGAAAGGACTGGGGGCAGGCCCAAAGTCATCCACCCAGCCACCCTCTCGGGTAGGAGTTACAGTAGTTAAGAATTGCTTCAGATACATCAATGACTCGGGCATAACCGGAAAGTGCATTGTCACCGGCGTTGGAACACCTAGTATTTTCCGCCATACAATCATTGTCAGCATATTCGGCGGTTGCCGACCTCCTACTCCGTAGACAAGTGGTGGCAGAATCGCCATCAGGATACCTCGCAACTAAGGGGTGTTGTGTTTTTCGTCGCCACTACTTGCCCTGTAGCATTCGTGACGAATGCGCCTGTCGGGACTTTTACTTCCAGATTATCCTTCAGATAATTCACAAGAGCTTCGGCCATTGCGTCCAACGCGTCATCTTTATTAGTTGGGTTCCCGCTCATGCTCTGGAGCAGGGCGTTCTTCAATCCATTTTTATTGATGCTCATATTATACTTTCACATTCGTATTACCAATTTGGTGCGGTGCCCCCGTGACTACACACACTGGGAGATTATTTACCAATGCCATGGCTGCATTTTTCCCTAGTTCGACCACGGCTGCATCGATCTTTACAGTGCCAACTGCGGTCGCCTCCAGATCGCCCCCAGCACTGGCTTCAATATTCCCAAAGGCAGCTACTATAGCATTTTCCCGAGTATTCACAACCACATCCCCTTTTGCTGCAATACTTACCGCACCGTCAGCTTCTATATTGATATTCCCCTCATCCCCTAACATTTTCAGCTTCAAGTTCCCGAGGTTCCCTGAGAGAGTGAGCGTAAGATTTCCCCCCTCATCACTCTGAATTTCAACTCGCCCGGTGACTTCCGTAATAACGCCGTCGTCATCCCGTGGACCAACCTCATGGATCAGGTGGATGTCTTCCGGGTCCGAGTTGTCGATCCGGGGATCGCCCCTGAGCATCACCTTGTCAACGACTACAGGATTGTCTATGCTCTCAATATATCCCACCAGTACATAATCGCCCGGTTGGAGGTTCCAGTAGACTCGCCCGGCCACCTTCACATCCGGGATTATCTCGGTGGTTGATCGATATTCAATATCAACACTGTTGCGATCTGGATTGACCCTTATAACTCTGGCGTCTCTGAACATTATCAAATTCCCTTCAGAAAATCTAACCCGGCTTGGTACAGGTCATTGCGGTCGGTATTAGTCAGTCCGCGATCAACAGTGATCAAGGTAGTGAACGGCTTGCCATAGGCCCAATTATTAGTAACTCCCTGAACATAAAATTGTGATTCGAGATCGGGCCTGAAAACTTTGTCACCCACCCGAATGCTTGGATTCCCTTTAATGACCATTGTTCCGCTTTCCATTCTATGATTATCTCGATTCCATAGATATAGTTTGTTGCGGTAATATTGATAACGCTCCAAGCTCCCGTCGGTTGTCTCACCATCCCCCACGATGGGGATATAATTCAAGCTGACTTGTAGCGGCCTCGTTCCAATTTCTGCTACCAGCTCCGAATCTACCAGCGGATGAAAAGTCGCATACTCGGAATCTGCTCCAGTGAATTTATCCGATGATGTTACAGTGAATACCGAATAGGCATTGCCATGAGCTCTCGCTAATTGTTCATCCTTGAGATCGCTGGGATTAATCACATGGAAAGGCTCGTCATCGATCCAGTTTTTTATATCGTGCCAGCTAGCGAACCGGGTTTCTCCCAGCGCACTTTCAGATTTTTCGGGGTCTTTCAATCCATGGCTGAACGGGGTTGGCCTGCATCTGAGATATAATTTGCCATCCTTCGATTCTGTCCATAGCTCATTTAATGGCTCTTGGATATAAGTTTTGAAGTAATCCCAGACACTGCCGGAATAAGCACTGATCCCCCGCGCAAATATCTTTTCATTTATGCGGACAAATAATTCACTCCCCACATCGAGGAAGTCCTCAATTGTCTTCCCCCCGGAAAGAGTCATGGTGAACATTGGCAACGTGACAAATATTTCTATGATCGCTTGATATGGTGGCTTCTCTGCAAAGTCCAGTAGGATTTGTCCCTGCTGGAGCAGCAGGTTCCTATGGGCTAAGTCAGCCGACAATCCCAGTGCGTTAGTGAAGTATTGAATGAGATCAAACTCCCAGATCGCTCCTAATGACCTTCCCGTGATCTGCACGGATCGCTGTACGGAAGTGCCCCCCACCGCCGTGGATTTTTGTACCTTGTCAATTATGCCAATCATAGTTGTCGTACCGGCTTCTAATTCGATTTCTACCAAGTCCAGCGGGCGCACGGTTTCATAATAGTACGAATCGACATCTCCGGGACGAATCTTATAATAAACCAGCTCGATACTGAAGGTTCCTGATGCTGCCCCCATTTCATTGTTGGTCATTATCTTGATAATATCCTTCATGGGAAATTTGGTAATCGCCAGATTGCCGCCAATTCCAAAATCCCGGTCCTTCTTCGTATGAAAAAGCAGGGCTGGGCGGGAACGCCTTTTGGAGTAGGGTGCCATTAGTAGTGCCTGCTCATTGACTTCTTTGACATGCCGGAAAAGGGATCATTCCCCATCCCTACGAGCCTTTGCTCTGTCGCGTTATCCGCTGGCGGTTTCGGTGGTAATTGATATTGATCCAGTATCGTCTGTGCTGCCTCTGAGCCAAGTCCCAATTCTGCGATTGCCAGCGCCCCTCTCAAAAATAATTCGTTTGCTTTCTCAAACGCTAGGGCAGCGGTTTCAATTTTCCCAATCTCGGTAGCGACGGCCCGCATCTGAACCTCGAATCCTGTGGTTTCCCGCAGCTCCCTGATCCGTTTATCAAATCCTTCGGTTGTGGCTAACTCCCGCATGAGTTCCCGATCTTTTTCGGACATATCGAGACCGCCGGTAGCTGCCTCAAATTCCTCATTGGTCATGGAGCCTAACTGCATCTTGCCGCCCAGTTTCTCTTTCATCTCCAGCCAGCTATTAATCTCCTTATCAGGATTGTATAGTTCCTTCATTTTGACAGCTTTGTCAGTCCATTTGTTCAGAAGCATTGCCTGATTCCAGGGGTTTTTGCCGCCAAGCTCTTCGGCCATCGAAAAAAATTCTTCCAGTAGTCGCGGGTCTTGGAGTCCCTGCTCCTGTAGTGCCATTACCTGTCCAATGGAATAATTCCCAGCGCCTTCCGTGCGATCCAGGATTCGCCGGGCAGCTTGGAAGCCCATCCCGCCACTGGTGATAGCTTGATTAAAGCCGGTTAGCTGCTCCATGCCACGTTGTCCTTGGAATGGTGTCCCCAGGCCTCCGAGCCTGCCAGCATAGCGCCCCATCAATCCTGAGTCAGCGGTCACTGAGGTACGCATCACTGATTCTGTGAGCCTCATTACCCCTTGCAGGAATTCAGGTAATCGCCCTTCGCCAATCCCGGAACGGACCCCTTCCATAATAGCCTCTTGCAACCGGCCAAGCGGGAGGGGGTCCGGGCGATAGGCAGTCATTCCCATCCGCGCCGCAAATTCAACTCCTGCCGGTTTCTCGATTCCAAAGGCTGTTGTTGTATTGACTACCTCATCCATCATTGTGCCTCGGAGCCGCTGGCCGGTTAACCTGATATATGATTGCTCTAGCCTGCTCATTTCTTTCAGGGTGGTCCCGGTGAGCATTGCTACGGCTTCAAACTCTTCCCGGAAGGCTGCGGCATCAGTACCCAATCTCCCAGTCATAGCCTGTATCATCATCAGGTCTGGAGCAATCTGCTTGTAAGCGTCCTTCCCCTGAATTATACCCGAGATTGCCTTATAGGCTACGAATCCCGCTAGGCCAGCGCCAGTCCCTACCGCTAATTTCCCCATGGTACTCATTGCGGCCATCTTGCCTGTTACTTTACTGGCAAACTTTCCAAGTCCCATCTGGGCGATACCTGTAGGTCCAACCCCTCGAATGCCCATTCCTGTAAGTTCGGTCAATATGTCTGCTTCGCCGGGAGCTCCAATTCCCTGTGCCTGTGCCCATTCCTTCCGATAAGCTTCCCCCTGTATCGAAGTCGTGGTATCCTTGATATGCTCCGTCCGCAGAGCATAAATGTCTTTATCGAGCCGCGCTTTGCCAAATTTGCTTGTTTGGCGTTGCCGCTGATACTGGAGATCGGCCATCCGCTCCTGATTTCCCATAGTCTCCAGGCGCGATAACAATCCGATCTGCTCACGGATAAACTGGTTCTGCTTTTTGAGATCGTCAGGGAATTGCCGTCCGGCTTCCATCCGCAGGTCATTGAAGTGACCCCAGCCCGCATTCATCTGGTTCAGGGCTTGAATATGCTGCTGCATATTTTCATTCCCTGTGGTCTTGGCGTCTATAGTGATTCCTATGCGATTCTCAGACATCTGGGTCCTTTTCAGGTATGGTTATTTAAGGCTATCGGGAAGATCAATACCGAGTTCGTCTTTCACGGTTTGATCAAAGTCATCATCGACGTATGTGGTCTGATCGGATTCCTTGCCGGGAATCGTCATTTCAGCGCCGCATCGCGGGCAGAAGTCAGAGCCGGGATGCGGTGGACCCTCATACCCACAGCCTCCCTCAGTAGGACAGTGTGGTATGAGGGTCTTCCGTTGTTCCTCGACCCTACGATCTAGTTCCTGATGGATGTAGAATTCTTGGTGAATCCCTTCATCCGTCATATCCAAATAACGCTGGTCGGTTGGCGGGAGATTGAATTTTCTCCTGAACCAAATCCGGGCGGAGCCTTTATCTAGGAGCGATAACGCCTCAGTTTTAGCTCTCTCCCTCACCATCGCCGGTGTCTGGATCGGCAGGCTGTCCTGCTCTGAGAAACAACCCGGACTTTTCAGTCCACGCCTTCCACAGTTCGTCAAACTGTTCTGCCGAGAGGGCTTCGCAGCCCTTGAATTCATCCGGCGGTTTGCTAATCCGTCCCTCCAGTTCGCTCAGCCGGAACAGGTTCCAGCCTGCCTGCATTTCAGGCACGTTGGGCGACTGCATCATCTGGCCGTACATGCCATTAGATAGGGTCGCCCGCCGGACTGCGATCTGGGTTTCTTCCCCGATAGTTAGAATGTTCTTGATGACGAATTCGCCAGCAGTAACACTCACTGCACTTACTTTATCCATTTTTATTTTCCCCTATATGGATAATTTGTTATGGTGAATTTACAGGCTCGCCATACATACCTGAACCACTTCGTTGCGTGATCGCATTCTCGCCTACAGTCAGGCTGAGGTTGCCGATCTTGCAGCCGGAGATGGTTGCAATGTTTTCATCAGTGTACTTGTCTTGAAGAACAATGGTGAATCCCTCTTGCGTGAGGATTGCTTTCACTATATTGGGAACTGTCTTACCAGCCCGTTCCCCGAACTTCAGTTTATTGAGATTGTCTTCAGTCAGGACAAGTGATGTGAAATTGAAATTGCCAGAGAACCGAAGAGCTATGATCTCAAAGGGTTCCAATTGCCCAATGGCATAGGCCCCTTGCAGTCCGTAATCCTCATTCTCAGTAATGGTGCTCATCACACCAACTTTGGTGCCCGAGAAGAACACCAGCACTCTGGCACCGTGTACTACTTTCTTAGCCATGAGTATAGTCTCCTAATTTTGGGCTAATTACAGGACCGTGACGGTCTCAATTAAGAAGAAATTGAATGGATTATTCAATCTGATTGGAACCTTCACACTCCAACCGTCATCCAATCTGGTAGCTGCCACAGGCTCCCATGCTGGCAAAGGATTGTCAGGATCGGAATCATCTTGTGCTAACACACCCTCAGCTTCCTTGGCCTTGCAATGGGCTTCGACAAATCCGATTATGGTTGCCCGGCCTACCCCGACCGTCCCGCCAACGAATGTTCTATCGGCGGCCACAACCAACTCTTTATTGAATTGTCCCGCAGATCGCATTAACGAAATCTCCGGGGATGAGTTACTACCCACATCCCACAGGCTCAGATTGTTCTGGAGAGAATTCACCCCTTGCGTGATCACCAGACCAACCCCTTCCATATTCTTCGGAGAGATCACACCGGCACGAATCAGGGTTTCCCGCTGGGCCAAGCTGAATTCGTGCTGCAATCCCAGAGCATTGAAGACCTTCCGAGTCAGCGGCTCCTGCACCGGTAGCCCTGCCGATAGCCCGGCACATTTTGCGGCAAAGAATTTGGGAGCGATGGCTTCTACTCCCGATCCGTCATCCGCAAAGTCATCGAGGCCGGAGGCCACTATTGCTCCATAGGCGGTATTCATCACCGCTGCCCCTGCTGCTGCTGCCGTAACTGCTGCTGCTGCTGTGGCCTGAGTGACAAGGCCAACGAAGGCCATGCGGAAATAGGCATTTGCCTGACAATGAGCTGTGACCAGTGCGTGATCTGCCGCCGTCTCTGAATCGATCCAGATGATCTGACAGTTTGCCTCCTCAATCAAGGCCAAAACGGCGGTGATCGCTGAGGTATCCATGGCCGGAGATGTCCCACCGGCAAGCAAGGTCCAATCAGTTACGTTACTCAGCTTGGTGCCATCTACTACCACTGTACCATCCACGTATGCGCTGAGGCTGTCCAGAGCATGTTTGGCGATATTTGGATAGGCTTCCAGGTTCACCGCAGCGCTCTTTACATCCTCCGCTGCCAGCGTATTTAGGAAGATGCTGGTCAACGTGCCGGTGCCTGCGGGGGCTGTGGCAAATATTGTGCAGTCCCAGTCCGCCAAGGCATCGATAACTGCTACCACTTTCGAGATGGTATTATAATCTGATTGGGTAAGATCATAATCGAATTCGGGTTCATCTGTGGCCGTGGCCCCGGACATCCCGATTATATGATCCCCTGCTGTGATCTCAATATCTGCCAAGGTTGCTGCCCCGACATATTGAATTGTTATCGCCAGATCAAGGTTATCAAAAACCTCAATATCGTCCGCATAGGCCACGGAGATTTTTGTCGAATTGGACGCAGTGCCATCTTCGATTTTAATCTTGATGCTGTTGACCCACACCCCATAATCCTTTGATACTATTTTACCGCTAGTACCATCATACTCAGCGGTGGTTGCTGTTTGAGCACGGACAAATCCGCAATAGGGCGCTCCGCTATGCTGTGGGGAGGGATTGAAAATGTATCCCATCGCCCGTAAGGCGTCGCCACCTCTGAGCACATCTTTTGCGCCAAGTTTATCAGTGAACCAGTGAAGCTCGCTTGGGGCACCCCCCTCGCTTTCACCAATTACGATCACCCTGCCCGTAGCCAAGGGATTGGCCTTGGGTGTGATCCCCACACTGAGTTTGCTTGCTGCCTGTGGCTCAACCAGAATTCTGTTGTCAAATTTCTGTTGGCTCATAGTTCGCTCCTTATGATTTCAAGTATTCCTCGAAAAGTTTATCCCAATCGGCAAATTTCCGGGTACGTAATGGCTCCGCTTTATCGACCTTCATCCAGACCCGGAAACCCTGAGTAAGTACATACGAAATATCACGCTCTGTCAATACCCGGTACTCTGCCAGCGAAATTAGTTGCTCAGGTTTTACCTCAGGTTTCTCAACCGGTTCTTCAGCGGCTTTTTTTTTGATCCCCCTCTTGGCAGGCTCTGCTGCTGGGGTGGCCTCGGTCGCCGTGTCGATAGCTTCCTGTTTGTTTACCATTGTATCTGTCCCCCTAGTTTTGAGGTTCCCCCTCGCCGTCTAACCATGAAGCGAGATTGGGCTGTAACGTGACCTCAGAGGAAATGGCGCAGGAAATCATCATCATGCCGCCTACTTGGACCCTATCCCTCACTGCCTCATTGATCACATCACCCTCAATTAAAATTTCAACCCATTCCATATCTCCGCCCTGCTCCACGATCAGGTATTGGCGGATAAATTCTTTTGACTCGCGGAACATATTGGTAATGGTATCTCTCCTGATAGGATTGGGGTCTTCCCATACCACCTGAATGTTATCCATCTCCAATTCGCCGTATTTGTGTTTCAGGCTAGCTTCGATCTCCCTGAAATACCCCATGTATTGATGTAAGACTTGCCCCCCTACGCGAGTCACGTAGATGGTGGGGGCCTGCATCCCCGGAAGCGCATATTCGCGCAAAAGCTTGTAGTGTTGATCCTTCACCATCCCGTAGGCTTTCATCACCCGCTCGACCATAGCCAGTATTACTTCTTTTGCATCGACGATACTGGTTGTAATAGATTTTTTACATAGAGCATTCGCGCTATCATTTGTTGATACCGCATCATCACTGGAATCCTGCAATACAGCCTTGTAATAATAGGTGGCATTGTTATCCACGGAATAATCTGAAATGCCGGTGACTCCGAGGGGGTATTGCTCATCTCCGATTGCATCCGCCGTCATATCACTTGGCAATGAGCTTGCATCAGCAAAATAGTTCGTAATCTCCTGATCGGTTACATCGGCTCCCGCTCTGCGGAAGAGCCAAATCCTCCACCCGCTCGGCATGGTCAAAGGTAGTGTCCATACCATTTCGATCTCTTGACCGAGCGGGTGGCCGAATGCTTGAAAGTTCGTAAGTGGACTTGGTGACGGCATCGATTAGAGGTTCTTTTTCAACTCCGCCAGCCAAATGTCATCGATCCTCGTCTTGGTGCTGGCAACCAGCTTTTCAGCAATCAGGATGAAGATTTTCTTCAGCACTGCTTCGCTGACCAGCGTTTTTAGAGCCAAGATCATCAGAGTCCTCAGTCCAGGTATCCAGAATGCACCAAATACCACGACTAACACCCCCATTATTGTTTTCCAGCTATCCTGTAGGTATCTCATGATGCCGCCATCAGCTCCGAAGAGCATCACCGGCAGCAGGATCGCCAATACCACTATGAGATTGAATCGCTTCATCTTATCAGCCTCCCTTGTTATTCAGCGACATGAGTATAAGCCCCACTGCGGAGGTTACAATCACATTCGCAATCAAAATAATTATGCCCACCCAGAGCCGTGACATCTCGGATTCTTTTTTCTCCCGAAATGTTGTATTGGCTTTATGGTTGGCACCATCAAATCCTTTCAGCTCTGTCAATGCTCCGATCAAGTTGCCCTTCATCCCGGTATCGTTGGGATCGAAGGGGTCTCCGCTGATCATCTTGCATAGGTCCTGAACCTCTTTTGCTACCTTCGCAACTGCCTCAGTCAGCGCTGCTAAAATTTCCGCTTCCGTTGGCATGAGCCAATTCCTCGACTAATTCATTTTTAGTATTGCTGACACAGGCCACGGTTTCCTGCATTACAGTCAGGTTATGCATCAGGAGCAGGAATCGCTCTACCCGACTGAGAAAATATGCCCCCCGGCCTTTAATCGGTTTCTGAAAATATTCTACCCCCGGATACCGCTTCGCCAGTTTCCTTTTGCCGCCCGGCCCGGAAATGAAAATGACTGGAGTAGTGCCGTAGTCATTAATTCCACCCAAAGCGGAAGCTGTCTCAAGGCCGTTAATCTCCGGGAGCTCTAATCCAATGATGAATAAATCATAGTGTTCTAATGTCGCCATGTTGATGGCGGTATGGGGGTGGCCTGTCCTATCCACCTGCACATGCGGGAGATTATCATTCAACATTGCGGCCAGTTGCTGCCGTGTTGGTTGGTCCCCATCTATTATCAGTACCTTGCCGCCGATGTTCACTTGGATGCCGTCCTTTCAGCTGCCTTGCGGAATTTCGTTACCGTGCCCTTACCGCCAGCATTGTAATACTTTAGATAATACTGAGCCTGTGCCAGCACATCACCTGCTGACGGTATAGGACGGGGTACGGGGCGATATTTCATTCTGATCAGAGCAATATTTAGCAGGATATTACCCTGCAATTGCAAATCCATTAAGGCCATTTCCTGCGGAGTCTCGTCATCGATCATCGATAGATCGCAAAGGCACACTGCCTCGATGTCCCCTTTTAATGATGGGCGAAAATCCAGATAATCATTAATCACTGATCGCGCTACCCACGGCTCAAACTGGCATATACCCCGCGCTACCCCGATCCCAGTTTTTATCTTTTGGCGGAGATGGAAGTTGCTGCCTATCAGACCTTCAACTACTATGGTTCTCAGAACCAGCTCGATAGCATTATTTGACGCCATGCCCCTTCGCTTCGCGCCTACGGACAACCCTTCAAGAACTTTCGTGATGAGGTTGCGTAAATCATCTACATGGATTCCGGTGTTACTCATTTTAATACTCGATTCTCCTTAGTAAAGGTGGTAATAAATACTCATGGTGGCGGTATCACTGCCACCCTCCGTTGCTAATTTGGCCTTAATCTGTGTGTTTGCTGGCAGTATTGGGCACTGTACTGGCACGTTCATCGTACCGTCCAGATTTGCATTCTTGGTGAGCCTTACTCTGGCGATCTCGACCTCTACGGCATACAGTACAAGTTCATATACTTCGTTGGCACTCAGAGCCTCGACGCTGATATGGTGAATGTCAAAATCTGTGGCAATGGTGCTAATTGGTACAATTTCAGCAAATGCCCCAAGTACCCATGCAGCACCTGCCGTGACTACTACCCCATTTGCTAAAGTGGGATATACCTTGCTGGACTTATGGGTATGCTCATTTAAGATATGCAATATAGCCCTGACACTATTGCCATCATGGGTGTCAAGTTTGCTCCCCAGCACATCTGACGAATCCACATTATCTGCGGAATCAACTGCCGGTACACTCATATCATTTGCGTATTGGAATCCTCCCATGATTAATACTCCCTATGCCTTCCGGTCCAGAATATAATTTCAAGATACTGGGCCGCCGTTGGCGATGAGAAATACAGTGTTTGATCTTTATCCTGCCCTGAAAAGAAAATATCGTCCTCATTCAATACGCCATTTGCCCGAAGGGTCATGTATGGATAATTTGTTTCATCCTTCAGGTCGGCATCGGTATAGGTATCAGTTACTGCTGCATCATCCAGATCGGTAGTACCGGGATCGAATACTCCGGTATCGCTGATAGCTGTCACTACTCCCAGCCGGGCCTTATCCTTGGCAACAGCAGGGATGTCTGCAATCGCCAGTGCTGCGGTAGCGTATCCGGTGACATTATCATCAGCTGCGGTAATGCTTTTAGCATCGGCTGCTGTGACATCGATTGCCCATGCACCATATAAATTCTGCGGCACGTTGGACCCGGACAAGGCCGTACCAGCCGCCACAGCCGCGATTGTAGCCCGTACGCCGCCAACGCTAACGGTACATGCGCCGTTCGCTACATTGGGCTTTGTGGTGCCAATAGCAAGGGCTGAGGCCGTGATCAGATAGCTAACTCCCACTTTCCCGGTCTTGGTATTGAGGTGGAGCACCTTTGTTGCGTCCCGGAGCTGTAGCCTGTATCGCTCAACATCATCCGGTAGTGAGAATTTATATTCCGTGTTCGCTAGAGGCATTAACACAGTTTTGACTTCTATTTTATGTCCGATTGGCATGTCTTTGCTCCTAACCTATTCTGAAGGCAGCCAGCTGGCCGTCTATTAATGTGAGGTTTGTAATTTTATCGGTTTCGACTCTCAAGCTTAATTCTTCTGCGGCATTGACCGTAATTATATCGAAGCATAATCCGCTGGCTGCCTCATCGGGATTGACTATTTCCATGTCGAACCGTCCATCGATGGCAGTGTCATCTATTGCCAGGCGCGTTACCATGGCTACATCTGCCACGCTGGATTTAATCGATGCCTGAGCAACCACAACATATGTGCCACCATTAGGTAATGCGATTTTGTTGTTTGCATAGTCTGGGGTTGTGCTAACCGCGAGACCATTCTTTGTAAAATTGGTCATCCTCGCGGGGGTGGCCGCCGCCATAGTCTGTGTCAGGGTATTTGCTACAGCCTTAATACTGCCATAGATACCGAATAATGATACCAATACATCGCGCAAATCCTGTGGGCTGATTTCACCTGTCGAGTTATTAGCTAACAAGGTAAGTAATTGAGCTCTAGTTCTGGGTGTATCAGCCATCATTAATTCCCCAATTGAAATCCGAGACTAAAGCCACTATCGAATGCGGCCATCCTGTCCATAGGTAGGTTCATCACCAGTCCGGCCTCAGCATAGTTCCTCAGCGCCAGGTGAATTCTTTTTGCTATGATGTCCGTATCTGCTCCCCGATCCGTGGGTAGCTCTTCAAATACCACGTAGTTAGGCTTAGCAAGATATTCCACGGTATAATTATCGCCAGTCGCGGGACCTTTACTTGCCAGCCACGTAATTGTTGATCCATTGAAGGTGAAATCGATGTTTTCCCGGTAAAACGTTTCTCCTTTGGCAACTTGTGTGATCCGGGTCACATCAAATGATTTGATTCGATCCAGGGTCCCTCGTTTCAGGATCGCATTGTCCCGGCGGGACCGGTCATCGATCACCATTACATCACCGCGACTTACCCGGTCATAGAGTCTCAGGAATTGGGTGTCTACCGTGTGCGGCACATACCGGTACGGATAGGTCGCTGGATTCAGATCGAATATCACATTGATCCCATCACTCGTATCTGGCGGCAAGAATACAAGGCTGGAACTGCTACCGGCATTCAGTGAGATCAAACTAACGTAGCCCGTTTCGTCGGGGTCTCCATCGGACCCTGATTCGTAGGCAATCTCTCCCAGTCCTCCACTGTTGATGCCCCAAACAATTTCCGCCACACTTACATTGGTTTCATCAGCGGCTTTTAGTTTGCAGTTGATCCCAGTAGGTGTTCCGCCATCGACCTCAAGATTGATATTGAATTTGGTGGATAAGTTCACTCCTGCTGACAAATCCTTGCCTGTCAGTATGGCATGATGGCTCAACTGCACTCTGGGGATCGTGATCCGGCAACCGCCCTGTAGGATCATTCCGGCCTTTTGGCTCACCCGGCGGAAATCAATTGAGGTCCGTAGCAGGTTATATTCCACCACCGGTTTATATAGAAATCCATTAATGCAGCTATCCCCCGGATCGAAGCCTCCGTGATTCGCCCCTACGCAGTCGCATAGGCGGGCTTCATAATAGAGGACTCTGACATTCATCTCATTGATGAGCTTCGCGGTTTCAAGTGATATGTTCAGGCTACTGGTCATTAAGCTTGTCCAAGATAATTTCGCATGTCGGTGTCGAAGCCCTTCTCGATTATTCGCACCACCACGGGGGCCATCTCGTCGGCGGTCTTTTTCGCTAGATTTTTCGGTGGCGTTCCCGGATGTATCCAGCCAGTGCTATCTTCGTGCATCACCCGGAAAGTCATATATTGACTTTGGCCGGTTGCTTCATGTCGTGGGAATCGGACCATTCCGGCATAGGGACTGGATTTCCAGTGTGGCCGCCTGTTGACATTGCCTAGTCCGGCTACATTCAAGTCTCCCTGAGTCAGCTTATTTGACCACTGGTATGAATAGCGAATAACTGGCGTATTCCCCGCTGCCGGGTTATTAACATAGTAGGCACCGGCCATCCGGCTCCTACCCAGATTCTTCGCCATAGCATAGACAGCTTTTGGCATGGTTCGCAATGTTGCCCGGCTTTCCCCTATACCACCTTCATGGCTTCCGGCGCTGGGTGTACCATGCCGGAAGGGAATTATCAGGTATCGCTTGCCTTTGGCTGAGATTCTGACCTTCGTAGATGTGAACAACATCCGCTTCATGTCATGGGCAGGGGTCCCATGCTCGATCCACTGAGCGTAGGGGACAGTATTGATTACCGCCCCCTTATAGATGTCACGCTCGTAGGGGTATTCCAATCCATCCTGTATCCCCGCGAGGTAGCTCCCCGTGGGATACTTGAAAGCTCCTTCGGTGTTGTCAATCCACCGTTGCTGAACAGCCTTGGTGGAAGTCTCAACAGCTTGCGCCGTTGCCGGGAGCCTGTTAGCTCCCAGTGCCTGCAAGGCAAAGATTACATCATCGAGGCGCTTTGTATCGACATGCGCGGTAACATTAAACATGGGCTGCTAGTCACCAACAGCGCCTGTAATGTCTTCAACCGTCGCGGCATCAACTGCTTGGATGCCCTCTCCAACTAGACGCATCCTGAACAGGCTCTCGGTCACGTCTGAACCGTCAATAATGTCGTCTGTCACTGCGGTCCACGGAGCCTTTACTCCATTGTGGATATACAGCACACCGAGTACCACAAAGCGGTTAGGCATTGCGGCGATCATTGCATCTGCTGCGACCTTGGCGGCTGCAAAGTCGGCGTATGCCATTAGCGAAGCGGTTGTGTCTCCGTCAACTGACTGGACGTAATGAGCGGTCCCTGCCAGGTCGGTTACGATCAACCATGCTCCCCATGTCAGGGTAGTCACAGTATCGGCAAGCGGGAATGGCAATGTTAGATCGGCGGCAACTTCTGCCAACTGAACTCCATTAACCTTCACCGTGGCCGCGCTGATATTTAGCTCTTCATCTGTCCCGCTGACATCACCAGTAGCGGCTGCAATAAGGCCAGTGTCGCCGCTTACATCATAGTAAGTGGCTGCCGTGACCTGAGCATCGGAAGTGACTGGCAGATCGGTTCCGATAGTGAATCCACCACCAGCAGCTTGAATCGTCAGATAACCAACCACAACGGTATTGGCAACCAGAGCCTGAGTAGCGAGTGCCAGCAATGCGAGCTCCGCAGATTCATAAGCCATCGTGCCTGTACCACCGTTGGAATTGGTTGTGGTCAAGGCACCAAGTTTACTGATCTGGAAACGCCACGCACCAAATTTGGTGGCGGTAATATCTTCGGCAGCTCCATCGAGCACTGCTTCAGCAGCACCATCGAGAACATCGGCGGCAGCTGCGGCAAGGGTTGCCGGGGCTGAAGTACCAACAGCAGCACCTATTACAGCATCACCAACATGCTGGTTATTGGCATAGACAGTAGAGTTTGCTACGTTACCACCTGTTCCGGTAGTAAGTGCGTCTGATGCGCCTGTCCAAGTTTCGCCTACGCCACCCTTGGCTTCAACAACTACTGTGCCGCAAACAACGGCACCCGAAGCAGTTATCACACCCAGATTGGCAAGGGCAGTTGCAGCATCAACTGCTTCTGCACCCCAATCAACATGGGTCGTAGCATTAAGATCGATAGATAAAATTGCGGCTGCGAAATACGCATCAGTTGAAATTTGCTCAGCTGTCCCTGTGTCAAAGTTTTGATCGGTTGCGATTGTGACCAGCACACCACCAACTATGATCTCGAATGCGTCACCATTCTTAATATCGTAGTTGGTGTCGATCTCGAAGTTTGGCGGAGTGACACATCTGGTTAATTCCTGTGTACGCAAGGCATTCACTAATGTTTTGATGTCGGTCACGACTGTCTTGCTCGTGCCGTGGTCCGTTCTGAGTTCATTTGCCATTTTAATTAACTGAGCTGTCTTTTCAGCCAGCCCGACATCGGCGGAAGAATATAGCTGCCCCCCAATCTGATATTGGATCGGGCCGTTCATTCTAACTTTGGTAGTAGTGCCAATACCGAAGCCGCAGCCCGGCGCACCTGCTAGTAATTTGTTTTCCGTCACCCTCGCGGTGCGAAGCTGATTGACCAATGTGATGATCCGTTTGAGCTTATCACCGAACCTGATCTCTCTGAACAGGCCATTGATCTGGTGGTTAAGACTATAGACTTGATTTCTCGACATGATTGTAATCTCCCTTATTTACTGAAAGCCATCTGCTATCAGTCGTTTCAAATACCTTCCTTTGAATTCGTCTATCCATGCGCTGTCCTGCTTCTGATATTGTTTCAGTGCCGCCGAATGCTCTCCGAAGGTTGCACTCGAAGTATAGGAACGGGATGCGCTTGCGCCGTCAATGGATTTCGATTCAGAGGAGATACCCCTATGGGTATCAAGATTTGGTAGCATATTCAGAGCCACCCGTCTGCCAACAGCATTTTTAATGCTGTTTTTTTCTTCAACGTCAAGATTCGCCCAGTCCAGTCCGGCCTCGTAGGTATATAGGAAAAAGTCTGGGTAATAATGAACTCCCCCTTGCAGGATCGCCAGTGTATGCCCTACCGTCATAATGAGGCGGAAGGCAAAGCCTGACGCTCCCCCTGCATAGGGGATCACTTTGATTAATCCCTCTTTCGAGTTTCCTACCGATAGCCACTCATCTGGGATAACTGCTAATTCCTGATCCTTGAGCATGAGCTTCATGGTGGTCGCGGATATTACTGGAGTATGAAATAACCTCTGGGTCCAGAACTTCTCATAGAGCGGAGTCTTGTCAAAATCGTGATACTCGTCTGTGATAGTTGTGGGCGTGAAGTAGGTTTTTGTTCTCCGTTGTAATTCATCCGTAGCAACAAGAATTTGGCTCCTGATTGCTTCCCTGTATCCCAGCCCTTTATAGGTAGCTGCAATTTCATCTTCGCTGATGCCCCTGAGAAAATTATCAAGGATGTATGAGGGAGATACTAAATAGCGATCAGTGCTCACGGTGGAAACAATGACCGCATCTTCAGGATCGAATTTGGCCTCCAGCTTGACTACAATGCTGCTGAGCGTTGCTTCCCAATATAGGTAAGCATCGTCAGCGACTGCTGAACTGGAGAATGTTACATCGAGGTAAAATCTTCCGCTGGAACTATCGAGCGTACAAACTTTCTGACTGAGGTCAGCATCACCCGAGTCCTGTAGAAAGGCTCCGGTGGGATCGACTATAGAAAGTTTTACGGCATCGACACTCTCATCGGTATCCAAAAAGACCCGATTAGACCTCCCGAGGAATAGCTTCTGCATAAGCCCTTATTTTTTGAAGCGGTCGTCCGCATAGATTCGTTCAAGTAAAATTGCTTTTGTTCCCGTGTCGTCAACATCATGGTTCCGGCACCACCGGGCTACAACCCTGCGGCTGTCATGTGAAGTCGGGAGCTTGATTTTTTCCGTTGTCTCCGGGGGAATTATTTCATTGCCAGTGCCTTCACCTTCGCCGTGGTCTTCACCATCATTGGCTTCGATTTTGCCGCCCCCCTCTTCGGCTTGACCCCCAGTGCCTTCATCGGCAGAAGTGGCCGCAGGGGCCGCCTGTGCGCCATCTGAGCCATCCTGTGATGCTTCACTGGTCTCGGCGGATTTCCCCTTTTCTTCGATCCCGCCTTCGCCATCTTCTGTAGAGGTAGTAGAGGTCTTGGGCTGCTCCAAATCCTCCTGCTGGATAGGGGCCGCTTCTACGGTTTCCTTAGTTTTTTCTTCAGCGATTTTAGCATTGGTGGCCGGAACTTCATCATCGATTATTTCAAGTTCATAGCCCCTTTGTCGCTCGCAGAAAAACTGTGCCTGCTCTGGGGTAAACTCAGTTGCAATACCATTCTCAAAATGGACCATTCCAACTGAGGTTACTCGGTCAAGAGTATGGTCATTAGGCGCTCGTAATACTCGCATTTTATTCCCTATTTAAGTTGTGGCTAATGCCCGGAGAAAAACCTCCGGGCATTAAATCCGTCAGTTTACAGCAACCTTATACAACTGGGTCGAAGGTAGATTCTGACCAGCGCATGTTTGTGAACAGGACATGGTACGTGCCACCAACTCGTGCGTTGACCAGCTTCTGAACTCGCAGATACATATACAGCATGTAGAGATACGGAAATCCCACGATGTTGTTCAAACCAAAGGCTAGCTCCATCCTTACGAATGGCATGAGTTGCCTGTAATCCAATGCGTCGGTTTCTTCAGCATTGGAAATCAGGAGACCGCATGACGTACCCGGAAGGATCAGATTCAAGTCTACATACGGTGTCGTACTCACCGGATTGGTAATTGCAATATCCCCGATCCAGCGGCAGTCTGTCGCATCTACTGCATTCATCGCGCTGCGATAGACCGACAGGCCGGTAATGGTTGCATCATTACAGGTGACTGTCAGGGTGACTTTTTGGCCCGAAGCCACAGTGATAGCTGCGGCTGTGGCGGTCCCTATTGAGATACCATCGGCATCGATTGCAGACACTACATACCAATAATCGCCTGCATCCCCTGATCCAAACTTGGAACTGGCATCACTGGTGGTTGCGCCGGTTACGCCCGTAGGCTCTGCCGGTGCATTGGCGGTATCCGGGAAGTCGGCTGTCAGTGCTACGACATCGGCGCTTTCTCCACTCGGGAAGAAGGTGTCAATCGAGCTGACAAATTTGAAATGGGGATCGGCCCCATCACCCCAGCCCTGATAAGCAAAGTCACTGTAGTAACCCGCTGCGGGCTGACCAAGTAGCATGTCACGTGCCCCGGCCTGTTGTGCGCCCGGCAGGTTCACCCGGCGGCTGACTGGCAATATCTTGTTAAGGTCAGATTTGACCTTCGTCGGCATGAGCATGTGAGTAGCAATCCCGAAGTTATTCAGGATGCGCTCAGCACCTACGTCCAACTTATTTTCGGTGATGTCCCCCCCTTTACTGTAGCTGGCGGCACCGGTGGCCCGGCAGTCAACTATAGCATCTCCGGCCCCAGCATTGTAGGCCGCCAGAAGCTTGGTGTAAAGGCCATCAAACTGGGTCGGCATGAAAGCCGAATTCCCAAAGATGGTTGCCAGTTCGATACCCTCTAATACGGTAACGGCTGCGGCATTGTTGATGATCTGATGCTTCTCAGCATAGGTCTTGGTTGTCTCGGCCACATGGCTCAAATCTCGCATATCGCGGATGAACTTCGTGGCATCGACTTTACGTTCCAACGTCACGTCGGAAACGATGGGAAACGCAGTCTCTGAACGCCACTTACCATAACTATGGCGCTTGACATTCGTACCGTGATCGGATAGGACCATCCATTGATCAAGGACCGCATAGATGGGCTTTTTCCGAAGCAGATTATAAATCTTCAATTGGCTGCGGTTCTCGGCAGTTACCTTCAGCTCGGTGTCGATGTTCTCTACTGTGATCGCCCGGCCACCTGTTAAGGTGTCCAGATCGGTCATATCAGAGCCTACACCCTCACCGGCAACAAAGGCTTTTTCAAGGCCGCGAGCCGAAAATTGGAGCGAGCCGGAATCAAGCAGCGACTTATTTAGCTGGTTGATCTCGTCAAAGCTCATTTCGGGGTTCAAGAGTTGCATGATTAACTCCTAATCATAAGGTTGAAAAATTCTTTCTACCATCCTGTGAGGGTAGTTGCTATTTGCCTGTAGCCTTCTCCAAGATTCCCGCAACCGTCTCGTACTCGCGGGAACGGTATGCGTTCTCGGCAAGCGACATTTCAGATAGCGTAATCTTGTTGGCTTCCTGCCCCTTGACTAAGCTCTTTTTGAGCTCGCCAAAGGTCTTCGGTACACCTTGGGGAAGGCCACCGACGGCATTCCCGTCGCCAGCGCCTTCACCGGCTAGGGTAAGTTTTGAAAGATCGATAGGTGCTCCCGGACGGGATTTGAGGATCGCCTCAATTGCCGTTGCCACAGGAATAGCATCATCGCCTTCCCCGATATAGACCGACTTCCTGACGGCTTCAATCTGGGCGGCCAAGTCGGTACGCATGGTATCCACTTCACCCAGAGCCTTCGCCATTATCTGATCTCTTTCGTGATCGTAGGCGACTTTCTGGTTTACCAGATTAGTCAGGTCTCCCACACTCTTCTGAATGTCGAGGAGCATTGGCGCGGCGTCAAAATATTCGCCGTCGTCATCGGTTATGGTTTCGATCTCATCCGCAATAACGAGACCGTTATCGCCCCCGGTTTCGGATTTGAACAACTTCTCTTTAAGCTCAGTGAAGCTATCACTCAAGCTTTTCAGCATGGATGTCACTTCTGTCTGATCACCGGCAGCGTCCCCCGCACCGTCACCGGCAGTATCTTCGGGGAACAGGGATTTGGCAAGCTTGGCCGCTGTCTCTTCATCGTGGCCTTCCTCGACAAAATGTTTTGCAGCATCTTGCTCAGTATCAAAAATCTTCATTGGAGAACTCCCGTTTGTAGATTTTTTGAGTTTGGATTTCCGTTTCTTATCCTTAGAACCGGCTGCACCATCAAGGTCTTCAGCGGTCTCTTTGATCTTGTCGTCGATGTTTTCCTTGGCAATGGCATCCACACCGGTTTTCCGGGCTAGGTCCGTACTGGTTGGAGTGGCCGTCATTGCTTTTTCAGCATCGCCCTTATAGGACAGGGATTTGGCGAATCGTTTGTGATTCTCTTCAAGTGCATGAAGGTACACAGACTTATTCACCGGGTTGGGTGTGATCACTACATTGATCACTTTAGCCTTGCGGAACCCACCTTTGGCAACTTTGCCATCGGTATAATTCCCCTCGATAGACCAGCCCAAAGTTTTTTGATGTTCTGGAAATTGGCGGTTGTGCGCCTCGATGTTCTGGACCAATTGCCATACATCATTTGAAAATTTTCCGTCTGGGAATATTGCACCCTTGATTAGCGTTCCGCCATTCGCTCCCGTGGTTCGCTCATGGGGGCATCCGATAATATGAGCTGGATCGTTCTGGACGTGCTCATATTTGATCCAGCCCTGATCATCGAAGTATGAGAAATCGAGGGACTTGCTTATCAGCCGCTCGTCGTCCTCATCCAGACTGGAGTTGGTTATCTCCCCCCAGATTAATCGCCGCTCGATCCGGTTGCCCGTATCATCGTGTACGACATCTTTGGCCGAATCTATTGATTTTGTGAGATCGATCATCCCGTGCAGGATGAAATCTGGCTTGGTCTCTTGTTCCCTACTCATGCTAAAAAAAATGCCCAATCCCCTTATTGGGAACTGGGCCTATGACCTTTTTATTTTTGCTCCGAATCGAAGCTATAATGTCCTTGCCTCTGGGGTGCAAATGTACTCACTGCTAAAGGTCAAGTCAATACTTAGGGTGACATTTTTGTCAGAAGCTGGTGACATATCTGTCATCGCGTCATCTATTATTTGGGGTAAAAAAAAGGCCCCGGATGGGGCCTTTTGATGGTGGGTTGTTTAATTGAATAGTGGTTTGAAGTGGTTCAATGCCTGATACACCGTGTTCCGCATCTTGACGAATAGATGGTGTGATTCAGTGTTGAACTGTACTCCAGCGAAGGGGATGTTGTGAATCGCTATTAATGCTGTAGCCAGTTTTGGGGCAGACTTCCGCAGGCATTTGAGCGTACACCAATATCCGATACCATGGATACTGTACTCAATCGAGGACATCACCACGTTCTGATCTGGCTTATTGATCGTGACCCGGACCCTTTTGATGAGGACCTTTCCACAGGTCAGGCAATGCCGGGGTGGCGCTTCCTGCCGGGCTAATTTCTCCAGTTCATGTTGCTTCATTACTGAGAGCGTGGCCTTATAGGGATTTTTCCCCTCTTCCAATATGCCAACTTCATGTCGATTCTCAACAAGGGGGAATACTTCTGTATCCCAGTAGTTGCGCTTAGTCATAGTCATAATTCCACGGTATCCTTTCTGACTGCTCTTTCAGGATTTCGTTCCAGGTCTCCGGCTTCTCTGTTTGCTCGATATTATAGACCAGCCGGGGATCGGCAGTCCATTCAATCCCCCGGACCTTACAATCATAAAGAACCAGATCGATCAACTCCGTTAGATCGTCATAGAGCATCCCGCTATCCGGGGGATATTTGAGGATCAGCGGCTCACCACTGGATCGATCAACCCGGACTTCGGCTTCCCATTGATCACCCCATGCCCACACTTTGAGTAGGTTTGTACTTTGTTCTAGTGGATACAGGGTTAATGATCCGGGGCTGTGCATGTCCATCCGGGACAGGACACTTTTATCATAATCGATCCCGCATTGGTCTAACAGCCAGATCATTCCCCGGAAGCCTTCGCCTTGATAGCCTATACCGAAGCCGGACAGGGTTATGATGCTGCCGTCAGCGCCATGTACTTGGGTCTCAGTAGCTACCATTTCACCATTCCAGTTGATCGTGATCTGCTGGATCGGATATACCAGATGACGATTTTCCAGAAATACATTTTTTGATTTCTCTGTGACCCCGTGGCCGTCGTCATCGATATGGGTCAAGGTCGGAAGACCTACTTCCATGCCCGTGCATATTGCACATCCCCCTAAGAGGATCAGGAAGCCGCCGGGCTTACAGCGTTCCATCCAGCTTCGCAGTTTCTCCCGCTCGTCAACATCAGAGGCTCGCTCCAACAGATGAGCAATGTCATCCCCGGACCAGTCCAATTTGCTACCCAAGTTGAAAACGAATGCGAATGTTTTGTGCTGATTCATCTCATTCATTCGTCATTTCCTTTATTGTGAAACTCCGCCCAATGTTATGGGCCTTCAATACTTTGAGCACCAGCAGGCCCATGACCTTGCCAGTCACCCTCAGTAATTCCTTTTGCCACGCCTCATCGTGGGCAATCCCTTTTTCATGGGAGAATTCATGCGCCAATAACGCTAGGAACCAGTACGGGTCTGCTTCTGCCGCGCCAGGCATGAACTTGGCTGTGTTGATTATCAGCGTTTTGCTATCCCGCTGGTATCCCGCCTGTATCGTTGCCCTGCCTTCATGGATAAATTCTACCACCAAGCCCTGCTCAAATGGGTAGAGGTTATTCCAGACATACCGGGCCACGTTAGCCATGATCCATTGATGCTTATCCCATTCCTTAACCGGTATCGGCTCCACCTCTCTACCGGCCTGATAACCAAACTGGGCACTGGAATGCACCATCCCCACTTCTTCAAATCTGGACCTTTCTACCGGCGACATAGTGCGGGGGTGAATTACTTCGATCCCTTTTTCCATTGCCAGTTGATTTGCTTCCAGATCGGATGACCATAGTACAGCATCTTTGTAGCGTTTGCTCTGGACCTGCATCACTGTGTCGTCGGTAGTTATCTCGTCTTCCACGGCCGTCCTGACCCACGGTAATGACACATCACTTTCTTCGAGGCCGTCAATACCGGTATTCAGCACTATAGCATAGATGTCCCTGAGATAGCTATCGGATACATTTTCCCGGTTGGGAGATAATGGTACTTTCTGCATCACGTTCACACTGAATGGACAATCAATTGGCTGAACCGGGATTCCCATCTCATATAGCCAGCCGCCCTCGTTTGGATAGCTATCGTACAGCTCGATTTTGGTCTTTCGTTTGGTTGGCCGCATGGCACCATCATTGAAGATCACGGTTGGTAATGTATCTTCGATCTCATAGTCCTTGGCTGGCCGTGACACCGTTTCTCCATTTACCAAAAATGTTACCCCCGCCGGGGGAATGAACATCCGCAGCATTTCGATAGTTTCCTCAACCTGTGCTTTGGTCCAGTTGATGCGAGCTGTGATTACCGTACCCTCCAATGTTTTATTGAACGCCCTCTTCTTGATTTCAAGTTTCCGGGCTTTCGTGAAGAATACTGTCCCTTTGGTAGTTTTGATCGCCATGTCACTGGCTACTGCGGCCAGTTCTTTTTCGCCCAGATTGAATCGGCCTCGGACGGTGGGATCGTTCCGCTTGGGCGTATGTCCAAACAGGGTATAGGCATCTTCCAGATTGGCAAAGCCGGGACCGTCGTCGATGATCCCAATCTCAGCCAGCTTATTCCCATTCTTTTCCACGGCCACTGAACAGGTCTTAATGTCTTCATCCCACGCATTCGATACCAGCTCCCGGACGAAATTCCATGCAGGTCTGCCAGCTTGCAGTTCGGCAAAGCCTGCGAGATTTATCTTTAACATAGTCACTTCCTTTCTGTTCTTACCAACACAATACATCCAACGATTTCAGTTCCTACAAAACAGACTGTGTGCGTCTGGAATGGCCGAAATTGAACATCCCCCGGTGGCCTGCCGGGGGATGTAAGTCAATCAATGTCCGTCTGGAAAAGTACCGGCTTTAAGCCCGATAACGCATAGTGTAACTGATTACAGTACGTTTCGCGCTGCATCCATAAGCCATGTATTCATTATCTTCTCGCAGTCGGTGATTAGAGGTCATCAATAAGTTTGAGTACCTGCCCCTGTTCATTACTGAGGAGCCGCTATTCCCGGCGGTGGGCTTTATCGTAGTGTTGAACATCGCATCGGCCACTACTTCTGCGATGGTCGTTATCTCAACCCCCCTCACTAATATGTTCATGGTCCCATCTTCGTAGACCATTCCGGCAATTGAGATGGGGGCAAATTCAGCCTCGACCGAGCTGACTTCAGCGCCCCTGTCCCAACCTCCAAATATGACCGCAGCCACAATGAAGGCAAAAACCAAACTGAGTACATACCTCATGTCTCACTCCTATTTTGGGTTATCCTTACTGTTCAGTAAGCTATTGGAATCTAACAAATTTTGAGCTGAGGAGCAAGTGCTCCCCAGCTCTTTACCACAGGGATCAGGCAACTGCAACGGTGTCGATTTCGCCATCGTTGAAGTATTCATGGAGTCGCTGGTGATTCTCCACAATCTTGGGTGGCCGAGTCCTTTTCAGACTTGCCGTGATAGCATTGTAGAGGCTCCATTGATTGCGTGGCTGGAAGTCAACGTGGCTGGGTTCCTCCCATTCTTTCCGGGCTTCTGACAACATCGGATTGGTCAGTAGGCGCTCTCCATAGAGCTCACCCAATACCCGGTAGGCAACCAGATCGGTGATGTTTTTTTCACGCATCAGTTGGGCATCTTTCACCACGGTCTCGAAGTTTACCTCGGCCTGATCGATCCTTTCCAGGATTGCTTTTTCGAGGTCTTCCCAGACATTCGTGGTATGCTTGCGAGCATAAGTGATCCCACCGGTCAGCATTAGATTGTCACAGACAAATACACTGGCACCGGCGGCCAACTTGGCCGGAAGGGATTTGTCGTAGCTGTTGACCAGCCCTACGCACATTCCCATTATGGCATTGCCCTTGCCATTTTTGAAGCGTAGATGAGCGAACATTTGATCGCCATTTGCCGCCAGTCCGAAGGCCTCCGCTTCGAGCTTAATTGGCAGTACGTCCTGCGTGATCTCGATCACTTTGTCCACCAGTAGGTTATGGGCCACTGGCTTGTAGGTATCGGTTTCATTAGGAAGTATTACCGAACTGATTTCCTTGCGGGTAGCTCGTTTGCCACCGCAATGCAGTATTAATCCATTCATAGGATTCCCTTTATTTTAGGGGTTACTTGAATGCACTCACGACCTTGGAGAGCTTCGCTTCCGTGAGGTCGTCGATGCTTATTTCGATATTGCCGAAAGTGCCCATGACGATGCTGCCTTTGCATTTCCGGTTTTGAGTTCTCGGGATACCGAGAGCGATCTCGAATTCGGACTTTTTCCAGACTTCCTTCGGTTTGATACCGAAAGTTTTTTTCACCCGCTTCACTGAAGCAGCGAATTTGTCCCAGATGATTGTGTCCTTCTTTACTCGCTCGACAGCTTCATCGTACAGGGCTTGACGATCAGCCAAGAGCCTTACAATCGCATTGGCCTGCATGTGGCGAGGACGGTTGCGATCAAAGGTGATCACATTGTTATTGCCCCGGCCCCAGATCGATTGCTGTAATGTGTGTCTATACGGCTCAGTGATCTCTACTCGGGCTTCCCCGCTGATGCGGACTACTATCCGAGTTAGTTTCGTGGTATTCCAGTTAGCACCTGCGGTCTCAAATGAGATGTATAACTGCTCGAACAGTCGTGCTTTTTTCGGACTCTCGATCAGATTGTACTTAGCACGATAGCCGTTGTTGTGACCACCGTATACTTCCTCGGTCCTGTGGAACTTATACCGCTTAGCATCCTTGCCAAGCGTTTTGATCATCTCGCTGATGATCTCCCGGATGAGCTTGCGCTCTTTCGCCAACTCCGGGGAGCTGGCTCTGATTAGATTATCATTCATGTTGATGATCTCCTGTGATTCGAGAATGCCGGGCGGGAGCGTCAGAGGCTTTTGGACTCCGATGCGCTCTCCCCGGATTCTCTGTTGATAGGCTACCGTTTCTGGCAGTATTCAATTAACCGATTGAAGGTCTCGACTGCTTGGTCATCGTTGCCCTGCTCGGCAAAGCCTTTAGCTTTTCCATAGCTGGCAATCGCGGCTTCTACGCTACCTTCATGGTTGATGGTTAATTCGGCTGCTGCCTTGATGTTAGCCCGTGTGGGTTTTTTGGGCATGTGCCCTTCCTTCCACTAATACTATACATCCAACTTTTGAAAGCCTACAAATGAGACTGTGTTCACGTAATGACGCTGACTCAGCGTAATTGCGTTCCTTTGTTGGTTAGGGTTAATTCAGTGGGGAGCTTTGATCCACTACCGCCATACTTGAATCTGGTGAACTCTGCCAGTCCGTAATCAATCACTTTATGGATTACCTCCCACTTGTGCCTCTTTCCAACCTCGGCTTCATCTCCCCAGTTATAACGACCTATAAGCACCAGCTTATTGCCGTTGGCCTGAGCTGTTTTGACGGCTCTGAGTATTTCAACTCGTAGTGGTTCAGTTCCCATCGGACCCTCAATCCAGTTACCGGGACAGTTATCGGGATCGCCATTATGCAGGCCGAACTCGTCAATGATCTCATGCTCCTGCATTTCGACATCGCTGCCGGTTGCCGCCAAGGTTGCAATTAAAGATTCCGCCCCGACTCGTCCTTTGGTATCGACTTCGACGCGCATGTCATCATCTTCATAGATTACAACGCTGTACGCCTCTGAGCGATCGCTCAGCATCCTGACGAGGATTTTTACTGTGATACTCATATGATTCCTTTCTATCGTCCCGATGTATCGGGATTGATGATTTTGAGTTTGCTTATTTCATTCTGAAGATCGGCAACCATTTGAGTCAGCACCACCGATGCACAAAGCAGGTTAGTAAACGCTTCAGGACTGCCATCTTGCTTCATCCCCATCAGCTCATGTCTGAGCTCATCAGGAGTATATTTTCCATAATCATTAATTCTGACCATAGTCGTTCCTTTCTAAGTTGGCCCGGTGGATTCTCCGAAAGCTCCCGCCGGTAGTTTCCATTGTCCTGTACCGATGATTGGCAGATCGTAGGTTAGTCCCTGTGAAATCTGGACCAACTCTGGATTGTCTGCTATCGCTTGGTAAGGTGTTCCTTCGGCCACCATCTCCCGGACGGTTTTTGTCCTGTTGATGGTGTGCTCGAATTCGTCTTCATACTGCGCGATCCGCTCCACCTTATCCGGGGCAATCGCCTTGTACGATGCCCACTGATTTGGTGATCCGAATATGCACGTGGCGCATGATAGCCGCCCCCAGCCAAGACGGTAAGCTGGGTGTGGTATGACATTGTATCTTTCAAGGATACTCCATACCTTTTTTTCCTTCCACTTGTGGACTGGCCGCCAGTGGTCAATATGGCGTTTTACTTTGCCATTGCGTAGATCAGCTCTATCCGGCTCGAAGGTTTTATACTTCGCTCTGGCCGCTGACTCTTCTGCCCGTTCCCCGGTTATAGCCAAGGTCCGGGAATCTCTGAATCTGTCCTGATTTCTCAATGCCGTCGATGCTGGGTCTATCTTGCAATAGGCGCTGCACCAGCGAGTCTTGAGGTCTGCTGTCTGCTGGGGGAACATCCGGCGAGTTGATAACTTGCCTCTGTCTCCCCCAACAGTGCAGCTTCCACAGGGAGATTCAAATGTGGTGGGTTTGGTGAGAGCATTTTCCCGTAGCATCTCTCCCAGAAAGCCATCCACTTTCCAACTGAAGTAGATCGGCAATCCGAAAGCTTGCGCGAATGCTCGGCAGTATGCCTCAGTTACCGGCCAATCCATGAAGGTCGGTCCCTGTCCATCAACTAAATGATGCCAGAGCTCGAGCTTCGACGGATCGACGCCAAGGTCTAACAGGTGCAGGATGTCAGCGGTAGAATCCTTCCCGCCGCTGAACATCGCTACTATCCTGTCGTATGAATTGAGATCAGGCTTCATCGATAGCCTTGCGCTCACATTCGAGGGAGCAGTAGATATTTGATTTATCTATAAGTTCCCTCTCGCATTCTGCGTTTGCACAGACAAAATGGATTTCACTCGTCCTGCCTGTAAGTTCCAACGTACCGTCGTCATCGCGCTTCACTTCGGCTAGGATGGTTTTGTCCTGCCCTGAAGCCAGATCGATTCCTATGATCATATTGGGATCATTCTGGTGGCTCACCCATCGCTGTATGAATCCGGTAAATTCTTTATGGTCGCTGATTGGCGTTCCTTCAAGAACTCCCCTGAATGATTCATACTGGTGCGCCATTATTTCGATGAAGGTTATGTAATCCAAATTAGTAGCATACTCTTCGCCGCCTATCAGGGCAAGATATGCTACATATCTCGGTTGATAGTTCATGGTTATTCTCCTGTGGTTGAATCGTGCCAGCCCCGGAAACGATCCAGGGCCAGAACCGTTGTGCGCTCTGGATACCAATCTGGCTAGCTATGGCCGGTTATGAATTCATAGACCGTCCTTTTGTTGTTGGGGATTTCCTTCTCACAGATATTATACAACCAACCTCTCAGAATCTACAAACGAGACTGTGTGCGTCTAGGTTGCTATCCGTAGACTACTTCACCGAACAGGGCGCACTGGATCACAACGTCCGATGTTTCGGCATCGGCATTGTCGTGGATCAGGTCGTCCCAGTGCTGAGGATATTTCTCTTTCATTATTCCCAGCCCTTTTTCATACTTCTCGCGGTCGAAGTATTCTTTTGTTGGGTCGTCGTTATTTGTGACGATCTCAATCTTGAAATCGCCCTCATAAAACTTCAGGTCAGAGTACCACGGCTTTTCTTTCAGGTCCAGTATCCCGGTGATCGGAATAACTTTATCAATGAAGTAATTGCTTCCGCCCTCGAATGCAGTCACTATCTGATCAGCTATGCTCTGGGGTGATTTTGGATTGATCTCAAACTTGGATGGTTCCGGGTCCGGGACTTTTTCCAGATTGGTGTAGCTGCCGGTGATTGGTCTCAGGCCATCCTTCCGGTATTCATTGGGATCGCAGCCGGGTCCTCCCCAGCCGAACATCGATCCGGCTTCCATGGCCGTAGCCTGATAGGCGTCGATCCCCAGTCGGTGATTGAACTTGTCCGGGTCCACAATAACTCCCACGGCCGGTATGAAGCCGCCTGCGCCCCGGATGATTAGAGTAGGCTTGCCGGTGGATCGGTCCCTGAAGGCACATATCCACGGTAGCTGTGTTATCGCAAATCGATTCATGGGCTTTACCTGGCGGCCATGCTCCAATTCGGCCAACTGAGCGCGGAGTCCATCCCGCTCTTTCTCAACTTGTTCGTATGTCTCTGACATATCAATTTGCCTTTCTGCTGTAGGACGCTCTACTCCAGCACATCTCAACGAGATGAGCAAAGCGGCCACGGTTATCGTTGTCAAGAAAATCCCGGTGCTTTACCTGATTCTCCGGCTTCAGTGCGTCATGGAGATGGACAAGCAATCCGGCTGTGTTGAAGTCAACAATCAATGGCTCGAACTTGGTTGGCTCGGTGTGGGCTGCATTGAAGACCCATAAACCGTCTTCATTGAATTCGCCCTCGTCTGCCCATACCACGGACAGTGAGCACTTCTGTTCTGCCATCTCTTTGAAGAGATCGAAGCTGGCAAGGTGACAATGTGCGATTGCCTCCTCCACTTCCATCTCATGTCGTATCGATTGAATCATGGTTTTTCTCCCTATGTTGATTCGTGCCAGCCACGGACTCGAACCGTGGCTAATACCATACTGGCTATTTTGCTTCAAAGTTGGACATTCGCGGTCGGTGGCAGGACAGGCATGGTTGCACGTATCCTCGCTCCCGGCTATGATTGCAGGACCATTTGCACTGCTTGCAATCGCCCGCTGAAACAATCTGTTGAGGGCTTATCCCCGCCAAATCAAACAGCTCATTCATTATTTCTGGCGTTACTGTCAGAGATGCCGAAATGAAGTCCCAATGGCCGTAACCGCTGTAGCCGACATAGCCACCCTGATTATCCCATCTCTCCTGTAGCAGTATCTGCCGCAGTAATATTTGGTTCCGGTGAT
>SDBV01001548.1_pt1 | contig 34597 bp, 21 predicted proteins | sample 2277081 | NCBI WGS metagenome assembly SDBV01 (sample SAMN10402039, study PRJNA504765) | marine sediment metagenome | isolation source: marine sediment core GS10_PC15, 223 cmbsf | place: Arctic Ocean: Southern Knipovich Ridge | collected 2010 | reverse complement strand
CGCGTCGCTGAAGCGGAACTTGCTTCGGCGCAAGGAGTTGCGCCGAAGCCGGCCGCAGAGCGGCCACGCAGTCCGTTCCCACGCAGAGCGTGGGAACGAGGTTGTCGTACGGGTTCGACGAATGTTCACGATGCAGACGCCGCAACCTCTTTCTAGCACATAAGTTGTGTCCGGGATGTCCGAAATCGCCGTCTCGTAATTCAACTCCCCGTCAAGCCGTGGCGGTCGTAAGCTTTTGCCATGCGATTCTTTTCCGGAATCATGCAACACTATTCGGCTGCCAGCAATTCCCCGTACAACTCCGCGTATTGCCGCACCATCTTCTCCACCGGAAACTCCCGATGGATGTGCTCCCGGGCGGCTTGAGCGAACTGCTCGGCCAACTCGGCATCGTCGAGCAGCCGGTTGGTGGTTCGGCCCAGGGCGGCCCGGTCGCCGACCCCGATCAGGCAGCCGATCGTCGCGTCGCCGATCACCTCGCGGGTGCCGAAGATATCCGTGGCCACCACGGGCACGCCGACCGCCATGGCGCGGATCATCGCTTTCGACGGCCCGCCCCGGGCAGCGGTCGACCAGAATACGTCGAAATGGGGCGTCAGACTCGAGATATCCCGGCGCGGGCCCAAAAAGTGGACCTTGTCGCGAATGCTTACCTGATCGCGGAACTTTCGCAGCCGATCGCCGTGCGGACCCTCGCCGACGATCAGCAGATGAACATCGTCACGAATCACCTTCAACAGGTCAGCCGTCCAGATGGCGTCTTTGATCCGCTGCGAAAGATGAAGCGGAGCCACCAGCCCGATCAGGCGGCTGTCGCCCGGCAATCCTAACTCGGCCAACCACTGCCGACGCGTCGTCCTCGTCGGCCGGGATTCGGGGATCGCCTCGGGGATGACGCGAGACTTCTGGACCGATAGCCCATACCGCTGGTAACAGCGCTGGACCGTACGGCTGTTGAAAACCACGCCCGAGGCACGACGAAGCAAATAGCGGGGCCAGATCACCTCCGGCCACGTTCGATCCGGGTCGGTCTCACGGAGCGTGACCACCGGCCGCGTTATTTCGGTGCCTAGAGTTGCCAGATGAGCGTACATGCAGGCCGACAGTCCCCAGGCATGGATCAAATCCGGCCACAGTTTGGCCACCTGCCGGCGGAGTCGCCAAAGGCGGCGAGGGTCGATCGTCGGGCCGCTTCCGAGGATCGTTACGGCGACTCCCTTGGCCGCCAACTCGGCTGCCAACGGACCGCCGCCACCCACGGCACACAGATGCACCGCACAACCATCGGCAAGCTGGCTCTCGGCCAGCAGGGCCATTTGTTGCTCGGCCTCCTTACACTCCAGCGAGGCAGTAATATGCAGAATGGTCTTTTTCACGGCTTCGGTCAAACCATCGAGGGAGTCTTAGGTGACGGGGAATCGGGAGCAAGCAACGACTGGAACCATGTTACGTGCCGGTCCACCATTTTGGCAAGAGAGAACTCCTCGGCGACCCGCCGCCGGGCATGATCTCCCATCTCGGCGGCCTGATCGGGTCGATCGAGCAGCCGAGTGACGGCGCCGGCAAGGGCCTCCGCGTCGGCTTCACCGACCAATAGACCTTCCTGCCCGTCGGTGATCGCCTCCCGGTTGCCCGGCGTGTCGGTGGCCACGATCGGCAGGCCCGTGCCCATGGCTTCCAACAGGGCAGCCGAGACCTCCGTTCGTGGCGCGGGCGAGATGAACAGATCGGCAGCGGCAAGCAACTCGTCGATTTCGTCGAAGGTACCCAGCGGGATCACCCGGCCGGAGAGGTTCAACGCCTCGATCTGATGCGTCAAGGCCTCGCGCTGGGACCCATGGCCGGCCAACCACAACCGGGCGTTGGGCCATCGCCTAACGATCGACGACCAAGCGGCCACCAGGTAGGCCAGCCGTTGTTGCGAGTCAAGACACCCGGCGTAAACGGCCAGCGGCGAATGAGACGGCATGCTCAGCGAAGCGTTCACCTCGGCCAAGGCGGCGCGGGCCTTTTCTTTCGTTTGCACGTTTCGCGGCTCCAGGACGGGCACGCCGTCGGGGATCAAGTGAATCCGCTGCCGAGGATAGCCGGCCGCCTGCAATTCCCGCTCGATCGCCCGACCGGGGGCAATCCATCCGGCCGCTCGCATACAGGCCTGCTTGATTCGTCGACCTTCCCGCGTTTCGATCTGCCAGAGGCAATCCCCCCGGCGGCCGGCCTTTTCGGCCCGCAACACCACCGGCACCTGCCGCCGGACCGCGCCAACGGCGGCCCGGGCCTCCTGCCGTAGCGTCGACGCGTAGACCAGATCGTATTGCCCGGCATGGTCTCGCAGCCATTGCCGGATGTCGCGGAGGTAATGCCACATACCCAGTCGGCCTTGCGGTGGATGGGGTAATCGAACCACGGGAATTCCACGAAAGCGAATCCGCCCGGGCCACTCGGCCTGCCATCGGGCCGTGAGGATCGTGACCTCCCAACCCCGGCCGATAAGCTCCGCGCCCAGGTTGGCCATCACATTCTGCGGCCCGCCCACCCAGGGCCAAAACCGCCGCACCAAAAACACCACCCGACGTCGTTCCACGAGACCAGTTCCCCGTTTCCCCGAGCAAATATCCTGCCGAAAGCCCCCATTCTAGCGCCAAGGCCCTTTCGGCGGTACCCTAACCGAAAAATGGCCAGCGGAATCCCCCTTCTGGTTGGCGAGTGCGGGGAATCGTGGTATGCTTGGAAAGCCCTGGGAATCGGTCTAAACGGCCCGATCACCCCAGGCGGAGATTACCTGCTTTCCCGTTACACATTGCGAGCCGTACGTTGATCAGTTCAGTCGAAATAACGCAATTCCGCGGCATCCGCGAAGGCAAACTCGAGGACCTGACGCCGCTGACCATCCTCGTCGGACCCAACGGCTGCGGCAAGAGCAGCGTCCTCGATGCGCTGTTGATCGCGGCTGACCCAAATTCGCAACAGGCGCTCGCGCAAGTGCAAGCGCGGCATCCGGGGGTTCAGCAGAACCAACGATGGTTTCTTTGGAAGGGCGACAAGGCGCAGACGGCTACTATCACAATAGTTGCCGATGCGGGAAGTTCGCGAACCATGGATATATCAGCGCCCGGTCCACTTGTTTGCACCGTACGCCCTCTTGCAGAGATTTCCGCGGCAGGCGGGGTTTTCGGGAGACCTGCAGTTCCCGAATTGGTAGGTGTGTCCGAAATTCGCTTGGTGGAACCTCACGTTTTCCAAACTCAGCCTGCGCTGCACCGCCTGTACTCAACCGCCGTTGAACGGGGAAGGAAGGATGAAGCAAAAGAGATGGTTACGGCCGTCGTTCCTGGAACCAAGGACCTGGAAATCTTGACCGAAGGCGATTTACCTATTGTTCACCTTGTCTTCAAGGATCACAGCGTACCGATTGCGTTTGCCGGAGACGGGGTCTACTCCCTCGTACGGCTTTGCTTTGAATTGGCCTGCCGTCGGGAAGGTGTTGTGCTCCTTGAGGAGCCCGAGACGCACCAACACCCTGGCGCGATTCGGCAGACGGTCAAGGCGATTCTGGCGGCCGTGCGGCGCGAGATCCAGGTTATCCTGACCACGCACAGCCTGGAACTGATCGACATGTTGCTCTCGGAAGCCACTGACGAGGACCTTGAAATGATGTCGGTCCAGCGTTTGAGTCTCCAAGAGGGTGTCCTGAAATCGCGACTCATGCCCGGCACCGAAGTCGCCTTCCTGCGGACCGAGATCGAGAACGACCTGCGATGATCGAATCCGTCATCCTGTGCGAAGGCTACCATGATCGAGCGTTCTGGGCCGGTTGGCTTACGCATCTCGGATGCAGCGATCCCGGCCACCGCGAAGGCGGAAGACGCCGCGATGTATATGACCCCTGGGGTAAGAAGGTCGCCGGCGGGCAGTTCGCTTTTGATTCCCAGACCGACAAGTTCGTGCGGATCATTCCCTGTCACGGAGAAAGCTTCTTGCGGGGAATGGCAAAGTCTCGCTTGAGAGACCGTGAGGATAGAGAACTGGATCGGCTTGTATTCAGCGTGGATGCGGATACGTACACGGGAACCGGCAACTGTAGCGGCGTTAGGCTTAATGATCAGGCTGTCGAGGGCTTGGTGCGGGAGTTCGGGGAAGCGACCCAAAATGAACATGGGGATCGCGTGCTCGGTGACACGAAAACGACGATCTCGGTGGTTCGCTGGCAAACAGACGAAACGAACAGCCCCGGGCTGCCGGACAAACAGACGCTGGAACGGGTCGTTTGTGCGGCGTTGGCGGAAACATTCGCGGATCGTCCGGCCGCCGTGCAAGGCTGGCTCGATTCGCGTCCCGACGGTCCCGACACTCCGGCGGCCGGTCCGAAGGAATTCGCCTGGTCCTATATGGCCGGCTGGTATGCGGAATTGGGTTGCGATGCCTTCTACCGCACGATTTGGGAGAATGAATCCGTGGCCGCCGCACTGAAATCACGACTTGAATCCGCCGGGGCCTGGCGCGTCGCCCAAGCCTTGGCCGAGTGATACCCTTTTGCAATCAACGCGCGGCAGAACAAACCGCCTGCCTTTCGGAGCCTCGACCATGACACCCACCAACCAACCTCCCAACGAGACCATGGCCTTGATGCTTCAGCGGGCTAGCTGCCGGAGTTTTACCGAGGAGCCGGTCGCGCCGGACGTATTGGCCCAGATCCTCGAAGCGGGGATCCATGCGGCGACGGCTGGGAATCTGCAGCCCTATTCGATCATCCAGATCGAAGATCCCAAAACCCGCGGGCAACTGGCCGAGCTCTGTGGCGACCAGGCCTACGTCGCCAAGGCGCCGGTCAATCTGCTGTTCTGCATCGACTGGAATCGATTGAAGCGTTGGGCCGAATTCGAGGTGGCCCCGTTTGCGGCCACCCACAGCTTCCGCCATTTCTGGCTCTCTTTCGAAGACACGATCGTCTGCGCGCAGACCATCTGCACGGCCGCCGACTCACTCGGGCTGGGGTCGGTCTACATCGGCACGATCCTGGAGTGCTTCGCCGAGTTGCGCGAGCTGTTCGATTTACCCCAAGGCGTCCTGCCCGTGGTGCTGTTGTGCTTGGGTCATCCGAAATCTCGCCCCAAGCCGGCCCGAAAGCTGAGTACGGAGATCGTCGTTCACCAAGAGAAGTACCGCCAGATCCCCGACGATCAGCTTGCCGCCGCCTTCGACGAGAAGTATCGCGGCCGACAACGCGAGGTTACCGAAGAACGCGTCGAGCGGATCGCCGACGTATGTCAACGGGTCCACGGGAAACAGTTTGCCGCGGATTGCGTCAAGGAGATTCGCGAGCACGGATTCATCAGCGCTGCGCAGACCTACTTCGGCCTGCACTACTGTGCCGACACCATGCCCGAGGATAACGACACCTTCCTGGAAATCATGGACGAGTTCGGCTTCGACTGGTTCAAGGTCTACCGCCCGCCGGGTGAAAAAGAAGCCTAAGGACTTGTTACGGGGTCAGCCCGCATTGGTGATGCTTCAGCAGGGGTTCAGGGTTCGGGGTTCAGGGTTCAGCACTTGGATTCAAAGTATGACCCAAAACCCACTAACCACTGCGTAACGCTACCGCTGCAACGGCGGGGCCTTGGTCTCGATCGAGAGGATCTCGATGATGAGGTCTTCCGGTTCGTTTGGCTTCTTGTCCTCGTCGGATGTTCTGCCGCGGGGTTTGTCGGCGCGGCTTATCAGCACACTGATCGAGCGTTTTCGGTCTGTGTCTGCCACCGTGCGGAAGCTTTCCAAGCAATCGGCATTACCCACCTCACGGGCCGCACTGGCCTTCAACCGCCGCTTGTAATGACCTAGTCTCGACTTGTGGCGAGCCTCTTCCTCGATGCGGACGTAATGAATCTCTAAGAAACCGAGCCCGACGCCGGCTAGCTTCGCTTGCACCTGCTCGGGCCACTTCGCGTGATACTCGGCCGCGATCTTCGCCCCCTCGTGCAACGCAAACGACAGGCCTGACGGCGATTCGTCCTCGCCGGCCGAGGGCTTCTTCGGTCGCGATTCTTCTTTGGCCGCTTCATGGAACCGCTCGCACCACGCCTGGACCGATTCGTCGGCAAACTCCTGCCAGGCCTTCTTGGTCTCCTGGAACTTTTTGCGGTCGTCCTTGCGCACGACGCGCGGCATCGTCTGTGCCCGCGGCAGGGTCTTGAACACGAGGACCAAGCCCGGGTCGGTCACCGCGCTGGAGAGCCCGGCCGACTGCACTTGCTTCGGACCCTCGTCCCAATTCTTCCGCAAGAGCTCGTATAAGGCCGCCCGAACGTCGTCCAGCGGCATGCTTCCCGCCAGAAGCACCAACGACTTCTCCTCGTCGAACGATTCCAGTTCGCTCAATCGCGACTGGACCAGGGCCACGCACTCGGGCCCCCAAAGCAGTCGGGCCATCCGGTAAGGCAGATCGGGATCCGGCTTTTCTTCCTCAGCATTCGGGCCGGTTCGGGTGGGCCGCGGCCGATTCCTCGCCGATGAACGGCGTGTGGATGGGCGTCGATAGCCGGACGAAGTCGAGCGGCCGGATGTCTCTTCACTGACGCCCAACAACCCAGCCAGCACGCGCGAGGCGCGGTCCGCGAAGTACTGCTCGAACTGCTGCTTCGTCTCCTCGGCCGTCTCGGGGCCCCGGTAAAGGATCAACTGGGCCCCCAAGTTCTCGGGCCGATCCTCTTCGAGAAACTGGCCCATCATTTCCCGGTGATCGTCCGGAGTGTTCTCGGCAATCAGGTAGTTCGCCAGCTTCAGACGGAACGGGGCCGACGCCCCTTTTTCGACCAGGCCGAGGACCTCCTCGCGCAACTGCTCGGCCGTGAATTCTTCCTCGTCCGGCGGCCGGAACTTCTCCGCTTCGGTCAGGGCACGGAACAGAATGTCCTCATTCTCAGGGCAAGGGTTGTCGGCCAAACTCCCCAGTGCGGCCACGGCGGCCCCTGGATCGTCTTCACTGGGCAGCTTACCGCCGATCAGTTGTTCGAGGACCTTGCGCGCTTCGTCCGAACCGTTGATCGCCAAGGATTCGACGATGGCCTCGATCAGATTGGGCGCTCCTCCACCGCGCGTTGGTCGATATCGCGCGGAGGGGCGCTGCTGGGGATTCTCCTGCGGCTCTTCTTCCTTGGGCGGTTTAAGGAGTCGGGCCAAGATCCGGGCCGCCATGGGGGCAAGCTTCGGATTATCCTTGAACCGCTCGCCCAAGTGTCCCACCGCCTCGATCAATTGAGGATCGTCCTCAGCCCGGGCCGAAAAGTAATCATCCTTTTTCCAATCGGCAATCTCTTCCGGCCGCTCGCGCTCTTCTTCCTCCGCTTCCTCATTCTCCTTATCATCCTCTTCCTCTGCCGCGGGCTCTTCCTCTTCTTCTTCTTCCTCGGGCTCTTCTTCTTCCTCGGGCTCTTCTTGCTCGTCTTCCGGTTCCGTGCCCGGGGGTTGGTCTGCGGGGACCGTGGTGGAGTTAGCCGGCGGTGTTGTTACCGGTGGGGCGGATGCAGTCGTTCGGCGCTTTGGCTTCTCCTGGCCGCCGGAAAGCATGGTGCTGAGGGCCAGCACGATCGCCAACAGCACGACGACCGCTCCGGCCCCGACGAGTTTTGCCAAGGAAGGATTCTCTTTGATCCACCCGCCCCCCTTGGACGGCTTGGTCTCTTTTGCCATGGCCCGATCTCCCGAGAAACAACGGTGGCAGCCCCCTCATTCGATAACACCCAGTATGGCATATTCGGCCCGAAGATGCCAGTTTGACAGGTCCTCAAAAGGTCGCATGGTGGTAATTGACCACCCTTCCGGCGGTGGTATTCGCTTGACAGACGTCCCGACGGCGGGGAGACTGGAGCGCCCGGGGTGATCGATTGGCCGGACTTGTCCCGGTTGAAGTTTGCGTGAAAGATTCCTTCACCGACGGTTGGATCTCAAAAAATGGAGGATGCAGTATGAGAAGCAAGTGGATTGTGGCGTTTGTCGTGGCGGTCGTCGCCCTTTTGGCGGCCAGCAGCAGTTTTGCCGCCAAACTGGAGATCGGCGACGACGCCCCCGATTGGTCCGGGATCATCGGCATCGACGACCAGGAGCACGGCCTGTCGGACTACAAGAAGGCCAAGCTGATCGTGTTGGTCTTCACCTGCAATCATTGTCCTGTTGCCAAGGCCTACGAAGACCGCCTGGTCGCCTTGCAGAAGGCATACGGGGCGAAGGGTGTGCGGGTGATTGCCGCGAACGTGAACAACCTGGCCGCCGACAAGCTTGACAAGATGAAGCACCGGGCCGAGGAGAAGGAATTCAACTTTCCGTATCTGTATGACCCCACGCAAAAGATCGCCCGCGACTACGGTGCCACGGTCACTCCGCACGTCTTTGTGCTTGACGGGCGCCGCAAGATCGCTTATATGGGTGCCATCGACGACAGCATGAAATCGGACGACGTGAAGCATCCCTTTCTGAAGGATGCCCTGGATGCACTGCTGGCCGGGAAGGAACCGCCGCAAACCGTCACCCGACAGTTCGGCTGCGGCATCAAGTATGAAGACTAAGCGGAGTGCGGAAGCGTAATCATGGGAAGAATCATGTTCATTGCCCGTCGGATTGCCTTTTTGACGGCCACGTTTGGGCTGCTTTTGCCGTGCGTGGGCTGTTCCGGGTCGCTACGACCGGGGAGAGCGGGCCAAGTGGATCTTGGCCTCGCCGATCCGATCGTGCTCGAAGTGATCGACGAAAACGAGTTCGCCGAAGTACTCGGGCAAAAGCAAGGCCAGGTCGTGCTGGTCGACTTTTGGGCCACCTGGTGTGAACCGTGCATGAAACTCTTCCCGCATACCGTCGAGCTACACGAGCGGTTCGCCGAAAAGGGCTTGGCCGTGATCTCCGTCAGCCTGGACGATCCGGATGACCGCGATAGCGTGCGGGAATTCCTTCAGGAGAAGGGGGCCACGTTCGACAATTTCATCAGTTCCTATGGCATCGGCCCGCAAGCGTTCGAGGCGTTTGCGATCGAGGACGGTGCCGTGCCGCACTTTAAGCTTTACGACCGCGAAGGTAATTTGCACCAGACCTTCTCCAGCGGCGCCAGTCCGCTTAGCCCGCGAGAGATCGACCGGGCCATCGAGCAGCTACTCGACGGAACGTGAACGACTGCCCAGCGCAATCCGGGTCAGCTTTCCGACAAGGAGCCTTGGAACCCCATCGCCTTGAACGGCTTGGCCTTGATCACGTCGGTGACCTTCATCGCACTGATTTGTTGGTAAGGCAGCAAGACCATCCTGGCCCCCAGCGAATCGGGAGACTTACGCTGTATCAGCAGAAACGCCTCGCCGGCCATGAAGCCCGAGAAGGCAATCTGCTCGTTGAACTCGGTGACCAACACACCCCGCTTCGGCATCTCGGCGGGCCATTTCGTGAAGAAGTCCTTCCAGCCACTAATAGAAACGTCCATGACAAAAGGCCCTTGGGTTCGGGAATCTCCAGGAAAGGCCGAATACTACACTCAATAGGCGTCGGTCGGAATATGAATTTTTCGGCGATCTTATGTCGGTGAACCGACCAGCCGCCGTAAGAAGTGATGTGCCACGGCTGTGCCAGCCGTGTTAATCTGGGGAATCTGCCCCGATTTGGGCACGGCAGACACAGCCGTAGCACACTTCTAAACAATCCCCTCTTGCGGCGGAGCGTTCAACGGCGGTGTTTCCGCCGTCAAGGCGACAACATTCCGCGCAAGCGCCTTATTTGCAAAGGAGTTACGTCATTTCGCGCGATTTCCCAACCGATTTGGCTGCGCGCTTGGCCAAGGCAGAACGGCCAATTGCCAAAACGGGGCAAAGAACTTGCTGGACTTTGCCGATTATTGCGACAGCGTTGTTTAGGTAGACTTTGCGGGCTCTTTGCGCGACAGCAGACCGACCGATCGGAAGAGTAAACCATGGCCAGAAGTTCGTTGCCAATTCGGCTATCGATTTGGATGGTTCTGCTAGCATGCGCGTCCATGGGGCTAGCCGGCTGCCAGACGATCGATTTCTACGAGCAGCCGCTCGACGAGATGCTTCCCATGGAAGCCCAACCGCCCCGTGAAAAGGCGTTGGCGTCGCTGCCGGCCTATCGGATCGAGGTGCCGGATGTGGTCCAGGTCGAGATGCTCAAGCAGGTGCCGATTCCGCCTTATCGAATCCAGTCGTACGACGTCTTGGGAGTGAACGTGGTGGGAACACCGACGGATCACCCCATCGGGCCGTTTGACGCGTTTGGCGACCCTACCGAAACCGGCGGCAATTACCTGGTCGAGGCCGAAGGGAACGTCAGTCTCGGAGGGCCGTACGGGAAGGTGCACGTGCTGGGTATGACGATCGAGGAGGCCCGCGTGGCGGTCGAGAAGCACCTGATGCAGATGCTGGCCGAACCAATAGTCTCCGTGCAACTCGCCCGGTCCTCGGGCACGCAGCCGGTGACGGGGGAGTATCACGTCGGGCCGGACGGAACGATCAACTTGCGTCTATACGGCGCGGTCCGCATCGCCGGGTTGACGATTGCCGAAGCCAAGACGGCCATCGAGAAACACATGGCTCGGTACTTCGACTCACCCGAGGTCTCCGTGAACGTCGTCGCGTTTCAAAGTAAAACGTACTACATTATTACGCAAGGGGCCGGACTGGGTGACGCCGCGGTGAAGGTCCCCATTACCGGGAAAGAGACGGTCCTGGACGCCTTGAGCAACGTCGGAGGACTCACCGAGTTCTCAAGCACGAATATCTGGATCGCTCGGCCGGCACCGGCTGGCTCTCCTGACCAGATTCTCCCGGTCGATTATGAGGCGATCACGCGAGGAGCGGCTACCGGCACCAATTACCAGTTGATGCCCCGTGATCGATTGTTCATCGCTGAAGACAAGACGGTTGCGCTGACGAACATGATCAACGTGGCCCTAGGACCGGTCGAGAAACTGATGAGTGTGGCCTCGATGAGTACTCAGACTATGAAAAATCTCCAGTCGACAGGGCGGAGTTACAACTCGCGGTTCCGCCGATAGGCGACAAAACGCAGCCCCCAAGGGGTGTCTCGATAGCCCAGAGCGGGGTCAGGCGGCCGAACGCGTTTGCCGGATGGTGCCTATAGGGATACAATCAAAGTGGAGGTGGCCAAGGCAACTTGCTCTTGCTGCGGCCTGATCGGGTGTGACCTTAGCCGAGGGAGGACTTGGCAATGAATTTGGCTCTGGGAGTTTGGTTGTTGGTGATCGGAGACATTGCACTTCCACCGGTTGACACGCCGAACGTGCGTACATACCAGCGGCCTGAATCGGGTGCGACGAGTGGATTGGGAACACCGGGCGGACTGATAGGCCCGGGCGCGGGCTACCAGTCGCCACGAATGAGGTCACCCTCTTCGACGCGAGGCTCGCAGTTCGGTTCGAGTCGGCGCCGACCGGCCGGTCTGTCACAGGAGCCTCTGATGCCGTTGGCTCCGACCGATCCTTGGGCTGCGTCAGAAACGTTTCCGTGGGGCCCGCCCACCGCCGGTCCGGAGATTCCAACACCGGGAACCGGTGGAGGGTCGACGTTTGGCTTAGCGCCGGGTACGCGGCCTCGCATGTCGCGGCCCGCTTATCGCGGGCGGACGACGCCACGGGTTCGAGCTCCGTCGGACGAAGCGTTTCAACGAGCGGCCAGCCATGCACCGATGGTAGGATTCGACAAGCCGCACCAAGGTTATCAACCGGGGGCGGCTGTGAGCCCCTACATGAATCTCTTCCGCAGGGATGACTCGATAGGCATCGATAATTACAATTCTTTTGTTCGTCCCCGGCTGGAACGCCAAAAGGCGGCCAAGCAGGTCAATCGCCAGATCCGCGGACTGCAAAGCAACAGCCGTAGACAAGGCAAGGCGCTGAACTCCCTGGGACGTCAAACCCGCGCTATGCAAGGTCAGGCCGCGCCGCAGTATTATCAAAACTACGGCGGCTACTATCCAGGATTGGGAAGATAGCCTGCTTGGGGCAACCGCCCGGCCGATGAGCCTTTCTCACTTGGTGCGATGCGCTGATCGAGAGGATCTTGTGGTTTAGTAGTTGGGCGTCGGGGGGCGATAGTTGCTCACATCGATCGAGTTGAACCACTCGATCGTTTTGACCAATCCTTCTCGTAGCGGGACCTTCGGCTCCCAGTCCAGACGCTGTTTTGCCAGGGAAATGTCGGGTTGTCGCTGGGTCGGATCGTCGGGTGGCAAGGGCCCGTTGATCAAACGCGAAGCCGCGCCGGTCAGTTCGATCACGAGTTCGGCCAGTTGCCGGATCGTGAACTCACCCGGGTTACCCAAGTTCACCGGTCCGATGAAATCGTCGGGGCCCTCCATCATGCGGATCAGGCCTTCAATCAGATCGTCGCGATAACAGAACGATCGGGTTTGCGATCCGTCACCGAAGATGGTCAGGTCCTCGCGCTGCAATGCCTGGCAGATGAAGTTGGAGATCACTCGCCCGTCGAACGGATGCATCCGCGGCCCATAGGTGTTGAAGATCCTGGCAATCCTGATATTGACGTGATTGCTGCGGTGGTAGTCCATGAACAGGGTTTCGGCCGCGCGTTTTCCCTCATCATAGCATGCCCTGGGGCCCAAGGTGTTGACCGACCCGCGGTAGCTCTCCGGCTGGGGATGGACCTCGGGATCGCCATAGATTTCGCTGGTCGAGGCTTGAAGGACCTTGGCCTTGCATCGCTTGGCCATCCCCAAGACGTTGATGGCCCCCATCACGGAAGTCTTCATGGTCTTGATCGGATTGAATTGGTAGTGTCCGGGCGCGGCCGGGCAAGCCAGGTTGTAGATTTCGTCGACCTCCAGATAGATCGGCAACGTGACGTCGTGCCGGACCAATTCGAAATTGGGATGGGAGAGCAAATGCACGACGTTCGACTTCTGGCTGGTGAAGAAGTTATCCAAGCAGATCACATCGTGGCCCTGCTCGACCAGCCGCTGGCAAAGATGGGACCCCAGAAAACCCGCCCCACCGGTCACTAAAATCCGTTTCAACGAGGGCATACTCGACATCCTTTCTAACTCAGCGATTTCGCGTTTCGCTTAATAAAGGGCCCACCGCACGCTGGGCCGGTTTCATACCACCCGGACCATCGGTCGACCGGAACTTTCACCTCCGAACGGTGTTCTATAGTAGTACCGTGTTTTAACTGTACTACGTTCAGGTTTCTATTGTGCTGAGCTTCCTATTTACGAATGTACGCGACCTGGCGAAATGGTCAATACCGAAACGAGGCCCCATAAAACCGAAACAACCACGTTGTATCACAAAAAACCCGACCGGGGAATACCTTACCCCCGTCTAGCGATCAATCTTGCCCAGTGCCCCTGGATTGATGTGATTTAATGGAAAACCACCCCCTCGCGGGGAGGTGGGTGCGTGCTCAACCGGGCGAGCCGTCCCCAGGCCGCCCAAGGCCACGTATTCCGCTGCAAAGAGGTGTGATAGTATTCGATACCTATCGTGGGAATGCTCCCAGATGTCAAGTGGCAGCTTTGTTTCCAGCGAGGAACGAACTGATGAACAGCGAATCGACGGTTTTTGTGGTGGATGACGATCCGGCCATGCTCCGATCGTTGACCACTTTGATAAAGGTTGTTTTTCCGCGCGTCGAAACGTACGACTCGGCCATCGACTTTATGACGGCTTACAGTCCCGACCGATCTGGTTGCCTGGTGCTTGATGTTGCCATGCCCGAGATGAGTGGACTGGAACTGCACCGGAAACTCCAGAAAGACAAGATGGACATTCCGGTGGTTTTCATCACCGGTCATGCCAACGTACAGATGGCAGTCGGCGCGATGCAAGACGGGGCGGTCAACTTCCTCGAGAAACCGTTTCAAGAGCAGGAGCTTTGGGACAGTATCCGCCAAGCGTTGGAGGTTGACCTGAGGAACCGACGCCGCAAAATGCGTCGCAACCGGGTTCAGCAGCGAATTTCCAACCTGACTTCCGGCGAGCGCGAAGTGCTCGACTCGATTCTTGAAGGGAAACTCAACAAAGAAATCGCCGCCACGCTCGACTTGAGTATCCGCACCATCGAAGATCGTCGATCCAGGCTGATGAAGAAGATGGAAGCCGACTCGGTGGCCGAACTGGTCCGGCTGGCCATGACCCATTGATTGCGCCGACCGAATTCTTCCGGGTGATTATTCGTCCGTTGGAACCGTTTTGGGCTTGGCGACATCGGCTACCAATCTGAGCAAATCGGCACGCCGGATGGGCTTGCTGGCATAGGCATCGCAGCCGGCTTCGAGACACTTCAGGCGATCTTCTCGCATGGCGTGGGCCGTCAACGCGACGATCGGCCCCTCATAGCCTTGCTCGCGAAGCTGCTGTGTGGCCGAATACCCGTCGAGCACCGGCATTTGAATGTCCATCAGGATCACATCATAGGGCCGATCTTCTCGCCATGCCCCAATCGCATGCCGGACCGCTTCCTCGCCGTTCTCCACGCAGCTCACCTCGGCCCCGGCCTTTTTCAGCAGGAACGAAATCAGTCGCTGGTTATCGATGCCGTCTTCGGCCACCAGAATTCTAAGCGGCAACGAGAGGTTCGCCACGTCTTCGGTCTCTTCCATGGGTTTCGGCTCGACATCTGCGGGAGGCTCAGGGTGAAACTCGACCATCTCGACACCCGCGAGCGATCCGATGGGAATCGTGAGCCGGAACGTGCTTCCTTTGCCGGGAATGCTGTCGACGGTAATCTTGCCTTCGAGCAGACCGGCCAGCTTGGAACTGATCGTCAGTCCCAGGCCCGTGCCGCCGTATTTCCGCGAGGTACTCGAGTCGGCCTGCGTGAAGGGTTCGAAAAGCCTTTCGACTTTCTCCGGTGGGATGCCGATTCCCGTGTCGATCACCGAGAACTCCAACAGCGGCTCGGCCCCGGCCCGCGTCAGAAGTCTCACTTCCAGACAGACCTCACCCTGCTCGGTAAACTTGACCGCGTTGCCAGCCAAATTGATCAAAATCTGGCAAAGCCGGGTTGGGTCGGTGTGGATCCGCTGAGGCAAGGGGCTGCGATAGGCGACCGTAAAGGGCAAACCCTTTTCACGAGCACGAACGGCGGTCAGTTTTTTCACGTCGCTGACGATTTGCTGGAGCGAGCAGGAAACCGTTTCGACTTCCAATCGGCCGGCCTCGATCTTGGAAAGGTCGAGGATGTCATTGAGCAATTGCAGCAAATAGTTGCCGTTGCGGATCACGGCATCGATGGCTTCGATCCGCGCCGGCGGGGCCCGGCGAAGATCACCCTCGGTACGGAGAATCTCGGCGAACCCCAAAATGGACGTCATCGGTGTGCGGATCTCGTGGCTCATGTTGGCCAGAAACGCGCTCTTCGCCTGCGTGGCCGCTTGCGCCGAAAACGAGTATTTCTCCAAGCATTGGTTGGCCATTTCCAAAGCACGGGCGTAGTCCTGCAGGCCTTCCTCGGCACGCTTGCGATCCGTAATGTCGTTGGCAATCACCGCGAAATGGGCTATTTTGCCCGAGTAGTTTCGAAGCGGCAAGACCTCGACCGCGATGTCATGGCTTTCGCCGGCCTTGTCGCGATAGGCCAACTCACCGCGGAACGGCTCCTCGCTGCAATTCTCCGTGTCGAAAAGAGCATCGATAGACCGGCTCTCCTCGTGCCGCCAAAAGTTCTCGGGCAGCCGGTCGCCTTGGGGGCCACCGAGCAGTTCGGTTGCCAGGCGGCCGATCGCTTCGTCCGACGAGTAGCCGGTCCGACGAGTAAAACCGTCGTTGACCCACAGGATGCGCTGCCCGGCATCGGTGAGAAACACGGCGTTGTGCGTTCGCTTAACGGCCAGCCCGAGCTTTTCGATTTCGGGATACAACCTGCCGACCACCACCAGATGAGCCACGCAGAACCCGAACATGCTGATGGTGACGCCGACTGTCAACAGGGCCCAAGGAAACAAGGAATCGACGCCGGCATAAGACGAGGCCGTCTGCCAACCGAGCCCGGTCAACAACAGGCCTACCGCCAGCCATGCCCACCGCGAAAGGAAGGCAACTCGCCTCGTCCGATATCGAGTCTGATCAGCCATATTGTCCCTTCACTCGAAGCGATCCCTTACCGCTTGGATTCGTTGTTTCACCTACTATTTCAAGCATACGTTAGAGCGGCCGAGCAATCCCCATTTTGTGGCAAATACGGTCGGGTGCCGGCCGGGATCCTGCACCATCCGGGCGATCCCTACATTCGGAATGCCGAACGTAGCTACAACGGCTCCCCGAGAACGGTCCGACTGATTTGCTCTGGGGTCACCGGCCGGATGATACCCCGTTCGCAGATGAGGGCCTCGATCAGCTCGGCCGGCGTGACGTCGAACGCCGGGTTGTAGACGCCGACTCCCTCGGGAGCCGTCCGGCGGCCGAAACCGTGCGTGATCTCTTCCGGATCGCGCTGTTCAATCGGGATCGCGCTCCCGTCGGGAAGCGACATGTCGAACGTACTGATCGGCGCGGCTACGTAGAAAGGGATCTTGTGGGCCGCGGCCAGCAAGGCCACGCCGTACGTGCCGATCTTGTTGGCCACGTCGCCGTTGGCCGCGATCCGATCGGCGCCGGTAATTACCGCTTGCACGCGCCCTTCACGCATCACCACGGCCGCCATGCTGTCACAGATTACGGTGACGTCGATCTCTCGTTGCTGAAGTTCCCAAGCGGTCAGCCGGGCGCCTTGCAACAGGGGTCGGGTTTCGTCGGCAAACACGTGCAGCCGTTTTCCCGATTCGGCGGCCGCGAACATCACAGCCAAGGCGGTCCCATAGTCGGCCGTGGCCAACCCGCCGGCGTTGCAATGGGTCAGCACGCCGTCACCATCGTCGAGCAATTCGGCCCCATGCCGGCCGATGTCGCGACAGATTTGGCGGTCCTCTTTGTGAATGGTCCGAGCTTCCGCCAGCAAGGCTTCGGCGATCTGCGGCGACGGTCGACCGCGCAAGCCGGTCGCCTTCCGCTTCATCCGCTCAAGAGCCCAGAAGAGATTCACAGCCGTGGGCCGACTGGCACCCAGAAGGTCGACGACCTGATCCAAGCGTGCGAAGAAGGCCGCTTCGTCTTCGGCGGTGGCCGACTGCATGCCCACGCATACGCCATAGGCGGCCGCAATGCCGATCGCCGGCGCACCGCGTACCCGAAGCATCTTGATGGCTTCCACCACGCTGGGCACGTCGTGGCAATCGATCTGAAGAAACTCGACCGGGAGCCGAGTCTGGTCGATCATCCGCAAGTATCCGTCCACCTCGCCGACCCAGCCGAGCGTATCGATGTGTTCCATCTCTTCTTCGGTGTCTTTTTCGGTCGCGGCGGGCCGCTATTCGTCGGCGTAGACGCGTGTGCTCTCTTCCTTGACGACCGGCGTGTCCATCTCGTCGGTCTTGAGTCGGACGGTGACTCTCAGGTCACCCGGCCGGAGCCCCTTGGCGCGGACCCGATAGGTCGTATCGGCCTTCGGTGCCAATCGGGGGAGCGGGTCGAAGGTCACGCGGTTGCCCTCGACGTTGTGCCGGGTGGGCCCTTCGGCGCCGATCGGTTGCAGCTCGGGTGGAAACAGGACGGTCAATTGCGTGTTGCCGGCCGGCTTCGAGCCCTGGTTGAGCACGCGGATCTCGTAGGTCGTTTCGCCACCCACCTCGACCGGGTCGGTCACGTCGACCACCTCGAACATGATGGCCGCAATCCCTTCGACCAACACCGGTTGCTCGTTCTCGGCCGTCAGGCCTCGATCGGCCGTGCCGCGAACCTTCAGCGCGTGCTGGCCCGGCTTCACCGGCATGGTCACCAATTCCACGTCACCCGTCTCGTCCACCGGCAGCTCGGCTAAGCGCCAATGGATCGTCTGGTCGTTCTCCTCGTAGTATCCCTGATTGCTGGCACTGACGAACTTCAGCCCGCGCGGCAAGTAGGCCACCAACTCGACCTGCTCGGCCGGCGCCGTGCCCGGATTGTGCACCATCAGCGTGTAAGTCGCCTTGCGTTCCAGGTACCGCTTCTTCGGTCCGTTGATGGTCACTTCGAGTTCCGGGGCAATCACTTCCACGTCGAACCGATCCTCCGCCTTGAGATTACCCTCGCCGACGGCCGTCAACACGTTGGTCATCAGGCCCGCCTCGGTTGCCCTGAGGGTCAGCTCCAATTCGCGGGTCTCGCCGGGCTGTAGGTCGCCCACGCGGTATTCCAGCTCCGGACCGGCCGGATGTTGAAATCCGGGGGGAATACTCTCGGTCAACACCACGTCGGTGGCCGTCCCGCTGCCCGGGTTCGAAATCTTCAGCTTCAGCAACATCTCCTCGCCGATGAGCACTTGCCCGTCGGCCGAACTTTCCAACACCAACTGGGGCTTGGTGGCCGTGACTCGGGCCGAGGCATCGGCCTGGAACATGACCGTGGCCACGCTGCCGATCTCACCCTCGGTAATGGGCTCGATTTCCATTTCCACCGTGGCTTCATCCTTGGGCCCCAAGGTCCCCAGCGTCCAAACCAACTCGCCGTCGGCACCGCGCGAAGCGGTCGGCGTGGTCCCCAACAGCCGCGCACCCTTGGGAATCTCGTCCCGAATCGTGACACTATTGGCCACGATCGAGCCCGTATTGCGAACCGTCACGCGGAACGTGGCCGGTTTGCCGACCTGAACCTCTTGCGGCGCGATTTTTTCGATCGTCAACTGCGGACTTTGCAACCCCTCGAGTTCTTCCGTGCCGGGACGGCCCGTGCCTTCACCCACCGGGTTCGAATCGAGCGGCATCGGCTCTTCCGCCGCACGATATTCTGGCGGCTCGTCGATGACTTCATTCTGAGGACCCGTGCCGGTCGACTGGTCGAACGGATCGGCCTTCGGCGGCGCGGGTTCTCCGGCAGTCGGCCTATCGGCGTATCGGTCGGTCTCTACAGGCTCCGCCACTTTAGCCGAACCGGGGTCCGGCAATTGCGGAAGACTCGAGGCGTCCGCCGGATCAAGTTTTTCCGGAGGAGCCAGCGACCGCGGCGCATCGGGAATCTTACCCGACGCCTGGACCACCTCGGTGGACGACGGCCTGCCGGCGGCCCGGGTCGGCCGCAATGGTCTTGCCTGGTCGGCTACCGAGTCCAGCAGATTTGGCTCGTTGCCGGTGGAGGCGTATCGCTGTGCCTTGGTGGGTCGCTGTGCCTTGGTAGGTCGCTGTACCTTGGTAGGAACTTTTCGAGGTAGCTCGGCCTCATTTCGTTTGCTCACCGCAGCTCGACCTCGCAAAGGATTCGTGCCGGAACTCTTTCGAAGTGGCCGGGCGTCCGAGATGGCCGGGGGGCGGAGTCGGTTCGACGTGTTGCCGGGCGAACTTTTTGCCAAGTCGTGGACCGACGGAGTCGGCTCGATCCCACGTTGGGCCTGCGCAATCGCGATCGCCCCTAAGACCACAACGGTACCCAAAGCACCGATACGAAGCAGAATGCGTTTCATGGGAGTTCCCCAGTGATTGTAAGCGAAGGTTATTGTGCCAAAACGATTCCGGGAGTGCAGCTCGTGTTTACTACACGACACCCCTCGGAGTGACCGAACCGTAGGCCGACACACTTTGCCACGGTTCGTGGCGTGGCTAAGTACCAGAATCCCCAGGCCCATGCAACGTCAATTCCCGTTTCTCGCGTATTCCTTGCGTAAATCGGGCCTTTCTTGCCACGATTCCCCCCCAAATCGGGTAAGTTGAGCCGTAGGCGTTGCATGTTCTGCCGAGCTTGCCTATACTGAAGAATTCGAATCCCATTAGTGCTAAACTTTGTAAAGGTAGTGATCTATGGCCGACCTTATTGTCCCGCATGGCGGACTGACCGAACCTGTTTCTCGAACCGTCGAACCGGAGAAGATCGACGATTTCCTGGACCACGCGAAAGCGCTGATCCGGGTGCCCGTCTCCGATGCCGATCTCTCGACTGTCTACCGCTTGGGCGACGGGGGACTGAGTCCCTTGACCGGCCCGATGGACTCGGCCACTTACGATCGCGTGCTCGACGAGTCGGTCATCGAGTGCAACGGTCAGAAATATGCCTGGACTATTCCGCTGGCCTTGCCGGTCGCCGAGGAGTTGGCCGGGAAACTGTCGGCCGGGCAAGAGGTGGCGTTGGTCAACTCGTCCGACGAAATCGTGGCCACGCTCGATATCAGCGACGTCTTCCGTTGGGACAAGCAGAAGTATCTCAAGTGCGTCTACCTGACCAATCGGACCGACCACCCGGGCGGCGACATGGTGCTTAAAGGCGACGCCGACAAGACGCACCTGCTGGGCGGTTCGATCCGCGTGCTGCCGCAGCCGAAGAACGCAAAGTTCGGACAGTATGTTCTTTCGCCGCGCGAGGTCCGCTCGCTGTTGGCCGAGAAGGGTTGGGATCGGGCCGTCGCCTTCCAGACGCGAAACCCGCTGCACCGGGCCCACGAATATGCCTTGGTCTATGGATTGGAGACCCTGATCCGAGCCGGACACAATGCCGGCGCCTGCCTGAACCCGTTGGTCGGCGAGACCAAGGGCGACGACGTCCACGCCGACGTGCGGATGCACACCTACGAGACACTGCTGGACCGAAAAGTGCTCGGCGAGGGCGACAGCGATCCCGAGCTCTGGGGTCCGCGCGGCGAGTCGGTCCCCGATCGGGTGATCCTGCTGGGGCTGGACATCAAGATGTTCTACGGCGGGCCGAAAGAGGCCGTCATGCACGCCATCTATCGGCAGAACTTCGGCTATACGGACATCGTCATCGGGCGCAAGCACGCCGACGCTCCGTACCACGACGGTTCGGCGATCTGGGGTGATTTCGACGCCCAGGAGATCTTCAACGATCTGGCCGGCGACCTGAAGATCAGCCCGTTGAACGTCGGGTTTGCCGCGTTCTACGAGTCCTTGGGGCGAGTCGATCTGATGGAGAACCACTCGGACGAGAAGCCCGTGTTCATCTCCGGCAAGCAGGTGCGCCAGTCGCTCTTGGCCGGCGAAGAGGTCGACCCGCGAATCATGCGAAAAAGCACGGCCGCCATCCTGACCGAGGCCATGGCCGGGAAGTAGGCCTGTGCAGGCGTAGTTCATGGGCTGACTTTCGTGGGACGCGGCTTGCCGCTTTGCAGCCACCCGGGTTGCAACATGCGGCCCGTCGTTCTACGCTGGTAATCCATGCCCGCTAACTCCGATCGACCGCTGAGGGTCCTTGAGCGCCGCCGCGCGATGCGGTTAGCCTATCGCAACGGGGCGATTTGGGCCGTCGGCAATGGACTGGTCAGTACGACGTTGATCGTCTATCTGGCCCAGGACCTGGGTGCCAAGCGAATCGGGTTGAGCATCGGCCTGATCCTGGCCGCCCGGCATGTGGTCGGACTGTTACGATTGAGTGCACCCGCGGTGATCGGGCGCTGGGTCGATCGGAAGCGCTTCTGCCTGGGCGCCTATCTGGCGGCCGCGTTACTGCTGACGACGTTGCCGCTGGTCGCCGCGCCGGGGATCCTGCCGTCGGCCGAGACTTCCTTGGCCGCCCTGGTCTCGCTTTGGTGCGTCTACCACTTGCTGCAATACGTGGGCACGATCGCCCTCTGGTCGTGGTTGGCCGATCTGGTCCCGCTGCGAATTCGCGGGCGGTTCCTGGGCATCAGGCAGCGTTGGATCGTGGCTGGCGAAGCGGTCGCCATGTTGGCCAGCGGCTGGTTTATCTACCAGTGGCACAGTCGGTTTCCCGATCAATACCGATGGATCGCCTACGCCGCCTCGGCCACGTTGGGTGCATGCTGCATGTTGGGGGCCTTGGTTCCTTTGGCTCGAATTCCGCGGATGGCCGTCAGCCCCATGGTGCGTCACGGGGCGACGCTTCGATCGATGCTGGCCCCGTTGGCCGACGGGCCGTTTCTTAGGCTATTGTTGTTCGGCTGCTGGTTCTCGCTTTCCAACGGGCTGACCCAATCGATCCAATACTCGTTTCCCAAGCAGGTCCTCGGCGCCAGTCTGTTTCTGATGCTGGCCCTGCAAACGGGCATGCGCCTGGGTCAGTTGACCGTCAGCCCGTGGATTGGCCGCACGGCAGACCGCCTGGGTAATCGGCCCGTGATGCTGGTGAGTCTCTTGCTGGTGGCCCAAGGTCCGTTGTTCTATTTCTTCTCGACAGCCGGGCAGTGGTGGTGGTTCGCCGGGGCCTGGGTCGTGTGGATCGCTTACGCGGGCTTGAACATCTGCCTGCCCAACCTGCTGCTGAAACTCTCGCCGGCCGACGGCAACACACCGCACATTGCCACGTTTTACGCCGTGACCGGGTTGTGCTACGCGCTGAACACGATCCTCGGCGGCGCGCTCTTCGATCGGTTCGGCGAGCAGAGTTTCGTGTGGTTCGGCGGGGCGACACTGGACTACTACGGCCTGATGTTCCTGCTGGGCTGGGTCGCCCGATGCCTGGGGCTGGTCGTTCTGCTGCTGGTGATCGAAGGCCCGAATCGCCCCATTTCGGTGCGTTAAAGTACGAGCACCTGCCGAAATGGCAGGCGATTTGTTGCCATAGAATCCCCAGATTTTCCTTCGCATTCTCTTTTCTTAGAACGTAAAATGTTGTATAGAAGCCCCTTATTGATGTCGTGGGGCCCCGGGCCGGGAAAATCGGCTTCGATGGTACCCCAATTGCACACCGTCTAAGGCGAGTTCCACCGAACTGAATTCCACCGAACAGGGTGTTTTGTCCATGTTAATGCAATCCCCCTCATTGCTGATCACCGACGACGACCCGAGTTTTCGGGAAACGCTGCAGGTCGTCTTTGAGCCGGAGGGGTTTCGCACCCTACTGGCAAGTGACGGCGAAGAGGCCTTGGAAATCGTCCGCACCCGGGAAGTGCATCTGGTGATCCTGGACATGCACATGCCCAAGCTGACCGGATTGGAGACGCTGCGGCTTCTGAAGCGGTTCCGGTCGACGTTGCCGTGCATCCTACTGTCGGCCCAACTGGACGAGTTGATCATCCAGCAGGCCCGACTGGCCGAGGCCTTCTCGGTGCTGGCCAAGCCGATCACCCGCCGCCAACTCACCGGCGTAGTTCGCCTGGCTCTGAAGCGAACGTACAACTGGCCGGGGTAGTGCCGCGGTAAGTGTTCGCCGAACCCGTACGACAACCTCGTTCCCACGCTCTGCGTGGGAACGGACTGCATGGCCGCTCTGCGGCCCCGCTTCGTCGCAACTCATCACGCCGAAGTAAGTTCCGCTTCAGCGACGCGGAGCGTCGTGGCATTGCGTTCCCACGCAGAGCGTGGGAACGAGAGACAAAGACCGGCGGCTAGCGCCTTGCCGCTCACAACTCCAGCAGCTTGTCGACGGCCAGGGCGACGTTGCGGTCCTTCTTGGCGGCCTGGTCCTTGGTGGCCGACTCCTCGAATTGGTAGAGCCAGATCGCTTCGAGGCTCTCTTCTTCCGCTTCGATGGTTTGCTTCAGGGCCGCGTCGTGCAGCCGGGCCTTGCCCGTTTGCGGGACCACGTCGGACGTGGCGGCCAAGGCCGACTCGCTCTTCGCGCTCTTCTTGGCGCCGGAGAGATCGATCAACTCCAACTCGGTCATCGCCCAAGTCTGGTTGTTTCGGGCGATCAACGTGTCGATGGAGTTGACGCGCCGGTCGCGGTTGAAGTCGTACTCGTTGGCGATGTCGGCCGGATACCAGAAGGGATGCGGGTTGCTGCGGGTGTCGAGCACGTCGACGGCATCGACCCTGGCGTTGGCGGCCGAGTTACCCGTCTCGCCGGCCGCGTTGCCGAGGTAGAAGACGTCTTCGGCGGCCAATCCGGTATCGCCCATAAGCACGGTGACTTGCAGCCACTCGTTTCGGATGGCGTTGTCGGCGAACGTGAGCACGATGCGGTCGGATCCGCCGAGCCCTTCGTTCTCTCGCAGAGTGACCGTGGGCGTAATGACCAGCGGGGTCCAGCCCCCGGGGACGTTGTCGTTGCCGGTGGCGAACGAGAAGTCGTCGGCCGCGATGCCGGCCGGGTTGCTGACGTTCGGAATGTCGACCATGATGCCGTTGATGCCGCGGGAGTAGCTGGTGTAGTTGAGGAAGCTGGCCGTCTCGCCGGGCAGCAAGGCCGCCTTGTCGGTGGCGATCGCGTCGTCGTCGCTATATCCCTTGGATTCGTTGTCATAGGCCGAGTTGTTGTAGAAGACGTGTCGGCCGATGACTCCGGAGGACGACCGGGCGAAGCCGGGCGTCGGCGGAGCGTCCGTCCAGCTTTCGTGCTTGGTCCACGTGGCCGCTTCGGCGTCCGGGTCGATGATGTTCAGCGAATAACCCAGGCCGTCGGTCGACGGATACCAGGTGTCGTTGTAGTCGAACCGCAGCAGGGCCGCGTCCAGCGGCGAGGCCAGTTTCAGGGTGATGTCCTCACCGCCGTTGTTCAGCGCGCCGGTGTACTGGCCGGCGATGGGCACACCCCAGTCGTAGATCGACTCGAAGACGGCCTGGTTGCGAACCACCACGATGAACTCACCCGGGGCGAGCGAGGTGGATTCGGGGAAGACGAAATCGACGCCGTTGGTAAACCGCACGCCGGAGAGATCGAGTGTCGAGCCGCTGATATTCTGCAACTCGATGAACTCGGCCTCGGCGTTGCCGGCCGGGTGGTACATCATCTCGGTAATCCGCAGCCCTTCGAGCACCTTCATGGCCTCGACGATCTCGGTGTCGTCGACCGCGGTGACGGTGGCGTCAAGGGTCAGGCCGAAGACGATGTCCGAGCTGCCGGCGGAGGCCTGATGCACTTCGACGGCGATCACGTTATCGCCTTCTACTAGAACGCCGGTGGGTAGGACGAACGGACCTTCGTAGGTTGCATCAATGACAGTGCGGTTAGCGAAAGTCAGGTAGTTGAACGCCCCGGCAGTCATGCCAAGCCGATAGACTTCCTGGCCGTTGATGTAGAATACGGCCCCGTCGTCGATCACCGTATTCATTACAAAACTGTCGATATCGCCCGGATCGCCGGTCACCACGAAGTCCTTGCGGAAGTAATACGTTCTATAGCCGAGCGTCAATGGCGTTCTTTTCGGCGCAGGCAGAGCAGCGCCTTCGACGAAGAACAAGGCGGGGTCGGTAGGCCACGCCGCGACGCTGAAGATGGGGTCCTTCCAAGTAGATCCTATGTTCGCAGTCGTTTGCAAGTAGGACCATTCATCCGTAATATCGTCCGTAATACCGATCGAGGCGACCGTGGTGGTCTCTGCTATGGGGCTGGGCAGCGCCGGCGTGGGTAGATCGAAGAACGCCAGGGTCTCGCTCCCGTTGGGGCTGCGGCCTTGCGAAACATCGGTCGTCTGGGCGTAGTAGGGGATCTTGTCGATCAGGTTCCCCTCGGCGTCGTACATCGCGAGCACTTCGTGCGTCACCGAGAGCTTGAACGCGAGGTGATTCTTGCCTTGCCAGGCGTCGTCGTCGGCGATGAACGAAACCGCGCCGCTACCGGGCACGAAGCTCAACGGGGCGATCTGGTGCTTATACAGCGGCGGGAGCGAAGGGTCCTGAGCTTGCGGCAACTGGCGGTCGGCGACCGGGTTGTCGGTCAGATACAGGCCGTCCAGCGGCACGGGCAAGGGATCCGGGTTGTACAGTTCGAGGAAATCGTTGTCGAAGAGGACCTTCTCAGCGGCCAGCCATTCGTTGATCGACAGCGCCCGCGGATCGCCGGTCCTCGCGGCTACGTTGGCGCTGCTGCCGAGGGTCGGTTCGGTTAGTGCCCAGGTCTGGCCGTCGCGCCCGGTGCGTCCGATCGACATATCGGGTACTTGCATGCCGAACTCGACCGAGTCGTGTATGTCCCAATCGAAAGTGCCGCCGTTGTAGGTGGTCAGGAAGACGCCTTCGCCGCTGTCACCGTCGAGCCCGAATCCCAAGTGAATCTCGCCGGCCTGCGAGATCAGACTGTCGGCATAGACCAACAAGTACTCGCCGCCGCTGAGGATGGTGCCGCCCGGGAAGATATACTTAGGCGGGATGTGCGGCAGGGCGATGTCTTCGTTATAGTGCACGTACTCGTCGCTGAGTCCCATGCCCGAGAGATCGACCGGCGTCGTGCCGGAGTTGTGCAGTTCGATCGTATCGGGGAAGGTTCCGCCGAGGTCGTGCACGGTGCGGTTAATGGCCAGCACTTCGTTGATCACGACGCTGCCGGCCAGTGCGGTGTCGACGGTCCAGCTCTCGGCCGATGCCTCGCCTTCGTCCTGCCAGACGTTGGCTAGGTTCTTACCGACCGCTTCGACCGTATGGGGCCCGTCCGCCAGCCCGCTGAGCACGGCGGATGTGTCGATCGTCAACTCGGCGCTCCAGAGACCGCCGTCAATGCGCCACTTGAAGTGCGTATAGTTGGGCCCGCCGAAGGTGAGCGTGGCGCCGGTTGCGGTAGTTACCAAATCCGGTTCGCCGTGGATGGTCACGCCGGGCGGGATCATCGCGCCCATATCCTGACCGTTGGGTCCGCCGCCGAACCCGGCCACGAGGCTGAAGTCGCCATTGGCCGCGTCGGCCACGCGACCTTCTTCGGCCACGTTGTCGACGCCGTAGACGTGGAACTCTTCCGGTATGGTCGACCGATTGATCTCCAGGATGGTCGTTCCGGGGGGCTCGAAGTACACGGGCACATTCTGGAAGACATTTCCGTCGAGATAGGCCGCGTAACCGTAGACGGATCCCTCGGGGCTGACGAAGTACATGGCCGAGACGGCCACGTCGACGACCGTATTGTTAAAGAAGTGCATGGTCGCATTTTCTTTGACCTGGGCCGCGTGGTCCACGTCGAAGAACTTGTTGCGGACCATCACGTAGTCGTGCCCGGCGCCGGCGGAGATTGCGTTGGCGTTGCCGGGGTCGGTGTTCCACACGTCCTTGCGGACGTGCATGAAGGTATTGCCTTCGATATAGGCATCGCCTTCGAGGTCCAGGGCGTCGTCGCCGGTGCCGTCAAAGATGTTGTTGAGGATCAACATCCGGTTATCGCCGATCGCCTGGGTTCCGCCGTCGACGTCGACCATATCGTTATGGCCCAAGTTCTGGCCGAAGTAGTTGTTTTGGGCGAGGAATCGTCCGGTGGCTCCCAGCCCCATGCGACCCCAGATGTGCTCGCTCACATTGTTGAGTACAGAAGTTACGGGTTCGACATACAACTCGGCAAAGGTCGAATTCTGGACCGTCAAGGCCGCATCGATCAGACGAACGCGCCGCAGGTCGGTGTTGGCGAAGTGGCTATTGTCGATGACCAGGTTCGAGTCTACCACGCCGACCATGCCGTCGTTGGTTCGTCCGTATCCCAGCGCGGCGTAGTTGATGAGGTTGTCTTCCCACGTGTTGGCGAACTGCAGTCCACCCCAGGAGACGGTGCCGCTGTTGGGGTTGCGGGTGAAGTGGATCAGCTCGTCCGCGGTCCCCAGAGCCAGCAGTTTGCCGTTGATAAGGATGCGCGCTCCCGACTCGAAGAAGACGTTGGTCCCCGGGTCGATTTGCAAGGTGACGCCGACCGGAACGACCAACTGGCCGGTAACCCGATAGGGCCCGTTCGCGGCGATCCACACCTCATTGCCGGCCAGCGTGCCGGCCGGGACCGCCGTGCCGACGCCGACTTCATAATAGACGTCGAAGAAGGTTTCTACCAGCAGATTTCCGGTACCGTCGGGTCCGTCGTAGGTTTCGATCGGGATGCGATTGATTCCCGACACCAGCGGGATGCCGTTCAACGGGCCCGAAGCGCGCGAGGCCACGAGCTCCAGATCGAAGCCCAAGTCCGCGCTGTCGACCGTAAACTGATGAACTTCGACGGCCAGATAATTGGTGCCGCCGACCAACAACGCGGGATCGATCGGATGAGAGACGTAATCGTTTTCGATGTCATTAAGCTGGATCGAAGAGGCTAGGGTCAGGTAATCGATCGCTCCGCCGGGCATGTTGTCTCGGGCGACTTCGGTGCCGTTGAGATACAAGACGGCCCCGTCGTCGGCTAGCAACTGGACGTTCAAGGTGGTGTATTCGGACGGATCCCCCGTCACCTCGAAAGCCTGGCGGAAATAGGTCGTGACGTACTTGTTGTTCGGGTCGGGCCCGTAGTAGATCGTGGTCGCCTCGTCGGGCGGGTTATCGCCGTAACCGAGTTGCGCCGGACCTCCTTCCCACGGGAGCACGGAATCGTCGTACATCGGATCGTCGTACCAGGCCGTAAGCTGATTGCTGCCGTCGTCGAGGTATCTCCAAGTGCTTCCCGTGGCGATCAGCGTGTCGGCGGTCAGGATCGGGAGCACGCCTTCGAGCTCCAAGTCGAAGCTGACGTCGCTGCTGGTGGGACTGGCCTGGTGGATTTCCACGGCCAACGTGTTTGTGCCGTTGACCAATAGGGTGTGGTCGATCGGGACCTCGTCTATAGTGTTGTCGACGGCTACTGTCGCGGCCGCGTACGTATTGAAGTTGATCGGATCCGGCCCCATGGTCGCCGTACGATAGATCTCCTGACCGTTTAGATACACGATCCCCGCATCGTCGTACAACAGCCGAAGCGTCGCATCCTCGAATCGTGACGGATCGGTCACCTCGAACGAGGTGCGGAAGTAGGTGGTGGCGTATTTGAGGTTCGGGTTGCCTCCGTACTCGACCACGGTCCACTCATCGCCGTCGCCGTAGCCGAGTTGCCCCGGGCCGTCAAGCCATCCAGAATCGTTGTACACCGGATCGTCGTACCAGGCCGTAAGCTGATTGCTGCCGTCGTCGAGGTATCTCCACGTCGAACCGAACGGCAGGAGTGTCTCGGTAGTGTCGCCGCTGGGATCGCCGACGATCCACTGCCCGGTGATCGGGTCGTACTCGGCCAACATCCCGCCGGCCACGACCGAGCCCGTTTCGGCCGCGTTGGCCGTGCCGTCCAAGCCGACCTTGTCGAACGGCGTGCGAGGATATCCGCCGACTTCCTGCAAACCGCTGTTGACGGTGAAATCCTGCGGGATCTGGGCCAGTACGCCGGCCGTACGATCCGTGATGAACTGCTTGGCCACGTCGATCGTACCCTGGGGAACGAACCCGCCGAGGGCTTCATCCAGGATCGGATCGAGCGTTTCACGATTGTAGACCGTCTCGATCAGATCCAAGAACGCCTGGTAGTACAACTGGCGGACGTGCGGGTCACTTAAGAAGAAATTCAGCCCCGGGACCGACATAAAGGTGTAGATGCTCTGATTGGGATCGGCCGCCGTGTGCAAATTCATCACGGTATCCAGATCGTGGGGCATCAGGATGAAGTCGGGATCTGCACTAGTGCCACGGTTGTAGATCAGGTAGTCGTCGCCCTTGCCCGTGTTCAGCCCGCCTTCACGATTGCCAATCAGAGTGTCCAAGGCCAAATAGCGGACCCACTCTTCGACGTCCAGCACCTGAGAGATCGAGTCGTAGTAGTCCGGCACGTTGGGGTCGGTGAGCACGTCAGTCAAGGTGATCAGATCGGTCCAGTCGTCTTGCTCTTTGTTGGTCTGCTTTACATAGGAAGTGCGGTAATCGTCCGGATCGGTGCCCCGGTGGGCCAGATCGGGTTTGTCATAGGGCCAGTACTCGTTTTCCGGACACTGATAGAGATTCCCCTCGGCGACAAACGGGAGTTGATCCTCGATCAGGTCGCCACCCAGCGGTAGCATCATCGCATACGTGCTGTAGTTTCTCGCAATCGATAACGCCGGATTGATCCCATTGGCGCGAACCTGCAACGGCACGGCCTCGACGGCCGGGATGCCCGCCATGCGGTAGATGATGCTGCCGGCAACCTGCGAATGCGGATAGCGGCTGTTGAGCGTCAACGCCGTGGTGCCTTGGAACTCTTGATCGTGGGGGAAGTTCAACCGGAGGTTGGGCCCGCTATACCCCGGCGCCGAGACCCGGCTGCTGCTACCCCGGTTCCGCACGCCCATGCTGTAGCGGATGTTCTCGCCGGTGCCGTCGACGTTGACGAACGTGGCGTTCATTTCGGCGTTGCTGGCGGCCTCACCCGTGAGGAAGCTGCCGTCGTTGTAGATGTCTTGCAACTCCAGCCACTCCGCACCGGTCATGACCAGATAGTAGACCGGCTGGCTTCCCGCGTTCCAATCCGGGTTGAACCCACTGTCCACCTGATACAGCAGGTTGTTCACCTGGGCCAAACTGTCGTTGAGCATTTTCGTGGGCGCGGGCCAGGTCCGCGTGTTGGCGGCCCCGTCGGTGGCCTCGACATAAAACTCGACCACCGTGCCATCGGCCCGAGCCGGTAAGATGGCGCCGTACTCGCCGTCGTTCGCTCGGTCGTCACCATGCGCGCCGTCGTCGTACATCTGGGCCATGGTGAAACTGGGCGCCCCGTCGTTGCGGTAGTAAACGTTCACCGTCGGCGCGCCGACCGAGTCGTCCCGCAGTCTGGCCGTCACGGTGACCGGCTCGGCCGCGGTCGGGATGGCCGGCGAGTGCGACACGTCGTAGAGGATCGGAGCCAGATCGGTTACCGTGGCGGAGTTCGCCACCCCGGGTGAACCCTCATCGGCCGCGCTGGCCGTCCAGGACTGCCCATAATTGTTCGACAGCCCGTATTCTTGAAGGAGCGTCGGGCCATCGAATACCTGGCGGTTGATCAACTCCAGCGATTTGCCGCCACCGTCGTGGTCGTCGGCCCAGGTCCAACCGTAGTGTTGGTGATCCAGTTCGCCTTGCACGCGGACCGACCAGTCGCCTTCGTCATAATAGTGGACCGAGTCGACGCGACGTCCCATGGCGTCGTCCAGGTCGAGGTCTTCACCCCCGTTGCTCAACCGGCCGACCCAGTTACCCACCACGTTGGTCACGGCGGGATACTTCAATCCAAACGTCGTTACGTCGGCAGCGACCACCAGATACTCACCGGCCGCGAGTGTCGTTTCCGCAACCAGCGGCTCCGTATCGGGAAAAGTGAACTGCACGCCGTCGCTGAACTGCCAGCCGTCCAAGACAACCGCCTCGGAGCCCCGGTTGAACAGCTCGATGTATTCCTCCAGCGTGTTTTCCGGGTTCTCCGGCATGGAGTTGTCCGGGTTGTTCGGAACGGGCAACTTATGGTCGCCGTGGTCGGCGTGGTACATGATCTCCGTGATGATCACGTCGTCATTGGGGTTATCCACCGGCATAGCCAGGTTGGCTTCCCCGGGCGTCGGATTGTTGAAATAGCCCTTGGTGACCAGGTCGGATCCCAGCCCATAGGAAACGTCGCCGTACTGCTGCGGATACGAGGGCAGGTATTGGTGCTCGACCGTGGTGCCGTCGGACCGAATCAGTCCCAAGTATTCGCCACTGACGCCGGAGCTGAGTCGGAAATTGGTGTGCAAGTAGCCGGCCGGGCCAACCGTATCGCGATTGGAAGCGAAGACGAGCAGATGCTCATCCGCACCCAGCGTGGTGCCGGCGGGAAACGTCCATTTGGCCAGGTCGTCGAGGTTGTCGGTCAGGTGCCAGCCGTCCAAGGCGACCGGAGCGGCATCCGTGTTGTGCAATTCGATCCAGTCGGAATACTGCAAGTAATCGTCCTGGATGATCGTGTCGTTGTCGGCCATGAACTCGCTGATGACCACACCGTTGAGCACCAAGCGCGGTTCCAGCGGCTCGATCTGCAGCCGACTTCTTCGTCCGAGTTTTGCACTCCCGGCGCCCACCTTACGCTTCTTCGATTTGCGCACCACAACTACCTCCGTTTACCAACTTGCTTTGACTTCGAAGCGCAAGCGCCCCGGCCTGTAACGTCAACGGTCAAAGAGACGATTGGTTCCGAATTCGAAACTATTCCGACGAACCGGAAAAACCCTGAAAAGCCAGCCCCCCAAGGTCTCGCCAAACCGACCCCACCCTAAAGCTCCATTGTGACAGAAAGTGCGGAATATGCAAGTCATGCGCCTTATTCCGATAAGGATTCGACGACTATGAGGATCTCGCGGCCGCCAATCGCTTCGTAGCACGGCAAGCACCCTCCCGTAGGGGTGTGTACTGAATGGCGCTCCCTTGCCCCGTTTAACGGCCGACGGGACAAGGGTGCTGCTTGACCTCGGACGCCGACACGATTCTAATAACCCCCCTGATGTGGCATGGCGCCGCGTGTATGCCACTGCAGACCTTAGATATTCCAAGGAGCTTCACTGATGCTTGCAAAAAACCTCCCCTCTCCTTTTGGGAGAGGGGCCGGGGGTGAGGGCATAGAAAAGACACGCAAGCAAGGATCAACCAACCATGCTATCCCGAAGACGTTTTCTCCGCGTGGCCAGTGGCGCAGCCGCCGGTGCTTTCGTGGCCTCGAAAGCCCACGCAACACCAAAAGTCGCGATCGAGCCCAATACGGGCCAACCGATCCTGGAGAAGTTGCTTGCGGAAATCGAACGCGCACGCCCAACGGGGCGGGTCCTGCTCGATTTCCCGGAAGGCGAGTACATTCTTTCCAACGGTGATCCGCTCGAAGGCGACGGTGTTAATAAGATTCTCACCGCGGAGGTTGTCTTCAAGGGCTTCGACGAGGTCATCATCCAAGGCCAGGGCACCGGCGCCGAATTCCTTTGCAGCAGCTTCTTCCGAGGCGCCTTCAAGTTCGAGCACTGCAAGAAAGTGTCGGTGAGGAACATCAAGATCGATTGGCCAAGGCCGCCCTTTTCTACGGGCGTCGTCACGGCCTCGACCGGTTCGGAAGTGGAGGTGTTGATAGACGACGACTTTCCCGTCGACAAGTGCCTGCCCGTGAGCTATATGCTCCGCTTCGATCCCGAGACCCGCGCACCATGGCCCGTTCCGGGCGGCCTGATGATGTATAACATCCCGCGCGAGAACACGACCTACCTTGGCCCCGGGCGACTGCGCGTCAAACAGACTGTCGATTGGCCGGTTCCCCTCGGCGCCGTGTTGAGCCTGCAACACGCCAACTACGGCTACCAGGGAATGACCTTTTGGCACTGCGACGACATTGTGCTTCAGGACGTCACGCTTCACGCCTGTCCCGGCATGGGATTTCTGGCCTATAGCGGCCGCAATATCACGATGACCCGATGCCGTGTCATCCCGTCGCGGCGCCAACGACGGCGATTCCTCACCGCCACGGCCGACGGCACCCATTTCGTCAATTTCAGCGGCCATATCGAGCTTAAGGATTGTGAGTTCGAAGCCACCGGCGACGATCCGCACAACACGTGGTGCGTACTGTTCGAGGTTATGCAGCGAACCAACGACACCACGTTGCGCCTCTCGCACACGGGCGTCTCCTACATGTTTCCACAACGGGTTGAAGCAGGTGACGTCTTCGAGTTCAACGACCCCGACACCATGGCGCCGCAATCCAAGGCTACGGTCAAGAGCGTGAAGCTGGATCGCCGCCTGGGATCCTATTTGGTGACTTTCACCGAGCCACTTCCCGAGTGGGTGCAAGCGGGCACGCACGGCTATGACGCCACGCGGATGCCGTCGTTGACCATTCGCGGCTGCCGATTCGCCAAAGCCCGCGGCCGAGGCGTCCTGGCGACAACCGGCAATGTGATCATCGAAGACAACACGTTCGATCGGCTCCAGCACGGCGGGATTCAACTCGCGCCGGAAATGTTGCATTTCAAGGTAGCCGCCGGCTTGGACAACGTTCTGATCAGCAAGAACCGTTTCCTCAACTGCAACCAAGGCCCTAGGCCCTCTTGGGGCGAGATCTTCATCGGGGCGATCATGGACGGCTGGCGCCACGGTGCGGCCGGCATCAACCGCAACATCGTCATACGCGACAACCACATCGAAAACACCGGCACCCTCTGGCTCCACGTCGGCAGCACCGACGGGGTCGTCATCGAGAACAACACCATCATCAACGGCAACTCCCAAGACGGCTACATCGATTGGATGTTCGCCGCCGTCACGCTGGTCAACAGCCGCAACATCCGTTTCGAAGGCAACCGCTTCACCTGGACCCGCGGCGACGACGATGCCTACAAGTTCTGGGACATCAAGGAAAACGTCGACCCAAAAACCCTCGTCGTCAAGAACAACAAAGGCTTCCAAGCGCCGCCCAGTTTCTAACGGATCGGGATTCTTTTCCCGACGCTCGCGCGATTTCGGCAGTGATATCAAGCACCTAAACTGCCGAGAGGTCCGCAAAACGGTCGCACGAAGGCGTGCAGCCGCCACCTATAGATCTCGACGGTCCGCCGCAGCCAGTAGAGCCGTTTCTCCCAATCCACGTCGTGCCGGACGATCCGGTTCCGCTCACTTCGCCGGGACATCACATGGCACAACGCCCCGGGAAACTCGATACGCAGAGCCCTGGCCGTGCGAATCTTGTCCAGGGGACGAGGTGGCGTCAACTGCTAATGACTTAGTGCGCTCTGACCACAAATACTGACCACAAATAAGATTAAAGACTCCCGACCCCTTTATCCTTTATCCAAGTACAAGTACCCCCGCGCTACCCCTGAGAAGGTGTTTTGAAATTGCCTGATTAGAGAAAAGCTGCTATGGCTCCCTGTCTTTGGGACGAACCGAAGGAAGGAGCCATAGCATGAAACGAGAGTTGTATTATGCCAGCGATTTGACAAAC
>SDBV01001547.1_pt1 | contig 34629 bp, 32 predicted proteins | sample 2277081 | NCBI WGS metagenome assembly SDBV01 (sample SAMN10402039, study PRJNA504765) | marine sediment metagenome | isolation source: marine sediment core GS10_PC15, 223 cmbsf | place: Arctic Ocean: Southern Knipovich Ridge | collected 2010 | reverse complement strand
CATCCAGCACCCCGGATCCCCCTTTTTTAAAACAGCATTTAAAACATTGGTTATTAAAAGAAGTGTAAAATTGAGCGAAAAATTGAAATTGATTAAAAAACAGTATTGTTTATAGGTCTTACAATAACAGTTCTTTACAATTTACTGAGTCTAATATAAATAATGACGGGTGTCCATCTACGACTTTATAATAGACCCTAGCGGTGCCCCATCAATGAATGCGAGATTTTATTCTGATCCAGACCGCACAGGGGTTTGCAGTTTCCACAAAGCGGGACAGGAGGCGGTTACATATTGAACATCGCAACCGAAAACCCACACACGAATGCTCTGCAGTACAAAAAGTACCATTTAAAAATGGACACTACCAAAACCGAACTATTCAAATCGTACCAGAACTACCCAAAAAGTTATTAAATTCAATGTATCAATAGGATACCGCTGGAGTTGATGGTTTGATCCATTGGGATTTTCGCCCTCATGATTCGCCGATTTCACCGGGTCTTTTGTGCTTAAGCACGATTGCGATATCGCAATCGCTGTAAGTCGGCTTTTTTGATTTCGGACTCATGTTAAAATCGTTCAACTTATCAATAAACGATTGTTAAACAGAAAGGCGGTGTATCGTGGAAATCCATTGCCCAAACTGTAAAGCGGTGTATCGGGTTGATGAAGCCAAAATACCGGATAAAGGTGCTTATACCCGATGCAAAAAATGCCGGTTTAGATTTCTCGTTCAAAAAGAGGTTGAAACACCCGTTTCCAGGCCGAATTCGGTTGCCATGAACAGCCGTTCAGATGAAGAAAAACGGATCCAACAATCCATTACAAATGATGATCTGGAATTGGCCGCAAAGCAATTTCTGGATTTGATCACGAAATTTGCTCAGGAAAAGAACTTTCTTAAAGCGGAATCACTCAGGGATCAACTGAACCATCACATCCCGCTGGCTTTAAATGAAATTGTCAAGGCCAATGAGGTCCTTGAAAAAGAGAAGATAAATTCGATGGATCCAGTCGATCTGGAAATTTGGAGCGGTTTATATGGGTCTCTTGATCCGAGTGAAACCGTAGCGGTTTATTATTCGATGAAAGAAATGGATCTGGAACCGGATCAAGTCGTTTTTAGACAAGGTGAGAAAAATATGAATCTCTATTTTGTTCAAAAAGGGACGTTGATGCTCTCGTTTAACCATCCGGAAAAAAAGAAGCAAGTCGTTTTCAAGCAATTGAAAACAGGCAGTGTGGCAAATGCCGCGCCCTTTTTTTTATCAACCATATGTACATTTTCACTCACAACCAAAACCATGTCAAAAATTAAATATTTGGAAAAAGATATTTTGTTAAAATGGAAAAAAGAATTTCCAAGATTGGTATCCGAGCTCAATCGATTTTGCATGTCAGAGGAAGAAATCAGCGATCCGCTCAAAAAAAGAGAACAAAATCAAAGATCTTTCGAGAGATTGAAAGTTTCTTTAAAAGCGGATGTTCAATATTTAGATCAAATGGGCAAGCCGTTTGGAAAAAAAATGAAAGTGATGTTATCTGATATTTCTGAAAAAGGGGCGTGTTATGAATATACCGTCACTAAAAGGGAGGAAGCCGACCGATTGTTGGAAAATAAACTCGTTATGGATATATTTTATAAAACCGCAGCAGGTATTCAAAAAGAGATTGGAGTCGGAAAAATTGTTGCGGTAAACATTATTCCTTTCACAAAAAGCAGCATTCATGTTCAATTCGATAAACTTCTTAGTGAGACAATTATAAAATCTATAAAACAAACCGAAATCAACGGTTGAGTTATACGCCATCACCCGATCAGGAATTCATCACACTTTTGTTATTGCCGTTTAACGGTTCAATTAAACCTTGGTCTCAAGCCGGCTTCTAGGGGTTCGCGCAAAAATAACTTAGCAGAATTAGCGCTTAGATTGGGTTCGGATTTGGCTGATCCGAAAGAGCAAATCCACAACAATAGCGAGCTATTTCGAGGATTTTGCGAGTGAGGCATCGGCCAAAGATGGGCTGAAGCTAAGATGCTAAAATGTGAAGTTTTTTTCGCGAACCCTAAGCCCATTATTGTAATGATCCTTGTGCCCGGATGATTATCCGATCCATTTCAGTCGATATTTCTTTACTCAAAGGGGTCACTTGGTGAGTTTTTAGGAGACGGCGGGCCTCATCGGCTGCTTTTTGTTCCAGTTTTTGGGCTTTTGAACACCAGTCATCATAAGTTTGTCTATCTCCAAGTGACGGCATCCATAGACCGGGATTTCTCAGATGCTTAAAAGTATGCTCATGGTCCAGAAACTGAGACCCCGTTTTACAAACTTCGGTTATGGTATCCGCCGCAAGAGTGTCGGTGTCGACTAAAGCACCTTGTAACGTTCTTTTAATCACCGACGATATTTCATTGTCCACCACCAGCATCCGGTAACAAAAAATCAGGCAATTATCCAAAGAGCCGGCCGCACCCAAAACATCAGCACCGCTTAACGCCGGCAATAAGGCATTGTACAAGTGCTCATAACCGCTTTGCATATCATAAGTTTTGGAAGCGGTCGAATAGCCGGTTGCCGTACAGGGAATGCGGTCTTTACGGCAAAGCTGAACCGAAGCAGCGGCCATCATCCCCATCTCCGGCATCGCCCAAAGCCCCACACCGGTTCGCATATCCATAAAAGTCGCTCTGGGCGAGACAACCACCGGCGCTCCGGGCTTTAGAAGCTGGCTGGCTACTACTCCGGCTATATTTTCCGCATGATGCATGGCCACACAACCGGCCAACGTCATCGGACTTGTCGCACCCAACATAGGACAGGCGATAATACCCAACGGTACACCCGACTCGACAATATCGTGGAGCGCCTGGGCAGCCTCGATGCTGTAATTCAGTGGACTGATAGGTGATACCTCGATATAAGCCAGAGGCTTTTTCTGCAGCATCATGCGATCGCCTGCAACCATATCAAGAATTTCAAACATATCATCCAGCTCATCAGCGGATTTAACGCACAGACGGATAGGCTTGACGGTCCAGCGCAACAGTGTGGTCAGCTGAGTTAAATTAACGGTTTCCGGAGAGATATCAATCGGAAAGACAGGTGAGACAATATCGATATCAGGCAAAGCGTCGGCCAGGCGCGTTGCTTCAATTGCATCTGTGACAGTGCAGTCTCTTTTTTGACCGCTCTCCAAATCGATTACTGCCGGTGTTCCAACGGTGGTTTGGGAATAAACCCGTCCTTTGCCGAATTGAACTTTATGAGAGTCATTCCGCCCAAATAGCGTAAATGTCCGGGGAAGGGTTCGAAGCCCTTTTTGGATTACATCGTCGGTGAATTTGACAAAGTCTTTCTCTACTTTGCAGCCATGATCTGAAAGCAGGGTTTTAAATAAATTGGAACCGGTACGGATGCCCGTTTGTTTCAATATATCGAAACTCGCCTGGTGGATCCGGGTCAGATCGTCATCTGAAAAAAAATTAAAGTTCATAGCCATAATCGATTTTTTTTATGGTTTTTAATACCCCGCCCACTAGCGACGGGGAGGTTTATTTTAACGGTTCCTAAGCGGCTATTTCCCTTGGAACTCGGGTGTACGCTTATCAATGAAAGCAGCTATTCCTTCACGCCCATCGACACTAGCTGCCATGGCTGCAATCGCACGAGATTCTTTTTCCATCTGGGTTTCAAGACTCTCTGCCGCGCCGGATAGAATCAAACGCTTGGTTTCACCATAGGACGGGTTGGCCCTTTTGCCAATCGGTGTGCTATTTCGAGTTCTGTGGGCAGCACCTGATCGACAAGCCCCCATTCCAAGGCTTACTTTGACGACAATAGTAGATTGAGCAATGCCATCTCTTTATGGAAAAATGATATCGACTTCTTTTGCCCGCAGCTGTTTACACCGCTGTTCGATATTTGAAACGATATGGTTGACACTCTCGGTCGTCTTGCTGAGGGACGGTTTCAACGCGGAATTAAACTGCCTTTCCACTCGATTGAGCTGGTTGAAAAACAATAGATAGTTTGTTTTGGTTTTATAAACAGATCGGATTAAGGCTTCATAACTATCCCTGTCGGAGTGGAGCAGGTCCAGGTAATGGTCCAGCAACACCTCCAGCCATATTTTATAATCAGGGTGGGATTCCTTTGGAGCGCTTGACATTTTCATAAGCGCATTTATATCGGGTTTTCCGCCGGATTCAATAGATGCCACCGCTTCTTCCAGTGCGCGTTTTCGGGTGAGTAAAAAATGTTGCGCAAATTCTTTTCGGCCATCAGCAAACTTCTTAAGACGGTAAAAAAAGTGGAGAAAAATGATAGGAATTAAAATCATCCACATACTGATTTGAGGCTTGTCGATTACCGAAACAGCAACGCTGTTGGCAAATTTTTCCTCATATTTTAAAATCATTTCTTTTTGAGTCATTATCAAGGTCATGTCACCCATTGCTTGAGGAAATAGGGTATACCGGCTCCATTAGAACAGGCTGCAATATATTCAAAACCCGAACAACCCGACAAAAAAGGGTACATCCGGGCTTATAACATAAACAAATTAAAGTGTAAATCAATCCGAAGGAAGATATCGGTATCCGATCCAGAGGATGACACCACACAGGACGATGGCGAAAATAAACGGCAGCGTCAGCCCGACCTCATTAGGTACTGATAGCTTCAGAGACTCGAGAATATACTGCGCACCATCATAGGAGGCATCGATTCCGGTGTAGAAATAAGCACCGGAATCGATATCTCTTTCTTCGATTACCTGAATGATTTGCTGGAAGGTAGGAATTTTGTTTTGAAGCCATGGACCGACAACGAATGCAAATAACCATACGCAGAAAAAGCCAAAAACCAGCAGGCCCCATGCTCGAAGTCTGGATGATCGTTTTTTTACATTCATTGCCGGGTCTGTCATATTTTTTTTGTAGTTAAATAGATGCGGTCAGCCCTGGAAATACCAGATAGAACATGATGTAGGCAACCAGCAACGTTAGGCACAGGTTAAAAGTTTGACCGAATGCATAAAGAATCAACGGTTTGCCACCTTTAAAGTGTTCTTTTAGTTCACGGAAATTCGTAGCCAAACCGATACTCACAAAAGAGAGACAAAAGAACCAGCCTCTGAACAGATCGCCCATTCCCTTAATGATCCCTTGGTCGACCAGGGAACTGCCCAGTCCGCTGGTTTGAGCATTGAAATAAGTATAGAACAGTGAAAAAATAACCGAAGCTCCAATAAAACCCAAAACGAACTTCGGAAATCGATACCAGATTTCCATGGCCTGCACTTTAGTCCCGGTTTCAGCCACCTCTACTTTAGTGGTAAAGTAGATGGCAACAAAAAAGGCGATGACACCAATCAAAACGTTTTGGATCATTTTGATGGTTGCAGCCACATACAGGGCTTTTTCACCCAGAAAAGCGCCTGCGGCTGCCACTGCACCGGTTGCGTCGATGGTACCGCCCATCCAAGCCCCTCCCAGAATGAGTTGTTTGTCAACCGGGAAAGTGGCTTTGATAATAGCCGGCATAACGATCATCATAATCGATGTGAAAACCAGTGACAGGCCAACTGCAAGGGTCAGCTCCTCTTTTTTCGCCCGGCAGGCAGCTGCAGTAGCGATGGCGGCCGACACCCCGCAAACCGACATATCGGAACAAATGGTGGCGTTGAGTCGCTTGGAAGGCATTTTAACGATCTTCTGCCCAAACCAGTAGGTCACCATCCAAACCGTCGGCGTGACCACCCAGGCCACAAAAATACCGGCCGTTCCGATGAGATGATTTTTTCAAACAGAATCTTGGCACCCAACAGAACAAGCCCGGTTTTGATATAGTACTCGGTCTGAACCGCCGGCATGGCCCATTTCGGGGTCCCGACCGTGTTGCTTGATCAGCATACCAAAAAAGATTGCCCACGCCGCATATCCGATACCGTAGTACTTCATTGTAGCCTGACTGGAACCGATGTATGCCAGGAGTGCGATGAGAAATACGAACACAAATCCCTTCAGGAACTCTCCGAGCGGTTTTCCCATAGCGACAATGCCGATTCCAAAGAACAGAGCAAATACAATTCCAAGGAGAATTAAATATCCGATCTGGTTAAATGCCTTGACCTTTGTCTTTTTTTTGGCCTTGGAGGCTTTCAGATGGGTGTCCCTCCAGGCTGTAATTGAAGATTTGGCTTCATTGTTAAGTTTTTCGTTGCTGAATCCTGCAGCTTCAGCGGCTTTTTCAGCTGCCAAGGCTTTTGCAAACGCCTCTTTTTCTACTGCCTTGACTTTTTCATACTTGGCAACCGCCTTTTCTTTGCCCATGAAAAAAGCATCCAAAGGATTGTTGGACCATTTTTTAGGTTTACCGGAAAATTTTTTCATCCATTTTCCGATACCGATACTGTTGGCCTTAACTTTCTTCTTGGTATCAGACAGCTGGTGCCACGCGATGGTTTTGAACTCACTGGTCCTTCGGGCGTCTACCCCATATGTGGCTTCCGCTTTTACCAGTTTAGTTTTCATATTTCCTGCTTGAGGAAAGTAGAACACTACTCCTAAAAAAAGAATAAAAAAGCCAAGCCAAATGGCCCACCAATCTTCTTTTTTCAACAGCTCCGACCATTCCCATTTGCCGACATCAATAGGTTGTAGTTAATAGAGATCACTTTTTTGTTATTAGTTGGGTATTGTAAAACAGGCGTTAGAGTTCCTTGACCCGAATCATTTTAGTGGTTCCAGGCACCCACAAGGGGTGGCCGGAAGTAATGATGATAATATCTCCGGGTGAGACATAGCGGGTATCGAGTGCCGCCTGGGCCACCGTGTCGATCATTTCATCGGTATCCTGAGATTCGGTTATTAATGCGGGCCGGCATCCCCAGCATAACGCCAGGCGGCGCACCGTTTCAATGCTGGGTGACAATGCCAGAAGTTCCCGGCGGGGCCTGAAGCGCGACAACTTCATGGCCGTAAATCCGGATCGCGTCGGCGCAACGATAGCAGACGCATCGAGATGCTCCGCCAGAATGCATGCTGCGTGGCTCACCGATTCGGGGATGGATTTTCCCGGTCTGAATTCCAAATACCTTTCATGGGGATAAACACTTTCCGCTTCCACAATGATTCGTGACATGACCTGGACGGCCGCCACCGGATATTGTCCGATGGCTGTTTCTTCTGAAAGCATCACCGCGTCAGCGCCGTCCAGAACAGCATTGGCCACATCGGTGACTTCAGCCCGGGTGGGCCTTGGAGAATCAATCATGGACCTTAGCATTTGCGTAGCGACAATCACCGGTTTTCCTGCAGAATTGGCTCGTTTAATCATCATTTTTTGAATGTTGGGAACGGATTCCAAAGGGATTTCGACGCCCAGGTCGCCCCGGGCGACCATCAGCGCATCGGCTGCATCTATAATTTCGTCAATATTGCTGACCGCTTCATGTTTTTCGATTTTCGCAATAATTGGAATATACTTTTTGGATGCGTGCATGACTTTTTTAACATTGGATATGTCTTTGGCGTTTCGGACAAAAGAAACGGCAACGTAATCCACATTGTTTTCGATACCGAACAGAAGATCAGCTTTGTCTTTTGATGTCATCGCCGATGCTTTGATGGTGCCGTCCAGCAGATTGATGCCTTTGTGTGAGGTGAGAATTCCGCCGATGATCACCCTGCAAAAAATTTCAGTCAATGTAGTTTTTTCAACCACCAATTCGATGAGGCCGTCAGACAGTAGCAGCCGGTTTTTTGGTTTTACTTCCCGGGGTAAATCAGAATAAGAAATAGAAACGCGATTTCCCGTAGCCGGTATCTGATCGCTGGTAAGGATCAGTTTTTCCCCGACAATCAAGCGGATGCCCTTACCTTCGATCTCTCCAATTCGAATTTTGGGCCCGCAAAGATCCTGCAAAATGGCGACATGTTTGCCGCATTCGGAAGATAGCTTCCGGATGATCCGGATTTTTTTAAGGTGTTCCGGGTGGGTGCCGTGGGAAAAATTGAGCCGGGCGACCGACATGCCGCTGTTGATCAACGTTCTAATCGTTTCAGGGGTTTCGCTAGCGGGTCCGATGGTGCAGATAATTTTGGTTTTAGGGATAATTGATTCCATTGATTAGTTACTCTCCATTATAATATGCTACAATTTTGGTTTAGAAATACGGTTTTTTTGTGCTTTGTCGGGATAGCTCTCTTACTAGGCTTTGAAAAATGCTCAATTTCGTTTTAGTTCAAAGTTATTTATGGGAATTTGTTTGCGTACCACCAGATTTATCGTTTTGTCCGATTTGCGTAAGAAATGTGTAATCCCACCAGCGTTGCAAGCATGACGGCCAGATATAGCTGACCAATCAACGCCTCCAGAATCGCCAGGGCTCCAGCCTGGGATGTAAGAGGTACCACATCACCATACCCAAGCGTTGTGAGCGTGACAAAACTGTAATAGATAAAAGCGTAACCGCTGTTCTGGATTTGTCCATTTAGAAAATCAAACGAACCCGGCGCATGATGCTCCAGGAGAGTGAAAATCATGGACCAGGTGACACCGATCAGCAAATAAACGACAACAGCGGCAAATAATACATCCCGGGTGACATGATCCGCTTTAATGATAAATCTCAAAATCATGGCGATGGTAAACGCCAGAAATATAATATCTGATAAATAGGCGGCCGTAAAAACAGAAGGTATTTTTATCCAGAATAATACCCAGTTTAAAACCAACATCGGGACAATCACCAAGGTTACCAGAATTGCCTGTCGTTTGGTATGGCTGATAGCATAGATAACCGCAATAAGTATACCGGAAAAGGCGATCGTTAAAAAAGAATGAAGCTTGATGTACTCTCGGATGAAAGGGGCAATGCCGATATAGGTCGTCAACGCGATTAATAAAAAAAGAAAACGGTCTAATTTGAAAGCCTGTTTTTGCCTCTGCTGCGATGTTTTGCTCATATCATCCCTTGTTTCTAAATAGTGTTCATCCATAAATGGCCCGTTTTGCCTGGTTCGGCTTTGTTAAGCGGGTTTGATCAGACAAAAACCGGCGCATTTTCTGAACTAGGCACCTTTATTATTTATTTGTGAGTCTTGGATGGGCACTATCTACTAAAGAGGCTCAAGGTTTTATGATAATTTTATCTCCCGGGTGAATGGTATTGGATCGGCCCAGTTTATTCATGTTTTTGATTTTCTGTACGCTGATGCCGTATCGACGGCTGATCCGGTAAAGCGTTTCTCCTTTTTTGACGACATGATACATTCCATTTTGTGATTTTGTCTTCTGCTTTGAGGCTTCTTGCGCCGGCTTTTCGTTCGAGGCAGCCTCTACCTGTTCTTGCGTTTTTTCATTTTTTTCAAGGATCTGAGTCGAGTTAGCCTTATGGGACTGGGTTGCCTTCTGTTTTGTTCCGGAACCGCCTATGGTATCCAGAAATTTTCGTGTTTTTGGGTCTATATCGTATAGGAGCCTGTAAGCCACAAAATACTTATTGATATTGGCAACATAGTTGACGGTTTCGCGACCGATTTTTTCCGCGGCAATTTTTTCCACATTAAAAAACCAGCGGTTTGGATCAAAACCCCTCTCAGCCGCGATTTTTCGCATCTGATTGATCCTGGCGGGTCCGGCATTGTAGGCCGCCCAAGCAAAATCAACCCGGGCGCTGGGCTCGATGGCCGGGTCGTTAAAGTATCGGTTCCGAATAAAATTCATATATTTCACACCGGCGTGAATGTTGTTTTCAAGTTTTTTTATATCCTTGATATTCACATTCTTGTCGGAGGCGGTGCCTGGCAGCAGCTGCATAATTCCAATTGCGCCGGCATGGCTTCGTTTGCTGTGATCCAATCCGGATTCCTGATACGCCTGGGCGGCGATTGCTAGATAATCGAAACCATAGTTAAGGGAGTACTTTTTAAATAAAGAGATGACCTGGAACAATTTCTCACGCTCTTTCTCAGTTATCGGGTTTTTAATAAATTTGGAATTTTCATAGTATCGTTTAAATAAAATGTTGCCCATCAATGAGCCTTTTTTATTTTTTTTAATAAAAGTGTTTAAATGGCTTAACAGTTTTGGAGCTTCCTTGCGCACCGCCCAGGCGATTTCTCCGCGGCTGTTAATGCTGATGTCCTTCCGAATAACAATATTCGGCAATACCGTAGCCCAGGCTTTGGCAATATGGTGATCGGCAATGGTGATTTTTATGACCCCGGCATTCACCATTTCCAGAATATCTTCCGTTGTCAGGTTTTTGTCACCCTCCATGATACGGATCGGCGCGTTTCCATTGCTTTTCAGTTTCCGATTCAAGGCCTTGAGGTGTGCCACGTAGCTGCTGCCGGATCGGACATAGACCATTTTTCCGGACAGGTCATCTACTGATTGAATGCCGGTGACATGTTTATAGAGTACTGCAACCTCAAAAACATTTGAAATATAGGGCTCGGAAAAAGCCACACGTTTTTTACGCTCAATGGTGGCTGTCAGTCCTGCTGCGGCAATATCACCCCGTCCAGCCGCTAATTGTGGCAACAATTTATCAAAAGGTGTTGGAATAAAGAGTATCCGAACTTGGTCGTAGTGATTTTTGATATTTTTGTTGATGAATTTTTGATACTGTTTAAGCATTTCATATTCGAACCCCTTTGGGTGTCCCCCTTGAAAAAAATAATTGGATTTACTGTAGCTTACGAGAACACGAATAACCCGCTCTTTTTTAATTTGGGGTAAATCACCCTTAAACGATTGAAAAGCACGCTCCAGAAGTATCTGGTCCATAGGAGCGGTATCTTCAGCGTTGGTCTGAGCATAGAGGTGGCCGGGAAGAAAGTTGATAAATAAAACCAAAACAATGTAGAGTAGCAATTGTCGTTCAAGCAAAATATTTTTTATTTTCATCACCATACCTTTCCAAGCAGACAGAGAAACACTAGTGTTGGTTCGAACCCTAAAGATCAACAGCATTAAAAATTTCGGCCTGATTTGTTGCATAATATTCAAGTTTGTTGCCTTTATCATCGACGACGTAAATGTTGATCAAATCACCAACGTCGGGGTCAGGAGGGTGTGAACTCGCTGATTGGGCCATCTTCCAGGCCAGCCGCCAGGCGACCACATCCGAATCCAGAATCGGATCGTCAAGACCCGGGCAGTAATCCGTCACAATTCCGGTTTCAGTTTTCTTTTGAAAACAAACCCGAAACCCTCCGGGTTTGACAATCCACCCTTTGTCAATCAACTTTAATGATTGGCCGATTCGCATCTAAACCTCCTTAATGGCATTTAATTCGACTGATGTTTTGTCGTCACCGGGCAAATGGTCATCTATCCCCTGATTTCCCACAATCTTTTGAATGGGAGATGCCGGATGTGGATTAACGTGGATATCGAGTTGGGGAAATGCAAAAGCAATCCCTTCGGTATCGAATCGCAATTTAATTTTTTCCAGAAGTTCACACCGGGTAACCCAATATTTCACATTGGGGACCCAGCAACGCCCACCGATTTCCACGCAATTATGTGAAAGATTCAATACATAAACAACGGGTCTCGGCTTGTCCATTACGCGAGGATCTTTTATCATCAGCCCTTCCAAGGTTTGTTTGGCTTTCATCAAATCCTGATCGTATCGAATGTTGATATTCAAATAAATGCGTCGATAGGGTGTATAATAGTAGTTTTGAAGATCGTCATTTAAGATTTTTCTGTTTGGAATGAAGATGGTTTTCCCGTCAAACGTTCGAAGCCGGGTGTTGAGTACGGTTGTGGCTTCCACCTTGCCGAAGAGATCTCCCACTTTTATGGTATCACCCGGCTTAAACGGCAGCGTCGGCAGATAGGGCCGAAAAACCATGATGGCGCCGACAATCACCAGGCCGATGACCGCCAGTAAACGGCGAGCTGTGACACTTTCATATCCCATGGTTGTCAAAGCACCAAAAACCGCCAGATAAATCAAAATAACCTGCAAGATGTTTCCGATGATGGCAATGGTGGTTTTTTTTGACCTGAATTTTTTTTGCAGATACTTAAAAAACCGGTTTGTAAATTTGGAAAGCAGCAGCCCGATAATGACAATTACCAATGCTTCGATCATTTCCAAACCGTAATCGGTCATTACGGCGCCAATTCGTTGGTATTCATTTATAAACGTGTTTTCCATTTCTGTGATCCTCATAAAAAATAATACAGATGTTATTTTAAAATGGTCATCTCAGCCTTTAATGAACTGTAAAAGTATTATTTTTCTTGGCTAGTAGTTTGGAATGGATATTTAGTGCCTGAACGAAACCGGTTTTTTTCGTCCATATCGGCGTTAGAAATAAAATTGTAATCCGTCAAATACAGGCGTATGCTTGGGGTTAAAAATTTAATCTGCCTTGTTATAAATGAAAAATACGATTTTTTGTTCTGCCACTATTTAATGTTTTCAAAGGATACGCATCAATATTATTGATCAGTATTCATCTGCTGACACATATCGACCATTTTTATCAAAATCAGGGTATATTGTCAACGTGCTCTTTTTAAAATAAAGCTCTCGGTTCGGGGTCAATTTTATGCGAGGCGAATCGAAATTGTTAAGTGTCATCAGGAGAACCATTAAGGTTCCCTTGGAAATTTTGAATTTTAAAAAAATTGGTAAAAAGGAGAAGCCATGACTGATAAAGACCATCAGGAGAGCAAACCACAGGTCATCGTATTGCCCATACGGACGAAAAATTGTGACTATCAGAAAGATACGGGGATGGGACTCCATTTTTTATTGGGCAACATAATGATTCTCAACAGCAGCTTGAAAGAAATGTGGTTTGGATGGCGTGTGAAGAAAATTTTTCCCAAATGGGAGGATTTAACGTCCTATTACCTTGATAGCGGTTTCAATTTTAATATTACCCGGGTCGGTCATGAACAGAAAATCCGTTATTGGCTGGCTGGCGTGCTGACTGATAACGGGGTTGAAATGGAATTATCGGATATCTCGGAACAAACTAAAATTTGGCGAAAAAAAATTCCCTATACATGTGAGGATCATCTGATCGGGTTTCGAAAATCGGTGATGGACTGGATGGCAACGTGCGGACTCCCTTTTCAAAAATCCGAATACAAAGCAATCCTCTGGCCGGAGAAAATCACTACAGAAGGGCTCTTCGCTTTTCAACAGGCGATGGAAAATTTTTATAAGGTCTCATCATATGATGTAAAAGGCCGGTTTGACACCCGGCTGTTTGAAGCCGTTGTCGATAAATGTCCGGCTTCTTTCATGGCTTTGGATTTATTGGGCTGGGCCCGATATCGACGACAAGAGTATGGCCGAACTAAAGAAGCCTTTTTAAAAGCGTTAAAGGAAAATCCCGCGGGTGTGGGTGTGATGGCAGGGTTGATGTGGTGCGGTGTCATGACCGGAAATGAAAAAGAAGCGCTCTATTGGGCCACTCAAAAGGCAAATATACGCCGGGAAGACATTGAAGCAACTAGAGAAAAAACGCTCCGGTTACTTAAGAAATACCATTCTTGATAAAATGGCACAGGAGAGCGTCTCACCTGATTTGGCACCGATTCAGTCTGTCAAGAACCCGTTTTGGATCGGGGGACGGGTGGGTGCTCTCACCGCTCGTCCAAACAATGCTTTTTTATTCCGCCGCCCTTTTTTTTACTTCACAAACCACAACCCAATACCCGTTTTGTAAAAAATCTGAAGAAATGAATCAAAACCCACTATATGGAATTTCTTAAGGTCTACAAACCCTATATGATGTGGTTACAAAACCATAGTTTGACTTTTGGCAAGTACATCAATTATTATTCAAAATGTGCCGCTTTGATCAAAGTGCCTGGGGCTGAACGAGATTTATCAGGTAGTGCCCATCCACAAACAGCATCTTTTGGCCCGGAGCGGCGTTTTCGCTCTTTTGAAATCCTCGACATAGCCCGCTATGCCTGCGGTTTCAAAATTGCTCAAGCCTTGCTCTGAACCAAAATCTACCTTTTGTGGACGGACACCAGGTAATAAAGTTCGGTCACTAAACAATAGAATTGAAGGCTTAAAAGACGTTAAGGGTGCCTTTTATCTGAAATCCTCCGGAGCGTCGAAAGCCGCTTTCCTATTTTAAAAAGATCTGTCTGCCGACACTCCAGTCACCATTCCAATTATCTTTTTTTTGATTAAAACTGAAAAAAATGAATTATCAATGAATTAATTCAATGCCGGCTCTCTTAGAAAACTTGATGGAACTTATTATAATTCTAATGTTAATAGGGTTTCTTTAAATCGATTTGATAACGGATGAACGCTCTTTGTTTTATTGTTGCAGATGGCTCTTCTAATCCGCTTACAAAATGACTTCCTGACCAGACCTCAAACAGACTCGGTTCAATAGCCTACAATTTCCCTTTGCGCGACATTTGATCACCTCTTGGTTTGCTTGGATTACAGGAGCGGTACTATAACCTGTATGGAAGGAGGAAATTAAAATGAAGAAATGGGTCATTTATTGTTTGGCGTTCATATTTGCGGGGGCTCTAGTCTCTTCTCCATCCGGTGCCGAATGGTCGTTCTACGGCAATGCCCGAATGGCCACATTCTGGGTTGAAGAGAGCCCGGGAGGTGATGGAGAATCTGATGATGATCTGCTCTGGGCGTTGGCGGGAAACAGCCGGATTGGGGCACGCGCCCAAAACGGTGCTATCGGAGGACGGTTTGAATACGGCACTGGAGTGAATCTCCGGCACTTGTATGGGACCTGGGATTTTGGTAAAGGTGTTTTGCTGGTGGGTCAATCCTATACGCCCCTCGGATCTTATTTTTACAGCAACCAGGTGTATGATTCGGACAACGACCTTTTAGATGTCGGCCAGGTATACAACGGCCGGCGGCCCATGCTCCAGTTCCAAAGCTCAGGTTTCAAATTGGCATTGGTGGACCTGCATGCTGAAAGTGATCTGGGGACAGGAGGTGACGTGGATGTATCCTATCCAAAATTTGAAATCAGCTACAACTATAAGGGAGAGATGTTTTTTGTGGATGGTTTCGCCGGCTATCAAACCTATGATATTGAAACAGCGGGAAATGACTTTTCCGTGGACAGTTTTGTTTATGGTATCGGCGGAGGTATTAATATCGGGCCGGGTTACTTGAAAGTTTCCATATACTTTGCTCAAAATCAGGGAGAATACGGGCTTGGCTTCGGGAACCGTAGCGGTTTTGATGGTGCCGTAATCGTTGGTAACCAACTCTTCGACAACGAAACCGTGGGTGGCCTTGCTGTCGTGGGTTTCAAGCTTAACGATAGGGTTTCCTTTGAAGCCGGATACGGTATGACCAACAACAGTCAAGATGCACCGGGTTTTCAAGATGATGACAGCATTGCATACTATGTACAGGCGCCGATAACCTTAGCGCCTGGTTTTTTTATCATTCCGGAAGCCGGCAAATTCGATTTCAAAGAGGATAGAGCAGGCAAAGATGAAGGAGATCAAACCTATTTCGGCGCCAAATGGCAAATTAACTTTTAGATAAATTCCCTTCAAAATCCAAGGCGCCGGTTTTTTCTAAACCGGCGCCTTTTTTATAAGTACTCCATCAAATATCCTCATTTTAACCGTTAAATTTTTTTCCGGCGAAAAAAAATGCCCAATGCCATCCATGGGTTGAAAAATATCTCTTTAATGTGGTATAAAAAAAGTTTGTAATTTTGTCATTTGATAACGCAATGATGAAATGGCGATTCACCACTATTAGGAGAGTCGATTTAAGTCCATCGATTGCGAATTAAATTAGTCCATATCGATTAGCGAGGAAGCATCACAATGGTTTGGTTTTTTTTAAGATTTGCATTGAGTTCAGTAGGCAAAAAGCTGTTGATGGCGTTAACCGGTTTGTGCTTGTGCACTTTTTTGACCATGCATCTGGTCGGGAACCTGATGCTGTATGTCGGGGCGGATGCATTTAACAGGTACGCGGAGAGACTCCAGGCTTTGGGACTTGTGATCAGGGTGTTTGAGCTCGGTCTTTTAGTGCTGGGTCTGGTGCATGTTCTGACCGGTGTGACACTGTTTTATCAGAACCTACGGGCACGCCCGATCCGTTATGCGGTTAACCGTCGCGCGGGCGGACGGACGCTGGGTTCGTCCACCATGCCCTACACCGGGATACTGCTTTTGATCTTTGTGGTCATTCATTTAATCGATTTCCATTTTGCCGACAAAACGGATACCACCATCTATGAAATCGTATCCACAACACTTGCCAAACCCGGATACCTTATCTCTTATGTATTTGCCATGGTTGTGGCAGCAGTCCATGTTAGCCATGGGTTTTGGAGCGCCTTTCAAACCATTGGCGCCAACCATCCCAAGTACATGTCCACAGTCCAGGTGGTGGGTATCGTATTTTCCGTGGTTGTGGGGGTCGGTTTTGGATTCATTCCGATTTATTTGGGTTTTTTAATGGGCTAATAAAGATTTTTCTGTTTTTCTGAAAAAATAATTCCATATTGGATTTTAAAATTTGAATTTATTGTTTTATCAACTTTACGAATAGTTAAACAATAGAGACGGAATCTGTTCAGGCCGACGGATGATCCAATTTTAAATGTATCTTCGTCAATTTTATCAATAAAAAAGCGACGCGATTCAACACCGATCAATATTCAATTCGGCTTCGGCATGCCCGGGTCCGGGTAAGAATTATTTTTAGGAGTGTATCATATGACACTTGACGCGAAAATACCGGCTGGACCGTTGGAAGAAAAATGGGACCGGCACCGGTTTGAACTCAAACTGGTTAACCCGGCAAATAAACGAAAATTTAATATTATTGTGGTGGGAACCGGCCTGGCGGGAGGTAGCGCGTCGGCCGCTTTGGCAGAACTGGGATACCGCGTAAAGACCTTTTGCATTCAGGACAGCCCGCGCCGGGCACACAGTATCGCTGCCCAGGGCGGTATCAATGCAGCCAAAAACTACACCAACGAAGGGGACAGCATTTGGCGGCTTTTTTACGATACCATCAAGGGAGGAGACTTCCGGTCCCGCGAGGCCAATGTATACCGGCTGGCTCAAATCAGCAATAACATTATCGACCAGTGTGTGGCCCAGGGTGTTCCATTTGCCAGGGATTACGGCGGTCTTTTAGGAAACCGCAGCTTTGGCGGATCCCAGGTTGCCAGAACGTTTTACGCCAGAGGTCAGACCGGGCAGCAACTCCTTTTAGGGGCATACAGTGCTCTCATGCGCCAGGTTGCGGCCGGCCGGGTTACTTTGTTTCCCCGGCGTGAGATGTTGGATCTTGTGACGATCGATGACCAAGCCAGGGGAATTGTGACCCGAAATCTGGTTACCGGAGAGATCGAGTCTCATCCGGCAGACGCCGTGGTACTGGCCACTGGTGGTTATGGAAATGTGTATTTCCTCTCCACCAATGCCATGGGATCTAACGTATCCGCCTCCTACCGGTGCTATAAAAAAGGCGCTTATTTCGCCAATCCGTGTTTTACCCAGATTCACCCCACATGTATTCCCGTACATGGATCCTACCAGTCCAAACTGACGTTGATGAGCGAGAGTTTACGAAACGATGGACGGGTCTGGATACCAAAGGAGCCGGGCGATAAACGGGCTCCAGGGGATATCCCAGAGCCGGAACGCCACTATTTTTTGGAAGAGAAGTATCCCAGTTTCGGGAATCTGGTGCCGCGAGATGTGGCATCCAGAAACGCTAAAGCCGAGTGTGACATGGGCAAGGGGATCGGTGAAACCGGACTGGCGGTCTATCTTGATTTTGCCGATGCCATTAAGCGAGACGGTCGGGCGACCATTGAAAAAAAGTATGGCAACCTGTTTCAAATGTACGAAAAAATTACCGCGCAAGATCCGTATAAGACACCCATGATGATCTACCCGGCAGTTCACTACAGTATGGGAGGATTGTGGGTGGACTACAACCTCATGAGTACGGTTAAGGGCCTTTTTGTATTGGGTGAGGCCAATTTTTCAGATCACGGGGCGAATCGACTCGGTGCCAGCGCCCTGATGCAAGGGCTGGCGGATGGCTATTTTATCATTCCATATACCATCGGTGGATATCTGGCGGGGAGTTCCTTACCTGAAATCGAAGCCTCACATCCTGCTTTTAAAGAATCTGCCATGAAAGCTGATGAACAGATCCATCGGTTACTTGCCATCAGCGGCAAACGGACGGTGGATGAATTTCACCGGGAGCTGGGGTTGATCATGTGGGACCATTGCGGCATGACCCGAAATAAGGAGGGGCTTGAAAAGGCAATGGGCATGATTCAATCCCTTAGAGGTGCGTTTTGGGAGAATGTCAAAGTGCCGGGGGAAAAAGAAACGCTGAATCAAAGTCTGGAGCGGGCAGGGCGTGCTGCCGATTATCTGGAATTTGCAGAGCTGATGGTTCTGGATGCACTGGAAAGAAAGGAATCCTGTGGCGCTCACTTCAATGAAGCATACCAGACACCGGAAAATGAAGCCTTAAGGGACGATGAAAACTTCAGCCATGTGGCGGGATGGGAATATGCAGGGGAGAAAAAAGCCCCGGTTTTTCATAAAGAGGCATTGCATTTCGAGCGAGTTAAATTAGCACAAAGGAGTTACAAGTGACCAAAACCATCAATTTGACGTTAAAAGTCTGGCGTCAAAGCGGAAAAAATAAAGGGCGTTTTAAGACTTATGCTGCTAAAGACATATCCAAAGACATGTCCTTTTTGGAAATGTTGGATGTTGTCAATGAGAAACTGACCAAAACCGGCGAGGAGCCCATCGCATTTGATCATGATTGCCGGGAAGGCATCTGCGGCATGTGTGGTTCGGTGGTCAACGGGCGGCCGCACGGCCCTGAAAAGGAGACCACCCTCTGCCAGCTTCATATGCGGCATTTTTCAGATGCCCAGACCCTGGTGATCGAGCCCTGGCGAGCCCGGGCGTTTCCGGTGATCAAGGATCTGGTGGTGGATCGGAGCGCATTCGATGATATCATCCAGGCTGGGGGATACATTTCAGCCAACACCGGGTCGGCGCCGGAAGCCAATAATATTTTAATCCCTCAACTTGCGGCCGAAAAAGCAATGGATGCAGCAGCCTGTATCGGATGCGGCGCCTGCGTGGCCGCATGCCCCAATGGGTCAGCCATGCTGTTTACCGGTGGGAAAATTTCGCATTTGGCACTGTTGCCCCAAGGCAAACCCGAGGCTGCCAAACGGGCCATTCATATGATCCGGGAGATGGATCAACAGGGGTTTGGAAACTGCTCAAACGAAGCCGAATGTGAAGCTGAATGCCCCAAACAAATTTCCATTGTCAATATCGCCAGACTCAATCGAGAGTTTTTCAAAGCCAATTTGGCCTCTGAAGAGAAATAGATCAAATCAGGTGGAGGAGGCCGCAGTGTCTGCATGGGGTTACGGAAACAACCGGAAAACAAAGGTGGTCCGAAAGCGAACCCAGGCTTTTATGAGCCGCGAGGGACGTCGGCCACGGATTCTCGTATCCCAGATCAAAGAGAGCGGTCATAGCCAATGGGTCAATTCTTTCGCCACGGGTTGTGCTGATTTGGGGTTTGATGTGGATATCGGTCCCAATTTTCAGAATCCGGATGAGGCGGCAAAGATGGCTGTCGAAAACGATGTGCATGTACTGGCTGTATCCCCTTCCAACACAGGGACGATCGTTCTTCAATTGATCGAAGCATTAAAAAATCAAGGCGGCGAAAGTGTCATCGTAGCGGCTGGAAGCACTGTTTTTACACAGGGTGGCAAAGAGCTGCCCGACTCAGCAGATGCGGGGGCCGACATTTTGAATGCAGAGGCCCTGGTTGTCGATGCCGCCATTTCCATCCTGGATTCCATCGAACGGAAAAAGTAATTTCAGTTTTAGAATTTTTCCCGAGGAAACAACCATTTTTCGACGGTTCATCTGGCGGCCGCTTTTTTCTTGACAATATCGAGTGAGTTTATAATCATAAACATTTTTATTTGTAGCAGTTGTAAGATATTGATAATGATGCTAAATTGGGTTTTGCCCCCGATGGAGTATATCATCTTTTGATAGGGCACAGTTTAAAAGAAAGGAAGCCAAAAATGGGTACCGTGGCGGATAAAATTAAGGGGTTAAAGGATCGAGAGGCCAAAATACTTCAAATGGGTGGTAAAAAGGCCGTTAAAAACCAGAAAGAAAAAGGGAAACTGACTGCACGGGAGAGGTTGAATCTTCTGTTCGATCCGGGAACCTTCCGAGAAATTGATCTTTTTGTAAGGCACCGATGTGTTAACTTTGACATGGAAACAGTAGAAATTCCTGCTGACGGGGTTGTTACCGGCCACGGCCTGGTTGAAGGCAGACCCATTTTTGCTTATTCACAGGATTTTACATCCAGGGCCGGAAGCCTGGGTGAGATGCACGCCAAAAAGATTTGTAAGGTCATGGATCTGGCTCTCAAAGCAGGCACCCCTTTTGTGGGAATCAACGATTCGGGAGGTGCACGCATCCAGGAAGGTGTGGACGCTCTTTCCGGTTACGGTCAAATTTTTTATAGAAATTCTCTGGCTTCGGGTGTTATTCCACAAATTTCAGCTATCATGGGCCCGACAGCCGGCGGCGCGGTTTACTCTCCGGCTATGACCGATTGGGTTTTTATGGTTAAAAAGAGCAGTTATATGTTTATCACCGGGCCGGAGGTCATCAAAGCCGTTACCGGTGAAGAGATCAGTTTCGAAGATTTGGGCGGCGCCATGGCCCACAACGAAAAAAGTGGGGTGGCGCATTTTGCCTGCGATAGCGATGAAGATGCCATCAATTGTATCAAACAACTCTTATCCTACCTGCCAGCCAACAACATGGAAGATCCGCCCATCGTTGATACCGGCGATGATCCCACGCGGACCGATCCAAAGCTGAATAAAATCATTCCGGATAATCCCAACAAAGCCTATGATATCAAAGAAGTCATTTACAGTATTGTGGATAACGCCAAAATTTATGAACCGCATGAATATTACGCTAAAAATATGGTGGTCTGTTTTGCAAGACTCAACGGTCGAACCATTGGAATTATCGCCAATCAGCCAAAAGTTCTCGCAGGATGTCTTGACATCGACGCATCCGACAAAGCCGTCCGGTTTATCCGGTTTTGCGACGCGTTCAACATTCCCATGCTGACCATCGCCGATGTGCCGGGATACCTGCCCGGGAGTCAGCAGGAATGGGGTGGAATTATCCGTCATGGCGCAAAATTGCTCTGGTGCTACGCAGAAGCGACGGTACCCAAGTTATTGCTGGTGACCCGTAAAGATTACGGGGGCTCCTACTTGGCCATGTGTTCTAAAGATTTGGGAGCAGATATGACGTTCGCTTGGCCCACGGCTGAAATTGCCGTTATGGGAGCGGCGGGTGCCGCTAATATCATCCATCGCAAAGAGATCAACCAGGCAGATGATCCGGCGGCCGAAAGAGAAGAGAAGATAAAAGCCTATGATGATCTTTTTTCTAATCCTTATCGGGCTGCGGAGAGGGGATATATAGATGCCGTCATCGTTCCCAGCGATACGCGACCGCGTCTCATTGAAGCACTCGAAATCATGTGTTCCAAACGCGAACTGAGGCCCCCGAAAAAACACGGTAACATCCCGATGTAGTGAAAGGTAATCAATCAAATGAAAGTACCCGACAGCGAAAACAACCGGAAGAAACTTGTAGCCGCATTAACAGCAGTGGCCTACCATATCAGTTCCGAGCAGGAAATCATCGCCTCGCAAATGGCCCAAGGTCCTCCAGCTGTGCCGAGCCTCAGCGCCTCTAAGTGTTCGGTCACGTCATGGGCAGTTTCCGGCAGACAAGATCAAATGCAGCTGCGGATGCAGATGCAGTTAAAAGCATTTCATAGACATTAAAAACGGACAGTATAAACTTGGATAAGGGAGACGAAAAATGAGGGATGACAATCAAGTCAAATCCACCAGCATGAATTATGATAAAAATCGACCGGCCGCGAAAAATCCGGTTCTGATAGAAGACTTAACACTTCGTGACGGACATCAATCTTTGTTTGCCACCCGGGGAAGAACGGAAGACATGATCCCCGTGGCTGAAATGATGGACGAGGTCGGTTTTTGGGCTATGGAAGTCTGGGGTGGCGCCACATTTGACACCATGCACCGGTTTCTAAACGAAGACCCATGGGAACGGATTCGAACATTGAAACGGTATATTAAAAAAACCCCGCTTTCGATGCTGTTAAGGGGTCAAAATCTGGTGGGATATCGAAATTATGCTGATGATGTTGCTCGGGTTTTTGTCGAAAGGGCGGTTGAAAACGGCATGGATATTTTCAGAACCTTTGATGCCTTAAACGACTATCGAAATTTTGAGACCGTGGTCCCGGTGATTCAGGCGAGCGGAAAACATTTCCAGGGTTGTATCTGCTATACGCTTACCGAACCGCGCCTGGGGGGGGAAGTTTATAACCTGGATTATTATGTGAACAAAGCCAAGGCTCTGGAAGCCATGGGTGCCGACAGCATTTGCCTCAAGGACATGGCCGGGCTGATCGCCCCGTATGATGCCTATGAAATTATTAAGGCGTTGAAAGAGACCGTCAAGCCCCCGATTCACCTGCACAGTCATTTTACATCCGGCATGTCGGCCATGAGTCACCTAAAAGCCATTGAAGCCGGAGTCGACATTATCGACACCTGCCTGTCGCCCTATGCTTACCGCACCTCCCATGCGGCCATCGAGCCGCTGGTGATGACCCTGCTCGGAACAAACAGGGATACGGGGTTTGACATCAAACAGCTGGCGTCTATTAACGAGATTCTGGAAAAAGAGGTTTTGCCCAAATATCGTCACCTGCTGGACAACACAAAGGTATCCATCATCGACATCAATGTGCTGCTGCATCAAACCCCGGGCGGCATGTTGTCCAACCTGGTCAATCAGCTCAGGGAGATGGATGCGTTGGACAAACTTGATGCCGTGTACGCAGAGCTGCCAAAGGTCAGAAAAGATCTGGGCCAGATTCCACTGGTTACTCCCACCAGCCAGATCGTGGGGGTTCAAACGGTCAATAATGTGCTGTTTGATACCGAAGAAGAGAGCTACAAAATGATTACCGCCCAAGTCAAGGATCTCTGTTACGGCCTGTATGGCAAAACGGCCGTTCCGATTAATCCGGAAGTCCAAAAAAAGGCCTTAAAAGGGTATTCCAGGGGGGAAGAGCCGATTACCTGTCGACCGGCTGAGGTGCTGGAACCGGAACTTGGAAAGGCTGAAAAAGAAGTCGAGGGGTTGGCAATGGATATCGACGACACCATCACCTATGCGCTATATCCGATAACCGGGGAACGGTTTTTGAAATGGAAATACGGTAAAGTGGAACCCCCTGAGGAAGTCAGGCCCAGGACCCTTGAACAGGCCAATGCTGAAGAGGAACTCGTTCGAAAGGCCAAAGCCGGGTTGCTCCTGGAAAAACCGGAAAAAACATTGCCTGAAAAAAGCGAAAATCTGCGGACATTCAATGTGTTTGTGGAAAATGATCATTTTGAAGTGGGTGTGGATGAAGTGGGGGGGTCGCCGGTATTGAATTACGTTCAGCAGATGCCCGCCCAGGTGCCCATGATGCCGGTGGCGCCGGTCGTTGCCGCGCCGACCCCGGCACCACCAAAACCCTCGGCCCCGGCATCGTCTGAACCGGAAAAGTCGGCGCCGGTCGAACAACCGGCAGCAGCAGAAGCGGAGGGGACGCCAATGATTGCCCCGATGCCGGGAATGATCGTCAAGTATGAAAAAAATATCGGGGATTCGGTCACTGAAGGTGAAACCGTTGTGATTCTTGAGGCTATGAAAATGGAAAACGCCCTTCCGGCACCGGCAAGCGGAACCATTAAAGCCATCAATTTTGCTAAAGGGGACTCCGTGGGGAAAAATGATGTGCTGTGTGTGATCGGATAGCCACGGATACTAGAGACAAAGAAGGGGTGGAGGAAGGTCAGGCGCTATGAAAATTCACGAGTATCAGGCCAAAGAACTGTTTAAAAAATATGCCGTGCCCATCCCTGAAGGCGGTATGGCCACAGATCCGGGTGGGGCGGCGGAAATTGCCCGCCGGTTGGGTGGATACCCTGTGGTGGTAAAAGCCCAAATCCATGCGGGTGGCAGAGGAAAAGGCGGCGGTATTAAGCTGGCTCAATCCAACGCAGCCGTTCGACAGTATGCCGGGGACTTAATCGGGATGACACTCGTCACACACCAGACCGGCTCCGGCGGAAGGCGTGTCAATAAAATTCTCGTGGAACAGGGACTTGAGATCCGGAGCGAACTGTACTTAAGTGTCATAAATGATCGGGCGACGGAAAAAATTGCTATTATGGCCAGTCCGGCCGGTGGCATGGATATTGAGGCGGTCGCTGCCGAAACACCTGAAAAAATCGTCAAGGTATACGTCAATCCACTTTCCGGAATTCAATCGTATCATTGTCGAGAGGTGGCTTTCGGCCTTAAACTCCCACCCACGCTGATTAAACCTTTCAGCAACATGCTCATGAATTTGTATCGGTTGTTTATCGAGTATAATTGTTCCCTGGTGGAGATTAATCCACTGGTCGTCACCCAACAAAACCGGTTAATTGCCCTGGATGCAAAAATTGATTTTGATGACAACGCCCTGTTTCGGCATCCGGATATTTTAGCCTATCGGGATCTGGATGAAGAAGACCCCTTGGAGGTCGAGGCGTCTAAGTACAATCTCAATTATATAAAATTAGACGGCAATATCGGCAACATGGTCAACGGGGCGGGTCTTGCCATGGCCACCATGGATCTCATCAAGCTGGCCGGTGCGGAACCGGCCAATTTTCTGGATGTGGGTGGCGGCGCCAGTGCTGAAATGGTTGAAAACGGGTTTCGGATCATTTTGAGTGACCCAAATGTCAAGGGCATCCTTATTAATATTTTTGGCGGTATTTTAAGGTGCGATGTCCTGGCGGAAGGAATGGTTCAAGCCGCTCAAAAGATAAAGATCAATGTTCCGGTGGTGGTTCGAATGGAAGGGACAAACGTGGAAAAGGGAAGGGCCATACTCGCCGAATCAGGGCTCAATCTCAACACGGCGGTTGATTTAAAAGATGCCGCGCAAAAGGTCACTCAACTGGTGGCGGGCGGATAGGGAAAAAAGAAATTGAGTATTTTCGTTAATAAAGAGACACGCGTGCTGGTTCAAGGGATTACCGGCCGGGAGGGACAGTTTCACACCCGACAGTGTGTCGCGTACGGCACTCGCATTGTCGCCGGGGTAACCCCTGGTAAAGGCGGTCAAAAAATGGACGACATCCCCGTGTTCAATACCGTAAAGACGGCTGTTGACAAAACGGGTGCAGACTGCAGCTTGATTTTTGTCCCGCCGCCATTTGCAGCCGATGCGATCATGGAAGCGACGGATGCGGGCATCAGGTTGATTATCACCATTACCGAGGGGATTCCGGTTTTGGATATGATGAAAGTCAAAAATTATTTAAAGACGACTGCATCACGTCTGATCGGCCCCAATTGCCCGGGAATTATCACGCCTGGGGAATGCAAGATCGGCATCATGCCGGGCCCGACGCACCTGCCTGGCGGCCCCATTGGCGTCATCTCCCGATCGGGCACCCTGACTTATGAAGTCGTGCATCAACTGACCTTGAAAGGTATCGGGCAGACCACCTGCATCGGTATCGGCGGGGATCCGGTCAGCGGCACCGGTTTTATTGACTGTCTCGACGCTTTCGAAAAGGATCCGGAAACCAAAGGTATCGTCATGGTGGGCGAAATCGGCGGTACGATGGAAGAAGAGGCGTCTCTATTTATTACCGCCAATGTGACGAAACCGGTGGTCGGGTTTATTGCCGGTTTAACCGCACCCCCCGGACGGCGGATGGGACACGCCGGTGCCATCATCAGCGGGAGCAGTGGTACGGCTGAAGCTAAAATTGCGGCCATGAAGCAAAGCGGCATTCATGTTTGTGAAAATCTTGGGGAATTTGGAGACCAGTGCGCTCAGGTTTTTGGTTATGCATGAAATGGGGATCGCCATGCAGCTGGTGGAAATTGCGATTGATGCCATCCCGGATGATATGAAAGGCGCTCCTGTTGAGCGCGTTTACGTTAAAATCGGTAAGTTTACGGCCGTTATTCCATCGAGTCTCAAATTTTGTTTCGATATTGTATCCCAAGGGACCCCCCTGGCTGAAGCCGAATTGGATATCGAAGAAATTCCGGTTACAGCCAAATGCAAAGAATGTCATCACAAATGGGAAATCAGCGTACCGGTATTTAGATGTGAGAGTTGTGACAGTGGCGCCATCGAGGTCATATCCGGTCGGGAATTGAACATCGAGTCCATTGAAATAAAGGAAATTGCATGAAAATCAAAGTGGTCCGCAGAGTTTTGGATGTTAATGAAAAGATGGCCCAGGACAATCGGGCTTTTTTTTCTGAAAATCAAGTTTTTGTCTTAAATGTCATGAGTTCTCCGGGATCCGGGAAAACCATGATATTAGAAAAAACATTACCTCTCCTGATTCCGGACATCAGACCGGCGGTCATTGTCGGTGACATCTGCACCACCAACGATGCCGATCGACTGGCAACAACCGGCGCACCGGTCGTTCAGGTCAACACCGACGAATTTGGAGGGGATTGCCATTTGGCTGCCCATGTGATCGAGAAAGCAGTGGCCAACATCGACCTGGCGGCCATCGATTTGTTGATTGTTGAAAATGTAGGCAACCTGGTCTGTCCGGCGGAATTCGATATCGGTGAGGATGCCCGTGCAGTGGTGATCAGCGTAACGGAAGGGGAAGATAAACCCGTTAAATATCCCTTGATGTTTCGGAAATGCGATGTGGCGCTGTTAAATAAGGTCGACCTGCTTCCGTACCTTGAATATGACCTCCGGCTCATTTTGGAAAATATCCATCAGGTCCACCCGGACATGCCTATTTTTGAAATATCCGCCAGTAAAGAGCAAGGGTTTGATCCTTGGATAACATGGCTGAAAAATAGGGTAAAACAGAAACAGATTGGGGCTTAACCGGTATTATCCGTTCTCTTTCCAAAAAGGGGACATGGTTCTCAGCCGGGCAATGTTTGGGGGCAGTTTTTCAATGATAAAATCGACTTCTTTCTCAGTATTATAGATACTGAGACTGAAGCGGATTGAACCATGCGCAGCGGTAAAAGGGACCCCCATGGCCCGGAGAACGTGAGACGGTTCCAGAGATCCGGAAGTGCATGCCGACCCGGAGGAAGCGCAGATGCCGTCCTGATCCATTAAAAGAAGGATCGATTCCCCTTCTACATATTCGAAGCTGATGCTGGTTGTATTGGAAAGCCGGTTTTCAGGATCTCCGTTTATCATGGCCTGTGGGATCTGCTTCAGCAAACCGGTTTCCAGGATATCCCTCAACTTTCCAACCCGGCCATTTTGCTCGCCGATATGATCGATTGCCAGCTCACAGGCTTTTCCCAACCCGACGATGGAGGCAACGTTTTCAGTACCGCCCCGGCGTCCTTTTTCCTGATGACCGCCAATGAGAAATGGAGAGAATTTTGTCCCTTTTCGGACATAAAGCGCCCCAACCCCCTTAGGAGCGTGAATTTTGTGCCCTGAAAGTGACAACATGTCCACTGGGAGAGTGCCGACATCAACAGGAATTTTACCAACGGCCTGTACCGCGTCGGTGTGGAATATAAGCTCCCTTTCTTTTACCTGTTGCACAATTTCCTCAATGGGAAAGATGACTCCGGATTCATTATTGGCCCACATGATGCTCACAATGGCCGTATCGTCAGTGAGACTCTTGAAAAGCACATCCATGTCCAACCGGCCTTTTCGGTCAACCGGCACGAAAGTGATTCGATAACCTTTTTTGGCCAAATGTTCGCACAGGCTTTTAATGGCCGGATGCTCGACCCGGGTGGTGACGATATGTTTTTTATCCGGATTCGACTGGATGGCTGCCCGAATCGCCGTGCTGTCGCTTTCGGTACCACAACTGGTGAATACGATTTCTTCAGGCGCCGCTCCGATCAGGGCGGCGACTCTTTCACGGGATTGCTCAATTTTTTGCCCGGCAATGCCTCCGAATGTATGCATGCTGGAAGGATTTCCATACAGATCTCCAAAAAAAGGGATCATTTCTTCCAGAACTTCCGGGGCGACTTTTGTGGTGGCGTTGTTGTCAACATATATGACATCCATTATTCCACCTCCTCCACAACCAGTTCAGGTGTCACAAATTCTTGCAGTTTGGCCTCGACATAGTGTTTCAGTGTGGCCTCTGATGCGGTGCAGCTGGCGCAGGTTCCTGTCAGTCTAACCAAAACCAGATCACCTTCCACATCCACCAGTTCGATATCACCCCCATCCTGTTTTAAGGCGGGTTTGATTTCACGTTCCAGGGTCTCTTCAATGATTTTTATTTTTTTGATATTGGTCATCCGTTGGATCTTTTTCCGGGCCACCGGCTCTGTTCCGCGGACCGTGTCGATGATCGCTTGAATTTTCTCGTGACAATTCCCGCATCCACCCCCGGCTTTCACATAATGGGTAACATCCTCAATGGTTTCCAGGTTGTTTTCCGCAACAGCCCTTTGGATTTCAAGGTCTGTAACACCGAAACATTCACACACGATTTCGCCATCGATCTTCTTTTCAGCTTCACCATGATAATTGGCAATGGCCTTCTCCAGCGCGTCCCGGCCCATCACCGAGCAATGCATCTTTTCTTTAGGGAGCCCGCCGAGATATTGCGCGATGTCGTCATTGGTTATTTTGTTAGCCTCATCCAAATGCATCCCTTTGATCATTTCGGTTAAAGCGGAAGATGATGCAATGGCACTGGCGCATCCGAATGTTTGAAATTTTACATCCGTGATTATTAGATTCTCGTCCAGCTTGAATGTCAGTTTCAAAGCATCACCACATGCAATGGAGCCGACTTCACCTATACCATCAGCACCTTCGATGATGCCCACATTACGCGGGTTTAAAAAGTGATCCCTGACTTTATCCGTATACTCCCACATAATATTCTCCTTTCATGACGGCGATTAAGGTGCCGCTGAGATTTTTTTTAGGATTTATTTTGTTAGTGTTAGCGGCTTATTTATCCGATTCATTTTTAAAAGCTCTAAACCGCTGATTTCATATGCGGCAGACCGCCGCGGTGTGTCAGCTAGCTCAAGAGAATCCGGCTCCTGAACCGGGCGCACAACTGTTGAAACCGGAAGCCCCGATCATATTGGTACAACTGAGAAGTTTTTTCACATTTTTGTGGTCACACTCCGGGCAGGCAATCGGTTCTGCATCGTTGGCAAAAACGATTTTTTCGAAACAATGGTTACAATTTTTGCACTTAAACTCATAAATGGGCATATGTGAACTCCTTTTAAAACCGGATTGAATATCGATTTGGAAGATTTGCTGTTGTTCCATTTGAAATTCCGATGCCGGCAGCTCAATCCATACGACGATTAAACACTGTTAACAATCAAAAGAAAAATAGCAACCGCATGGCTAACTGTCAAGCTTTTCGCCGGAAGGATTTTTCATTGTTATTCGGCTGTTGTATCGTTATAATGGGATTCTGAAAATATACCATCATTCGGAGCGTGTCTAAAAGATAAGGAGGTCGCAGATGAAAAATATCAGGCGGGCAACCTTTGCAGGGAGCTGGTATCCGGAAAGTACGGCGGCATGCAAAAAGGAAATTCAAGATTTTCTAAGTGACGCACCCTCTGAAACTAAGGAAGCCCCTCTCTTGGTGGGTGGCATCGTACCCCATGCAGGCTGGTATTTTTCAGGGTCCATTGCCTGCCGGGTTATCCATGGGCTTTTGAGTCAAAACCCGCCGGATGTAGTTGTCATATTCGGAATGCATCTTCTGCCCAACGGGTCCAATTACCTGATGACCGAAGGTGCGTGGGAAACACCGTTTGGTCCTCTTTCAATCGATCGTGATTTGGCAGAAGCGCTGCTTGAAAAATTCCCCTTCAATCTGGAAACGGAAACATCCTTTGCGCCGGATAACACCATTGAGCTTCAGCTGCCGTTTATTAAGTATTTTTCAAAAAATACAATGATTGTTCCGGTGGGAGTCCCTCCCAAAAAAGAATCCCTTGAGATCGGTAAGGCGGTGGTGAAAGCGGCTGATGAACTGGGCAAAACAATCAAGGTTATCGGATCCACCGATCTGACACACTATGGGCACAATTATGGATTTACACCCCAGGGGAGCGGCCAAAAGGCTGTAAAATGGGTTCGAGATGAAAATGACAAAAAGATCATCGATACCATGTTACGGTTGGATTCAAATGGTGTGATCACTGAAGCCCTTTCATCCCAGAGTGCGTGCTGCGCGGGGGCAGCGGCTACGGCCATAGAGTGCGCCAGGCATCTGGGAGCCGATACCGGAAAAGCCATCACCTATGCCACCAGCAATGACAAAAGCCCGGGCGACAGTTTTGTCGGATATGTGGGCATTGTTTTCGAAGCGACCGAAGCAAACGGTTAAAATACCGGAGGTGTCATAATGGAAGAAAAAGAACGGATGGATCTCATCGATATGGCCATACAAAGAGAAGAAGAGGCATTTCTGTTTTATGCGGATCTTTCCGACAAAATAGAAGATGACGATACCAAAGAAACTATTTTGTGGATCAAGGAGGAAGAAAAAAAGCACAAAGCCTTTCTGATGGATTACCGCAGCGGTCGGTTCGGAACGGATATGCTGAGGATGAGCGACGTTACCTATTACAAAATTGCGGAATACCAGAAAGAGCCGGAGGTGGAAAAGGGGATGAAAAGCGCAGATGTTTATCTGGTGGCTTCTCACAGGGAACTTAAGTCATACCATTTCTATACGGAACTGGCAGCGTTGCATCCGGGTGGTGAGGCAAAGACCATGCTTTTAAAAATGGCCAATGAAGAGTTAAAACACAAAGAAAAGATGGAATATCTTTACTCCAATACAGCCTTTCCCCAAACGGCCGGAGGATGACGATCGTATTGATTTGGCTATTGTAAAATGTAAGCCGGCTGACAAATCCGGCTTATCGGGGACGCAGATGTGGGTGAAAAAGAGAGTTTTCGTTCAGACACTAATGATATTTGATTTTCTCAAGGGCCTGCTCCAGATCGGAGATGATCAGAGTCGGTTTTTCAATACCCACCGATAACCGAACCAAACTTTCGCTCACCCCGGCCTTTTTTCGGTTTTCAGAGCTGAGCGCAACATGGGTATTGGTGATGGGTTGTGTTGCCAGACTGCTGACGCCTCCTAAGCTGGTGGCCAGTTTTATCTTTTTTAACTGATCCATAAAGCCTTTGGTCTGTTCAAAATCAGCATCTATTTCAAAACTGAGCATACCTCCGAAGCCGGACATCTGGGATTTAGCGATTTTATGGTCAGGGTGGGAAACCAGCCCCGGATAGTGCACAAAGCGAATTTTGGGATGCCCGGTTAAAAATTCTGCAATTTTCATGGCGGTGTCATTTTGTCTGGATATGCGGAGCTCCAGGGTTTGAAGTCCCCTGAGGGATAGAAATGCCGTCATGGGATCCATGACCCCGCCCATGATTTTTCGGTATCGCCAGAGTTCACCAAAGTGCCGGTGGTGACAGCAGATAAACCCGCCGGTAATATCATGGTGCCCGCCGATATATTTTGTAGCGCTGTGAATGGTGATATCCACGCCCATATCGATGGGGCGTTGGTTCACAGGTGACGCGAACGTCGAATCGAGAAGAACCATGGCGCCCTGATTTCGGGCTGCCGCCGATAAGGTTTTGACATCGGCAATCCGAAGCAACGGGTTCGTAGGAGATTCAAGATATAAGATGGACAACCCTTTTTCAATTTCATTTATCAGCTGCTCCGTTTTCCAGCAGTTGATAAAGACCGTTTCAATCCCAAACCCGTTTAAAATATCATTGAACCATTCAAACGTGCCGCCGTACAATTCCCGGATCGCGACCACCTTGTCACCCGCTTTCAAGTTGGCCAAAATAGATGTGGTGATGGCTGCCATTCCGGAGCTGAATCCCAGAGCATGATCGTACCCTTCAAGGTCTGCCAAAACTTTTTCCGTCGCCACGACAGATGGATTGTCCCACCTCGAATAAATATATCCGCTTCGATTTTGCACGACATCGATCAATTCATCTGAATGGTCAAATTGATAGGTTGCCGTTAAATAGAGAGGATGGACCAAAGGTTTCCCCTTCATCGAGCGATTCCTTTCAATAGATTTATGCCGGTTGCGCAAAAAGTATCGAGTCCGCTATCCACCCAACATCGTTAGACTCTCTTTCCCTTATAATGTCCACAGCGGACCTCTATCGGTTAAATTTAGAAAAATCAATATAAAATACTGAAATTAATAAATAAATGGGAAGAGATGATATGTGCAAACCGACTTGACATGGCCGGCTGAGATTGGTAGGAAGCAGATATCCTGACGAATCAATTGCTCATGATAAAGGCAAGCGTTATTTTCAAATCAAAAAACCTGCTGAAGATCCGGTCGGCTTTTTTATGTTAGCTTTATAAAACAGGAAAAAAGTGGGATTTTATAGGTCCTTTTAATTTTGATATTGCCATTTTTGATCCTGAAAAAGAAGGCTTATAATTTCGGCCATGTAAAAAATTGCATGAGCCGATTTTCATTTTGAACGATTTACATAAGAAGTCATCAGGTATTTGTTTACAAAATATTTTGAATGGATGGGGACCTAATTTTTTGTCTGTTTCAAATTCGATATTGTTAAAAGTTGAGGGGCTAACAAAACAATTTGGGGGCATTGTTGCCCTGTCTGATTATAGTATTTCCATTAATCGTGGAGAAATTATCGGGCTTATCGGCCCCAATGGTGCGGGCAAGACAACGGTATTTAATATTCTGTCCGGCGTGATCAAACCGACAAAGGGACGGATATTTTTTGAAAACCGGGAGATTACCCGGCTTCGATCCGATCGGAAGGCCGCATTGGGAATATCTCGAACTTTCCAAAATATCCGCTTATTTAATGACTTGTCCGTTATGGACAACATTAAAGTAGCCTTTCACATGCGACTGGGTACGGGTTTTATGAAAACCCTCATCCATTCACCCGGTTATTTGGCTTCTGAAAAAAAGATCGACCAAAGCGCATTCGACATCCTTGATTTGTTGGACTTGACCCTGTTTAAAAATGAATTGGCCGGTAGCCTGCCCTACGGCATCCAGCGTCGGGTGGAGATTGCCCGGGCAATGGCGACTTTCCCCAAGCTGATGCTTCTTGACGAGCCGGTGGCCGGCTTAAATATTCGTGAAACAGAAGAACTTGTCAAAATAATACACCGTATTCACGCCGATTACGACCTCACCATTTTTTTGGTCGAACATGATATGAAAATGGTGATGACGACTTGTCAGCGAATCCAGGTGATCGATCAGGGGAAAATGCTGACCTTGGGGACACCTGCCAACATCCGGACGGACAAACGTGTTATTGAAGCCTATCTCGGCAAATCCGGGGAGTTAAAACATGCTGTCAATTAACGACATCCATGTATACCGGAAGCGCACACATGTCCTAAGAGGGATTAGCGTGGAAATTGAAACCGGTGAAATCGTGGCTCTGATCGGTGCCAACGGTGCTGGGAAAACAACCCTTCTTCTGACAGTTTCAGGATTATTGAGACCTGAAAGCGGGCACATTTTCTACACTCGAAACAGCCATCAAAAGAAGATAAAAATCGATCGAATCTCACCGGAAGAAATTGTTAAACTGGGAATATCCCATTGCCCGGAAGGGAGAGGCATTTTTTCACAACTGTCGGTCCGGGAAAATCTGTTGGTCGGAGCCTATCTTAGAAAAGATAAAAAAGAGGTCCAAAAAGATTACGCCCAAATTTGCGATACCTTCCCGATTCTGGGCCAAAGGGCCGCTCAGGCAGCCGGAAACCTGTCCGGGGGTGAGCAGGAGATGCTGGCGGTGGGCCGATCTTTAATGAGTAGACCCAAGCTGTTGATTTTGGATGAACCCTCCTTGGGGCTCGGACCGATTATCATTGAAAATTTATTTAACATTCTAAAAAATATCAATAAAAAGGGGGTAACGATCCTTTTGGTAGAACAGAATGCGGTTATGGCCCTGGAATTCGCCAACCGCGCGTATGTGTTGGAAACGGGTCGTATCGTGTTGTCAGGAGCGAGTAAAGACCTGGCAAACGATGAAAAGGTCCAAAGCGCCTATCTAGGAGGTACGATGTGACCGGTGTTTATGTTGCACAGCAAATTGTTAACGGCTTGATCCTCGGCAGTATGTACGCGCTGGTTGCGATCGGTTTCTCGATGATATACGGCATCATCCGGCTGATTAATTTTGCCCATGGGGATATTGTTATGATCGGGGCCTTTATGACCGTGCTGCTGTTTCAGGCCCTGGGAGCGCCGTTTCCCGTGGTCGTAATCGGCGTTTTGATTACAGGCGCTGCAGTCGGTATCATTATCGAAAAGACTACTTTTCGACCCATGCGGGGAGCGCCCCAGGTCACCGGTTTTATCG
>SDBV01001546.1_pt1 | contig 34659 bp, 41 predicted proteins | sample 2277081 | NCBI WGS metagenome assembly SDBV01 (sample SAMN10402039, study PRJNA504765) | marine sediment metagenome | isolation source: marine sediment core GS10_PC15, 223 cmbsf | place: Arctic Ocean: Southern Knipovich Ridge | collected 2010 | reverse complement strand
CACGCTCCCTTTCTTCGCCTTGGAGAATGGCTGCCGGGCTCGCGGAAGGGAGGAGTAGGGCTTGACGACGCGGTCCATCTCGCCGGTCATAGCTTCCATTAGGCCGCGAGTCTTCGAGGCTGCCTTCATCTGCTGCCTTGCGAAGTTGCGCTCCTCCCTCAGGTGAATGACATCCCCCTCAAGCTCCATGATCCGGTCGTTCGTCGGGTCATACGATTGCAGCTTCTTGCGCTGCCCCTTCTGGGTCTTAGGTGGTGCCTCAGGCCCCTCAACCTTGGCGTGAGTACGCCCAGTGGCAATGTTCGAGATTAGCGAGCGGCTAACCTTGAACTTCTTAGCAATCTCAGGCTGGGTCAACTCGTCCTCGGCTAGGAGGATTTTGATCTTCTTTACTTTGGCGTCAGTGAGCTTCGGCATTGTAGTCTCCGTTAGGTTGTGTTTCCAGTCCAAGTGTTGCCAAGCTGGCAATGTCACGAATTTCCTCCAAGGTGTAGGCGGTATTGCCGGCTGTAGGTTGCGACTCAATCGCCCGGCTTAGGTGGTAGTTAATCATCACTACCAAGTCCGTGGCACTTTTTCCGACGTACTTGGCACACCCGCGATCAATCGACAACAGCACTACATCCATAGTGGTGTCTTCTGCCCGCACAAGCCTCTCACTAGACGGGCCGACACCGACTGTGACAGCACCGTTATCATCCAGGCACAGGACTGCGATACTCAACATCTTGTGGAAGTAGTTCTCCCGCAATCGCGGCTCCCAATTCCCCTGTAAAATGGCGGTCGTATTGGTTTGCATCAGTGCCAGCAACCATTTGCTAGAACTCCCGCGAATCCAGCTAGGTCGCTCGCGTCGGTATCCCCGCACGCCAGCCCGGATAGTCTTGAAAAGGTTTGCTCGTCTCATTGTTTCTCCCAATAGTTTCGGATTAGCGCTACAACCACCAACGCATCATGGATTGCGGTGTGTTCGTCGCCGGGGATGTCAGAGGGGTTGATGCCCGCACGCCTGCAACACTCGTTAGTGTCTGGTATGAACTCGTCGTCACATTGTGAATACATGTTGCCTGGGTCGAGAATCCTGTGATGCCACCGCACCAGCGAGTCGCGGGCCGTCGATCTGTCTACAATTTTCTTCAAGAAGGGGGCGTCGAAGTTGGCGAAGTTCTTACCGGCCGCGACGAAGTTGGTTGGGTCAATGCTAAAGGCGCTGAGCCACCTTGCAAACTTCTCTTTGAACTCGGAATCCCAACCGGTCCAAGTCCTGGTCAAACGGCTTTCCGACGGCCGGAAGCTTTGGGTATTCCGAGGCGTCGTGGCCAAGGTCTTGAACAACTCTGTGTGCATCGACAAGGCGTGAGGCTCACCAGAGTAGGCTGGCTTCTTGATACGGTATAGGAAGGTTGGCAGTTCATCAAGCGGAATTGTGCTGATGGTGGCTTCGGGGTGGATAACGGCCCCAATCTCCAGAATCTCGCACGTCTCAGGGTCAAGGCCAGTCGTCTCAATGTCAATGCTAACAAATATCATTCCGCGAGTCTCCTAGTAATTGGCGGTAGTTTCAAAGGTGTTTCCAAACAGTTTTCAGTTATCAGCAAGGCCAATTCTGTAGACAAGGTGTCGATAAATGGCTCCTCCGTGTCGTCTGATTGGAGGGCGGCTCTCAACATCCTGTTCCGATTGAAAACTGCGTGCAATATCTCATGCAGTAATGTGTCTAGGACGCCAAATGGTCGCTGCTCAGCTAAAACACGAATCACGCCGTCACCATGCGTGATCTGACCCAACCATTGTCGGTCCTCAAAGTCATCGTCCACCTCCTTGTGAGTCGCAACGTACTCGATTCGGTATGGGTATCCTTTGATAGTAATGCTGGTCGGGTAGTTCATTACATAGCCTCATGGTAGGCGGCGCTGACGGCTTTCAGGATCAACCGTCCTTGTAGTTTATCCGATAAGGTTTCCTCAAGGGCGGTAATCACGATCCCTTCACGGCCTTTGAATTTGCAGAGAATGTCGTCCGGGTCAGCAATTGTGGTGGGTCCGTCGATGAACTTGTCAATAAGGTCAGGGGTGAAGGGCCCTTCGTACAGAAGGGGCACTGTAGGTATGTGATACAAATCGCAGTACGCCTTAACGTCGGCCCAGTTCTGGTACTCTCCATCTATCGAGATGTCATACACACGGTAGCCTTTAACCGCTTTGCAGCCATAGTCCATCTTCTGGACCCCACATCCGTAAATCTCTCCGAACACGATTACGTCGTGCTGTCCGCTGATGGCGATGAACTCAATCATCTCGGCCATGTCATCTGTCAGGGGGTCCCAGTAAAGAGAGCGGCAGCGCCCGTTGGTGGGGCTGCCGGCCTTCACCCGGCGATGGTGCGTGCCACACATGAATTCCCACCCATTGTCCCGCACGCCCCCTACACGCGAGTTGGTGCCGTGCAACTTCTCTGTGATACGAACAGGTGTGCCCGCAGGTAGGGCTCTACTGTACCTGTAGTAGTGCTGGATGTTCGTGTAGGTATGGAAGGCTCCCGGCTGCCGCTGGGTGTCGCCCGTCTTTGGCTCGGGCGGCTGGTACTTCACAGCACCGAACACCTCTGACAGGTCTAGGTCAACGTCGCAGGGGGTGGTCCCAATTAGAGTAATGATAGCTTCGTCAGTCATCGGCAGGCCAAACCCGAAGGACGATACGCCCCGGAGTCGGATTGCACTGATGCGGCACTTCGTCTTTAGCATGTCGCCGGGGTAGACTGAGTGCTTCAAGTAATCTCGCACGCCTAGATTCTCAGCCACGTCCTCGGGGATAAGCATATCGGGCGGGAAGTAGACGACAAGTTCACCCTCTTCCAGGCTGCCCTTCTGGCATACGAACTGTGTGCTGAGCACGGTGGCAATTTCAAGTCTGTCCGCGTTCGGGTGCGGCTGGACTGTGACGACTTTGGTTATCTCTACTGGTGTGTCAGACATTACAAATTTCTCTCGCGAATAAGGGTTTCTTACTGCCTTTGAGTTGCTCGTGGTTGTCGATAATGTACTCCATAGCCTGCGCAAAGTACGCCGGTTCGTCCGTGTCGAAGATCGCTTTCCGCAGGTCCACCGCAGCCAGCTTCTCCGTCTGCTCGGCTAAGAAGTCGGAGTTGTTTGCCAACTTGGCACACACGTCAATGAACTGAGGGGCTGTCCTAGTAATCAGGTCGTCCAACCCAACCCGCCGCAGCAGGGCTGATGCTGCTAGGTTGTAGAACCGGTTGCCTTCCAGCGTCACTACCGGCTTGCCCAGGTAGAGGGCCTCGACCACCGTGTTGTAGCCACCGAACGGATACGAGTTGATGGCGAAGTCGCCGTACTCTGACTCCGCCATGTACGCCATGTATTCCTTGTCTGCGTGCAGCTTAGCCGCAGGTCCCAATTGCTGGAACAATTCCTCGGCGAAGGGCAGGAAGGCATTGTAGCGATGCACGCCGCGGCTTGCGAAGATCGCGTAATCCAGGTGGGGAGCCCGGGCGGACATCTCTTGCAACATACGCATCATCGTGTAGTTGTACTTGTCTGGCCCCCACACACAGTTGGCCACTATCTTGTCGGTCTTCTTCTCAAGTGACTTCCGCTCGTAGGTGGGCCACGTCGGCACGCAGCCCAGGCCGGGCAGCACGATGGGGGTCTCGGAGTAGTTCTTACTCAAACTATCGAGGTCCTCAACTTCATCCCCCACGACAAAGTAGTCGATCTTACTGCCGAAAGTGCTGACAGGGTGTCCATAGCCGGTGACTTGGATTGGGGCTAGTCGCAGGTTGCTAAGCCACACTGACTCGTCAGTCATACCAATATCTGGATAAAAAACCAGTTGGAAATCATTGGTGACGACATCTCGCAGGTGTATTTCGTTCATACCCTCTTTGACCTTTGCGTTGATACGTGTGCAATGCACGACATCAAAGTAATTCAACGCAAGGTCCGTCGGAGGATGAACTCCTGTGTGTATCAATGTCATTCGGTACTTGTCACGAAATTGGTCAATGAACGGAGAGTAGCTCTTGTAGACAGCACTGTCGTCGAACCACTTCGAGGTGACGACAGCCATGCTGTCTCTTACGGGCGTGTTCTTCACTTTGATGCCGGCATCTTTCAGCCACTTCCGACAGTTGGTGTTGATAGCTTCCTTTAGGGGGCGGTCCTTGCGGGCCTCCCCGGCGAAGTACGTGGACGAGAAGTAGGGGACTGCTACACGATGGTCAACCGGGCAGTAGGCTGGATTCAGCTTTTCAAAGTGGTGCCGCAGATTCTTTTGTTGATGCGGCAGGACACAGCCAACAGTCGCCAGCGGATACGTGAAGTACCACAAGGACGCAAGAGCAGGCTGCAACTCGAAGAATGAAGTCGGGTCCAACTCGGCGTGATTCCGCACGGTGTACAGGAAGAAAATCTTGATGATGTTATTCTGCTGTGTCATCACCTGTTTCAGAACGTGGTCTGTGGTCTGGTAGCAGGATAGGGCAACTAGATTAGCCATCAGGTGTGCCCGGGCCACCAGTGTTGCTGCATACTTCGGATTAACCGTGTAGTCGGGATCGGACATCGCCGTGAAGATTGCACTGACGATTTCGTTTATTCGGTCCCGACCCGCTTGATCCAGACGGGTAAAATTGTTGTTCTGGACGTACAGAAGTATCTCCAGGATACATTCTGTAACGATGTCGTACTGGCCACTCTCCAGCAGCCGATAGAGTTTCTTCCTGAATGTGCTAGGAAGTACGCCCGTCTTTTTACTAATCAAGAAGAGAGACTTCGATGTAATGGGTGTGGCCCGGCGCTTACGACTGGGCTTACGCTTCTTTTGCTTTTTCCGTGACATAGTCGTCCTCTGGGTATTCTCGGATTGCATCGTTGTCTACAATGTAGATTTCCTTCACACACGGGTAACCCCGTTTGATTTCCTTGTAGATGTCGGCGGCTCTCCAACGGGTAGTAATAATCACAGTGTCCACCGGCTCTGCCAACAGGTTGCTAGGCGGCTCGATAAGCTGACCCGTGCCAGGCACGTACCGTCCGGCCTTACGCACGTCCGAGTCAATCACTCGGCACCTCGTCATGTCGCAGGTGTTTAGAAAGGCCGCACCCTTGCCAGTCCCGCCCCAGAACGCTATACTACAGTCGGGTCGGTCATTCAGTAGGAAGTTCAGCAGCGCTGTCACGTTAGCCGGGTCTGGCATGATCGCTGCTGGCTCAAAGCCATGCGGGTCAGGTCGGCCGACCCACAACAGCACTTCACCGTTGTAGAGATACCTGCAGCTATGGGTGAGCCAACCGGCACTCTCCATCATCTCGACTAAGCTGCGGTATGTGAAGTTGTTCACATGCTCATACAGGTAGTCGCCAAAGCGACCACTCTCAAGTGCCTTGTCAATGGCCGGAACTTCCACCAACAACAGCGGGCGGTCTTTCCGCGCGTGGTAGGCTAGATCGCCCACAAAGGCTCGCGGGTTCTCCATGTGCTCCAACACATGTCGGCAGGCGAGTACCCCCGGGTGGAAGCGTGGGATGTCCCGCTCTGGGATGAAGTAATCGGCATAGGTTTCCAGCCCGGCGGCTTCGCACACTGTGTGGTCTATCCCGGGCTCGAATGCGATGCACCTGTTGCCGGCCTTTTGGGCCTGCAAGGCTTCCAAGAACAAACCGTCGCCTGCCCCAATGTCGATTACCGTCGTATCAGATACTTCGCGGTATTCGCACAAGTAGCGAACGACTTCCTTCAAGTGTTGAAGCCACCCGGCACCGCTGTTGTACATCAGGTTGGAATCTTCCCCATACGGAATCATCGCAACATCAAAGTCCACATTGAAGATATGGCCACACCGCAGGCAGCGATGGAAGTTCATCGGGTACGTCAGGGCGTCCATAGCCGCCTCTTCCGTCCTCGGGAGGTTCAGAGCCGCCAGAGGTTGGGGTCCGGGATTGTAAAAGGGCTTCAACAGGTGGAAGCCGCACGCTATGCAGTTTTTCATACTATCTCCTCGAAAGGTCCAGGCAGCCGCTCAGAAGTGACGTCGCCGCCGAGCCGGTCAATCACTTCGCCTAAGCTGATTGGCCGCCACTCGCCAGTGAGTTTGTGAATGTTGTCAATGCCGACATCCATCGAACGCCTACCCGGGTGAATCTTATCCAAATTATCCTCATAGATTCCGTGCCCGTGTCCATACAGGTGGATGCCGCCGTGGTGCAAACCGTCCCACGATAGGACCGGGTAGTGAGTCATGTGGACCTTAACACGGTGGTCAAGTCCAGGCCACTTAAACTTTCGGTACAGCATATCGCTATACGTGGAGCAATGCCGCGCCAGACTTGGGCGGTCGTGATTGCCCCGCACAATGTGCAATTCGCGTACCTTCAACCTCTGGCGGTAGTGGCCGTACCTACTAGCCTGCCAGCCGTAATCGCCAATGCAGTAGAGCGTGTCGCGTGGCTCCACGACTGCGTTGATGCCATCAATTAGCGCGGCGTCCATCTCGTCCACATTGGCAAAGTCCTCGCCCCGAGTCAACTGGTGCGTGAGCATACCTTCGCTTCCAAAGTGCGTATCGGCCATGAACCAAATCGTCGCCGCGTCTTTCTTCTGGAGAGGTAGCATAGCTAAACCCAATCATAGGGGTGTTCGCGGCAGTGCTTGTTGAACGCCGCGGTAGCAATACGCTGTAGTTCTGCTATGAGTTTTTTGCAGGACGAGTGGGGATTCTCCAACGCCTCTAAGCCGATGGCCAGGTGGTATTGCTCGTCCGCGGTAAGGCTAGCTGGGTCAATTGTTATAAGCATGATTATCCTAGTAGGTTTCCCCTGAGGAGTTGTTGTCTTCGTTCCTGCGAAAATTTTAAGTCCGCCTCCAAACGCTTTACTTCCGCTTGGAGGTCGGCAACATCACTTTGGAGTTCAAAAATGAGTAATTCTTTTCGGGCGATGGACTCACCGTGCTGCCGAAGTGACTCCGACAAGGAGTGGTCAGGATTTAGATTTCTGAGTGCCATAATTGCCGCGCCTTTCGGTGTCTACCCCAACAGGGTTCGGTTTCGGTCAACGATCTCTGCAATCTCTCGGAGGGCCAATGCCGCCGAGTCCTCAAGCACAACTGCGCCTTGTAATGTGCCATAATGCTCCTCAAGACATTGACATAGTAGATTCTTGATCGCCAGTTCGTCAGGGCCATGAGGTAGGGTGGACTCTTCGTATGCCTTCTCTAAGGCTTTTTCCTTGTCAGAGGCCCAGCGGGTGATGTCCTCTTCGGAGAGTTCGCCATTCCTAATTGCTTTCAGGTGGGGGCTGTTCCGCCGGATATCGATGTCGCGCTCCGTGAGAATCTGTTCGACCTCATAAAGCAGCCGCACCACATGGTAGGCAAACTTCACGTCGAAGCCGTACTTCTGCACGCTTACCCACCGCTTACTACCGGGCTCGGGTTTCTTCGTCTTCATCTTGTGAAGCTGGTTGTACGCATAACCCTTGAACCGATGCCACGCCCCCTTGTGCAGAAACATGTGCCGCTTGTCCCGCACCATGTTCGCGACTTTAGTGCTGTGCAGCACGCACTCTTGCGGAGTGAACAGCGAGTCGATCATGTTCGGGTTGTTCTCCATACACAGATGGAAGTAGTGAACGATGTTGTAGACGTTCAGGTCGTAGACGCGACCCCGCCCGACCATTGCGTCGGCCACGTAGACGCCATGCTTCTGGTAGCAGACGAACTTCTTCTGCTGGCGACCGAACCCCTGAATCCTGCCCGCCAGGTGGGGGAACACCATGTCCTTAGGCGGGATGCAGAAGCCAACCGTGTCGAAGTCGGAAGTGTCCGTGCTCACGCCATAGGCCACCGAGCCCATGATGGTTTCGTAATGGACATTCGTAGGCAACCAACTCGGGGGAGTGATTAGACCCTTCCGCATCAATCGTTCAACAGTGCTGGGCATACGTCATCTCGCCTTATTAAGGATGTTTAACTCCTGCGTCACACGTCTGCGGGTTGCTTCCAGCGTAGTTAGTTCACGTAAATCTTCAAGAAATTGAGTAGCTTGACCATACGAAACGGCGCGGCTTCGCCCAGCCTCACCAGTGAAAATTGGCCCACAATCCCACTGCCAACCTGGTGTCCCATCAGAGTGTTTTGTCTTTTGGAGGTGGTTCATCAGTCGTCTCCAAGTTGGAAAATGGCGTTGAAGTAAGCGAAGTCCGCCTCTTCGGTATCCTGATTACGTTCGCTCCCCATGAACGCACGTATATCCGTCGTATGGGCTCCCAGACGCAGGAGTTCATCAAAGCACCCACTACAGATGTAGCCGTACGTTGACGAGTACCGATCGCACATGGGATTTTCGCAACCATTACGGCAGCAAATCATTGCGCCCACTAGCACGCCCCTCGGCCAAAGAACCGGCCAACTCGCGTCCGCGTATGGTAGCGGCCTGCTAGCATCTCAGTTGGACTCCGGCCGAAGAAGTCGCCAACCCGTTCTCGCAGGTGGTATCGACCGGTGGTGCTGTCGTCGGCCTGCGGCGGGGCGCAGCCAAGGATCAGGATGCCCAGCGAAATCAACGCTGCTACTGCGATCAAAGTTCTCATAGCATCTCCTCAAATGTTGGTGAGTGTGAATTCATCGACGCCGAGCAGGTCGGCTAACTTTTTCAGAATGTCGGTCTGCCGGTTAGTGACCTCCTGCATTGCCGCCGCTTTCAGCAGGTCTTGATTCTCAAACGCAACGCGGGTCAACACTGCCGCGATTGCCGCGCCATTCCGACGGAACGCGATGCGGAAGTCACTCCCAGACTCCAAGGCTTCCAAGAGGTTGGCGTTATGCGTGCTGTTTTTCACGACCATGTCGAATACCGACCGTAATTCGAGGGCTTTTAACGCCACGAGCTTTTCGATGGTGTATTCAACTCCGCCGACATCGACGGTAGGCTCAGACATAGCTTCGTCAACGGCCTCCGGGCTCAGTTTGGGGTCTTTCAGATTCATTAGGTCTCCAGTTTCTTGATGTAGTTGAGTGTGGTGGTCAGGTATCCAACAGCTAGTTGGATTTCCACTGCGTCCAGGTTTACTGTGGTCTCACCGACCTCGCCCTGGGGGCTAATGGCCCGGGCAAGCCGAAGGTATCGTCCTTCAAATTCGGCCAGTACCGCTCGCAAGTGTGTTGCTGTGTTAGGTTGCATTCTCTTCTCCTACCTAAACTGTATCACACAAATCAGTCCGTGTCAAGGAAATCTTCGGTTTTATTGTAGATTGACATCAAAATACCCGGATCGAGGCCCGCTTCTAGGGCGCTGCCCAGCAAATTCTGCGTCAAGCGGGCAATAATCCGCAGTTCTTGTTCAGTGAAGTCTGGCATTATTCCTCCTCCACTTGGGCCATAAGTGCGGTACACGTAGGCTTGATGGCCGCCTCAAACACGTCCATCTCGGCAGTGCAGGGGAATTCTATCGTGGCCAGCACTTCATCACTGTCACCGTCAATTTTAATCACCATGCGCGTCGTACAGGGGTTGTCTGGGTGGGGTGCTAGGCTGATTACGCCATTGTGCCGGGCTAGGAAATTCAAGCATTGATACAAAGTGCCTGTCATGTCTTTACTCCTCGTTGGGTTTCAATATCTGTTGGTCGACGCAAACGTAGACATTTTTCTCGGCCATCTCTATACGGCCCAGGGCCACGCCATACTGCCACACCCCCTGAATCCATCTGTTGGGATTCTCCAGGAATGCCCAATCTCCGTCGCTGAATTCCTTCGCAAGCCCGGGGATGTTTGAGTGGCCTCGGCTTCGCCTACCTTTTAACCGAAGGCGAATTGTCTCAAGTGACGGATAGTCAGAGAAACACTGCGTCCAAGTCTCACTACCGCCGCTGCCAAGTACGATCTTAACTTCAACGACTTTCATGTCTCGACTCCTTGGTTAGGTAACAATGTCCAAGTGACAGCGCAAAGCAATAATTCCACGCAATTTAGCGGCCCGCCGTGCGATACAGGTCGCACACAACAGGCCATTAACTCCGGGATGGATTAGTTTCCATTGATCGTCCGGCAACGTAAGGTCCACGCCGAACTCGCTGTAGTCTATACCACAGTCGAGGCACGCTGCTCCGACTTCTTCGGGATATTTCTCAGGCATCGGCGGCCTCAAGATACTTGATTGCGTTTGCGAGGATGGCGGGGTCATCTTTGAAACACCCTAGTCCAGTGTTACACGTAGAACATAAAAGGCCACGGACTTCACCAGTTGTATGGCAATGATCTACATGCGGACTTGCGGTAAAAGGATTACTGCAAATTGCACACTTGTTGTCTTGTTCTTTTAGCATTTGCGAATGCACTTTTTTAGTGAGGCCGTAATTAAGTAGCCGTTTAGAGGCCTTGCAGCATTCAGCGCAACTAGCCCGTAGACCGGTTTTGCAATCCTTGGCGGTGTGGAACGCCTCCGCCGGTTTAACTTCGCCACACTTTGTGCAGCTCTGAGGCTCTTTGGAACGTGGGAAGTTAAGGCGGCTATAGCAGGCTTTGCACTTGCCGCTTAAACCAGTTATAGATTGTCTGGCAGTGTGGAACGCCTCAGCCAGTTTAACTTCCCCACAGGTTGTGCACCTCTGAGGAGATGTTAAACGCGGGTGACTGCGCTTCTTATGACAAAGTATGCACAGCCTTTGCAACCCACTCTGTCGGGCTGCATTAGTATGAAACTCCTCTGCTGACTTAACTTCGCCACAGCCGGGGCACCGCTGGGGCTCCCCGGACCGCAGGGATTTTCGACTATTATTACAGGATATGCACGCGCTTTGCAACCCGTTCAGGTGGGATGAATTAGTGAGAAACTCGTCGGCCGGTTTAGTCACGCAGCAGATAAAACACCGGTGAGGTTCTTTGGTCCGCGGAAATTTACGACCTCTGCAACGTCTCTTTCTACATTTTCTACACTCGCCCGACAGCCCAGTTAGGTGGCGATCAGCGGTGTAGAACGCTTTCGCCGGCTTTACTTTGCCGCACTTCGTACATTTCTGAGGCTCTTCGGAGCGTGGATACTTCTTAGTCTTCATCAGGGACTCCCACAGCGTCTCCAAGATCGCCCAACGTCATCAACTCCAGCTTTCTGTTCTGACGTAGAATGTCTCGGACCCGTGCGTCCGTCTTTAAGTGGATCAAGTCGACGATTGTAGCTCCAAGGTTGATTGAGGTCCCCAGACGATGTATCCGGTCCTCTGCCTGCGACCTTGACTCCGGGTTGAAATCATTTGAGAAGAAGACAGCCATGCGACTCTCAGTAAGAGTCAGGCCCATACCCCCGGATTGAGGATGCGCAACGAACACCACGCGCCGGTTCTTGTTAGTATCGGCCCAGTATTCGAGAGGGTCTTCTTTTAGCAGATAGTTGCCATCCGCGTCCCACACCTTCCACCCACGGCCGTCCACTTTAACTACGGACCATTTCTGCTTTAAGCAGAGCTTTGTGATTCTGTCTATCGAGCCTTTGAAACCTGCAAAGACAACGAGGCGGCCCTGATCGTCACATTCGTCGAGTAATTCCACCAATGCCTTGTCCTTTGGGCATGGGACTTCCCGCGTGACGCGAATCTTGTGGGGAACCTCGGCCGTGCCCTCGCACGTCGGGCATTCGACCAGCTTCTTCTCCAACGTCTCCACGTACTCGGGGTCAAGCATGTCTACCATCTCAAACTGGCGGTCCTCGTCCTCCGGGTCGCACCACACCTCAGTCTGGCCAGGGTTGTCACCTTTAGCACAAACGGGGCACGGATCAGTGCCATCAATCTCGTCCCTGTATTGGAACCCATCGCTCAACTCCCGAAGCCATGTAAGACCCGTGATTACGTTAGGGGCAATCTTTGCCAGTGCCTTCGCCACTCGCTCAGTTGTCGGTGTCATAGGACACTCAACCGTACGGTAAATCTTCTCAGGCAGGTCCAGGCAATCCTTCTTATGCAGAACCAGTACCAAACCTTGCAGCCTCTCGTTAAGGTACGCCACCTCATTCTCGCTCGGCTCCCAAGTGTGGTAGTCCTCTGCGAAGAGGTCGGGGTTGTGTTGCTCCTCGTCCGCGAATCCTCCGCACACGCCGCATCTCGCTTCATCGTCCAGCCACGCGACACGTTGTAAGTGCTTCCCTTGGGACGTTTCCTTCTCCACAAAGATGCCCAACCGCCGCTCGAAAGCCTTCATGCTCCCCTCTCGGAGGAAGCCCGGCGCGGCGATCTCACATTGACTCCACCAGTCGACGGGCGACTTAGGCGAAGGGGTGCCGGACATCTCGATGACAAAGCCGTCGCTGCCGTAGGCTTCTCGGATACCATCCGCCAAATGCTGGGCTGCTTCCGATCTCTTAGCTCGGTGATTTTTCAAGCGGCTGGATTCATCAAAGACGATCCCGTGGGGCGGCCTGTCGCCCGGCGTCCAGTTCTTCACCTTGTTTCGCAAGGCTTCGTAGGTCATCATCCGCAAGTCAACTCCAGTCAATCCCCACTTAGTGAACTCCCGCTCGACTGCCTTGAGGGCGGACTTGGGTCCTACCCACCACCAGTCTTCAAATCCTGATTGCTCCATGATCTCAATGGCGGACAACGTCTTACCAGTGCCCATCTCAGCCGCCAGGATGCAGTAGTGATACGTCAGGCCAAAGTTCGACATCAGTTCTTGATGCTTCCGCAGCGGGCGCTCGTAAGCGAATTCCTGTAAAGGCTTCTCCCACCGGGCGTAGGGGTTTTTACCCTGCATGAAGTCAAGCTGGAAGCGGTTGCGGGCACAGTCGGAGACGGACCAGATTTGACGAGGCCTGTCGTCGTACCCGTGCCACTTGGACCCGGCCATTGCCTTGACTTCATTTTTCAAAGCAAAGGGGCATTTGATAAATTCAATGCGTTTCTTAACCGCTTGGAAGGTTACCGGGACTTTAATCAGCTTCCCGCGGCTCGTCTCCGTCATCAGATGTACTGTTACTGGCTCTGACATTACGCATCTGCTCCCCAAAAACCAAACCACGAAGAGTACCGCTTATGGCCAACAATAAAAGGTGTCCAAGACCCTCGGGCGTACAGACGACGCCAACTGAGGAAACGCCCTCCGGCTCTATTCCATCTCTTGAACGAAAACCATATCATATCTCTGTCTCCTGTTAGAGGTCGACGCGTAAACGCCCGCAATTCAGCGTCCGCCACCAGTTGATTCGTGTAATGGTTGAGCACAGCCGCAGTCTGTACGGGCTACCGTTCCGAGCCACTCTACAGTCTTGATGTCATAACCAGACCCAAGTTGTTTATTAAGTTCAGCATCCAGGGCGGTTAAATCACCGTAGGAAGTTTCAAACAGTTGACAATCTGATTCCACAGCCGTCCCGTCTGCCATGGTAAGAGGCACCATATTCCGGAAACGTACTTTCCAAACAGTAGCTACGCTCATAGGTCCACCCGCAATGGTTTGATGTTTTCGGGCAGGTCTTCAACGACTCGCCATTTAAGATTGCGTAGCCGTGGCCGACCTTGGATGAAGTTTCTCGCCTTCTTAGCCTTTGAAAAATCTCGCGGCGTTCCTTTGGCTGTTGCTATTACAGACTGCGTGTCATCAGTGAATACGATGATGTACATGCTCAACCCCCCGTCAGTAGAAAAGTTTTGTCAGGTTGTGTACGCTCCCGGATGTCGCCGAAGATTGAGCGGAGGCTCTGATCGGAAAGCTGCCTGTACACGGCGTTGTATACCTGCCGCACGGCTGTGGATGTTGAAGGATGCTTACAAGCCCACCTGACCGCCCGCCTCCACTGGTCCAGTGTACCCATGATTAAGGCTGCCTGTACGCCCCGTTGAATACTATCTGTGACTACATACGTCATACCCCGCGCGGCTTCTAGGATATAGACCATATCCCGATCATCTGCCCCCACCATGAAGCCAACCGAAAGTAGGTCCAAATAACGATCCCCGCCCCTCACGGTTGGTGAAGATGTTCCGTCCTTAAACCCAGCTAGACAGGCTAGTTGATGGGCAAGAGGGGCTAGGGGGATTGCTGCTGCGTCAGCTTGTTTTGCAATACTGTACCCCAGAACCTTACGTGTTAAGGGCAGCAATGTGCCGAGGTCCATTTCAGATTGCAAGATCATTGCTACTCCAGGTGTCATAACTCTTCTTCTCCGTCGTCGTCGTCGTCGTCATCGTCGTCGTCGTCGTCCGCTGCTGCTGCCAAATCCGCGGCCAGCGAACCAATCCACATAGCGTCAAAGTTCGCCATCGCTTGCTCTGGATATTCACCGTAGGCCTCCACGCCCGATTGACCTAGAGCACTGTCGGGCAGGTAGTCTTTGTAGGCGTCGCCCATCACACCAAATGAGCAAACCCACCTCATCCCGTCGTGGTAAATGACGACTGGATACATCTTGCAAGGGCGAAACTCCTGCATCACGAGTCGCTTCTGGTATTCGGCCGTGTCTGTCTCTATCTTAGCCCTTAGAAGCCGGAGTGACTTAATCGCCTGGTTTGGTGTGAGACTTAGTTCTGAGTTGTCCATGCCTTACTCCGTGGTTTGGGTTAAGTCGCGATCGGTGGTCGCGATTCGTTGACGTGCGATCTCGAAGCTCTCAGGTTCAAGTTCGATCCCGACAAACCGGTTGCCGGTTGAGAGAGCCGCGATGCCAGTCGATCCCGAGCCCATGAATGGGTCAAGGATGACACCGCCACCAGGCGGAGTGACCAAACGGCACAGATACTCCATCAGTGATCGCGGCTTGACAGTTGGATGATTGTTCTCGACCTGATCGTCGCACGTTCGATCGCGTTTGTTGGCTTTGGCACAGTAGAAGAACCGAGACGCCCCACCGTGCTGCTTGTCCAACATTTCGCCCGTTTGTTCGTCAAGCAAGAGGTTGGCGGGCCAGCGGCCTTTTATGCCGCCGATTCGCGAGCCGTCGATATTCAGACCTGCAACATCATGTTGCTGTGCATTATTGGCAAACGTGCCATCAAGCTGTTTCATCGCCAGAACGATTGGTTCCCACGCTGGCTTCAACGAAGTGCCCCAACCAGCCCAACGTTTAGCGAGTTCGGTGGCCGGGGCCGTGATGGCACATTCCTTTTCAGGGTGATAGAGTGATTTATCTATATGGCCCGACATCGCGTTACCGCCAGGGTTATCGCATTGACTCAAGGAATACCCTGGAAGCCCGACTTTACTTCCCACCACCTCACGTTTTGCGCCGGCCGCCTTGTCGATGGCTTTGGAAATGTCGAGCGACTTAGGGAAGCCGCTCCCATAAAGCCAATTCAAGCAATCGCGTATCTCGAAGCCAGCGTCTTCGATTGCGCAGGTTAGACGATGAAACGTCCGTGTACCTCCGAAGGCCAAGAGCATCGCTCCCGGCTTTAGCACGCGGAGTACCTCGCCCCAGAACTCAGGACGGAAGGCAATATCCCCGCCGTCCCACGTCTTACCCATGAAGCCTTTAGACTTAGATTGTTTCAGGTGGTAGGGCGGGTCGCACACACAGGCTGAAAACTGATCGGGCCCCAGCATGGGAAGCACGTCACGGGAGTCACCATAGTGGAGCGTTGCTCGGCCATCCGTTGAGCTGTCCATGTCTTACTCCGCGGTCTTGATACGAGCACGCTCAACATCGGCGGCACCTTGAGCTGCGCCCACGCTCTTTCCCGCTAAAATCATAGCGGCTTCTGTAGCCTCCACATTCTTCTGTGCAGCTTGCCCACGGGCTCGGTACAAATTACGATCTGCAATAGCGGCCGTGTGGGTTGCACAAGCATTTGCGTGGGTCAGCCTTGCCGCCACTTCGGCTTTGGACAGTTCAACAACGCGCTCCTTCACTTCGGCCACTCCGGCAAGTTCACGCGCCTTGTCAGCTTTGGTCTGTGCAGCTTGAGCAAGTGCGAAGGCTCGCTGTGCGGCGGCATCTGATTTGGCGGCGGATTTCAATAGGTCAAGGGATGATCTCTGGAACATTTCTCACTCTCCTCGGGTTAGTTGTTGTTAGTAGCGCGACGGGGAATTGAACCCCGGTCTCTGGCGTGAAAAGCCAGAATCCTAGTCCACTAGACGACCGCGCCCCGCGGGAGCCGGATCGCCATTTTCCGGCTCCCTTGTGAGGGTTAGCGGGCGCGACTCTTCGTCGCCTTCGCCTCTTCCCCCGTCACGTTCTGAACTCCGTTATCCTTAACAGAGGTGAACTTCACCATCTCCTCACGGATAAATTCGACATCCGGGGCGTTGGTGAAGGGCTCAGAACATTTTGTCACGACCGGCACATGCCAGCCCCACGAACCGCTCTTTGCGTAGCGAGCTTTCAGGGTGCAAGGTAGAGGCCCTTGCGGCTCGACTCCTGTTCTCTTGGCCTTTTCGTCGCTGATCGGCAGGAATTTGACCAGATTACCTGACTCGTTTCGAGCCGATTTGTTGCTCATAAAGAACTCGAAGAGTTTACCCGTCGAACGCTCCAGAACAAGGAACGACGGACCCCACATGCAGTTACTATCAGACTGTGCCGACAGCATCTTGATTTCCTTGAAGGCCGGGTCGTCCATGTCATAGACTGCTACGATTGCTTCTTTGTCTCGCATGTCCAAAGCCTTCGGCCGTACACACAAGGGGAGGAAGTCAATCTCAGGGCCGAGGTCTTCAATCTCCTCGCCGCCGGGCTGGGGGACGCCATAGTGGCCAGGCTTGATTTTACCTGTGTCCACGTACTTGCCCTTCGTGACCAACTGGACACGTTGCAAATAATCGACCCCCTTAGACAACTCTTGAAGTTGGTCGTCAGTCGCAAGCTCCATACATGGGAGGGCGGCTGCATCAAACGGTACTAAATTCTTGTTACTCATTCTTCAATCTCCAAATGGTGGATTTCTGTTTCTCCAGTTTCCTCTCTTAGTTTCCTGAGTGCGCGTCTTTCTTTCTTTCGCCTCTCCGCTGCGCGTTGTTCTATCTTGCGACGTTTTATAACCATACGTTCTTGATCCACGACGCTGTCAGGGTCCATGTGCATAATCCATGCCAAACAAGCTAACCAGCCTTCCATTGCTGTCTTTGCACCCATCTTAATCAAAGTTGGACCGGCGGCGGTCGGCCTGCGGTATTCACTCCGCAGTTCGACGAACTTCCGGAGGTTGGGCACTGGTTCAGACTGGTTGATAACGTGGCCGTCAATGTAGGCATTACGTGAAGTCTCCCGAAGCCTCTTTAACTCTGCTGTAGCAAGGGCTGTGAAGTCCTTCACCGTCAGTGTCGTGGCTTTCTCCACAAGCAAGTCTTGATACTCCGGAGGTAGGCGGGCCAATGCACAAGCTGAGGTAAGTGCCATTTCCCCTCGCCGGACCATCGTGCTATATTGCGCCCGCAGCTTTTGCAACCGCAGGATTTGGTGAATCCAAGATGGGCTCTTGCAGATAAGTTTTGCAAGTTTTGGCACGGTCATACCAGGAGTATTGTGCAAAAGCTGTGCCAAACGTTCGGAAAATTCCACCGGCGTAGTCTCGGGTCGGATTCCGTTACACTGTAGCTGTGCTACTAGCACCTCGGGGTCTGTAAGCTCGCATGTAATGCAAGGGATGACCTTGAACCTAAGTTGCTTGCAACAGGAATAACGCCAATTACCTTCCACAATCTCGTAGTGGCCATTGTCGAGCGCCCTAACAAGAATAGGTTGCCACAGTCCATTATCTCTTATGGAGTCCAGCATCTCTGCATACTCGACGCTGTTGACACGCACCGGACGGAGTAGGTATTTAGGCGGATGGATGATGTCAAGATCGACGTGTGCCAAATTCATAGTGCGCCTCACTCCTATACTATATATTACGCCGTTTCTCGGCGAGCGGTAACGGCTTTTGAAAAGTTTCGGAACTAATCTACGGTGTGGGGGTGGCCAAACAACCAGTGTAGGGGTTTGATGGAGGGGTGTACACCAAGCTACAGGTGGGCAGGTGGTCATTTGAGTGGCTGGAATTCCGTTTATCCACTCTGCCAGATGGGGGGTTTTTGTCGTAAGTCGTTAGGGCGCAACGACTTACGACGAGAGTGGATAAACGCAGAGTGGATGGGGCCTAACCCTCCCCTACAGAAAATAAATCTCTTTTTCTCCTACGATAGTCTTTTCTCTCTTATCCACTCTATCTATCCACTCTCAATTAGAAGAAGTTCAACTGTATAGAGAGTTAAGCAATCCTAAGGCTGAAAGTGAGTGGATATTACCCCCAACGGTGGGGTGCTATTAGTGGATACACAGTTGATTTGACCCCCAGTGGTGGGGTCTTCCATCCATTCGCGAAACTTTTCAAAAGCCGTTACCGCTCGCCGAGAAACGGCGTAATATATAGTATAGGAGAAGGGACTATGAAAGAGATACCGCTGACAAGATAGCCGCCCGAGCACACAACAAGGCAGCCAAGAAGCTGCACGGTGAATTCGCTTACTTAAACAAGGTATAATATGGCCTCGATTTTACAAGCCTTTGAGACGTACTTCCGAAACGAAGTGCTACCCCGGCATAACAATCCTGAGTTCTTTTGTCGCTGGCTCGACAATCTCGATGCCATGGAGACACAGTTGCTTGTATCGCCCGAGGGCGGTTACCCTGTGGACGGCAAACGCAATGTATGGACAGACGAGTCGGAGACGTGGTATCACATACGTTGGCCTAAGAATTCAATGAACGAGCCGTTTTGGAAGGATCGCCCGCTAGACTTCCTCCTGGAGAATCACTGGTTAGGCGTGGGTACGACGGGTTGGAACTGGAAGGACCGCGAGTCTGTATCCTGCGGGTTCGACTTCGATGATATTTCCTCGCACGCGGCTGGTGTCGGTGTGTCGGACTTACAGCTTGAGGAGATTCGGCATCGGGCATGTGAGTTGGACTACGTGGAAGTCATCCGCTCCACAGGAGGTAAGGGGCTACACTTGTATGTGCATTTTGAAGAGGGGAAAAGACCCACTACCCAGAACCACACAGAACACGCCGCAGTCGCTCGGGCAATCCTCGGCAAGCTGAGCACCGACGCTGAGTTTGATTTTGGTAGCCACCTCGACGTGTGCGGCGGCAACATGTGGGTAGCCCACACAAAGATGTTTGGCACCCCTGGCTTCACCTGCGTTAAGAAAGCTGAGCATGAGTTGACCGCGTCGGACCTCCCGCCTAATTGGCGTGACCACCTTGCCGTCATTAGTGGAAAGTCTGCTAAGATTCGAGTAATCGGAGTGGACGACAGTGGTGAGGAGGTCGACGATCAAGACCCGTTGACAGAGTTGACTTCGGCTCACCCTAAAATACCATTGGACGAGCAACACAGAAAGATCATCTCCGACTTGGAAATGACTGGCTATTCTTGCGTATGGGTGCCTGACCACTCGCTACTGCAAACTCACACAAGAGCCTTGAAGCAAGTGTACGAGCAGTGTGAGGACCAAGGTGAGCCGATCAAGGGATTCTTTGACACCAATTCCCCCGGCACAGACCTGTCGAAACCTAATTGTTTTGCCATCCCAAAGCAGGGTGGGGCATTTATGGTGTTCCGCTTCGGGCAGGGGACCACTGAACACGAGTTGTGGCAGCAGGACCGACAGGGCTGGACGTTTTGCTTTTACAATCGTCCACCCCTCCTCGCTGAGGCGGCCACGGCCTTGGGCGGCGCTGAGCTTGAGAATAACAAAGGCTTCCACTTTACATCTGTGGAAGATGCCATAGAGGCTGTGCAGGCACTTGGCTCAGAGTTGACTCTGCCACCATCCAACAACTACGAGGAGCGATCAGCTACTCTGAGAAAGAATAAGGACGGTAGACTGGTGGTCGAGCTTGACCGCAGGGAAACGGATGTTGGATTTGAATCTTGGAACGGGCAGAAGAAGAATAAGTGGATCAAGGTGTTCAACATCATGGTTGACGCTTCTAGTGAGAAGGACGACTACACGAGATTCGATACACTGGTACGGTCTTGCCGCACACCGTCAAACGCGGACGCAGGCTGGCGAATCTGCGTACGGGGCGGCGACTGGATTAAACACCCGCGGGAGAACGTCACCAGCGTACTAAACCTATACGCCCCACCCGATGTACCTCCGACAAAGATCATGGGTCAGTCCATTATCAATCAATGGTTAATGGTCTGCAAACCCTTCCACGAAGAGTACCCCGGAGGTAGGCAGTGGAATCTTGGGGCACCACAACTGGTGTACAAACCGGCCAGGTTTGAGGACGACGAGCAACCGCACCACCCGCACTGGGATCGAGTTCTCGACCACTGTGGCGAAGATTTGGACGGCGTTATAGCTGAGACTTCATGGTGTAAAAACTGGGGCATTTTCAGCGGAAGGGATTACCTCACCGCGTGGATTTCTTGCTTACTTCGTGAGCCATTTGAACCACTCCCCTATCTCTTTATGTACGGACCCCAGGAGTCGGGCAAGTCTATCTTCCACGAATCAATCAACCTGCTGATGACGGCCGGCGTGGTGAAAGCAGACCGCGCTCTCACAAGCTCCAGTGACTTCAATGGGGAACTTGCAAACGCCGTTGTAGGTGTCGTGGACGAAGTGAACATTTCCAACGCGGGCCCGTCCGTCTACAACAAGATAAAAGAATGGACAACGGCTCAGTTTCTCAGTATCCGACCGATGTACCAACAAGTTTACCAGCAGCGAAACTGTCTACACTTCATCCAAACTGCTAACTACCGGGATAGCTGCCCAATCTTTCCAGGCGACACCCGGATCACGGCCATGTATGTTGGCCCCCTGATGGAGGAGATTCCGAAGCCTATCCTTATACGAGCCTTGGAAGAGGAAGCACCTCACTTCATGGCCACCTTAATGGGCCTGTCGCTTCCGGCAGCGACTTCACGTCTTCGCGTCCCGGTGCTGGATACAGCGGGCAAGGAACAAGCTGCGGAATCAAATAGGAATCCCCTGGATGAATTCCTTATCGAGAACTGCTTTGAAGCTGCGGGGGAGAAGGTATTATTCAAAGACTTCTACATCCACTTCATGGATACTTTGTCGGCATTCGAGCAGGCTAGTTGGACAAAAAGGAAGGTTCGACAAACCATACCGGACAGTTTCCCAGTGGGAATTAGTACCGGCGGTCAGCTTTATGTCGGGAATGTCAGCTTCGCTGAGGTCAAGGTAGAGCCCGACGTGAAACAGTATATAGCAAAAGGCAAGCGCTTAGCACTGGAGGAGTGACATGTACGTGATAACCATTTTCCGCAGCACGGGTCGTGCGGGGCCAGTAGTTCTGGCGACATTACTTGACACCTTGTATGTGCCCGAAATCCCCGAAGACCTCGATGACATTGTTGATAGTCTTGAAGGCGATTTCTATAACGTTGCTGAAACTGACGAGGAGAGTGACTATGGGTTCTGAACACGAAGCATTAGAGTACGCTGTCGGAGACGTAAACAGCAAGGAGCGAGGGACTGGTGCCCGCGCTAATCTAGGTAAGGTGTCGTTCTCATTGATGCCGATTCATTTGCTGGCCGGTGCATGCAAAGTATTCATGGGCGGCTTGTTGAAGTATTCAGCTTTCAATTGGGCTCGCGGCATGGCGTGGTCTGTGTGCTATGACAGTTACATGCGTCACTGGATTCAGTGGTGGTGGTTTGGCGAAGACTATGACTCTGACTCTGGGGAACACCACCTAGATCACTGTCTTGCAAACCTGTTGTTCCTCCGTCACTACGTAGACAGCTATAAAGATGGTGACGACAGGCCATGCCAAAAGATGACAGAATTCAGTAAGTCTTTGGAGGCCTTTAACCTCCCGTTTGACGAAGAGGACTTCTTGAAACGTAACCCGGCTATTGCAAAGAAGATTGCAGAGGAGAGAAAATGATCGACCCACAGGTAGAGATACTGCGACGATTTATCGCCGCCGGATTGTGTGATCTTGTCGGGTATCTGGATAACCTCGACACGCCAATTGTTGTCGGAGGAGACTATCCGAAGGACCGCTTGATCCAGGCGTTTGGTAAGTGGTGTAAAGACCGCAATGTGTCCGTGGCTGACGCTGATGGGGCGGGGTGGCTAATAGCCTGCGAGGGCGGCTCCCTCACCCCTCCGCTCCCACTGACAACCATGGAGCCGGAGCCTGGCTACTTTAAGGAAGATGCCTGGAAGCCCCCGGGGGAACAAGACAAGCCTTGGCATGAAAAGGGCGAAGACTGGAGAGATGGAGGGGAAGATGCCTGCACCTAGTAGCTTACTAAATCTGAATGGCCACATGATCGCCGCTGTGGACGTAGAAACGACGGGCCGGGTCGCTGGGTACCATGAGATCATCCAGATTGCCGTCGTGCCACTTACGAGTTCCATGGACCCGGTGGAAGACATCAATCCATTTTACATGGAGATAGCTCCGGAGATGCCGGGGCGGTGCGAGGCCAGTGCCCAGACAGTACACGGCCTGAACATTGAAGAACTGATGAACAACTGCCCGGACGCTTGGAAGGTGGCTGATTTGTTTGACGAGTGGGTACAGTCATTGAACTTGCCATTTGACAGGCGGCTGGTTCCGCTGGCACACAACTGGGCTTTCGAGCGGGGCTTCCTAATGAACTGGTTGGGGATTGAGTCCTTCAATCAATTCTTCCACTACCACCCCCGGGACTCCATGCTGTTTGCCATCAGTATCAATGACGCGGCGACCTTCCATGGTCTAAGTGCGCCGTTCCCATATCCTGGCTTGAAGGCAATGGCAAAACGGTTTGGAATTGTGAATCCCAAACCGCATGATGCCTTGTGCGATGCCCTCACAGAAGCTAAGGTCTACAAAGCGATGCTGTCCGCATTTGGAGGTCAGCGGGCGTGACCTTGAGCCTTTCGGACTTTACGCTTACCAGATCGTGGCAGTTTCGACTGCGGCGATCGGTAGACTCCTGATGATACTACGTTCCTACTGGTGCGGTTACCGCCGCTCCGTCCCCTACCTTTAGAACAACAACCCATATCATACTCCTCTCTGAACTTCCCATTACCAAAAATCACGAGGACAGTGCTCCGTCGCCATTTTGACTTTGTTGAGCATAGCTCGTCCAACCGGCTTGACCTTGCAGCCGCAACCCTTACATCTCTGGGTCGGCTTATCATACCAGTCACACTGCAAACAGTAATTTGCATGTATCTTCTGCACCTCGGAGTCCGATCTGACGGGACGCCCTTCGGCGACCCAATTCTTCACGGCCTTCCAGTAATTCCGAGCCTGACTAATCAGGCCCGCCCTCTCAGGTGTCTTGTCTATCTGTAATGAACCGTCAAGCTGCACCAATTCACCTTCGCACTTCTCACAGTCGTCGCAGGCGATCTTCTTGTTACCTACAGTGCAGAAGGCATGAACCTGTAGCGAGCCATCTGGTTTCAAGTCGTCACTAAAAGCCCGGTATGGGCACGGAAACCATACCGAGTCAAACGCCCATTTATCGTCCGTGCGGCGTGTATATCCCTCTGGACACTCTGGAGGTTCAGAAGCATCCACCGGGTCATAGCGTATCTCTGCATCTTGACCGTATATCGGCTGACTGTAAGTTGGGTTTAACGGGGGCTTGGGGCTGCACTTGGCGGCCCCTGGCAAATCCTGCCGGAGGACGCAACTGCCGCAATCCTCCTCCCTCACCTCTTGGCGGTAGGTGTTCGCACCACCGTGCGCACACCTGTAGTAGGTTCTCTTTGAACCGTCTTGCAGTTTGTGAACAATCGTTCGTCGTTTTTGACATGGTCGGCTCATTACCACAACTCCAGTGGGCAGCGGTGGGCGATGTACTTCACATAGTCATCGACAGGAAGCCTTACATTACACCTGCAAGCGGTACACACCTTATCGACATCGTCACAGTGTTTGCACTTGAGGCAGTAGTCAGACAAGATTTTCGTCCGGGCGGCTAAGGGGCGGGTCTCAAGAATGCCCCCACCCCTCTGCTCCTGCATGTGTGCGTTCAGGTGTTGATCTTCCGCAGTTGGCTCCTCGCGAAGGCGGCAGGTCGAGCAAATTAACTCGCTCACAATACTGTGCCTGTGCGAGGCGTCGGAGCATCTACAGGCTGAGACAGTAATACCGCTGCCGTCATCAACCATATTTTCCTGGTACTTACAGAATAGACCGTTCATATTCTCTCTCCCTTAAACGTCCTGTGGTTCGTACTCGATATGCGGAACATCTGGCGTTCCGGGCGGGTCTTCACAAGACTCGCTACTTGTCGGGTCAGCAATTGCCTTAACACTACTCACCATATAAGGGGCGGACGTTTCACAGAAGTAACCACAACCATTTTGAAGCCCCTGAATCGTAGCCTTCATCTGAGACTGGAACAGTGTAGCCGAAGACATGCTACTGAATGAGTGGCACTTCTGAGACAGGGAGCTTATACACGGACCTCCACCCGCATCGCACCAGCAAGGGCCACCAAGACAGCCGCCAAGAATCTTACCAGATGTCACACTGGTAGGAAGTACATACGTCACAGTAACATCATAAACGCAACCACTGCCTGCCGTGGCTGTGCCACAACCCCCTCTGTCAGGTTTTGTGTCTTCTTCTTCCTCCCGCTCGTCATCCTTATCGGGCCAGTCTATTGTGAAACTGCCGCGCTTCTTCGCTTCTGCATGATTCCGTTTTGCGAGGTCCAAGGCTCTGATCTCTGGAGCCTCTTCACGAATGTCCAAGTCACCTTCTTCAAAGGATGAGATTAGGCACTCGACCACCGGCAACACGTCATCAAGATCGGACGGGTGGCGGTCGCCACTCGACTGGACGACGAAATTTTCAAGCTCCGTAGTGTCACCGCCTGAAAGAATGTGGCCGATTGGTGGCGTGACGTTGAATGAGTAGCCAGGGTTGGCCCACTGCTGCTCACCGTCCAGAGGCCACACAGTCGCGGCAGGCTGGTTTGCTGGCCATGCCAACTGGTATGGGACCGAAGTCCCAGCCAGCACGGGCGTCCAGGCTTGGAAGTGAATGGTATTGTTCGCGCTGTTGAACTGAGCTTCAGTGATAACACACTTTACAGGACTTGCCGAGAACTGCGGCAAGTTCAAAGTGATGCAGTCAAACAAATCCAAGTCCAAGTGCTTAATAGTCGTGTCAAACTCGACATACTTCCAGGTGTGTGCATCTCTAATCAGCCAGAAGGTGGCCGACTTCATAATTGTGCTGAAAGTATTTTGAGTAAAGTAATCGTAGTCTTGTTCAGTCACGCCATACTTTGGAATGTTGTACTTCAGCATGATAACGTGATCTATATTGTCACCCCGCTCAATGGGGGCTTCAGTTTCGCGGTAGTTCACCACCGACTTCGTCACAAGGTCTTCAGAGGGGGTGTGGGTAATCTTGAAAGACTGCGTAAGAATATCGCTGCCAGTTATCGTCCTAACAGACGTTGGCTCGGTAGCAAGATACTTAATGAATACCACTCCGTCTCTAATGTATACTGCACAGCGAGTTTGATAGGCAATATCCTTAATCAACTCCAAGACATTCTTTCGCGACTTGAGGGCGAAATTCGTCGGGTAATTAGTCATGCTCGTCTGAACGGTCGCGAACGTGGCCGCATCTATTGACAGGGAGGTGTATTTCTCTACCAACCATTGGATGATGTCAACGGGATTAGGGCCTACATCAGACGTAAACGACACATACAGATCGTCACCCCACTTAGAATCTCGCAGGCTTAACTTCTTGTCCATGCCAATTTCTACGACCGTGTAGCCATCGTAATCGGTCTCGTAGATCGTATAATAATCCGCAGGAACTTCGAGAAGCAAGTCGGCCCCCACCGGCTGCTTCTTGTAGGCAGCCACATGGTTCACCACCCCCGGAATGAGGCTGATGATAGAAAGCACCTCACCCTCCTCCTCTAAGAACACTTCGGCCCCCGGCGGAATCCAGAAGAAGCTAGAAGTGGGCAGAGCATCATACACAGTCTGTGCTTCGCCCGGCCCACCTCGGAGTCCTGGGCGTTGCGTCGTGACCGCCTCTGTACAGGCACCTATATTGGGACTGTTGGGGGTGGGGATGTATGTGGACCCCGCGTCTGTCGGTCTCCAGTTTGGTATGTTCCCCCCGTCAAGCTGGGCCTGCACATGTTCATCAGTCGTAAACCAATTCACCGTGATTAGGCCACGATGCCGCTGCGCAATAGTTGTGCAGCCGGCCAGAGTGATGTCGTCGTACTCGGGGTGGAATCTCTCGGTAACATAGAAGGTGGTATCTTCAAACCAACCATGGAACTTCGCCCCATTTATATTCAGCACAACTCGGTTGGCTTCTCCCTGCGGAAACTCGTCGCCCCCGGTAACTTCAAAAGTCGGATTTTCGTATGAAAGTTGCTGGTCCCGCAAATTCATAAGTTGACAAATCGCCTCCCAACGATTGTCGATACAGCCATAGTCCGGCGCAAAGACTGGAACAACTGTCACCTCTTGACTGCTGCCAATTTGGCCCGAATATCGGAGTTCATTTCCCGTGAATATTGTCGGGCACTGGAGTTGACGAGCCTGGCAGATACGGTCGTGCAGCGTCCAGTCATGCACACCCTCGCCCGCCACCATAAGCCCCCGCTGTTGGGCCCGCACGGCGACGGCCTGCATGTTGCACACCTCTCCAAAGACCAGAGGCCACGCTTTGCCAAGAGCCTCGTTAGGGATGCTGAGGAAGTCGCCCTCCTCCATTGAAAAACCAACCTCCGCGTCTTCTTCTCGTGTCAGCACGTCAAAACTGAGCGTCCTGTCGCCTTCGTTCCAGATGATGGGGCCACTAAGCTCGCCCTTGAAGAGTAGAAACTTGTGGGCTAAGGTAAGACCTTGGAAGCCTTGGTACACCCGCACGGGGCGTTTATGGATGTCGTTCTCGTCAATGAGAGTTTTCAAGGCACCATCAACATCATTCAACACAATGCTTATTTGCTGCGAGTCTCCGGCGCCGTCGATCTGCATTGCTGCGTCGAAGTTGCCTACTTGTATGATTGTGGGGTAGGGATACTCAGCCCCAGACAGTTTTTGGTCGGAGTACAAGATAGCTGAATCACCATCAACCCATTGAACCTCGATAATGAGAACAGGTTCAGTGCCGTGGTTCTTTTGCAAGTTGGACAGAACATCCGCAGGTACGTCACGCATCATTCAGCCTCCTCGAATTCCAAGGTAATGTCCATTGTCTCGCCACCGGGGAAGTTCACGGCCCGACCACTGCCGGCACTTTCAAATGGGTTGTTTAGTAAGTAACCAATCCATGTTTCGTCATTATGGTCGATGACCTGCACTTGAAATCGGTAGTACACCTTTAGAAAGGCTCGCAACTCCAAGGCTTTGTTCCTGGCTACGGTGAAATCCCATTGGAGCTTCTTACGGCCATCCCGTCCGTGGACGTAGGTGTACTGCGCGCCGTTCATTGACCGCAACATCTGTAGGGTTGAGGCAAGGGCGACAGAGTCACTCCAGTGTGGCGACGGAAGTGCCACAGTAACTTGGATGGCGGGGTACGGGGCTCTGATAAAGAACATGTTACTCTCCCAATTAGTTTAGAACCGCGACGACAAAACTCGTCAAGGACATGTGAGAACCAGACGGCGCCTCTTCCAGCATGACACCCTCAAACTCAAATCCAATAGTCCAGCGACCATCACAACCCTTGCCATCTTGCACGCCCCGCTCCGTTGGTGACGTAATCACACCAACCCATTGATGCCCCTCCCAATCAATCAAACCAATCTCCACACCAAGGTGCGCTGCCATGAATGTTTGGAGCGCGTCGATCTCAGCTTTCTCAAGGCCGGAGAAGGATAACACTAATGTGTTTACTTGTGGCCACGTCGGGTCCGCAAACACTATTAAACGGCCGCCCCGCGTCTCTCTGTTAATCCGGGTGAACGACAATCTTTCACGGTTGTCAAGGTTTGGAGCCCGAAGCTCCACTGTGTCAGTCGCCTCTCCAAGCCCCGGGTACAAGAGTTGAAATCTCTCTCCCTCAGGAAGCCCGGAGGCAAAGGGCAACGTGTCGTCTGGCGGCGTGGGGCTGTCGCTAGTAGTGTTTTCACCGATGTAAGGCGTGTAGGCTTTCGTACCACAAGGACTGGGGACATAGTACGTCAAGGCGTGGCCGATGCCCAAAGTCTGCGTGACCGGTCGATTCCAGGTGGCGTTTAACAAAACCGCCTGCTCAAGCTCCAGGCCACTAACTTCTAGTGCCTTGGTCTTTCCGTAGTCCACTGTCTGAACTATGTTCAACGTTGAGAAGGGCGTCTGGTGGCGGTACATATCTTGTATCACCGCCATTGTGGTCTCTACATCAACATCGTAGTTACGACCCGCAAAATCGGTCATTGTAATCGCAGTCTCTAAATCAAGATTACGCTCAAACGCGGGCGTACCCACCTCACTAAGAATGTGCATAGCAGACAGCATGTATTGATAGATCGGGGCTGTCACCACCGTCTCCTGCTGGAGTGACATAACTGAACTAACGTCTTGTAGGAGGCCGCTTGTCACCAACTCATGCGTCATGTTCAGGGTGTTAGACACAAGGGCACTTTCCCCGACGCCCAGGACTTCTCCCGACTCACCCGCAATTGCTATCGTCGAGACTAGGCTAACATACTTCCACGGCACATGAATATCTTGGGACATTGATAATTCATTGGACGCGGACGCATATATAACTGGGGAGACGTGGCCCAATACTTCCGCGTACTGGCGTGCGACACGAATCACCCCCCCACCTGTTCCCAGGACTTCGCCGAATTGTCGCGTGACTCTTAGTGTCATTACCCTACCCTCATGCCGATCTGGAGGTTGTCAACATCTGCTACTGTCCAATTAGCAGTGGTCACGGGGTTAGTTTCCATAGTGCGTACGAATCCCGTCCACTCCCCGCTCCCGAGTGATTGGCCCCCGTCCGAATCTTCGGTCGGGCTTTGTTTCACCAGCGTCTCCAGTGTCCAGTCATTTGGCTCTGTTGACAGAGCTTCGGTGACCACTTGGACTGCTATCAAACCGTGGATGTCAGAGGGGGCTTCATAGGTATACAAGTCGAGATTGTTCGTTGTTGAGGCTTCAACATACTCCGAATCAACCTGAACTGTCTCGTCAACTTGAGTGTAGTTAGTGTTGCCGGTGTCCGGTGTCCAATCAGTCGAGTCCCCGTCACCGTCAGGTTTGATGGTGGAAATTAAGATGCCCGCACCTAGGAAATCATTGTTGTCCCCGCCAGTGGAATCACACACCCAAAGATCATCAAGCCTAACACCAGTGGTCGGCAAGACTGAGGCAAGCTCACCGTTGAAACGAACCACACTGTAGAAAGTGTCCGTACTATACTGAGTGTCTACGCCTGTTGCGGACAGTACATTCACTCCATCAATATGCACTTCGTAGGACCCAGTAGTATTGTCACAGACGACCTTCAATTCTAAATAACACCAATCGCCCAGAGGCACCACCCCTGCCGCCGACGAACTAAGTGTAGTAGTTCCCCGTTTTATCGTGAGGGATCGGTCAGCATTAAGTGTCAATGAAAGACCACCAATAGTCTCTCCCACAAAGTTGTAAGTAGACCTTAGCTGCAATAACTCACCATTGCCGTGGGGGTCGGGAATGTACGCTGAGAATCCAACAATCAGCGTGTCGTCGGTAGTGAGAGCAGGCGTTTGAATCCAGGCAGCACTATTAAAATACGACACAATTGAATAACCACTGTGCCGACCGGTAAATGTGTAGGCATATTCCTGCTGCTGCTGGTAGCGTGTGCGCATGATACCTACTGGCGACACGGCTGCGTCGTCAGTATCGCCGTACTTGTCAAATCCATCCATAAATATAAGTGCCATTAACCCACCTCCACGCCCATTTCAACGCTGTTCACACCGCCTTGCGTCCAAGCTATCGCCGTGTTGGGGTCGACCAGCATCAGTCGCTCAGGCATCGCATACGCGGTACTGCTGATAGTTCCCACGTTTTCCGCATACTCTACGCCGCCCGACTTGACGACAGTAGTTAAGTCATAAGTGTTGGCGTCAGTCACGCGAACGTCAGTTATGAGACACAGCGCGTCGATGTCGCCCATATCTGCCAAAGCACTGTACGTCCAGCGGTCTTGGTTTGTACCTACGGTATCCTCGACATACGTGGTGTCATCATCTGGATCGAGATCGTCAACAAGCTCCCAGTGGTTACTGCCCCCACTCACAGTCCAGTCAACGGTCGCGGTATCCCCGTCTGGCACAATTACGTCTATCCTACGCTGCCCGATGAAATCATTGTAGCTGCCGCCGGTGCCGTCCATAATGAAGAAATCATCAAATCTAGGTGTTTCCGCAGCAGAGAGGTCGGCGCCGGCGAGCAACACTTGATCGTAGTAAGCCAAATTTGATTGCGTGTCAACCCCCGAAGCTGATACTTCCAGGACGCCATCAACCTTCAGTTCGTAAGACCCCGCGGCGTTGTCACAGACAACTTTGAACTCTATCCAATGCCAGCGCCTAGAATTGATTACACCCGGCACTGTTCTGCCTAGTTCTACGCCACTGCGATAAACTCGCATAGAACCGTCAGCGTCCGTACTGAGCCGCATCCCTACCGTCCCGTCACTCCACAGTTCTAACCAGTGTGAGAAAGTCGCGGTCCACTTGTCGATAGCATCCGGAAATTTCACCGCAAGGCAAACAATTAACGTATCATCTGTGGTTAAGACCGGAGTAGTGAGGGTCCCGCTGCTGCTATCGGGCTGCAGACTCCAGCCGCCAAACCGGCCATCCTCCTTCACGTCGTGGGTGCCAACGACGGTGTAGCGACGAGCCAGCGTAGCTGCTATGGCTTGACCGTCAGTGTCTCCGTAGCCTTCAAAGCCATCCATCCAGAGTAGAGCCATCGCAGCACCTTGTCTTGAAAAGAGCCCTGGCGCGGGAAGTCCCGCGCCAAGACTCACCGAGGGAGAGAATCAACCACTGACTGTGTAGGTAATCTTCAACACGTCAGATGACGCAACCGTAATGGCCGAACTGAAAAGAGCAGTTGCCCAAAGGACGGGGGATGTGCCCGATGCTTGGTTTGTGGCGAAGATGCCTCGGACCGAGCCGGCGCCGGTAATAGTAAAATCAACTGTCGCGCCGTTCGTCACAGATCGCCCCCCGGGGCCGGCCGCCCCAACGCCCCACGTCTTTCTACCACCAGAGTAGACAGTAAATTCCGTCCAGCCTGCATGGGAAGCGAGCGTATCAGCGTCAGCAACCCCTGAGTATGCTGCACCGTCAATGAGACCAATATACCATGTAGCACTCTGAGTACCACTATTGAACATACCGTCCAAGAGGAATTCCATACCAACGTCCACAATCCCATTAGGAATTCTGTAGAGGCCGATAAGTTTTCCGTCCTTGTTCCGGTGCTCAACGAAGAATTTGCCTCGAAGCGGTAGTGCGTGATTAGCGTTCATGTCTTGTCTCCAGTCGTATTACGCAGGCTGTCTACCGGGCACCAACATCGGGTGCCCGTCGCCCGCTGAATTCCTTAGTAAAGTCTCACGGTTTTCCGACGTAGTTCCCTTCTCAAGCCGTTGGCAATGTCCCTAACAGTTTGAGTCGGAGTTTCGCCGCTTTTAACGGTAACATTCACGTCGCCGATATTTGTCACCTGGCCACCCTGCTCTCGGAAGGCAGGACGTTGGCCAGCATTGATAGCCTGAAGCTGTGGGAAGAAGTTGCGTGCCGATTTGGCGTTGACAACAAATTCACCTGGAGTCAGCATAGCAGGTATGGTGTCCGTGCCACGCCCGCCGTTAGCAAAGAACCGACCGCCAGTGGACGCACGCACGCTTCCACCAGAACATTGTTTAGCGGCCTGGGCACAAGCCTGTGCTGCTTTGACGGCCGCTGCCGCAGCGGCATTCATTGACGCTGCCATCGAGTTGCCAGCACCGGCCGCCGACGCCAGGCTGCTGGTCAGACTTGCGGTAGCTTGCGTGATGGCCTTTACAGCGGTGGCCGACTGCTTCAAAGTCGATGTCAGAGCACCGGCAGTGGAAGCAGCGCCGATTAGTTGATCCGTAACTAACGGTACAGAAGCACTTACACCGACCGCCGCCTCAGAGATGGAGGCGAAGGCATCGCGAAGCTGCACGGCAGGTTCAAGGGGTGCTCTGACGGCCGCGGTGAGTCCACTAGATGAACTGAGGACATTCGCGAATTCCATGCTTACTAACAGCAACGCTGCTTGAAGTTGTTGTGCAGCCACAGTTTGAGAGGCCAAGGCGTCAGCGGACGAACCCTCAACCTCTTCTTCTTCAATGCCCGGCCTACCTGCTACGTCAGGCTGGATAGTTATCTCCCAACGATCACTAGCCGACTGAGCCGCGCGGTCATTCGCGGCCGCGAGCGCCTCGACAGCAGTGGTCTCAGCTTGGATTGACGACACGCCATCGTCGATACTCTCATTAAGTTGCTTTTGCACTTCAATTGATCGCTCAAGGGCGGCGTTTGATTTAGATTTTTCAGTGCGGAGAATTTTCTCGGTGAGCACCGACTCTTTCGTTTTCTCCAACCGCTCTGTGGCGAGCCTCAGGGACGTCTCATACGCGCCCACTCGAATGTCAGAAACAGAGTCTTCAAAACCCTTAATCTTCGCCAAGTCTGCGCCCATTTCTTTAAGACGGTCTGTGGATATTTTGAGATTGTTCAGTGTATTCTGACTGACGATCTTTTCCCTTTCCAACCTCTTTGCTTCGACAATGATTCCCTTGTAAGCCTCTCGCTGCTCGTCAGTAATAGCCCTCCCCGTCCTACCGCTTTCAGCAAGAGAGGCGGTCAGCGCTAGTACTTTACCGCGAAGATTGTCTAATTCGGGCACAGCCTTACGAACCCGCTCGTTGTACTCTTCCATGCTTGCCAGCGGGCCTTTAAGAGCCCCGACGGCCACAAATTTGTCCCATGTGCTTAACAAATCTCCGATGTCCAGGCTAGTTTGGATCGTAGCGGCTTTGTCAACAATTAAGTCCAGAGAAGTGGCCACGCCGCGCGCAGCTTCTTCTGTTCGTTTGATAATATCTTGAGCAGTTTTAAGCTCCTGGGCAGACCGCTTCCCGGGGTCAGCAAGTAGATCAATCTCACCAAAGGACGCCACGACTTGCTCGATAAACCCTGTGTCAGTAATTTTCAACGTGACGGGGACTTGGTATTCTTGAGACGTCAAAGTGTCACGAAATTCATCTGTGGCCTTGGACCAATCAAACGTAGCTTTGTCGAACGCTTCGGCGATGCCGAATTTCAATTGCTTAACACCCGCCGGTAGGCCGAGACTCTCGAAGGCGTTAAAGTCAAAAGCACTTTGAAGATTCTTCGTGAACTCAGGAATAAGCTCTGCGATCCGCTCCGTGTCTTCCTGCATTTGTTGGAACGACTTACCAGCAGGGTCAGCGAGTTTTTTCATCTTCTCCAGGAGCACCTCAACAGCTACGCCGGTTGCCTCTATTCTTGCAAGCTCGGCCGTGTGCTCAGTGTCACGCAGCTTGGCTCTTGCGGCTTGGAAGGCTTTTTCGCCTGAGATGCGCGTCTTCAAGACTGCCTCAAGAACCTTCTCGGCTCTTTTGATACCTCTGAAGTTGCCCAATGTCTTTTGGTGCGAGGCATCCTCGGCAGCCCGAACCTCAGCCAACTGCGACAGTTTTCTAGCCGCGGCCTGCGACTCCTCGTCCACACCTGCTGCGGCAAACGCCCGTGACGCACGCGCCGCCGTTTGCTCAGCCCGTTGGTGTACGGCGCGAGCCGAACGCCGAGCGCCAAGGCGGCGAAGTCGCCTCTTGAAGTTGAGTTCATCAAGTTTGTCTTGCGCAGTCGCTTGCTTTTCAGCCGATGCTTTGATAGCATCGTCTGCCGAAGTCACGGCGTCCTTGACGAGCTTTATTGCGCCAGCACGTTTCTTCATCAAGTTGTCGAGCGTGCTATCAAGAACCTTACCAATTATTTCACTGCGAGTTTCAAACTCGGCGGCGTCTTTGGAATACTGTCGGGACAGTTCAGTGAAGAAACCCCCTGCGAATTTAATTTGCTCGGCAAATTCTTTTCGAGTAGCTTCAATACGCGCCTGCGACTGCCGCGCATGCGCTGTAGTTAGTGCTTTCTCCGCATTCTCGATTCTCGCCAGATTTTCTGTAGCACTGTCAGCCCAGTCCGCCCAGAGTTTATGGGCTTCTACCACGGCCAAAGCCGCTGCGACAAGCGCTATCACAGGGAGTATCGTCAAAAAAGACGCAACAACACCTTTTGCAGCTATGGCTAAAACACCGAATCCTGCGGCACCAGAAGAGGCTTGTATTTTCAAGGCTAAGAATGCGACCCCAACTGCTGTTGTAGCAGCAATCACGGACTCCATATTGTCAACGATTACTTTCAGAGCTTTGGCCAGCGGAGTCGTGATTTCAAGCAATATATCTCCGACCTCTAACATTGCGGTTTTGAGATTATTCCAGGCTTCGATTGACTTACGGCCGCTCGATTCACGAATAGTGTCGAAGGCAGTGGAGGTGACATTTACCCCCTCCGCCATTTGGCGCATCGCGTCATCCAAGGCGTTGGCCTCGTTTGAAGTCAAATTCAAAGCAGCGATAATAGCCCGCACCCTGCCAAGCAAATTTGCAAATTCTGTGTCGTTTCCAGCG
>SDBV01001545.1_pt1 | contig 34660 bp, 25 predicted proteins | sample 2277081 | NCBI WGS metagenome assembly SDBV01 (sample SAMN10402039, study PRJNA504765) | marine sediment metagenome | isolation source: marine sediment core GS10_PC15, 223 cmbsf | place: Arctic Ocean: Southern Knipovich Ridge | collected 2010 | reverse complement strand
GAGGTTGTGAATCATTCAGAAACATCTTGTACGATGGCCCTCCGAGGCCGTCGAATCCAGGGGATTTCGACTTTTCGACGGGCTCGGAGGCCCATCGTACACATTGATTCACAACCTCTCAGGAGTCAGGAGGTTTTCAACTTCGCATGAAACGCCCGCGGACTGCGTTCCGCGGGGGGTCAGGGGTCAGGGCGTGACGTATGCCCTCAACCGTCCGTCCAAAGTCCTGTGGAACACTCCAAGAACAGCAGCATAGCTGCACAGTAGTCCGCGTGCAAGGGGGGCCGCGTGCAAGGGCCTGCCAACCTGGAGTTTCTCGCCACCTTTGATGCCGCGGTGGCATGAGGAATTTCCCACGGGACCTTGCAGCCGGCGAGGCAACCTGCGATCCTATTGGCGATGGGCCAGCCCGGAGGGTTGCTTCCTGTTGTTGGGTCCATGTGTTCCTATCGAGGAGGTGTACACGATGAAACGCGCGTTGTTGCTTTCGGCCGCATGGTTGTTGTGTTGTGGTTCGCTTCTGGCTGCCGAGCCGCGGGCAGTATTCGAGGACGGCTTCCAGGCCAAGTTGGGTAAGGGATGGACGTGGCTTCGCGAGCACCGTGAGGCCTGGCGTATCAAGGACGACGCCCTGGAGATCCGCGTGGAACCTGGCGTGGCCCCCACGGTCAAAAATGCGTTGCTGCGCAAGGCCCCCGATCGCCGCCGGGGAAAGTTCGTCGTCGAAGTGACCGTTACCAATACGGTCCCGCCGATCAGGCAGTACGAGCAGGCCGGAATCACCTGGTATCACGGCGGCAAGCCGGTGTTCAAGCTGGTCAAGGAGTTGATCAACGGCGAGACCTGGATCATCCCGGGCAAGAAGCCCATGCCCGCCAAGACGGTCCAGCTTCGCTTGATCGTGACCGCCGGAAGTTGGACGGCCCAGTACCGTGCGGACGGAAAGGGCAAGTTCCTTACGGCCGCCGAGGGGAAGTTACCCGCCCCGGGCGACGACCAGGTCAGCATCCAGTGCTACAACGGCCCGCCGGACGCCGAGCATTGGATCCGCTTCGACGATTTCCGCATCGTGCAATTGCCCGAGTGACTTCATGAACATGAAAAGGTACCTGCTGGCCCACGACTTGGGGACGTCCGGCAACAAGGCGACCTTGTTCACGGTCGACGGAGAGTTGGTGGCCAGCAAGACCCACGCCTACGAGACCCGCTATTCTCACGGCAACCGGGCCGAACAGGATCCGAACGATTGGTGGCAAGCCGTCTGCCGATCGTCGCAGGAACTGCTTGAAAACGTCGAGGCGGGCCAGATCGCCGCGGTGGCGCTGAGCGGTCAGATGATGGGCTGCCTTTGCGTCAATCGGCAAGGCCGCCCCTTGAGGCCGTCGATCATCTACTGCGACCAGCGGGCGGCCCGACAGACCGAGCGAATACTCGAACACGTCGACCCGGGCGAGTTCTACCGAATCACCGGCCATCGCCCCAGCCCTTCCTACAGCATCGAGAAGCTGGCCTGGCTGAAGGACCACGAGCCGCAAGTCTACGCCGATACCGACAAGATGCTCAATGCCAAGGATTTCATCAACTTCCAGCTGACCGGCGTGATGGCCACCGATCCGTCCGACGCCTCGGGCACCAACGCCTTCGACCTCAACACGTATCAGTGGTCGAGCCGAATCGTGGAAGCCGCGGGAGTCGACGGAGAGAAACTGCCCGAGTTGAAGAAGTCGACCGACGTGCTGGGCGCCGTCACCCGCCAGGCGGCCGAACAGACGGGATTGAAGCAGGGCACGCCGGTGGTCGTCGGCGGTGGCGACGGGGTCTGCGCGGGCGTGGGGGTCGGATGCGTTCGGCCGGGGATCGCCTACAACTACATCGGCTCCTCCTCCTGGATCGCGCTTTGCGTCGAAAAACCCGTAGCCGACGAGCAGATGCGGACCATGTCGTGGGCCCATGCGGTGCCGGGCTATCTGCAGCCGTCGGGAACCATGCAAACGGCCGGAGCGGCGTACAACTGGCTGAAAAACGAAGTCTGCAAGCTGGAGACGCAGCAGGCCCAGCAGCAAGGCATCAGCCCCTATGAACTGATCGACCGCCAGATCGACACCGCCCCGCCCGGGGCCCACGGCTTGCTCTTCCTGCCGTACCTGCTGGGCGAACGGTCCCCGCGATGGAATCCCCAGGCCAAGGGGGCTTTCATCGGGCTGACCCTGTCGCACACCCGGGCCGACATGCTCCGCGCCGTTCTGGAAGGAATCACCTACAACCTGGAAATCATCCTGGGCATCTTCCGCCGCGAGATCGAGGTCGACAGCATGATCGTGATCGGCGGCGGGGCCAAGGGGGCCGTCTGGCGGCAGATGATGGCCGACGTCTACAACCTCGAGATCCGCACGCCCCACTACCTGGAGGAGGCCACTTCCATGGGGGCGGCCGTGATCGGCGGCGTCGGGGCCGGGTTGTTCGAAGACTTCGACGTCATCGATCGGTTCGTCAAAATCGACCACGTACACACGCCCATCGAAGCCAACCGGCAGAAGTATTTGCCGTTGATGCCGATCTTCGACGAGTGTTACCATGCGCTGTGCGGCGTCTACGACCGCCTCAGCGGAATTGAGGAATGAGTGCCCCATGAACGCGCTGCTGAAACGTCAAGCCAAACGTGTAGCCTTCGTCTCGACCCGCATCGCCGGCACCGACGGCGTGTCGCTGGAGATCGCCAAATGGGCGGACGTCATCGAGCGCATGGGGGTCGAATGCTACTACATCACCGGCGAGTCGGACCGGCCCGCCGAGCGGACGTTCCTGATCGAAGAGGCCCATTTCAATCACCCGGAAATCCTCGCCATCTCGCAACGCGCGTTCGACGCCGAGATTCGCTCCCGGCAACTGACCGAAGACATGATGCGGATGACGCGTACGATCCGCGACAAGCTGGACCGGGCGATTGGCGAATTCGACGTCGACGTGCTGATCGCGGAGAACGCCCTGACGATCCCCATGAACCTGCCGCTGGGGATCGCCCTGGTACACGAGATCCAGGAGCGGGGGATCGCCTGCGTGGCCCATCACCACGATTTCTATTGGGAGCGGGACCGCTTTCTGATCAACGCCGTCGACGACGTGATCAACTTTGCGTTCCCCCCGCCGCTGGCGCAGATTCAGCACGTGGTGATCAACAGCCTGGCCGGCGAAGAACTCAGCCGGCGAACGGGGTTGTCCTGCCGCATCATCCCCAACGTGATGGACTTCGCCAATCCACCCGATCCTCCCGACGACTATTCGCGCCGGTTCCGCGAGGCGATCGGCTTGAGTGACGACGACCTGTTGATACTGCAGCCCACGCGCGTGGTCGCCCGCAAGGGAATCGAACATTCGATCGAACTCGCCCGGCGGTTGGCCCCCGATCGGGCGAAACTAGTGATCACGCACGCCTCCGGCGATGAGGGCGACGCCTATGCGAAGCGGATCCGTGAGTTCGCCCAACTGCTGAACGTGGAGGTCATCTTCGCCGACAAGTGGATCGCCGACCAACGGGGAACGGCCCCCGACGGCCGGAATCTGTTCACCATCGGAGACGTCTACCCGCAGGCGGATCTGATCGCCTATCCCTCGACCTACGAAGGCTTCGGCAACGCGTTCCTCGAGGCCGTGTACTACAAATGTCCGATCGTCTGCAACCGCTACACGATCTACCGCACCGACATCGAGCCCTGCGGGCTGCGGCCGATTCTGTTCGACGGTTTCCCCACCGATGAAACGGTCGACGAAATCCATCGCGTTCTCGCCGACGCTCAGTACCGCCGGGAGATGGTCGATCACAACTACGAAATCGCCCGCGAGTTCTTCAGCTACGAAGTGCTGGAGGCCGAACTCAGGGTGATGGTCGAGCGCCCCCACAACATCTACCGCCTGCTCGGCCAGAAGAAGCGCAAGGATGCTTAGGGGAAGGTGGCAAGAATAGTAGCCGTCTCGCTCCGCGAGACGAAGCCTCATCTCGCGCGATCCCCCGCCGCGGCGCCCGGAATCTTGAAGACCCACGCGTGCAAACAAGGCAGCCGGTCGATCGTCAACTGGGGAACGTCCACGACCAACCGATCGTCCTGCATCCGCCACGGGACCGCCGCGTCGTGGCCCAGCATGGTGATCTTCGTGCCTTCGGCCGGCTTCGCCTCGGCCAGCGTCAGTGTGGGGCCGGGCCAGGCCGTGCAAATCGCGTACAGGTCGTCTCCCTTGACCGTGTAGCGGACGTCCTTTTCCTCGCCGGCGGCTACCTGCCAGCGCTGGGCCCCGTAGATCGCCTCGCCGTTGACTCCCAGCCACTTGCCGATCTGCAAGAGACGCTCCTGCATGATCACGGGGATCCGTCCGTCGCCGGTGGGGCCCACGTCCAGCAGCAGGTTGCCGCCGTTGGAGGCGGCGCGCACCAGCATGTGGATCAACTGGCCGGGCGTATCGTAATCGCCGACGTTTTCGTTGCGGTTATAGCCGTAGCTGTGGCCGATGCCGCGATCTTCCTGCCAGGGATGGCCGGCCCAGCCGCGGCCGCCCCCATATTCGCTGGAGTAGACCATGCCGTGTTTGCCGCGGGTCTTGCCCCAGCGGTCGTTGGTCACCACGTAGTCGCGCACCGGCGACCGGCTGAACAGCCAGGCGGCCAGTTGCTCGGATCGCCAGAATTTGGTGTCGTGGTGCCATTCGCCGTCGAGGAAGATGAACCACGGCTTGTACTTGGTGACCACGTCCTTGAATTGAGGATGGAGGTGCTCGGCGGCGTATCGCTTCTGCACCTCGGGGTCTTTCGAGGCGTACAGCGGGTGCCACCATTCCATCAAGGAGTAATAGATGCCGGGCTTCAGTCCCCGTTTCTCGCAGGCGGCGTTCAACTCGCCCAGCAGGTCCCGCTTCGGCCCGGTGACCACCGAGTTCCATTGGTCGGTGCGGACGGTCTTCGAGTAGGGCGAAGGCCAGAGGCAGAACCCGTCGTGATAGACGGCCGTGGTGACCACGTACTTGGCGCCCGAGCGGGCGAACAGGTCGGCCCAGGCGTCGGGGTCCCACAATTCGGCCTTGAACTGCTGGGCGAACTGCTCGTACTTGAAGTCCTTGCCGTAGTTCTTTTCATGGAACTCGACGGTCGGCTTCTGCCCGCGATCCAGCTTGCCGCCGTACCATTCGGCGTACCCGCGGTCGGTCCACGCGGGAACCGAATAGGGCCCCCAGACCACGAAGATGCCGAACTTCGCCTGGTTGAACCAAGTCGGCATGGGCACCGTATCGAGCGACTCCCAGTTCGGCTCGTACATTTTTCGCGGCGCCGACGACGCCTCCGGCCCGTCGGCACGTTCACCCGGGGGTCGGGTCGCCGGTTGTTGCTCGTCGTCGGCGTACGCGACGGTTGTTGCACAAGAGAATGCCGCCATCAGAACGATGAGAATCCTTCGGTACATCATGCAATTACTCCTTTCGGCCACGGTGCTCGGTGCTCACTGCGCCGCTCATTGTACCATCCGCAAGAACACGATCTATGCTGACGTCTTTGGCTACGGCAAATACACTAATACAGGGTATGTCTACCCCCTTTCTGTAGTTAACGCAGGTCAGCCCGATTTTATTGGTTTCGATTGACCGCGAATGCTCGTAGTGACCCGATACATCGGGTCGGAACTGCTAAAAACCCTATAAATACGGTTACTACCAACAGCCTATGAATAATCCGGAGTAATGCTGAGGACTGTTCTTGACCGACGTTGTAACTGTTGTACAATACATACAACGGACGACGTGTTGCGTCATGGAAGACGGTTCTTACCCGAACCGACGTCGATCTAGGAGACAAGACAATGGCGACCAAATTTGGGGCATTGCTTAAGCGTTTGCGCCTGCGAAACGGACTTTCGCTGCGCGAGTTCTGCCTGCAAAACGGGTTCGATCCGGGCAACTACAGCCGGTTGGAGCGGGGCCGGTTCCCGCCGCCACAGGATACCGACCGGTTAGAGAAGTACGCCACTGCGTTGGGCGTCGAGCGCGGCTGTGACGAGTGGATGGAGCTATTCGACCTTGCCGCTGCTGAGCGGGGTGAAATCCCGGCCGACCTGATGTCGGACGAAGAAGTTGTCGACAAGCTGCCCGTTCTGTTCCGGACGATGCGTGCCAAACAAGTGTCCCCTGAGTTGCTTGACGAACTGGAAAAGCGTATCAAAAGGAGTTGAGACCGGCAAGCACGTGTACGCCCAGAAGCCGGCGGCTACCACTTTACGTCCATCGTCTCGCGATTCTCCGGCACGGCCGGCACATGGCGGATTGTGCGGAAGCGGTCCGTGCCCGGTTCGCCGATCTTGATCGTGTAGTTGCCCGGGCGGAACACCTTGGGCCGGAACTCGGTGCCGCGGATCCGTAGCGTGTAGACCACCTCTTCGTTGCCTTCGTCGATGATCTGCACCACCGGATTGGTCATGCCGATTACCCGCAGCGTAGGAAGCCACGCCTTGGCCGCCCGGGCGTAGTTGTCCGCCTGCTTCACCGTGATCGGCCAGCCGGGATACATCGAGCCGGTTTTCGGGTCGGTGGGGTCGACGTAGCGGGGCCAGGTTTCCATGGTGATCGTCCGCTGCGGCTTGTCGAAACGGACGATCCCGTAGCCGGGCACCTCGCGGTGGAGTTCCACCGGCTCGGGAAACTGGCCCGGCTTGGGGTCTTGCGTCGGGTTGGCCACCGCGTGGACGGTGAGTTTGTTGTGGAAACCGTCCTCATAGCGGCCGGTGAAGGGCGGCATCCCCGGCTTGTAGTTCAGCGGCGGGTAGTCCGGCTTCCAACTCCGCGCGTAGTAATTCGCGATCGACGGCACGCACAGCGACCAGCAGGCGTCTTCCCACTCGTCGGTTCCATGATGGATCGTGCTGGCCAGGTGCTGGTCCCCGGCGATGTGCACCATGAAGCCGCGGCGCATCTCGTGCAGGGCCTTGCGGCGGCCGGTCTGCGGCCAGCCGTTGGAGTCCAGGTCGCGATCCAGCGGGATGTCGAACTCCTGCGGCACGTCGTCGCCCCGCTTGCCGAGGATCTGCAGGTTGGCGAAGATCGTCTGGCTCAAGACGGCCTTCATCTCCTGGCCGTGCCAGTCCTGGGAGAACTCGTGCAGAAACTTCAGTTGCCGATCTCCCAGGAGTTTGGCGCCCGGCACATCGGCCTTGCGGGTGTCGTAGCTCTTCGGCTCGGTGATGTGGCTGTCGCGGCTCATCCGGGCGTCGACCACGATCGGCGCCGACTTGAACTTGCGGTCCTCGATCACGGCGAAACCGATTCCGCCCACGGTCAGCGCGGTGTAATAGAATTCGACGTCCCGCTTGATCGGGGGGGGCTCGATGGGGATGAAATCGGAGAGGGGGGTTGGATCGAAGGAGTTCGGATCGGAGGAGGTCGGCAGGTGGGAGGTTTGGGTTCGCTGAATCATGTTGATCCACGGCTTGGGCATGAAATAGCCGCCGTAGCTGCCGTCCAGATCACCCGACAACGACGCCCCGCCGCCGCGGCCCCAGATGTTCCGCTGGTACACGTCGTGATCGTCGGGGATGGTGACCGTGGGAATAGACCGGGTCAGGTCGCGAAAGGCCCAGCACCACAGGTACCACTTGTAAAGGTAGTCCAGGCAGGCCTTGGTGTAGGGCTTTTCCTGGGCCCGCGTGGGGTTGCCTTCGTAGACCTGGTCGCCGGAGAAGAACAGCAGGTCCGGCCGGTGCTTGGCGACGTGGTCGACCACCTCGGTTTGCGGGAAATAGACGTGTCTGGCCCAATTGCAGGTGTTGCTCTGTTGGGCCTTCTTGCCGGACAGCTCGGCCGGAAATGGCACGTCGACGCCATAAGGCAGCGGGTATTCATAGCCGCCGCGGACCTGCATGTTGCCGGTGAAGGCCGCTACCACGATCGTGTCCTTGTGCACCGGATCCCGGCGGACCGTTCCTGAAAAGTGATGGGACCGGGGTCCTCCTCCGCCGTCGTTGAAGTCGTACTGCAACCGATACGCCACGTCCCGGGAGGCGTCCCAATTCTCCACGCGAAAAGGGGCTATGTAGCCGGGCACGATGATCTTGGCCGTGGCGACGGTCTTCCAGGCGTCGCCTTGCCGGACTTGCAGTTTCACCGACCGGCCGTCCCGTCGGCCGACGGGAAACAGTTGGGCGGTGAGTTTCAAGGTGCCGCGATGCAACGTGTATTGGCTCGAAAGGATCGGACCCAGGCTGCGATCCTCGTGGGCCTCCACCTTGGTGCCGTAGAATTGCCAGTCGCGAAACCAAAACCGGGCGGTGCCGCCGGACCATTTTTCGAAGGCCACCCGTTCGGGACTCCAATCGCGAAACCAAAACCGATCGGTCTTCTGGTCGCCGCCGGGATGCGACACCAGGGCCACGTTGCCCACCAGCTTCCGCCGGTCGACTCCGACTTTCGTGGTCTTGTCGATCAGCTTGCCCGTGCTTGTATCGTGGGCACTGAGCACCAGGTCGTATCGGCCGTTCACGCGCATGGTCGTCAGCCGCAAGGTGAGGTCGTCGGGCAAGGCCCTGGCGATGGGGGTGGTCTGGTTGGGGGCAACGGGAGTGCCGGACTCGTGCGTCGGGGCCATCGGCAAGGGCTTCTCGAAGTCGCGGAAAAAGACCTTGCCGCCGCCGTCGATCCCGGCCAGCAGCCCTCCGCCCGGTCCCGGGTTGTGGTGAATCAACGCGGCGGCGCGCCAGTCCATTTCGGCTCCACCGGCCATTTCGGCTCCGCCGGCCCCGATCAGGAATCCGGTCGCGGCGTTCAGCGCGGTGCCTTCCACCCGGTTGCTCCGATCGATCAGGCCCGTGCGGACGCTGATGACGAAAGAGCCGTCGCGACTGCCGAGCCGATGCGTCAATAGGTGGACGGTCCGCATGGGCTTGTTGGCCGCGGCCTCCAGGCATTCCAGCCGGCCGCTGCTGACTCGCCAGTCCTGCAACCGATTGGCCCAGCAGCGAGGTCCCACCCAAACGCGATGCGCATTTGACGGCCAGACGCTCTGGAAGCCGGGTGCCGCCAGAGTACGGCCGTGTTGCAGATGGAAACCGGCCGCCACGGTGCAAGCCAACAGGAGCGTGTGGTAGCTGAACAAGAATCGACAATCCGGTCGCATCATTTTATCTCCTCACCCGAGTGCAGGGCCGCATTGCATTTGCGTCCCATTATCGTGCCCGCCGGCGGCATTGCAAGTTCGCCGGCCTTCGTGGTGAGTTCCCTGGTGAGACATGCGGGCCAGGCGCTTGTTAAACTGCGGCGACCGGGTCCTGTGCGTTTGCTGGGTGGCTGAGGCAGCGTTTGGGCGCAGCCAAATGGGGGTTCAGCACTCCAGTTTCCAATCGAATGAAGTATGGAGAAGCGAAATCCTGACCCCCTACCCATAAACCCTGCCCCAACCCTGGAAAAAGCTTGCCGCGAAAACAAGTTTTTAGGGGTTTGCCATGCAGCGGTACCTCAGAAAACCAAGGTCTGGGGCTTCGCGAATCGTCGAAAAACTGGTCTCGACACGGCTGACCCAATTCCGGTACCCTCCCGCCCGAAAGAACGCCTATCCCGCCGTGCGGGTGACGATGCTGGGGTCGGAATGCCCGGCAGCGGGAATTCTCGGGATGGGCGTAGCGGTTTTCAACGCGAACTCGGCTCATCCGACCGCCAGTCCAGGTCGTAGTTGCTCCCTGCGTTGGGCTGCTGGTGGGGAGGCCCGTGTGGCGTCGTCGGCGATTCGGCCGATATGCCTGGTTGACCGTACTCTGGATGGCGTAACCACTCGTCCCAATCTTGACACGAATCCTTTCCAATATGCGACTTCGGATCACGTCATCGATCAACGTACCGGGCAGATGGGCCTTGGGCAGATGGGCCTTGGGCAGATGGACCTTGGGCAGGTGGACAGTCAATCTCGCCGTGCTAATCGCCGTTGCCCTGTTGGCATCGGGGGTCACCGGCTGTGCATCGGGGAAGTACCGCTGCGCCAAGGATCTTCCTCGGGAACTTCTGGCCCCTGCGGTTACCAACGCCCAGACCGTGGAGCTTTCCAACTTTGCGGGTCCTCCGGTCAACAGCGAAATGATCGATTGGGGAGACGTGCTGGAGGTCTCGATTGCCGCCGGTTTGAGTGCGGACGACGTGACCACGTTCATGGTCCGGGTCGGGGACGGCGGGAGGGCGATGTTGCCGGAGATCGGAGAGCTTCAGTTGGCCGGCCTGCACCTGATGGAAGCCGAACAGCAGATCACGGCGGCCTGTGTGTCTCGAGGGATCTTCCGCCAGCCGCAAGTCACCGTGGCGATGAAGCGCCAGCGGATGAACCACGTTACGGTGTTGGGAGCGGTCCCAGAAGCCGGAGTCTACGAACTGCCCCGCCGGTCCAGTTATCTGATGGCGGCGTTGGTGGCCGCCGGTGGACTCGCCGAAGACGCCGGAACGAACGTCGAGATTCGCCAGCCGGCCGGTCCCCGCGCGCTGGCTGCGCCGGGACCGGGATTTCCCGGACCGCCGGGCGTCCATCCGGCCAGCAATACGACGCCCGTCTCGGGCGACGGGTTTGTGCGCGTGTGTCTGAATCTGGCCGACGAAATCAATCAAGGGGTGGGCGGGCGATACCTCGAGGACGGGGCCGTGGTCACGGTCGAGCGGTTGCAGCCCGAGAAGATCGAAGTCATCGGGCTGGTGAAGAAGCCCGGCCGCTACGAGCTTCCCGTGAACCACGAGTTGCGCCTGCTGGGGGCGATCGCCGAAGCCGGAGGCCTCAGCATCGACATGGCCGACAAGGTCCTTCTGGTGCGCAAACACCCGAACGGGCAAGGCCCGGTCAGCATCACTCTGAGCCTTCGGAAGGCCAAACTCGACGGCCTGGAGAACCTGCAGCTTGCCCCCGGGGACATCGTTAGCGTGGAGCGAACACCGGCCACGATCATATCCGACACGCTCAGCAAGTTCATCCGCTTCGGCATGAGCGCCACGATACCAACGTTCTAGGACGCATTTTCACTCGGCAAGACGGCAAGAGCACCGTGTCTGATACTAAAGAAACGTTGCCCGGAGGGTGGTAATTGGCATGTCTGAGAAGTTGATCGAGGCGCCCGCTGTCGCCAACCTGCCCGCCGAAAGCCATCCCGCTCAGGCGATGCTGCATTTCTTGCGCAGCGTGCGGTACCGCAAAGCAGGCATGATCGTGGCCGTGGTGGCCAGCGCCCTGCTCGGGGGGCTTTACTATGCCACCACGCCGCGGATCTACGAGTCGGAGGCCGACTTGCTGGTTCTGCCGACCGAGGACATCTGGTCGGCCGACATGTCCGGCGGCCAGAGGGCCCAGGACCTGATGCTCACCTACCGCAACATGTTCGGCAGCGAAGTGGTGGTGCTGGACGCCTTGAAGCTGCTGAAGCCCGAAGATCGAAAAGACCTGGAGGGCGTTGAGCCCGAGGATTGGGTCCGAACCATCCAGAAGAATCTCAGCGTCTCTTCGGTCCGGAAAACCAATATCCTGAACATCGTCTACCGGTCCAAGAGCCCCCAGGCGGCCAAGGCGGTCGTCGACGGCCTTCTCTCGGCGTATTTGTCGTTCATGGCTCGACTCCACAAGAGCACGGCCGACGAACTGCTCGCCATCCTCACCGGTGAGAAGGTCCAACTCGAACAACAACTCAGCGAGAAAGCCAACGAATTGCTCGACATGCGCACTCGCGCCGGGGAAGTGGTGATCCGCGACGGCAAAGACGGGGTCAACGTAGTCGACAAACGGGCGATCCGGCTGAACGAGGCCTTGGTCGCCGCCCACGAAAAACGGTTGGAAGCCGAGGTCCAGTTGCAGGCCATCGAGGCGGCCATCTACAACGGCGAGAATCTCCAGGAATACGCCCTGGCGATGGTCGACTCGGTGGGACGCGAAGTGATGCTGCGGCGGTTGGGGTTGAGTACGACCGACGCCCACATGGTCTCCCTGGTCAACCAGAAGTTGCTCAAAGACCGGGCCAGCTTGCAGACGATGCTGCAGCTCTACGGACCGGCCAATCGCAAGGTCACGGGACTCCAAGAGCAGATCCGGGTGGCGCAGCAATACCTCAGAGACCGGATTCACGTGGAGAACCGGCATCTGAACGAACTCGGTAACGCCGAATTGGCTCCCATTCTGGTCCAAATGGCGCAGCAGGAATTCGACCAGACCGTATTGCACGAAAACGCGATACATCAAAGCTACCAGGAAGAAAAGCGGACGGCCATCGGCTTGGGCCACAGCATGGCGCAACTAGAGATCCTTGAACTCGACCTCGAACGTCTTCGCGGGTTCTACGAAGTGGTGTTGCAGCGCTTGACGGACATCGGCGTGGGCCAGGAGAATCGCTCGGTCAGGACTGAGGTGCTGAATCATCCCGAGGTGCAGGCGAAGCCGATCGCGCCCCGCCGAAGCGTGGTGGCGATGCTCTCGCTGGTCATCGGACTCGGCGGCGGCCTGGCCATCGTCTACTTGCAGGATCTGTTGGACGACCACTTCCGGTCCCCCGAGGAGTTGCGGATGCAATTGGGGCTTCCCATGCTGGCCATCGTACGCAAGCTGGAGCCCCTGGAAGCCGGCAGCATCGACGCCGTACACGTCCATACCCGGCCCGGCGCCGTCGAGGTCGAAGCGTTCCGAACGTTGCGCACGGCGCTGGCCTTGGCCGACGGCGGCGTCGAACGCTTGGTGGTCTCCAGTAGCGAGCCGGGGGACGGAAAAACCACGATTGTGGCGAATCTCGCCACGGCCTATGCGCAGTCCGGCAAACGCACCTTGTTGATCGACGCCGACATGCGGCGGCCCGGGTTAACGCCGCTCTTGGGGTTGCGGGGAGACCAAGGGCTTTCGACGGTCCTGCGGGCACACACCCCGGTTGCCGAAGCCTTGGAGGTGAATCTCCGCTGCTCGATTACAGAGAATCTGGACGTGCTGCCGTCCGGGCCGCGCCCCAGCAATCCCACCGAATTGCTGGTCAGCGAACGGTTCTCCGAACTGCTGGCCTGGGCCGAGGCCCGATACGATCAGGTGCTCATCGACAGCCCGCCGGCTCTGGTCAGCGACACCGCCATCATCGGTCAACTCGTGGACGGCGTCCTGCTTGCCGTGCGGCCGGAAAAGAACCGTAGGCGGGTGGTGATCGCGGCGGCCGAGAGCTTCCCGGCGCTGGGAATCCGAGTGCTCGGCGTGGTCATCAACCATCTCAGCCCGGAAAACAACGACGGCTATTTCGGCTACGGCTATGGCTACGGTTATGGTTATGGTTACGGCTACGGCGGCAAGCACGGCTACGGTGGGGAGGAGCCCACCGGTGACCAGCCGGATACGTCGCAACCGGTCCGGCCGTCCAGGCGCCAGACGCGGGAGGCCGCCTGAGGGGCCCGGCACGGTTGCCCAACGTTTTCTCGGGAGTAATCAGCCATGGCAACGCAATCTCGCGGCCACACCAGCTCCGAAGCGTCGCAGCGGTTTGACTCCCGGGCCGTCGGCCGCTGCACGCGGGGTGAGCAGGTCAGTTCGCTGCTGTTGGCACTGGTCGACGCCGGTCTGGCGGGCGTCGTTTTCGTCGTGCCGATGATCCTCGGCGGCCGCATCGCATGGGGACACCTGGTCCTGGTCGCACTGGCCGCGTGGACCGCCGTCTGCTGGTGCCTGCGCCAAGCGTTTGTTTCCGACGGCATCTGGATCCGCTCGGCGGCCGAGCCGCTGCTGTTGGCCGTGCTGGCCTTGATCGGCTTGCAACTCGCGCCGCTGCCGCCGTCCGCTCTGAAGGTGCTTTCCGGCCATTTGTACGAGGCGTTGCCGTTGTGGGCACCCGATGCGCAGGCGCCCGCCACGCTCGGCGTATGGGCCACGTCGTCGCTGACACCCGCCGCCACGCGGACGGTGTTCGTCCTGGTACTGGCCTTCGTGCTCTTGTTCCTCGTGACCACGCAGAGGGTGCGCCAAGTGGAGGACGTTCAACGCCTGCTCCGCTGGATCGGTCTCTCCGCGCTGGCCATGGCGGCCTTCGCACTGGTGCAATACCTCGGCGGCAACGGGAAGTTCTTCTGGTTCTTCGAACATCCTTTTACCAATACCAACACGGCCGCCAAGGGGGCGTTCACCAATCCCAACCACTTCGCTCAGTTTCTCGCCCTGGGCGTCGGACCGCTTCTCTGGTGGACGTGCAGCGGACTGCCGGGCAACCTCCGGGATGAATCGGACCGCCCACGCCGGTTCGCGGAGAACCTTAGTCAAAGCCAAAGCCAAAGCGACGTGCGCGTCGGGTTGCGGGCCATCGCGCTGGCACTAACGGTGTTTGTGGGACTGATGAGCTTTTCTCGCGGCGGAGCCGCCGCCTTGTTCCTCGCCGCACTGGTGGCCTTGTACATTCTCTATTGGGGTTCGGTGATCAGCCGCAAGGCCTTGCTGTCCCTGGGGAGCATCGGCTTGTTGGTGGGAGCCTGTCTCTACGTCTACGGCTATCAGCATCTGGCGGACGAACTGGACGACTTCGGTTCGATCGAAGCACTCGATCGCGAGCACGACCGCCGCGACCTCTGGCAGGCGGACGCCGCGGCCGCGGCCGACTATCCACTCTTGGGAACGGGAATGGGAAGCCATCCCGAGGTGTACCCCACCTACCTGAAAACCGCCAAAACCGGCCAGGGAATCGAATACACGCACGCCGAGAACGGGTACGTGCAGATTGCCATGGAAGCGGGGCTCTCGGGATTGCTGCTGGTGTTGATTGCCGCCGGTCTCTGCGGCTACTGGTGCCTCTCGTCGCTGCGCCGCAAGCCGCCGCGGAGCGTGCTGCTGTGTTTCGCCGCAATTGCCGCCAGCCTCGCCGCCAGTTTCGCACACTCGATGGCCGACTTCATCTGGTACGTCCCCGGCTGCATGATCGCGCCGGTGATACTCGCCGCGTGCGCCGGTCGCTTGTGGCAATTCGGCCGCCGGCAGGCGGGCCACTCCACGCCGCAACTTCGGATCTCCCGCGCCGGGTGGCTGGCGGCGGCCGCGTGTTCGGTTCTGGTCGGCTACTGCACGGTGCAGAACCGGCTGCCGGCTGCCCGCGCCGAACCCGCCTGGCATCGCTACCTGGTGTTCAGACAGACCCTTCCCCAGAAGGACGGCGCCGAGCGAAAGAAAACGCTCCAAGCGATTGTGGAGGAACTCTCCACCGTCGTGAAGTGGCAGCCGGACCATGCCCGGGCTCATGCCTGGCTGGCGTCGACGCATATCGAACTCTTCGACCGTCCGGATCCCTCCGATTTGAATCCGATGGGGGTAAAGCAAGTACGCGACGCCGTGTTGCTGAAACCGTTCGACTCGCCCGAGGCGCTCAGCCGCTGGCTATCGATTGCGTTTGGCCGCCGTCATCAACATCTGCACGCCGGGCTGCGCCACGCGCGCCGGGCGGTGGTCCTGGGCCCGCTTCAGGGAGAAGCGTATCTCTATCTGGCGGATCTCTGCTTCCTTGAGGGTCCGAATTCTCCGGGAAAGGCAGCCTACATCGACCAGGCCCTTCGGTTGCGGCCGTACGACGGAGCGGTGCTGTTTACCGCAGGCTACGAACGGATGTTGGCTGCCGACCGCCAGCGGGCCATGCAGCTCTGGCGCGAGTCTTTCCATAGTGGCACGAGGTATCAACTACAATTGCTGAAGCTGCTGGCGGGACGGGTCCCGGCCGCCGATCTGTTACGCGACTTTCAACCCGACCTGCCCGGCCTTCGGCACATGGCCCGGCACTACCGGCGACTCGGCCCGTCCGAAGACACGCAACTCGTGTGCAGCCATCATGCCCAAACGGCCGAGAACCACGCCCGCGGCCTGCAAGGCAACTCGGCGGCGGAGCTTTGGGTCGAGGCCGCCACCGCCTACGACGAACTGGGCAGACCACAGCAGTCGATCCGGTGCCTGTACGACGCCGTGCGATGCGACGCATCCCACTATAGGGCGCATTACCTGTTGGGCAAGTGCTTGCTGACGTCGAAAGAATTCGCCCAGGCCGAAGAGCACCTGAACTGGTGTTTGCAGCGAAAGCCCCAAGACAAACCGTTGCGGGCGCAACTGGAAGTGGCCGTCGAAGGACGGCTCCGAATGACGAGCCGACCGACCGACGGCGGTTCGTAGGTCAGGGCTTGCCCTGACGCAACGAGGCGGCGACGCCCATCCGGGGATGCGTCAGGGCAAGCCCTGACCTACAACCGCCGGATCAGGCCGCACGGAGAGACGGGGGGACGGGACCCTGGCCGAGCATCCATTGGTAGACGAGTTCCAACTCCCGGCAGATGCGGTCCCAGGTGTATTTCCGCCGGACCAGGTCGTAGCCATGCCGGCCGATCGCTCGAAGCTCGGCGTTGGACTTCGACAGCGCATCGGCCATTAGTTCGGCCAGCGAGTCTTCGTTCGGCTCCCCGACCCAGCCGGCGCCCTCTGACTCGACTTGGTCGAAGTTACACTGATGCGTTTGCACCAGTGGAAGCCTGCATGCCATCGCCTCCAGCAAGGAATTCGGAAAACCCTCGGAGAAGGAAGGCAGCACAAACAGAGAAGCCGCGGCGAGGGCCTCCAGTTTGGCTTGCTCATAGAGCGGGCCGGTGAACAGGACGTCGCGGGACAACTCCAAAGATTGCACCTTCTTCTTCATCTTGTCTTCAAAGCCGAAATCGTTGGGACCGGCCACCACCAGCAGCCAGCCGTTGCGGCGGTGCGTTTCGACCCGCTTCCATGCGTCCAGCAAGGGAGCAACCCCCTTGAGTGGATGGATGCGTCCCAGGTAGAGCAGCATTCGCCGACTGCTGCACTGCGGAAAGCTCTCGGCGAACCGGGAAGGATCCGGCAGGTGGCTGTAATCCTCCAGACGCACGCCGTTGGGAACGACCACAACGGGAACCGTGCTGCCGAAGTTGCGGATGTTTCTTACTTCCGGCTCGCAGAGCGCATGCAGGCAAGATGCCGTACGCAGACGCTTGTTTCCGCCGAGCAGCCCGAAGATCCGCTTCCTCCACGGATGCCTCTTCAGCGTGGATTCGCTGAGGCTGCCCCGAATGGCGAGCAGCGCCGGCCGTTTCCAACGCGCGCTCCATCTGCCCACGCTATGAGAGCAGGCCGACCAGAGGCCGTGCTGGTGAATGATATCGGCCTGGCCGCCGATGGCCGGATTCATCAGCGCGGCGTGAAGGCCGAACGACCAAAGAGCCGCTCGGGGGCCACTCGGTGGGAACGTATGAACGAAGATGTCAGGCGCGCGATCGACGGGCCGGTCAGGCGCGTAATCCGGATCCGCCATGGCCGCCAGCGAAACCGTATGTCCGGCAATCCGCTGGGCGGCGGCGGTTTCCCAAACGGCGCACGAGAGCCCCCCTCGTGGCCGGGCGATCGAATTCGCGACGTGCATGATGCGCATGCGATTTTCATTGCATTTGCGTGTGGTGGCGTTCGATTCCCTCCTCATACACGTCCAGAAGGCGGTCGAGAATGTGCTCCCAGGAATAGCCTTCTCGAACGAATCCCACACAGGCCTTGCTCATTCGAGACAGCTCTGCCGGTTGGGCAAGCAATTCAGCCAGTGCCGCGGCAAGGGAATCCAGGTCCGGCGGCGCAACGCGACCGACGCCGGCAGTCTCTACTTCAGGAAAGTGGCAGCCGGGAGAGAGTAGCACAGGCGTTCCACTGGCCAATGCCTCCAGTACGGCCATGGAAAACCCTTCGGCGTCTGAGGGCAAACAAAACAAGTTGGCCCGGGCGAGAAGATTGATCTTGTCTTGCCCGGAAACCATCCCCGGGAACACGACCCGTTCGCTCGCGCCGGCGCTGCGTATCACCTCGCACAGTTCGGCTTTCTGACCGAACTCGTCCGGGCCGGCCATGACGAGAATTGCGTTGGGAAAGGAGTCCTTGATGCGGAGAAACGCGTGTACCAGTCGGTCTGCGCCCTTGATCGGGTGCAACCTTCCAAGGAACAGAACTACCACGGCGTCCGGCGGGAAGTTCCAGCGGCCCTGATTGCGATCCGGCGACTGTCGGTACCGAGTGACGTCAATTCCATTCGGCACTATCGTGGACGGTGTATTGACGCCCAGGGTCCGATAGCTCTCGACCTCTGCCTCCGTCAAGGCGATGAGCGTCGTCGCGTTGCGCAGAATCCGGCGCTCCACGAAGTTGATGTACAGCCGCTTCTTCAGTGACCGGAATTTCAGCCGTTCGGAGTCCAGCACACCCCGCTGATGGTAAAAGTGGGGCTTGTTGAATCGTTGTGCCGCCGTGGAGGTGGCAAGCGTCGGGTAGACAAATGGTATCTGGGTATGCACCAGATCAACTTCCGGCATCTTACGGTTCAAGGCACGAGCCATATCGGGGCTATAGAGATATCCAAAGGATTTCGACATGTAAGTGAAGAACGGCAGCCAACGTTTCCACATATCGACCCGACGAAAATACCACACCTCGACGCCGTCCACGTCCACCGGCTGGTTGACCGGCACGTCGAGCACACCGTCCATGTTATTGGCGTTGACGGTAAAGAGGGTCACTTCGTGTCCCCTGCGGGCAAGTCCCTCCGTAAGTGCGGCCACGGAAATAACCGGCCCGCCACCGCCTCGATAGGCTGGCTTGTAAGTATGAGTCGTGTAGAGAATCCGCATGCTACGTGAATCCGTGATTTCAGGGGTAGAGCGTCGATTTCGACCTCTTGAGCCAGGTAATAGTTCGCTCAACGCCTTGTTCCATGGAGAAGGGCAAAGGTCCGGTAAGCTGTTGGATCGGTTCCAGGGGGATGTGCGTCGTATCGGCCATCATATTGCGGAGGCGAAAAGAAGAGAGTGGTGGGTCCTTGACGCCGCAAGCCTTCAGCAGGTCGCCGATCCGGGCCAGACCGCGGGCAACCGGTTCGGGAAGGGTTCGCACTTGCTTGTTCTTCAGTTTCATGGAAATCGTGTTGGCCCACTTCCTGGTCGTGAAGATCTCGTAGTCCGACAGATAGAAGATTTCTTGATGCACTTGCTCCCGCGGGGCATCCAGGATACGCTCGGTCTGGAACACGATGTTGCCCACGTATCCGAAACTTCGCGGAGGATTGGCGTGTCCGGGATGGAAATACCAGCCCCGCTCGATCATTCGGAAGAACTTGCCGTACGGGAAGTCCGCCCAAGGGCCCCAAATGGAGGTCGGCCGGACAATGCACCAGTCGCACCGCATGGTGGTTGAGTCGCGTACGATTCTCTCTCCGAGAACTTTACTCCGGCCGTATACGGTGTCGGGACAGCAGTCGTCCACCGAGGTCACGTGATGATCGGTCGGGCAGACCAGTTTCGTCGAGGCGAAGACACATTGTCTCACGGAGGATTGCCGCGAGACGGCGGCCACCATGTTTTCCACGCCTTGGACGTTGGCGCCGTATGCCTCCACGGTGACCTCCTCGTCCAGATCCACCCTGGCGGCCAAATGCACCACATGAGTCGGGGCGAAATCGCGGAAGGTCTCGTGAAGCACGTCGAGATCCTCGATGTCCACTTTTCTGAATACGGCACCATGCTCCGGGTTTCGGGGCTGCTTGACGTCGATGTTCAGAACCGCGGAATCGGTGGCCAGCAATGACTCCACCAGGTTGGTGCCGATAAAGCCGGATCCACCCGTAACCAGTATCCTCTTCACGATCGATGTCTCTCGGATTGCATGGCGATCCTTCAGGAAGCCATTGGCATCGGTAATTGCCGTTTCGGATCCGTGTCGGCTGCTGCCGCCCAGTTGCCGTCCAGCCCATGCTTCCAGTGCAGCAAGCACAGCAAGGACCACAGTATCGGATGCGTATTGCGTTTGCCGGAGAGATGCAACTCGACCAGGCTCTGAACGGCTTCCGGATTCAAGCAGCCAAACTCCTTGATCCGCGACACGGACAACTCGTCCAGAATCATCTCGCGCAGCTCGCCGCGAAACCACTCGTTGATCGGTGCGATGAATCCGCCCTTCGGACGCTCGAAATACGTCTTCGGAACGTAGCGCTCGAGGACTTGCTTCAAGAGCCATTTCCCTCCATGGCCGCGTCGTTTGAAAGAGATCGGCAGGGAACACGCGAACTGAACCACGCGATGGTCGAGGATCGGCACCCGCGCCTCGAGACTCGTCGACATCGAGGCCACGTCCAACTTCTGCAGAATACCGTCGACCAGGTAGTACGAGAGATCCAGCCGGCTCGCCATGGAAACCTCGTCGATCGCGCCGAAGCACCGCGCGCGGCTGCGAAAAAGAGCCGCTGAGTTCGTTCCGTTTCCGTCGAAGAGCCGGCGGCGATCGAAGGCCTTCAGGATGCTCTTCACATAGGCGAAACTCTCCAGCAGGTCGCTCTTCAGCAAGCTGTTGCCGAGCATCGAGAGGCGGTGGTTTCCGAAATGCGCCAGCAGGTGTCCCGCGCCGCGCCGCAGAAACCGAGGAGCCAGGAACCCGCGTCTAAGCCCCGACAGAACGTCGTACTGAGGATAACCGGCGAAGAGCTCGTCTCCGCCGTCGCCACTGAGGCTGACCGTTACGTGTTGGCGGGCGAATCGCGAGACCATCATCGTCGGCAGAGCGGACGAATCGGCGAACGGTTCATCGTAGTGTTCCTGCAATTCGTCGAGCAAACCCAAAAGGTCATCGCTCCCCATGATCTTCTGATGATGGTTTGTATTGAGCAAGCCGGCGATCTTCTTGGCGTAGGCGGCCTCGTTGCACGACTTCTCCTGAAACCCGATGGTGAAGGTCTCTGGCGGCGATGTAGAACATCGCGACATGATGGCCACGACGGTCGATGAATCCACGCCACCCGAGAGAAAGGCTCCCAGCGGCACATCGGAGATCATCCGCAGCTTGATCGAGTCCCTAAGCAGCGCATCCAGCCGATCAATCATCTCTTCGTCCGGCACGTCCTGAAGTGACTTGTCGATAGGAGTATCGGCAATATCCCAATAGCATTTGTCCTCGAACCCGTTCTCGCTACCCCAGAGGAAATGGCCCGGTTCGAGTTTGCGAACGTTCTTCAGGATGGACCAGGGGGCGGGAACGTAGCTCAGGTCCAGATACAGCCCCAGCGATTCGGGGTCGATTTCGCGAGGGCACGACGGGTGGGCCAGAAGCGGTTTGAGCCGCGAAGCGAAGAGGAACACGTCCGCACCATGATAATAGTATAGCGGCTTGATGCCGATGCGATCGCGGGCGATGAAGAGTCGCCGCCTTGGGGCGTCCCAAATTGCGAAGGCAAACATCCCGTTGAAGCGTTCCAGGCATGACGTACCCCACACGCGATAGGCCTTCAGGATCACTTCCGTGTCGGTTTGGCTCTTGAACGCCACGCCTTTCGCTTCGAGTTCTTTGCGAATCTCCTGGAAGTTGTAGACTTCTCCATTGTGAACGATGACGGAGCCTGTGGTCTGATCGACCATCGGTTGATGTCCCAACGGGCTGAGGTCGAGAATCGACAGCCGGCGGTGCCCCAACCCGACGTTCTGGCCGATCCAAATCCCCGCGTCGTCTGGTCCGCGCGAGATCAGGCGATCGCGCATCCGAGCCAGCGTGGCCGCATCCACCGGGGCCCCGTTCGTCTGCCAGATTCCTGCGATTCCACACATACTTGTCTCGGCTCATGCTCCTTTGCCGGTCGGGCGGACGTTTACGAGGTAGAACACCTTGACCCGGCGGCCCAGGATGGCCACCGGCTCCTCGTGAATCGAATGGCCGCTGTATTGCCGTCGAACTTCATACTTCGGTGAGGGGTTGTCCGTTACCGGGAAGTGTTGGCCGGCGTGTATCCTCAGGACGCCGAGCCTGGTCGTCTCCTGATAGCCGTTGGCCTTAATCCAACGCGCCATGTTTTCGGCCGCTTGCCCCTGGGAGATGTGGTGCAGCGTTCCCAATTCCCAAAAGGCTCAGGAGGGCAAACACGGCCACCGACGGCCAGCCTAGGCTGCCGTGGTCCGCGACTGTCCGCGCCCGGACCAGCCTTGGTAAATCTCGTCTAGAATCGCCCGCAGGTCGTAGAGATATGACCATTCGGGGTAGTCGGAGCGGAACCTTCTCACGTCGGAGATGTACCAGATGTGATCACCGATGCGATTGGTTTCACAATAACGAGTAACCATCCGTTTCCCACAAATCTGCTCGCAAAGGACAATCGCCTCTCGCAGCGACGTATGGCTGTGTCGACCGCCGCCCGCATTATAAACCGCCCCCACTCGCGGATTCCGATGGAAGTGCCAAAACATGTTGACCAGGTCCCGCGAATGGATGTTGTCGCGAACCTGTTTTCCCTTGTATCCGATGATGGAGTACGGCCGGCTCTCGATGCAGCAACGCATCAGGTACGACAGAAACCCGTGCAGCTCGGTGCCGGAATGCCCGCCGCCCGTCAGACAGCCTCCCCGAAACACACCGGTGTTTATGCCAAAGTACCGTCCGTACTCTTGCACCAAGACGTCGGCCGCCACTTTGGAGACGCCAAACAGCGAATGCTTGCACTGATCGATCGACATCGTCTCATCAATACCGTTTTCGTAGTACGGATGAGAAGAAGCGATCTCCCAGCGAGTTTCATGCTCTTCCAGCGGCAACTGGTTGGGCCTATCGCCATAGACTTTGTTCGTCGAGGTGAAGATGAACGTCGCCTTCGGAGCGTGTTTTCGCACGGCTTCGAGCAACACCAGCGTACCGGTAGCGTTCACGGAGAAATCGACCATCGGATCACGTGCTGCCCAATCATGGGAGGGCTGCGCCGCCGTGTGTATAACCACTTCAATGTCGGAATTGTATTCCTGGAAAACTCGGTTGACCGCCTCCTGATCGCGGACGTCAATCGAGTGGTGCTGATACCGAGGAACCGTCTGCTCGAGCTGTCGGCGGCTCCACTGCGTCGAGGCCTCTTTCCCAAAAAAGAACTGCCGCATGTCGTTGTCCAGACCGGCGACGGTAAAACCCTTCTCGCTGAATAGACGCACGGCGTCGGCGCCAATTAGACCGGCCGAGCCGGTAATGATTGCTGTCGCCATGGCCGAAAAAGTCTCGCCGAAAAGAGGTTCTGTGCCTGTCGCTGTCCGATACCAATCAGGAGGGCGGGCCAATGATATAAAGACGGTATCGGCAGGTCAAGTCCAGTTTGGAAAGGGGTGCAGGTCGCTGCAGGTCGGGGTTTGCGCGGCGTTTGTGGGAGTGGTACAAGTTGGATTCAGGTATCCCCGGGACACAGGTTTCGAATCTCCGGGATGTCGCTGGCGGCCGCCGGTATCGTCTGGTCGGCACGAAACCAAGCGGTCGCGGATTTGAATCAGCTCGCTCGCATCCACGGCGTGGTGAAATACCTGCGATTCCACACCTCGCTCCGGTGCTCCTCAATCCGTAGTGCCCAGGGGTGCCGCTTGACGACCGAATGTGCTGCTGGCGTGTCGGCCGGCTTGGACGCGGCCTGCGCGCTGCCTCATTTTCGTCCCATTGCCCACCAGGTGTGCCGGGTGAAAGACCTTGATCTGTTCGAGTCCAGCTTGCTCGAACCAGGCGCGCAAGGTCTTTGCCGATTGGGGGTGATCATGTTCGGGAGAAAGCATATCAAAAGTGTCCAGTACGGCCCATTCAAGCAGTTGCGACCTTGACAGCGGATGGATTCCCTCGTAGTTGGCCACCGGCACAAGATGGCGCAGTTTGCGCCCCAACACGGGGACGCGCCCAACGGCCAGCGATACCGGCCAGAGGCGGGGTACCCACTTTTCCACCAATCGCAATAGGCGTTGATGATTCATGTGCTTGGTAAAAGGGCGTAACCAATACTTCGCAAAAAACAGTGCCCGCAACCGCTTCCGATACAAATCCACGGAAAGTCGCCCGGTTGCATTTAGTTGTTTGGGAAGCGCCATGAAGGCCTTCTTGATGTCGGGTGTATGCTGAAGAACCCCCAGACAGAATACATAGTCGAACGATCCCGGCTTGAAAGGCAGGCCGTAGATGTCGCCCTGGATGACGTTCAGGTTGCGATTCGCCCGGTGGTTTTGCCAGCAGGAATCCACCGCCAACGAGTAATCAATCGAGACGACCGTGGCTCCCGTCGACAGCGCCACTTCGGTGAACCTGCCGGCCCCGCAACCCACCTCCAAAACCAGCTTGCCCTTCATCTCCTCCGGCGACCACTCGGTCGAATCAAAGAACCGTTTCCGCGATACCGGCACCCCCGTATGGCTGTCGAGTTGAGTCCTTCGGAACTTGTTCCATTGAAAGCCAAAGCTGTCGGCATAGTTTTCCCTGGGTACAAAGCGGGGAATACCGTTGATAATCGGATACTCTCGCGCGCCGTTTCGCGACACCAGCGACCCGCTCTCAACCTCCCCGTCGACTTCTCGAGCATTCTTCAACTCCAGTTCGCTTCCCGTGGACGGACAACGCAGAATCTTCAGCAACTTGAGCTTCATTACGATCTCCGTTATGTATTGCCAACGCTCCCATGGGGTGGCGCCGGGCCCTCCACAGAACACGCTTTGCATGAGGCAAAAGGGCGGACGCCGCCAGAGCGATTCTCAAGAAACGCGCCGGAGGCATGAACGGCATGGCAGTGACTGCGCGCAGCCAGTAGCGCAATCCGCAGATGAACTCCCGGTCCCTGAACTTCGCGTCGGCAATGGTCCACAACGTGTGTGCCTCGAAATGCCTGGAGGAAAACCACCCCAGCTCGTCGCGTACCGTTGCCAGATGCTTTTCGAGGATCAGCAGCCGGGCAGACTCAACCAGGTGCGACAGGTGTTTGCCGGTGGCCAGGTGAATGACCGCCAACGGTTCCGGCAGAATGGCCAATTTGTATTTTCTGGAGACGCGCATCAGCAATTCGTCGTCCTGTCCGCGCCACAATCGATCGTCGAAGAAGCCCACCTCGTCCAAAACCTTCTTTCGCACCATCAACGCAGGCGTTGTGGTGTAGATGCGGCCGCAGGCAAAATCGTAGAACGCATCTCCCTCCTTCTTCGGACTGGGGATGTTGACAACTTCGCGACAACCGTCCTTGATGATCTTCACACCAGTGCAACTGATGCCCCACTCGTCCGACAGAGACTCCATCAGCGTGACTTGCTTTTCCATCTTCTCAGGCAGCCACTCGTCGTCACTGTCCAGAAACGCCACGTACTTTCCCGTCGCGACTTGCAGACCCTCGTTTCGGGCGGCGCCCGCGCCCCGGTTCGTCACGCAGCGAATGTACCGGATTCGGCCGTCCGGAATCGACTGAACGATCTCTCCCGTATGGTCGGTGGAGCCGTCATCAATGACAATGATTTCCATGTCTTCAAACGTTTGAGCGAGGACGCTCTCGACGGCCCGCTTGATCACGGCCGCCCGGTTATGGGCCGGGATAATCACACTGACTTTTGCCATGAGACACTCTTTCTTCGCTTGCCGCGAATCGAATTGAAAACCGGCGATTGAGCGATCTGCTGATGTGTCGGCGCGGGATTCTGCCATAACCGGCGGCTTGCTGTTGCCAGGGCACGCGCGTGGCTTTCCAACAAGTGCGAGAGGGCAGCCAGCATCCCGAGTGCCCACCAGAGAATGTGCTGCCGGGGAATATCCGACGACGTTTGCGCCACGATGAATCCGTAGATAAAAAAGGCGCAGACCGCGACTGCCAGTTGTTGGTGCTGCTTTTCCAGCGTGGAGACTTCTGCCCGGATTCTAAGCAGGATCTTGACGGAGTAGTAGATTATCACACAGAAAAGGAGGAAACCGAAAACCCCTTGCTCGCAGAAGAACTCGAGGAAGATGTTGTGTGGGTAAACGGGATGCCGCTCGTCTTCCTGCTGACTTGCCTTCAAGCCGCAACGCTCAGTATACGCATCCTTGAAGCCCCCTACACCCAAGCCTAAAAGAGGAGATTCAAATAAGGCCTCGCAAGCCACCGTGTAGTACAGTACGCGGGCAGACGGTTCCGCAAGATCACCGACTCCAAGAAAGGCCTCCAATGTAGAAAAACGTACTTCATACACGTCCTCGGGAAGAAAGCGCGAAAGCAAAGGCTGGCCGACCATGAACAGAAGCCAACTCAACCAAGCGGCAGCAAACAGGCGGCTACTCCTGTTGACGAACACTTTCGCCAAGGTCTTCTCCCGAAGACACAGGACGGCCAGTATTGTAGCCGGAATCGCCAACAATACCGTTCGCGTTCCGGATATCAGGCTGAGATAGATCGTTGCCAGGAATAGGAATAAAATGGGAATGGTCAAAGCTCTCTGCCGGGGCCACCACCAATATAGACAAGTAATGGCGCACCATCCGTTCATCCGTGCTCCGAAAATCGGACCGCCGAGCCCTTCGAACCGACCGAACTCGTGGTCCGCAAACAGGCGAATCATCAGAGCCACGACGGCGTAGGTGAGCAGCGACAGGCTGATGATGTTCAGTGCCCGCTTGATTGCATCAAATGATACCAGCGTGTACGAGGCCGCCAATACCAACGGCAGAGTCTGCCCGAGTACCAGTACGGCCTTTTCGGTTCCGTATACCGGGCTTCGCGAATAGCGTTGGCTGAATAACACCAGGATCACCAGGACCACAAACGCTGCTTCGATCCGGCCAAATCGAAATCGGTAGCCTTTCAGCATTCCTCCAATAATGGCGATGACTGGCAAGAGCGAAGATATCGCAGAGATCGACATTGGGAAGCTGTCTTTGAATTGACCGATGAACAACAACACGGGCAGGTTCAACGCCAGCACCACTTCAGGATACAAAACCGCCAAAGCGAGAAGTGGAATCAAAACGCCGATTCCTACCAGGATCGTCTCGAAGGTCAAGGTATTGAAGACGCTATCAAGCATCACAACAATTCTGGGTCACTTCCACGCGCGGAACAGTGGGCGACAGTTGTTCGTGGAGACACAATCATCGTCACATAGTCCCAGGCTTTCGATCTTCTTGAATCCCGCTGCCGACAACCGCAGTGACACTTCGCTGGTATTTGTGTGTGCGTTGCCTTCAAAGTACAGCACCTCACTGGTTACCTCACCAAGCAGCTTGTATAGCCGTTTCCGTTTCTTCACGTGGCTGTCAATGGCAAGACAGAACACTACGTCATATGGCCCCGCGATTGCTTGAGGTGACAAATAGTCAATGTCGTTTTCAAGGAATCTGACGTGTTCCAGTTCGGTGAAGACTGCTACGCGGTTCGAGACGGCCACCTTGTCCGCGTCGTACTCAATCCCCAAGCATTCCATGGGGCTGAATCTCTGCGATTCGAAAATCATTCCGCCGATATTGCTGCCCAGATCGAGCAATCGCTTGCCCTTAAATGCATCGTCCGTCACCTGAAAACGCGTGAACCGCCGTGCAGAATTACGCTGGGCCTCGGAGGGTTCCACGGTAAGCCGCGGGAGACTGAATGAACTATATGTCCGTTGCGCTTTGCAGCTATGTCTGTGCCGTTTTCCAGTTTGAAACGCGAGGGACGCCTTGTGCAACTCTTCTCTGAGGATCCGTTTCAACTCAGTTATGGCCTCATCCAGTTCGGCTCCCAGCACCCGAGACACCGAGGCTACATGGTCCGCCATGAATCCCATATTCCCGGTCCGAAAGGGTGACTCGAGTCCGTGTCCTGTGATGTCGTAGCATTCAGAGAAGCGTTGGCGATGCGTATCGGAATATGAGGTCATACCCTCAAAATCAATGAGCTTTAACCCACCGTGTACATGGAATAGATTGTAAGCATGGAGATCCCGGTGTGCGACTCCGGCCACGAGCAGATCGAGAATGATCGACAGCACCTGTCCGGAAATCTCACGTTTGGTTGGTTCGTCAAGGAGTGCTGCCGAGTGATCCAAACGGCTGTTCTCCGGATAGAGCGGACGGACGAACCAATTCGGTCCTGTTTCCAACCAGGGAGCCATCCACTTGCAGGCTCCAAACAGTGCCTGCGCGCACTTCTCAGAAGCAAAGGCCTGCTGGCCTACGCTGGAGGTTGCGAAGACCTTCTTGACGCATTCTTGGCCGCCGATGGTAATCCGCCGGCAGTATGCGCGATCTCCCGTGTGCAACATACTGTGGTTGCCGTGGATCCATTGGTTCTTCTTCGTCCGGATCTTTCTGACGGCTCGGCGATACAAGTGTTTCCCTTCCTTGATTACGCTCATCGTTATTCTGCCTCGCAATTGTGATGGGTTGTTTCTCCACGGTCGCCTGAAAGCGTTGTTTTCGGGCAACGTTCGTTTCGTGCGCGCGGCGCGTCACGCGAGAAGAGTGTCATTTGTCCACGTTTGTTTTCGCAGGATCACCATAATGTAGCAGTACTGCCAGATCCCATAGAGCAGGTAAGCGATTAGATGAGCGAGTGCAATCCCGATGGCCCCACTGCCAATGTGCACGAAATACCAGGCAAGCACGATGACGGCGACGGCCCAGGCAGCCTGAGAGAAAAAGCGAATCCACATCTTGCCTTTGCTGATGATGGCCTGCCCTGCCACTTTGGTCAGTGAAACGAGGGCTGCTGAGCAGGCCAGCAGCACCAGGACCGACGCTCCCGCTCCAAAACCTTCGCCGTAACTCGACATGATCGAGCGTGAGAACAACACGATCGGAATCACGATGGCGATGGCGGTTCCACCGTTGAATAGTGCGCTGTACTTCAAGACTCTCAGGTATTTCCGGCGATCGTCATTGCCGCTGAGGTCGCTGAGAACCGGCAGAACGATCTGGACGCCGATGCTGGAAACGAATAGGATGACCATCCTCCATTGGTTCGCTGCGTTGAGGATGCCCATTTCACCGTAGCCGCCGGGTCGGTTCACCAGTAGTGCGCCACAGCCCCAGTTAGCGAGGCTGAAGCTCAAGCCGCTCAAGGCCGCCGGAATGCTGAACTTCCAAAGAACAGATCTTTCTCGCGCGCAGCCGAGAAGGCGGAAGGGAATACCCTCTCGGGCAGTCGCCTTTCGCAGGGCCAGGTGATTGAGTGTCCAGTGGACGGTCATATTCAGCGTCAAACCCCAGAGCGCGCCTTTCAAGCCTCCGAAGTGCGCGCCGGCAACGAGTATCGGAAAGGATGCCAAACCAACCAGAAGATTAACACGGGCAATCGTCTTGAAGGCTTCGAAGCCGGCAAGCGTGCCGGTCTGCGCGCCGGTCTGCGCGCTGAGCAGCAACAACAGGCATCCTATCCGTATCACACCACTCAAGTGGGGTGCATTAAGCGTGTGTGCGGCCAGCCAGGGTGCCAACACAAAAAGTACCAGCGCCATCAGCCCACCCGTACCCATTGCCATCACGCCCGACAGCGCAATGATGCGTCCAGCGCGGTCGGGGTTGCTCTTGCGATACTCGGCGACGTGTTTGGTGGCGGTCAATCCGAGGCCGAATCCGGCCAGGACGCCAAACATGTCAAGCGAACTGCGAACGATGCCCAACTCGCCAAAAACGTCCTTGCCGAGGATTCGGGCGACGAAGATCGACGCAATCAGCATCAGCCCGCGCGAGAGCACTGTCCCGGCAAGCAACCAAAACGCTCCCTTGGCCAACCGGTATCCCAAGTCAGAGGTTTCCAGGCGATTCCAATAGAGCTGCAGCGGACGTGGGCAGCGGGCGTAGAGCGTATTCTTGATGCTCAAGCTGGTCATGGCGCCGGAATCAAGGATTCTTCGAACCTTGAGCGGATAAAGCGACTTTGGGCATAGCTCTGTCGGCTGACAGAGAAGGGCAGATAGTACACGACACGTCGCGGCCGCGGAAGGCCAACATCGGTGCCTGTCACTTGGATTCACGCGAACAGACAACCTGCCGCCGTTAGCCATGCTCAGGGGAATGTTCCTGGTGGGGTCCGGGTGTCGCCACCACAGCATCATGGTCCGGCTCTGCGAAAGAAGTGGTATGTCTCCCCGAAGCACAGTCGTTTTGCCACACGCTTTGCTTTACGCTCGGCTCGTTCAAACTGCGCTCGGATACTACGCAGCCAGTTCCTCCCTCGCGCGCGCCTGCGCGTGACGTGGATATCCGTTTCCGAGTCCATCTTTACGGGTTCCAGCCCGGCATTTCTTCCCAACTGGAAGAGAGCCTTCTGGTTGAAGCAGTTAATGTGCTCCAGCGGTGCCACCGCGTTAAGTGAACGTCGGCCTTCTTTTCGCGAGGTCGCGTTCCAGTCGGGGTTCTTGAGTAGCCTGGGGATTCGCGCGCCGTTGGGGACGGAGATCTTCAAGAGACCGGTCGGGGCCAGCCCTTTTGCAAGATGTCGGAGCGTTGCCAGCGGCTTTGGGATGTGCTCGAAAACTTGTTCCGTATTGATCAGGTCGAACCCACTCCCGGGAATATCGTCCCACGCCGCAATCTTGACGCCTTGTGACCGGGCGTATTTCGTCCGCTCTTCTGACAATTCCAGGCCAAACGCCTGGCAACCGAAGGCTTTGGCCATCCGGGACCACTTGCCCCATCCCATGCCAAAGTCGAGAAACCTTGCTTCTGTCGGCATCTTCCCGGATTCTGAAAGCACAGTGATGATTTCCCTCACATCCCCAATATGCGACCATAAGTCCCGTCGTTGGTCGTCTCGCTCCTTGGCCAGAGATGGGTCAATCCACTCTTCGTAGAGCTTCTCGAGCAAGAAGTCATTCCCGATCTGCCCCTGGAATATGAGGCCGCAAGTGTGGCATTGCTGCAATACAAGGCTCGCTCCTTCCAGAAACTCATACTCAACGCCGCCCTGTGGGTCATAGAAGTCCCTCAAGTACTGCCTAATGGGATCGGTACGGAATTCGCATTCGTATAGCGTCTGGCACGCGCCACTAAGACAGCAGGGGCATTCTGTTCTCTCCACGAAATAATCGTTCTGTAGACTCATTAGGCCGTACCTCACGAGACACTCAAGGCACCACAGAGATACGATGGTGGCCTTGAATACTCAGGTTGGGGACGTTTGAAGATCATGCGGCCTTCTTCCTGCCGCCGTCCTCCGCCGGTAATGGGCTCCACTCTCGTTCCGGATGCTTTTCGTCCACCGTCAACCCCCGGGAGCCTTGCAGGGATGCACGATCCCAACCACCGACAAAAGGGTGACTGGCACCATGGTGTACTGGCCGAAGAGGAGCTTCCCCAGGAGGCGCGCAACGGCGATACTGGCGACTCCTGGCACGGCTTCCCGACCTATCTGCTCAGTGGCGGGACTATAGACTCGGGTGACATTTGCGTCAATGCCAAGATGTGCCCCCCCCGCTAGCACTGAAAACAGATGAACTGCTGGATCGGGCGAAGAAGGACGATCACTAGCAGCACGAACCATACCACCCCTTTGGTTAAGCCAGGCGTCGCGAGACAACTCCCCAGAGCGATCACCACCTAATCTCACCCCCCCTTAAAGTATCGCTAGTATTTTGCCGATTTCATATTTTGCCTCATCCAATTCAGCCGAATCACCATTGCGAGTCCTATTGGCGGAAGATCGAACAACCCCGTAATATCTGGAGTCTCAACGGGGTGATGCCGATGAGAAGATTGACCTGCATGGATCTGGGGCGAGTTGCGGCACCGGGCTGCTTAGGGGGGGCTTAGAGCAGGCAGGAAAAGGCGTTCCCAAACTTCCCTCCATCCCAAGACGGGGTCTTCCCAATGAAACACGCAACATACACCCAACGGCTGGCCGTTCTTTTGGCGACGATTGGGTTCTGTTTTCCGCAAACCACGCTTGCGGCATCGCGGCCGACCAACCAGCCAGCTTTACTCGGAGACGTCCAATTGCTCCAGGGTGGGGCGTTAACCGGGCAGGTCGTCACTCCCGAGAACACCCCCGTCGGTGGGGTCGATGTGCTGTTGTACGGCAACGGCAAGCAACTCAGCCGCAGTAAAACGGACCGAAGCGGCTATTTTGCTTTCACCGGGGTCCGCAGCGGGGTCTACGAGTTGAAGACCGCCAGGTGCAGCGCCGCGTACCGCGTATGGAACCAGGGGACCGCTCCCCCAGCGTCCCAACAGGGCGTCCTGCTCGTGGCCGGCGCCGGCCACATCCGTGGCCAAGGCGGCGTCGGAGCCTTCTTGACCCATCCGCTGGTTCTCGCCGCGATCGTGGCCACGGCCATTGCGGTGCCGATCGCCGTACACAATTCGCAGAGGGGCCCCTCCAGCCCGTGATTCTGACAAACCCGTTTGTTCGATGGCGGCAAGGATCCGGGCGCAGGCTTGCCCGTCGCCGTAGGGACTCTTGGTAAAAACGGTCCGGGCCATGGCGCGATAGGCATTGGCGTCGCTCAACAGCGTCGAGACGCGTCGGACGATGGTCTTCACGTCGGTGCCGACCAGCCCGGCCGTACCCGCCTCCACGGCTTCCGGCCGGTCCGTGGCCTCGCGCATCACCAGCACCGGCTTGCCGAGACTGGAAGCCTCTTCCTGAACGCCGCCGGAGTCGGTCAGAATCAGGGTCGAGCGATCCATCAGGGCCACGAAGGCGAGGTAACTCAACGGGGCGATCAAAGAGATGTTCTCGCGACCCCCTAATGCCTCGAAGACCGGCTGGCGAACCTTCGGATTCAGATGCACCGGATAAAGAAAGGCCGTTGCCGGAAACCGATCAGCCAACAAGTTGATGGCCTTGCAAATGGATTGCAGTCCCCGGCCGAAATTCTCTCGGCGGTGGACGGTAATCAAAACCAAAGGCCTTGAATGCTTTCCGCCGCGGCAAAGTTCTTTCGAGACACCGGGGATTTCAGGCGGATTGGCGCGGATCTTCCTTGCGGCAATCTGCAGCGCGTCGACTACGGTGTTCCCGGTGACCGTGATCCGGTCGTCGGCCACACCTTCGGCGAGTAGATTATTGCGCGCCTGCTCGGTGGGGGCGAAGTGGTAATCGGCCAGACGGGAAGTCAGCACCCGGTTGATCTCTTCCGGGAAAGGAGACCGCCGGTTCCCCGTTCGCAGCCCGGCCTCCACGTGGGCGATCTTGATCTGGCGATAGAACGCGGCCAGCGAGGCGGCCAGTACCGTGCTGGTGTCGCCCTGCACCAAGACCATGTGGGGCCGGTATTGATCCAGATAGCGATCGACGGCCGAGATTGCCCGAGCGGTCAAATCCGCCAACGTCTGGTCCCGCTGCATCAGATTCAAATCGACGTCGGGAGTGACCCCAAAGACTTCCAGGACCTGGTCGAGCATCTCGCGGTGCTGGCCGGTGATGCAAACGTGCGGCTCCAAGCCCGCATGGTCCCGCATCGCCAGGATCAGCGGACACAACTTGACGGCTTCAGGACGCGTGCCGAAGATGATGGATATTCTTTTCATGCCGTGTCAGAATTGAAAATAGATGAACTGCTGAATCGGACGGAGAAAGACGATCACCAGGAGCACAAACGGATGGCTTCCCCGCTTCTTCCAGGCTTGAAGCACGGGGGGAACGTCGGGAAGATCGATCCCGTGGATCTTGGCCCCCCGGTACGTCGCCATCTGAGCCGACGTTTGTGCCTCGAGCGCCGCGTGTTCGAACCGCGTCTCTTGGTGCCCAAAGAGTTTCAAAAGGAGAATAACCCCCGCCACCAGCGCGAACGCGATCGGCCCCAGCGCAATCCAAAGTCGGCGTATCATCCTGCCTGTGCTCTCCCGGAATCCCGCGATCCTGTCTAGAACAGCGTATAAATGAACGGTGCCGACACCTCGGCGCCGAGAATCAGCAAGCCGAGAAACATCAACACCAGCATCGATCCGGCCAGCACGTAGGCCCGGTTGACCACGCCGAACAGCACGACGTCGCGCAGCAGTCGAGTCATCCAGTATCCAAACAACATCGAAGAATCCCTTTCTGTATTCGGCGCCTTGGCGGCTAATCGAGTCCGAACTGCTCGCGCCAGTCGCCGGCTTCCTGCCAGGAAGGCTGCTCCTGCTTCTGAAGGACGAAGTTCTCCAGCACCAGCACGTCGATTCCCGTTCGCATGAAGCAACGATAAGCGTCCTCGGGCGTACACACGATCGGCTCGCTGCGGACGTTGAAGCTGGTATTGACCAGGATCGGATATCCGCTGACCCGCTTGAACTCCTCCAGAATGCCGTACACTCCCGGATGACGCTGCTTGTCGACGGTTTGCACCCGCGCCGAGTAATCGACGTGGGTGACGGCCGGCACGTCGGAGCGAGGCACGTTGACCCACTCCTTCAGCGGCAGGTCGCGTCCGTGACCGTTGGGAACTCGCCGGTGCGGCCGTACCTGGTCGACCAACAGCATGTAGGGCGACCGGCGGACGACCTCGAAGAAATCGGCCGCGTCCTCCTCCAGCACGATCGGGGCGAACGGTCGAAAACTCTCCCGAAACTTGGTGGCCAGATTCAAATACGACTGCATCTTCTTCGATCGCGCGTCCGCCAGAATGGACCGGTTGCCCAAGGCCCGAGGCCCGAACTCCATCCGACCCTGCAGCAGACCGACGACCTTCTCTTCGTTGATTGCCCGGGCAAGGTGGCGGTTGCGATCCTCGGTGGGCATTTCCCGGTACGGCAGGTGGTTGACGTCCAAGAAGGCTTGGATTTGCCGGCGTGAAAAACTCGGCCCCAGCAGGGCCCCTTGCATGGCGTCGTGCGAGTCGTCGGCCTGCCGGGGATTGCCCAGAACCTGATGCCAGGCGGCCAGCGCGGCGCCGATGGCCCCGCCGCAGTCGCCGGCCGCCGGCTGGATCCAGACGTCGTCGAAGATCCCCGAGCGAACGA
>SDBV01001544.1_pt1 | contig 34676 bp, 33 predicted proteins | sample 2277081 | NCBI WGS metagenome assembly SDBV01 (sample SAMN10402039, study PRJNA504765) | marine sediment metagenome | isolation source: marine sediment core GS10_PC15, 223 cmbsf | place: Arctic Ocean: Southern Knipovich Ridge | collected 2010 | reverse complement strand
ATATTCTTAAGCATACAATCCTGTCCCGTAAATCCCTGAAACTCTTTCTATCTTTATGATCTCACACTAAGGCTTCGTAAAAGCTTTGAAATGAGTGTGATCATAAATAAACCTGAATATGGGAAAGACCGGTAGTGCGGGTAATCATGGCGGCAGAATCCGATCGGATTGTTTTGTACAAATCGAAATCAAAAACTCTGGTGGAGTAGTACTTGACCTTCAAAGCAGAGTGGATGCCTTATATGGGAAATCCATTCGTAAGCTCGTACTCATAATGATGGGAAATTTCGGGATACCGAATGCAGAGATCCTGATCAGGGACAGTGGCGCTCTCGAGTTTGTACTGGCCGCAAGGATTGAGGCTGCTGTTAAAAAGCTTGGGAAATCCTATATAGTATCTGATCTGCCTGGTGATCCTGCTGAATTCCCTGTATCAGATCGTGGACGCTTTAGGTTTACCAGACTGTACCTTCCCGGGAATAGTCCAGGCATGATGCTAAACGCAGGTGTTCATAAACCGGACGGGATAATTCTTGACCTCGAAGATTCAGTTGCCCTTGCAGTAAAGGACGACGCAAGGATACTGGTGAGAAATGCTCTTCGGATTGTGGATTTTTACGGTGCCGAAAGAATGGTCAGGATCAATCAATTGCCAGGGGGACTGGCAGACCTTGATGTTATAATTCCACAGAAACCCGACTTAATCCTCATACCAAAGGTCGAAGACCCTGAGGAAATTAAAGCCGTTGATGAAAAAATCCTGGAGATCTCACCGGACAGCACGGTTTTTCTGATGCCGATTCTCGAGTCAGCTATGGGAATAGAACGTGCATTTGAGATAGCCTCTGCGAGTCCGAATAATGTAGCAATGGCAATAGGCCTTGAAGATTATTCTGCGGATATGGGAGTTCAGAGGACCGAGGCGGGAGCAGAATCACTCTATGCACGGTCACGCATGGTTAATGCCTGCAAGGCATCCGGAATACAGGCAATCGATTCGGTATATTCAGATGTGGATAATGAGACCGGATTAAGGGCCACGGTTAAAAAATCCAAGGCTATGGGATTCGAGGGAATGGGTTGCATTCACCCCAGACAAATACCTGTTATCCAGGAAGAATTTACACCAACTTCTGATGAAATTGAAAGAGCCAGGGCTATCGTACTGGCTTTCGAGGAGGCAGAACAAAGGGGACAGGCAGTAGTAAGCCTCGGTTCAAAAATGATTGACCCGCCTGTTGTAAAGCGTGCCCAAAGAACAATAGATCTAGCAATTCAAATGCATGTGGTCTCTGAAAACTGGAGGACTAAAAATGAATAATCCCGATTATATAAAGAACGCTGCAGGCCGAATGGTCCCTGTTATGGTGAATGGTAAACCCCAGGTCGAATTTAAAGGAGTCAATAAGTACAGGCCGGATGGAAACAAGTACGCTCCTCCAATCCCCAGCAGCAATAACTATCCATCAGACGGAGATAAACGCGTCCCTTCTCTCAAAGAAGCCCTTAAGAAATCCGGGCTGAAGAACGGCATGTGTATTTCCACACATCATCATTTCAGAAATGGGGACCTGCTTGCAAACCAGATTTTTGATGTAGCTCATGAGCTAGGTGTAAAAGATCTGGTCTGGTTTCCCTCAGCGTCTTTTCCATGCCATGAGTACCTGATCAAATACCTTGAAGATGGTACAATTCATCATATTGAAGGAAGCATGAACGGCCCCCTCGGACGCTTTACTTCAGAAGGCAAAATGAAGGGATTGGGCGTTCTCAGGTCTCATGGAGGCAGGTACCAGGCTGTACAGGATGGGGATATCCACATTGACATTGCAGTAATAGGAGCGGGTAGTGCAGATCCATTCGGCAATGCAAACGGACTCAGCGGTCCCTCAGCAAGCGGATTGTTAGGTTTTGCATTTGCCGATTCTCAATATGCTGACAGGGTAATAGTTGCTACGGATAACATGGTTGATTTTCCTTGCATTCCCTGGCAGATACATGGTAATTACGTGGATTTTACTGTTGAAATGGACAGGATTGGAGATCCAGAGCAGATAATTTCTGGTACAACAAGAATTACACGCAGTCCTGACCGGCTCTTTCTTGCAGAACTTACAGCCCGCTTTTGTGAAGAAGCAGGAATAATCAAAGATGGATTTTCTTTCCAGAGTGGTGCCGGAGGAACTTCACTTGCTGTTGGTGAGTATTTCAGGAAAATAATGAGGGAGAAACAAATAAAAGCCCGGTTTGCCAGGGGAGGCAGCAATACCTACCTGGTATCCATGCTTGAGGAAGGACTGGTAGAGTTTATTCTTGATGGACAAACCTTCGATCTGGAAGGTGTGCGCTCTATGCGTGAAAACCCCTCTCATGTATGGACCAGTCCCTTTACATCCTACAACCATCACAGCAAAGGGAATTTTGCAGGAATGGTCGATGTGGTTATTTTAGGCGCCACAGAGATTGACCTTGATTTCAATGCCAATGTTGTTACCCATTCAGATGGATACCTTCTGCATGGGGTAGGGGGATGGCAAAACTGCCTGTTCTCAAAAACTGTTATACTGCCGGTACCATTGTTCAGGGACAGAATACCGGTGATCCGGGAAAAAGTTACGACACTCTGCGGACCCGGGGAAATGATCGATGTGGTGGTAACAGAACGGGGAATCGCCATTAATCCTCTTCGGAAAGACCTGCTTGATAAAGTAAAAGGTTCAGGACTTCCCCTGACGAGCATTGAGGAACTCTGGAAAGAGGCAGAAAAAATATGTGGCAAACCTGAATCTCTGGAACATGGTGATAAGCCAGTTGCTGTTGTAAAGTGGGTTGATGGTACCCTTCTGGATACTGTATGGGAAGTAAAATGATCTATTCCGAACTATCATCATTGTAACTGAAAACTTCCACCCCGTCATTCTCAGTCATATCATCCTTGTAATGAATCTTCAGTCTTACAGAATCCCTTAAGAAATTTATCCTTCCAATTTCGATCTTTGTGATATCAAGGCTGGTACGTTCTTTAAGGTCCTTGATCAGTTCTGCCCTGCGGTCGGGTTGAACCAGTTCCACTTTCTCATAATCAATGACCTTTTTTACTATGTTTTGCATAAGCCAGACTCTCTCAAGGAGATATACCACTATAATGGTTATTATATTGGTAAATACCAGTTCGAGATAACTTATAAAGACATTTGAAAGACCGTTGATGACTGAAATACCGATAACGATGAAAAGGTATGTCATCTCTTTTATCGGTATGGGATTGGTACGGTATCGAATGATACCGAATATGGCAAATAATCCGAGGGCGAAACCGAGTTGTAATCCGATATTATCTAGCAGAAAACAAATCAGGAACACGATTACGCTGATAAGGGTAAACGCAAACAGATAATTCTTTTTTTTGGCAACAGAATAATAAAGACCACGAACTATGATGGCAATTACCAGGAAATTGAAACTGAACCTAATAACCAGTGACAGAAATGCATCCAGATCAAAGAATCCGGTACCCAGCATACTGCCCTGTTCAGCTTGCAGTAGAGTAAAATCAGTAAACATATTCTATCTTATTTATTTTAAGAATATTTTCCTTAAATCTATTATATTTTATCGGACTTTTCAAAAGGATTGTTCCAAGACAATACTTGCTGCTTGACCCGGGGTAGATATGTGCAGCCTTCAGTATCTTCATGAATTCGGTTGATCCGTTTGACTTATCACGCTTTACTTCGGCAATGCAAAGGAAGGGCAGGGCCTTTTCCTCCTCGTTGTGACGAAAAGAAATCTCATAATCAATGGTAATGCGTTCAAGGGAACTCACACTAACAAGTGTTATCCTCCTGAAAAGGGTCCATAACGCGGGACTAAGTTCTTCCGGGTTAAGAGGGGATTGTTTTTCAATATAATTCCCGGATTCTACGGAAAGTTTATGTTCAATTTTGTCAACTTTTGTCCGTGATTTCCTGGTCCTGTCATTGGATACTTTCCTTTTGACCTCCAGAAAGATTGTCCCTGTATCCTCATACTCCCGGAATCTAACCTTGTACCTTGGCCGGATCCCATTATGGTGCTCAAAATATGTTTTGAGTCCAGGCGTATCGAAGTAAAGGGAATTATACCTGAATATCCTCTTTTCCTTGATTGTCAGTACCCTGTAAAGTCCAGAGGCTCTGGTCAGGAGCACAGGCAACATTACAGATGGGAAAATATACTTTGTATCAGTCCTGTTCATCAACTGCACATTATCCATTTCTTCCAGTGTAATAGGAGAAAATTCTTGAACAGATTCGATGATTTCCTTGTATTCATTTCCCATACTGGTAAAGATAATTTTTTTGCTTTATATAAAAGATATTTTAGTATCATTGCTAGTTGTATTTCAGGAGATGAAAAAGTATCGTTGCATAGTTTGCGGGTATGTTTATGACCCGGTAGAAGGTGATCCGGATGGAGGTATACCGCCCGGTACAGCCTTTGAAGATATACCTGACGATTGGGAATGTCCGGTTTGTGGAGTAAAAAAATCAGATTTTGTAGAAGACGATTGGTAAAGCCTGGATTAATTTTCCGGAATCCTATAGAGTACTTCAAGCAATAATTTCCAGAATTTTTCCGTGGTTCCGATATGAATCCTTTCGGTTGGGGTGTGGGCACCCTTGATTGTGGGACCGAAGGATAACATATCCAGACCTGGATATTTTTCCAGTATCAATCCACATTCAAGTCCCGCGTGAATAGCCCTTACAACCGGAACCTGGCCGAACAGGTCTTTATATGCAAGCCTGGTAATATTGAGTATCTCGGAATCCGGGTTCGGGGTCCAGCCAGGATAGCCATCCGAGTGCTCAACTATTGCACCTCCAAGTTCAAAACAGCGGGCAACACGGTCAGCAATGATTTTTTTGCCAGATTCAAGGGAGCTTCTCTGGCTTGTGGTAACAATGGCGGTATCTGTTTCCTCAAATTTAACCGATGCCAGATTTGTAGAGGTTTCAACGATCCCTTCCAATGTCTCGCTCCAGCTTATCACCCCGTGGGGTATGCATCTCAATGTCTGCAGGAAGACTAGCTGCTGCTGCTCGGAGATCACTTTTTCAGGCAGATCCGTCCTCTCAAGTTCCAGGTACATATCTGGTTCATAATCTTTCAGTTCGGTACGGATCGAATCCGAAAACTTTCTGAAATAGTTCTCGAGACCTTCAATTTTATCTTCTGCTACGGTAAAAACTGCAAATGCATCCCTGGGAATCGCGTTCCTCATATTGCCTCCGTCAGCCAGGGCCATACTTATTCGGAATTCATTCGTTGCATGCAGGAGAAACCGGTTAAGTACTTTTATGGAGTTTCCCGGACTCTTATGGATCTCATCACCCGAATGCCCCCCGTTCAGTCCCCCGACCCTTATTTTAAAACCTTGTGACGAAGTACCAGGTTTTTGAGTTTCAAAACGGAATGTTCCACAGGTATCAATTCCTCCGGCACATCCTATAAATAATTCTCCCTCATCCTCCGAATCAAGATTCAGGAATATATCCGCATCCATGAATCCCGACTTAAGGTACTTTGCACCTGTCATACCTGATTCCTCATCCACCGTAAAAAGGCATTCAATTGGACCATGAATCAGATCCCTGTCTTCAAGGATAACCAGCTGTGCTGCAATACCAATGCCACAGTCTGCTCCCAGGGTTGTACCTGTGGCATGAATCCATTCACCTTCTTTTACCAGAATAATTGGATCGCGCGTAAAATCATGTGAGGAACTGGGATCCTTCTCACCAACCATATCAAGGTGGCTCTGAAGTACAACTGTCTTACGATTCTCCATACCTGCGCTGGCAGGCTTACCAATTATCACATTCCCAACCTCATCACGCCTGGCCTCCAGATTATTCTTTCCGGCAAATTCAAGTATATGGGAAATTATCTCCTTCTCGAGTTTTGAGAGTCTGGGAATTTTGCATATTTCCTCGAAGTGTTCCCACACTCTTGAAGTGCTTATATTTTTAGTATTTTCCATCTGTGATAGCTGGATCTGAATTTTTTTATAAAATAAATGATTAATAACACATGCCCGACAAAATGGGAATGCTTTTTTTTCAGCTACTTTTGGGTCTTTACTAACAGAAACCCACAACTGTCAAAATGAACAAGAGAATAATCGTATCGATGCCCGGAGATGGGATTGGAAGAAATGTACTTGAGGAAACAATCCGCATACTTGATGCCGCAGGATTTGCAGCAGAATATATTGAAGCTGATATAGGATGGGAGTTCTGGAGACAGGAAGGTAATCCCCTTCCGGAGCGGACCATCAAACTACTTGAACATCATAAAATCGGACTTTTCGGTGCAATTACATCCAAACCCAAGGAGGAAGCAGCTGAAGAGCTTGATGACTCACTTAAGAATAAAGGATTAATTTATTCAAGTCCCATAGTAGGCCTTCGCCAGCATTTCAACCTTGATGTTTGTATACGACCATGCCATACTTACCCCGGAAACCCACTGAACTTTATAAGAAGGGGATCAGGGGATGTAATTGATGAGCCGGCCGTTGATGTGGTTATTTTCAGGCAGAACACCGAAGGATTGTACGGAGGGGTTGAATGGACCGATCCTCCTGATAAGGTATATGAGGCCCTTCTCAGCCATCCGAGGTTTGTTAAGAATTTTTCCGGTGTACCCCAAAATGAGCTTTCAATATCTACCAGGATATTCAGCAGGGCAGCAACTATGAGGATCCTTCGCGCAGCTTTTGAATATGCAAGGAAGTATAAATACAGGTCGGTAACAGTTTGTGAAAAGCCAAATGTTATCCGCGAGACATCGGGACTTATGGTCAGGCTTGCGAAGGAGATACAGAAAAATGAATATCCGAATATAGAATTGTGGAACACAAATATTGATGCTCAGATGATGTGGCTGACAAAAAACCCTGAAAATTACGGAGTGATAGTGGCCGGGAATATGTTCGGGGATATTGTTTCAGATGGTTTCGCGGGTTTGATCGGGGGACTCGGATTTGCATGCAGTGCAAATATAGGTAAGGATGTGGCAGTATTCGAACCAACACATGGATCTGCTCCAAAGTATGCAGATTATAAAACATCAATTGTTAATCCGATTGCTATGGTAGAATCAGCATGTATGATGCTGGATCATATTAATGAAAATAAGCTTTCTTCGAAAATCCGCATAGCGATCGCAACAATTGTAAACGAAGGAAAGGTCCGTACCTATGATATGAAAAAACTTCCCGGAAGCGAAGATGTCATTCAAAAAGGGGCTGCCTCAACACGGCAGATGGCGGATGCTATAATTGAAGCTTTTTAATCAATTGTATTCAGATGAAAGATAAAGTATATGAACTCTGGCCTGAACTCGAATGGATTGAAGATCCTGAGCTTAGGGAACAAACAGCAAATACATGGGAACTTGCATTGTCTAAAAGTGCACTCTCTGCTGAAGATTTGAATACCATACCTTTTACCCTGCTTGTGCCAGACCTGGAGGTTTCCTTCATGGACCATAAGCGTTGTGTTGTGCATATAGCAAGGGACTGTGGTGAACAGATAAAAACCCACCTCGGGAAAGGACTGTCTGTAAATATGGATATACTCCTGTCAGGAGCTATTCTTGCTGATGTAGGAAAACTTCTGGAGTACGAGAAAAAGGAGGGGAATGTCGTTCAGGGGAATTATGGCAAATATCTGCGGCATCCCTTCTCAGGTGTAAGCCTGGCAGAGTCCTGCGGAGTACCTCCCGCAGTATGTCATATTATTGCAGCACATGCAGGCGAGGGTGATCATGTTAAACGCTCTGTCGAAGCATATATAGTACACCATGCAGACTTTATGACCTTCCTCCCTTTCAAGAGCCGGCTGGAGATATAAAATTTTTATCTGATAATTTATTTTCTTTACTTTATGCCTTCCCTAAACCGGCGGGTGTACCATGCTGAGCTTTGATCAGATACTTGTCTTCGTTGTTCTCCTGTTTATTCTCATTTCCCTCTACAGGGAGATCCTCGGGCCGGCATTCACTTTCCTTGTTGGGGTAATCGTTCTTGGGATTTTTGGTGTGCTGACACCCTCCGAGATACTCAGGGGATTTGCCAATGAGCAAATCGCTGTTATTCTTCTACTGCTTCTTCTTGGAGATATAATCAGGCGTACTGCCGTAGTCGAGGTAATATTTGACAGGTTGTTCAAATCGGCTCGTTCTCACCGTGGTTTTCTGAGTCGCATGACCCTGCTGATTTCAGGTTTTTCGGCTTTTCTGAATAATACACCCCTTGTTGCTGTAATGATACCGTATGTGCATTTATGGTGTAAAAAGAACAATATTTCGCCCTCGAAGTTCCTTATTCCCCTTTCTTACGCTGCTATTCTTGGGGGTTCTGCTACCCTGATTGGCACCTCCACCAACCTGATTGTGGCCGGGATGGTCACGGATCAAACCATTATTCCAGATCTTGAACCCCTGAAGATCTTTGATTTTATTTCTGTAGGATTGCCAATGATCTTTATTGGATGGCTCTATCTGATGATTTTCGGTTCGAAGCTTCTGCCTTCGAGGCCGGATGCCATGGAACAATTTTCCCTTGGCAAAAGGGAGTATCTCCTTGAGGCGAAGGTTAAGGACAAATCACCCCTTATAGGCAAGACTACAGAGGAAGCTGGACTTCGTCATAAGCCTGGTTTCTATATAGTTGAGATATGGAGAAGGGGTTACAAGATTACTGTTTTCGGTGCAGATTTCCTGCTTGACAAGGGTGATGTACTTATTTTTGCCGGAGATACCGTGGCCATTGCAGATATGATCAGTTCAAACACCGGACTTGTAATCCCAGAGGTCGGAATGCTTACACATAAGTCCCGTGCCGAAGTTGTTGAAGTTGTTGTATCTCAAAATTCAACCATTGCCAATAAAACTGTCAGGGCGGCCAACTTCAGGAGTAAGTACGATGCCGCAATTGTATCGGTACACCGTAATGGTGAACTGATCAAGGAAAAGATAGGGGAGGTAGTACTAAAGTCGGGTGATGTTCTTCTTCTTTTTACCGGTGAGAATTTTGTGGCACGTACTGTTGCAACAAAAGACTTTTATTTCATTTCCAAGGTAAAGGAATTGGTAAAACTTGAATGGTATAAATCTGCAGTGCTGCTCGGAGGCTTGCTGGTCGCTATTGTTCTGGCCGCACTTGACTGGTTTCCTCTATTCCTGAGCCTGCTTATAATTATTATCCTTTCCCTTGCCATGAAAATCACCCAACCACGGGAATTGCCACGGGCTATTGATTACAACCTCGCACTTATCATAGTCCTCGCACTTGCCCTGGGGATTGCTATGGTAAAAACAGGTACAGCCGACCTGGTCGCGAATGGGGTTATACGGCTATTTGCCCCACTTGATAAGATCGGGATACTTGCAGGCATCTACCTGATTACTACCATCCTGGCTGCATATATTACAAGCAAGGCTGCAGCTGCCATAATTTTCCCGATTGCCCTGCAGACAGCAGTGAACCTGCAGCTTGATCCCATGCCTTTTATTCTGGTCACAGCCTTTGCCTCTTCAGCTAATTTCATGACACCTGTAGGGTTCCAGACCAACCTGATGGTCTACGGTCCAGGTGGATATTCCTTTAATGATTTCTTTAAGGTCGGGGCGCCCCTGACCCTGCTCTATATGGCTGTCACAATTACCATTCTTTCATTTATTTATTTCTGATCCTGCTCCCTTATGCATTTCAAGGAATATCTATTAATCGCACTCGAATCAGCCCTGCTTGCAGGGGAGGCTATTATGGATGTTTACAGGAAGCCGGTGTATGAAAAAGAATTCAAGGAAGATAAGTCACCTGTTACTGAGGCAGACTGGGCAGCCCATGATGTGATAATGGAAAAACTTAAGGTCTCCGGTTTCCCCGTTCTCTCAGAAGAGGGCAAAAAAATTCATTACAATGAAAGAAAAGAGTGGGAAACCTTCTGGCTTGTGGACCCCCTGGATGGTACCAAGGAATTCATAAAAAGGAATGGGGATTTCACAGTAAATATTGCCCTGGTCAACAGGCAGAAAGCCGTTCTTGGTGTATTGTATGCTCCACAGCATGACCTTATGTATTTTTCGGAAGCAGGATCGGGAGCTTTCAGGATGGAACATTTTTCAAAAGTCTGGCCTGACATTAACTCAGAGGATGATCTTGGCAGACATGCAATCTCCCTGCCCATGGATTTTGGGAATAAACCTTTCAGCGTGGTTGCAAGCAGGTCACACAGGAACGATCAGACAAACCAATATATCGAGTCACTCAGGAAAACTCATCCGGATCTTGAAATTGTCTCACGCGGATCTGCATTAAAATTTTGCCTGGTAGCTGAAGGATCAGCAGATATTTATCCCCGTTTCGGTCCCACATGGGAATGGGATACAGGTGCAGGACAGGCAATTGCCGAAGCTGCTGGATGCACTGTATTTCTGGATGATCGTGATGCTCCGCTTATCTACAATAAGGAAGATCTTCTGAATCCGTTTTTTATTGTGAAGAGGGACTAATCATCGAAGATTATCACAGCCTTTTCACCTTTTGAATTTGCCCATGCCCTGAGCATCCCTGTAGTATTGAATTCCATTGCAATATTTCCGTATCTGTCCACACAGATTACGCCACCTTTCCCCCCGGCATTTTTAAGTTTATTGTGAACAACCTCTTTCGCCGCTTCCACAACTGAGAGCCCTTTGTATTGTATCAGGGCGGAAATATCATGTCCGACAGTATACCGCATAAAGAATTCCCCATGTCCTGTACCGGAAACTGCGCAGCTTAGATTGTTGGCATAATTCCCTGCACCAATGATGGGGGAGTCCCCTATCCTCCCGTATTTCTTATTCGTCATGCCTCCTGTTGAAGTTCCGGCTGCAAGGTTCCCCTCACTATCCAGTGCCACACATCCTACCGTACCATATTTTTCCACTTCCTCCCTCTCCAGCTGTCTCTGAAGGTCGTTCCATCGTTTCTCTGTGTGGAAGTAGGAAGAATCCACAATTTCAATGCCATATTCAGTTGCGAACTTCGAGGCACCTTCACCCATCATAAGTACATGGGGTGATTTTTCCATAACCATCCTGGCTGCAGAAATAGGATTTTTAATATCTCCGACACCGGTCACTCCTCCTGCATTAAGAGTTTTTCCCTCCATAATGCTTGCATCGAGTTCATTCTTCCCTTCGTGGTTGAACACAGCACCCTTACCGGCATTAAACAGGGGTGAATCCTCCAGTATGCGAATGACTGCCTCCACTGCATCGATACTGCTACTTCCGGATGAGAGCATATTACTTCCAGTTTCAAGTGCTTCCGATAGTTTTAGTTCTATAGCCGTTGCCCTTTCCTGGCTTATGTTTTCAGGACTAATATTCCCTGCACCTCCGTGAATGACAATTGAGTATTTATAGCTTTCCTGTGCCTTTATTCCAGGAATAATAGACAGTACGATTAGAATTAAAATGTATTTTTTCATAAGGTCCAGGTTTATCCAAGTGCTCGTAAAATCTGCTCTCTTCCGGGGCAGGATATAAGGGAACAAAAATATTTCAAAATTAACAATGATATTTTGAAATATACAACATTAAATATCAGAATTTGTCTCAAAAACAATGAGACATACTAACCGTCGGGCAGACGGAGATGGTCTGTCGAGCGAACCGCATTAGTGGTCGGCAGCAGAAACCTGCAGGAATCCGCGAGGAAGTACTGCCTGTGGCTTTATAGAAGCCATGGAATCCCCTTCGTTTACGGAGGGTGAGGATGTCAAATTGTGCTTAACTCCTTACTATTCATTAAGCTTGACATTGCCATACATGGTAATCACTTTCACAGTGGCTGCCGGATCAGTCTGGCTTCCAACAGTACCGTTTACCTTCATTGAAGTATTTTCCTGGATCCTGCTGACTTTTCCTTCATCAGGATAATAAATTTTACTGTATGATGCTTCCCCATCAAGTTTGTATGAGGCATCTTTATCAATGCCTATCTTATAAGTACCGTATCTTGAATCTATATTGATCGCTTCAAAATCGGCTGAAATATATCCGATTGTAACTCCGGTATACCTGGTATCTGCTTCCAGCTTTTTACCCAGTTCATCAGCTTTGATGGATGAGTAGGATGTATTAACCACAAGGTTAGATACCTTGCCCAGAGTATACCCGTCATATTTACCTTCTATAACTACAGAACTGGCTTCATTAATTCTAAGCTTCATGTAGGATGTATAGCCCACAAATGCCCTGATCTTTTCTATTTCGAGACCTGAATATTTTATATTAGCCTTCAGCCAGTTCGCTTCAGTGATGCTGCATCCGTTTGCGTAACCAAGGCGGACAGTGTTCAGCGGCTTGACGTTTCCACGGCTCAGTTTATTAACCTTAAGTTTTCCGTATTTAACTTCAATATTCGCAAGTCCTGCCACTTCATCAATAGATACATGCCCGTATTTGTTATAAAGGTCAAGGTTGATCTGTTTAGGCATCTGGACGGTATAGTTAATTTCAAATTCATTTCCGTTTTTCCAGTTGCCTGAGCGGCTGAATTTTTCATTGATCCGAGTCACTGCCTTGATCTCGTTGCCACTGGTAGAAAAATTTATATCAATATAGTTGAGAAGCTTCTGGGCTCTCTCCTCATCTGCATGATTGACAACAACTACAACGTCGATCCTGACCTTCATGTTATCCCAGTTCTGAACATCAATGTTCCCATACTTATTATTCAGTATAAGGGTAGTATTTTCACTGGCGTCATATTCTTCATGGTATTCTTTTGTAAGCTCACCCGCATAGGACCAGGCACCAGATATACCGAGGAAAATCCCCAGCAAGAATAATGATTTAGACATCTGATTTTTCATGATTTTTGTATGTTGATTGCATTTTATTGACTTGTTTGAGTTGTTGTATAATTTGTCCCATGATCTCCAGTTTAATCTGGTAATGATTGATCATGGCTGATAAGATTCTTTCATCTGTTGGAGCGGTTTGAAGATCTTTAAGCATTGAATGATACAGGCCGTCCATTTCATCCAGCTCTTTGAACAGAATCTCTTTTCTATTAGGATCGGACTCGCTGAGCCTGTCTATTTCTGTATATTTTTCATTGATCAGAGATGTATAATAAATCCTGGCTTCTGAATAGTCTCCTGGCAGGATTTCCTCCAATGGTTGCTGACGGCTGAAATAGTATTTTTGAGCCTGCTCGAAGATCATTACACTTGATATTGCAACCAATACCAGGACTGCGGCTATTTTCAGACCGTATGGAATGCGGGAATACAGCGAAACACGAGCAGGTTCCAGCTTAGTCCGGAATCTTGCCATATGGTCCCCTGATGGTTCGAATGTATCGAACTTACCCCGGTTTGTCCGTATGTGCTTCTCTAATTTATTCATTTCCTTTTAGTAACTCAATTAGTTTTTGTTTCGCTCTTGTAAATTGAGACCTGGATGTAGAGCTGGATATATTAAGAATCTGTCCGATCTCTTCGTGATCATAGCCCTCAAGCAAATAAAGTGATAACACGATCCTGAATCCGTCGGGTAATTTCATGATTGAGTCTCTAATCCTGTCAATATCCACAGATATCTCAGCTGACCCATTATCTTCCCTCAGGTCGCCTGTTATTTTCTCATCCAGTGTTTCAAAGTACAATCTCTTCTTCTTGATACTGTCGAGGGAACGGTTAACAACTATCTTTTTCAACCAGGAACCAAAACTCACCGTTCCGGCATACGTATCAATTTTTTCAAAGGCTGATAAAAAAGATTCCTGCATTATGTCCTCTGCTTCACCCGGGTCCTTCACGATCCTCAGGCTAGTATTGTACATTGACTTATAATATAAACCGTAGATCCTGAACTGGGTTTCCCTGTTTCCTTCCTTGCATTTATCAATCAGATCCTGATGAATGTTAGGATACGCAGGCTCTTTTACCATTCAATCTGTTTTAAAGACGACATAAGTATTTAAGTGCTGCAAATTACAAAAAAATAATGCAGACCTGTGGAGATACTGACATGAAGAATCCGGGAAAAGGGATCAGAACATCATGATCATCCCTGAGATTACCTCACCTGATTCATAATCCATCTCTGAGCCGAACATGCTATGCGGGATCATGTTTACAAGGAAGAATATCACGGATGCAATAATAACAAGCTTTGGTCGATCCTTCTTGATATTCATCACAACTGCAAGGATCCAGAAAAGCATTGCAAAAAGGACTTTATTATCGGTTAGATCCATTCCGAAAGGAAATCCGGTCCACAAAGCACCAAATGCATACTTCTGTATTACCGGTCCCAGTACAAATCCGCCAACAAACAAAAATATTACCGTTAGCAAGGAGTACAGTTTATATTTGCTGAGTTTGAACAATGCAAATAAGCCTGCTATCAGCGAAAGTAATTCTGCAATAAAAATAAACAATATATGAGGGATCAGAACACCTGCCGGCACATCTCCTTTAAAGCGAACTACTACCGGTTTGTCATTCAGAGCATATTGGCTGCCTTCCTTCTCAAGAACAGCCCTGTATTCCAGTTTTCCAGCCGGTGGCTGGTGAGGCAGGTATCCGACAAGTTCAGATCCCTGACGTACCATCATGGTCGTATCATATGGGTCAGAAGTAGGAAATCTTTTGTAGAGTATCATTCCTCCGATGGACTGATCGGGTACTTCAATTCTTATTTCCCTGTCACCATCTCCTCCATGACTTCTGGGAAGACTTGATTCTATTGTATTCCCGCTAATTTCAACGGATACGGGCACGGGGTATGTTGGTCCCGTTTTACGTTGGTATATTACAGTTGCAATTGTTACTACTACAGCAATTATCCAAATCAGTGTTTTATTCATCAATATATATTTTTAATTAAAGTTTGATCAACAGGTCAAGCGTATTGTCTTTTCTTTTTACAGAAACTACGATAACCTGGCCTTTCTTAAATTTTGAGAGCCTGTACATATAATCATATATGCCATTGACTGCTTTTCCCTCAATGGACATAATGATATCTCCTTTTTGCATACCACCAATATGAGCAGGCTTTCCAGGTGTGACAAAGTCAACACGCATTCCGGGATTTTCGTCATTATCGGTGAAGTCCGGCATTATTCCCAGGGCAATTCGTCTGCCCTGCCTTCCTGAGTACTGGATCTTCGGACCGGCCTCCTGAAATTCCAGGGGAGAGTTCGTACTGTCAATATACCGGGCGATCTCTCTGACATATTCCGATATTGCTACCATTCCGGGAATATTTATTAATTCCACATCATCCTCAGGTGTATGGTAATCCGTATGAGCCCCTGTTGTGACAAACAGAACCGGTATATCCTTGCCATAGAAACTTGAGTGGTCAGAAGCACCATATCCTTCACGGGTGGTACTGATCCGGAGATTTTTATGCTCTCCCATTTCAAGCACCAGGCTTTCACTCTCTTCAGCTGTACCGACACCTCCAACCTGAAGTTGTTGATCTCTCAGGCGTCCGACCATGTCCATATTCAGCATGATCCTTGCTTTGTCGAGTGGGAGCAAGGGATTGTTTACATAATATTTTGAACCAAGTAATCCCATTTCCTCAGCACCAAACGCGATGAATAAATATGAAATTGAGGGTTTCTTATCTGCTCCGGCAAGACTTTCAGCAATCTCAATTAAAGCGGCTACTCCTGAAGCATTGTCATCTGCACCATTGTGAACTCCGATTGTATCCGGTTTTCTGGAGGAACTGCCTTCTCCACCCAATCCGAGATGGTCATAATGTGCACCCATAACTATATATTCCGAGCTGCGTTCCGGGTCACTGCCTTCGAGATATGCAACCGCATTGTAGGTTGTGGTTGTACTAGGTTTGACCTCCGCTGAGGCAGATAGAGTGGTTCCTGTTGAAATGGAGAAAGGCTTTCTGCTTAGGTTGAGATGTTTTTCCAGAGTTTCAATGGTATTGCCGGAAGATTCCAGAATCCTGTCTGCAACAGAACGGCTTACCTGGATGGCTGGTATACCGACCTTACCTTCACGTTTTTCAAGGTCAATTAGTTGGTCATCAGCACTGAATACCGGTCCCGCAACAAACAAGATCCCTCCAGCTCCACGGTCTGCAGCTACCATAGCCTTGTCTCTTTCATTGCTGTATGCATGAAAAGCAGATGTTGTACTGTCAATTTCAGGATTGCCTTTTAATACAAGAACCCACTTTCCTTCAATATCAATCGCATTATAATCGTTCCAGCTTATTTCTTCATTATCAAGCTCAAAACCATACCCGGCAAATATCACTTCCTCTTCGAGGGAATTGTTTCCTGTAAATGGGAAAGGTACAAAGTCGGTGTCCACCTCGTATTCCTTTGTTCCGATATTCATTGAGTTTTCCAGACCTTTTTCAAGATCTGTTATAATTTCAAATGGCTGAAGTCCGTCTTTAGTCAACAATGACAAACCGGCCTTTTTGAATTCAGAAGCAATATACAATGCAGCCAACCGGTCTTCATCGGTTCCAGGGAACCTGCCTTTCAGGGAGTCTGAAGCAAGATAAGAGAGGTGCTGGAATAATTCGTTCTCTGTTATCTCCGGGTTTTCAGGCGTACCTGAGCAGGCAGCCAGTGACAGCAAAACAATGATACTGAGAATATTAATTTTCATAGCTGAATTATTAGGCCCCAAAGATAAATAATTTCCGCATGTAGGAAATAGGGATGCAAAAATCATGAATTTATTTTCAAAAATATTTGACATGTATCAAACTTTTGAATATATTTACAATATTGTTTAACAAATAAGTCAAACTAAAATGTTAAACTTAATTGTCAAAGTATGAATGATAATAAACAATCAAGAGAAATTGATACAGAGCGAAGGATACTGGAAGCCTCAGCAAAGGTTTTTATGATGAAAGGCAAGCTGGGAGCCAGCATGCAGGACATTGCGGATGAGGCCGGGATAAACCGGACCCTGTTGCATTATTATTTCAGGAATAAGGATAAGCTGTTTGATACAGTTTTTGAAAAAGTCTTTGCACGGCTGATCCCGGCCATGGTCAGTATTATGACTTCAGACCAACCCTTCCAGGAAAGGCTTGAACAGTTTGTTGAAGCTTACTCTGATATGCTGCTGGAGAATCCGTATCTGCCAGTTTTTGTTTTCCAGGAAATTTCACTCAATCCCCACAGGATTGCAGAAACATTAAAGGAACAGGGATTTAGTCCCAAGAAAACATTTAAAAAATTCAGGTCAGAACTTGAGGAAGCCGGTATGGATGATATGGATCCAAGGCATTTGTTTGCAAGCCTCCTGGGAATGGTGATTTTTCCCTATATCGGAAGACCCCTGTTCCAGACAATTGCATTTCAGGATGATGCCAAAGCCTACGATGCCTTTCTTGATGAAAGGAAAAAACAGATACCCCAATTATTGAAACTGGCATTTATTGGAGCCAGTGTACAAAAACAATAATCATGAATTGGAAAAACAGATATTTAAAATCGATAATCGGGAGTTCAGTCCTTTTAATTACAATATTATTTTGTGACACTGCATTTATACAAGCGCAGGATACTATTACATTGTTTGAATGCCATCGTTCAGCAATTGAAACACATCCCCTTTATGTCCAGAAGGATTTGTATTTACAGTCCAAAGAACTGAATCAGAAAAACAATTCGGTAAACTGGTATCCCTCCCTTGATCTAAACGGGAAATATACATGGCAGAACGAGGTAGTGGAGATTCCCTTTCCTGTGCCCGTTCCTGGTTTTGATTCTCCTCTCATGCCGCATTATAATTATAAGCTTACTCTTGATGTGCAGCAAACTTTATACGACGGAGGAATAAGCCGCAAGGGCAAGGAGCTTGAGGAAGCCGTGTATCAGGTAAATAATCAGGCAGTCGAAGTCAGCCTTAACCAGCTAAAAGGGCAGGTAAATAATATCTTCTTTTATATCCTGATCCTGCACCAGCAGGAAGCGACCTTGAAACTTAAGCAAAACGAACTACTTGCAAGAATGTCTTCAATGGAATCACTGCTTAGTAACGAAGCTATCCTGCCTGCCGACCTGAGTGTTCTGAAAGCAGAGAGCCTGAAAGTTGAACAGCAGCTTGCAGAGATTTCAATCAGCAAGAGTTCTGCAATAGCAATGTTAAAGGACCTTACATCGCTGGAGATTTCTGATATGTCAATACTGGCCCTCCCAACCTCGGAGGTTGAACCTGCAATGGAGTCCCTTCTTCCCGAGCATATTCTGTACGACCTCCAGATAAAGAACCTGGATGCAAGCATCAGGCTTACTGAGAGGCAGCGTTATCCCAAGGCTTTTGTATTCGGACAACTGGGATATGGTAATCCAGGGCTTAACTTTTTCAGGGATGAATTCAGAGGGTTTTATATTGTCGGAGCCGGTTTGAACTGGAAAATATGGGACTGGAGCAAGACCAGCAGGAAAAAGCAGGTTATGGCTGTTCAGCAGGAGATTGTAAGATCCCGAAAAAAAGCCTTTGATAAGAACCTGAATATTCAGCTTGAAGAACTGATGGCAAATATTATTAAGTATGAAGAGGCGGTCGGCCGGGATAAAGAAATTTTGCAGCTGCGGGAAGAGATTACCGGAGCCGCTGTCAGCAAACTTGAAAATGGCGTAATAACCTCAACAGGATACATTACAGAGTTAAATGCCGAAACACAGGCCAGAATACAGCTCGACCTGCACCGCATTCAGTTGGAACAGGCTCGTATCAGTTTCCTGACGAGCAAAGGAATTATTTAAAACAACAAAAACATAAACACATGCAAAAGTTCATAATATCAATATCAGCGCTGGTTGTGCTTGCAGGATGTTCAGGCAGGGATAATTTGTCAGATGCGTATGGGAATTTTGAGACCATTGAATACCTTATCTCGGCAGAGGGCCAGGGGAAGATCATGGAATTCAATTTGAAAGAGGGGGAGGCACTCGAAAAAGGACAGGTAGTAGGTTATATTGACACAGTAGCAATTCATCTTCAAATTGAACAGCTAAAAGCAAGAATCCGGGCGGTTGAAGCTCAAAGGTCAGCAGTCAGGGCCCAGACTGAGGTATTTCAAACACAGAAAAAAACACTGCTCGTCGAAAAAGCCAGGCTTGAAAAGCTTCTTGCTGATAAGGCAGCCACGGGAAAGCAGCTGGATGACCTGAATGGTCAACTGGCAGGCCTGGATGCGCAAATAATATCGACCAGAACAAGGTATGAAACTATCAAAGCTGAGATCCTTTCACTGCAGGCACAGGTTGAGATAACAAGGGACCAGCTTAGCAGGAATATCTTCGTAAATCCTGTTGATGGTACAGTACTTGAAAAATATACAGAGGCTTATGAGATGGCAGTTCCGGGCAAAGCTCTGTATAAAATTGCCGATTTAAATACAATGATCCTAAGGGTTTATATCAGCGGTGATCAGCTTGCCTCCGTTAAAATAGGGCAGGAGGTTGGAGTGATCATTGACGATAATGTGAGCAGCGAGGACCCCCTTAAAGGAAGGATTTCCTGGGTATCTGGCAAATCAGAGTTTACACCGAAGATTATCCAAACAAGGGAAGAAAGAGTAAAACTTGTCTATGCTGTAAAAATTGAGGTTTCGAATGACGGACGCCTCAAAATCGGCATGCCGGGGGAGGTAATACTGTGAGGGCCTGGTGCATAATGCATGTTTCTTTTGAGGGACCCGGGTACATTGAGGAATGGTTCAATATGCAGGGGATTAATCTTAAGTTCATGAAAATGTATGAGGATGTAAGCTTTCCTGAACCAGAGGAGGTTGATTTTCTCTTGATTATGGGTGGACCGATGAATATATATGAATATGAAAAATATCCCTGGCTGAAACTTGAGAAAGAATTCATAGCCAGTTGCATCAGGGAGAATAAAAAGGTACTTGGTATCTGTCTTGGCGCACAGTTAATTGCTGATGCACTCGGACAAAGAATATTTCCCAATTCAGAAAAGGAGATAGGATGGTTCCCGGTTGCAGGTAACCGGGAGTTGATACCCGGAACATGCATCCCATTCCACTGGCATGGGGAAACCTTTGACTTACCTGATAATGCTGAACATATCGCATCCAGCCTTATTTGCAGGAACCAGGCTTTTAAATTCCAGGACAATGTACTGGCCCTTCAATTTCATCTTGAAATCACACCTTCTTTGATCGAGGGTTTATTAAAACATGTCGAAAGTGATCTTACTTCCGGTAATTGGGTTCAGGGAAAAAATGAAATTCGGGAAGGTCTGATAAACACAGAGTCTAACCGGAGTATCCTCCACAGAATGCTTCAGGATTTTTCGGGGCTGTCAAATTAAATTAAGAGATGAAGAAGATCTCAGTAGACATACAAAATATTTCAAAATCATACAAAGATGTAAAGGCATTGAAAGATATCAGCCTGCAAATAAACCAGGGTGAACTCTTTGGCTTGATTGGTCCGGACGGTGCAGGAAAAACTTCACTTATCAGGATACTCACAACACTCCTAATTCCGGACAGTGGAATTGCAACTGTTGATGGATATGATGTTGTAAAGGACTACAAGGAGATAAGGAAGATAACAGGTTACATGGCAGGCCGGTTTTCTCTTTACCAGGATCTGACAGTAGAAGAGAATATGAATTTTTACGCCACAGTATTTGGTACAACAATCGAAGAGAATTATGACCTGGTAAAGGATATTTATTCTCATATAGAACCTTTTAAAAAGAGAAGGGCAGGCAAACTTTCAGGAGGGATGAAGCAGAAACTTGCCCTCTCCTGCGCACTGATCCACAGACCAGATATATTAATATTGGATGAACCTACCACGGGAGTTGATGCCGTATCGAGAAAAGAGTTCTGGGAAATGCTTATGAGGTTAAAAGACCATAGCATTACAATCCTGGTTTCTACACCTTACATGGACGAAGCTGAACTATGTGACAGGGTTGCCCTGATCCAGGACGGTAGTATCTTATCGGTTGATACTCCGGAAAATATTACAGGAAATTATGAGGGTAAGCTACTGGCTGTCAGGGCTGAAGATCTTTACCAGCTTAAAAAGGACCTGGCAGGCTATGAACATACATTGTCCGTATACCTTTTCGGCCAAAATCTTCACCTGACCATGATGGAAAAAAACTCTGAAAAGGATCTCAGAAGTTATCTTAAAACGAAAGGGCATGGAGAGTTGAGAATTGATCAGATCAATCCAAATATTGAAGACTGCTTTCTTGATTTAATGGCAGGGAAAGAGAGGAATCCATAAATGAACAAGGAAACTGCAGTCATAAGAGTAAGAGACCTGGTTAAAAAGTTTGGGAAATTCACCGCCAATGATAAACTCTGCTTTGATGTCTACGAAGGTGAAATATTTGGTTTTCTTGGTGCCAATGGTGCAGGCAAGACAACAGCCCTCAGGATACTTTGCGGACTTTCACTGCCTACCAGCGGTGAGATAAGTGTCGCTGGACTTGATTTATACTCAAACAGGGAAAGGATCAAAAAAAGGATTGGCTATATGAGTCAAAAGTTTTCCCTGTATGAAGACCTGAAGGTATATGAAAACATCCGCCTGTACGCAGGGATCTATGGACTGAGCAGGAAAGAGATAAAACAGCGTACAGATGAATTACTTGAAACCCTTGAACTAGAAGCTGTAAGGAATAAACGTATAGCCGAACTGCCTCTTGGATGGAGACAAAAACTGGCTTTTTCGGTTGCTATAATCCATCGTCCCAGAATAGTATTTCTGGACGAACCCACAGGTGGCGTCGACCCGATCACCAGGAGACAATTCTGGGATATGATCTACCAGGCTTCAAGGGATGGAATCACAGTGTTTGTAACCACACATTATATGGACGAGGCGGAATATTGTGACAGGGTATGCATCATGGAGGCAGGAAGGATAGACGCTATCGGTACACCCACCGAATTGATGGAAGAATATAAGGCTGAAAATATGGACGAGGTATTTATTAGGATCGCTAGATAAAGGTTTGGAACTATTAGTCCAAACTAATAGTTCCAGCCTAATAGTTCCAAACTATGAAAAGGTTCAGAGGTTTTGTCATAAAAGAATTTAATCATATCCTGAGGGATTTCAGGACTCTGTTGATACTGTTTGGCTTGCCGGCTATACAGCTTTTGATATTCGGCTATGTTGTATCCAATGAATTGAAGGATATACACATTGCAATATTCGACCAGTCCCGAGATCGCATTACCCGGGATATCGCCAATAAGATCATTTCTTCCGAATATTTCATATTTGATGGATACCTGGATAATACCCATGAGATTGATGAGAAATTCAGGGAGGGTAAAATCAAACAGGTTATCATTTTTGAGCCTGGTTTCGGTGAGAATCTGATGCGCGAAAAATCAGCGGATATACAACTCATTGCAGATGCATCGGATGCCAATACTGCAAACCTTGTTGTCAGCTACACATCAGCGATTATTCAGGATTATATGATGGACCTGCGAAAAAATGCCGGTGCAAAAATGCAGATTATCCCAGAAATAAGGATGATGTATAATGAAAATATGGCCGGCGCCTATATGTTTGTCCCCGGGGTTATGGCCCTGATTCTCATGATTGTGTCCGCATTAATGACCTCCATTACCATAACCAGAGAAAAGGAGACGGGTACCATGGAGACCCTTCTTGTTTCACCACTCAAGCCTATACAAATTGTGATAGGGAAGGTTACCCCTTATATAATTCTTTCATTTTTCAATGCAGTGACAATTGTGGCGATGGGTTATTTTGTATTCGGACTTCCTGTTCAGGGCAGCCTTAGTTTGTTGCTGCTGGAGTGCCTTTTGTTTATAAGTGTAGCCCTTTCATTGGGTATTTTTATTTCAACGATAGTGGAAACGCAGCAAATGGCAATGTTCTTTTCCATGATGATCCTGATGCTGCCAACAATCTTGCTGTCGGGTTTTATTTTTCCGGTAGAAAATATGCCTGAAGTACTTCAATGGGTCAGCCATATTGTCCCGGCAAAATATTTCATAATTATTGTAAAAAGCATAATGCTTAAAGGCACGGGAATGGCATTTGTCTGGAAGGAGACACTGGTCCTGGTATTCATGATGCTGTTCTTCATCGGTAACTCGGTAAGACGCTTTAAAATAAGGTTAGAATAGAGCTGTATGAGAACCATTATCCATCTATTACAAAAAGAATTTATCCAGATTTTCAGGAATCGCTTCATGCTGCCTATAATATTTGTGATGCCAATTGTGCAGATGGTTGTTCTGGTATTTGCCGCAACACTTGAGATGAAGAATATTGAGATGATTGTGGTGGATAAGGATTTATCTGAAGTATCACGAAGGATGACTGCTAAGTTTGGAGGCTCTCCATTTTTTAATGTTAAATCATTCACTTTTTCAATTGAGGAGGCGGAGGACTTTCTTCGGGCCAATGAGGCGGACATTGTTCTGCATATTCCACGGGGATTTGAAAAAGATCTTATGAGGGAAAACCAGGCAAAGGTTCAACTTCTGATTGATGCGGTGAATGCAACTACGGCGGGACTCTCGAACGCCTATGCCTCAAATGTTTTGCGAGATTTTAACGAACAGATTATCATTGAGAATTTCGGACCGGTAAGCCAGGGTATGGAGCGGGTCAATATAAGGTATTCATTCTGGTACAATCCCGATCTTAATTATAAGATCTATATGCTTCCGGGGATCCTCGTTATCCTGGTGACACTGATTGGTATGATGTTGACTGCTCTTAACCTGGTCAGGGAAAAAGAACTTGGCACGGCCGAACAAATTAATGTGACTCCCATCCGAAAATACCAGTTTATTATAGGGAAACTGCTTCCGTTCTGGGTAATAGCGCTTTTTGAATTGAGCTTTGGACTTCTTGTGGGGAAAATATTATTTCACCTGCCCATGGAAGGAAGCATTGCACTTCTTTTCCTGTTCGCATCGTTATACCTGCTGGTGGCTTTGAGTATCGGACTGTTCCTTTCAGTAATCTCAAATTCACAGATTCAGGTTATGTTCCTGATGTTTTTTTTCTTTATCACATTTGTCCTGATGGCGGGCATCTTTACCCCGGCTGAGAGTATGCCGGACTGGGCAATACGGGTAAATACAATAAATCCTCTGGCATATTTTATCCGGGTCATCAGAATGATACTTCTTAAAGGGTCAGGATTTGCAGATATTTCCGGGGAATTTTTCGCTCTGGGATTATATGCTACGGTCATGATGTCGCTTGCAACCTGGAGATACCGTAAAGCTGCCTGAAAAACCGTTATTTCAGGATGTCGTCCAGGTATGATTTGAAGAAGTTTCCATCCCATCTGGCAGCTCCTGTTTTTCGAATGGTAACTTTTCCATCCTGGGTAATTAAAAAGGTAGTGGGAATAGAGGATGTTTGAAACACTTCCGGTGGATTCTGAACCATTCTGTAAACAGGAAGGTCATATCCGTTATCATTCAAGAATTGCCTGACCCTGTCCTCCTCTTCATTGCTTGCCAGGATCATGACAAGACGGTCACCATATTCGTCATAGAGCCTCTGAATATTAGGCATTTCAGCCCTGCAAGGGGGGCACCAGGTTGCCCATATGCTAAGGAAAACAACCCTTCCCCGGAATGCAGAAAACGGAATCAGGGTTCCATCCATTTCTACAAGCTTCCACTCATAATCGGCATCAGTAAGCTTTATCTGCCTGGCTTCATTGATAATCGCGGGCCTGTGCATGAGAATCTTATTAAATCCGGTTGCCACATGCTTTCTGGAGAAGGGCAGCAAAACTGCCAGGATCAAAAGGTAAAACAGCATATCACTTGTAATTCGGAAGGCTGACTTTTCCCTAAAATATTTTTGTATTCTTTCTTTTATTGTCATTTTAAACTCGTATCAATGAAAGAATCCCGGGCTCAATCGGGGTTGCTTTAAGCACGAAGTTAAACCGATTGATATCAAGGCAGAGATAGAAATCGGTTGATGGAGCATGTTTCTGGTTATCAGCAAGAAAAAACCGTTTCCCCGAACTGTTCCTGATAGTCTCGGTCATCTTATCGTAATCCGGTTCTCCTCCGGTTAATTTTTCTTTAACATATTCTGCAAACAGGCTGTCTTCTTCAATTGGATACTGAGCTGCATATCCCATGCATACCAGAGAGACCTCATCCGGATTTCGTGTACGGATATAATTGACAATTGCGTCAGCATTTACAAAACTGCCGGATAGGATCTCATCAGCTCCGGTTGCCATTACCATTCCCCTGGTTCCTGCACTAGTTGTCTGGACAAGGGTTTTTCCGGTGAAATCAACATTTTCCACCTGGGATGGAGAATTCCCAAACTGGAAACCTTCAACCATAATTTCATTCCGTTCCCCCAATAGTATTCTATCAGGATTCTCTTTTTTCAGACGAAAAGCTGTATCCACCTCACCAACACAAAGGATTTCATCGGCACCGTTTCCAAAAGCATAACAGGCTGTTGAAAAAGCCCTGAATACATCAATAATAACAGTTAATCCCCTGGCATTTTTTGCACCCTCAACAAGTTGTAGTATCCTGATTTCCATATTCTTTTTTGATCCGGTCAAAAATACAAAGATTAATGACAGGCTGAAATAATTTCATACTTTTGGATCTGGATAAGACGAACAAATGAAATTCAAAGACAAAATTATCTGGATCACAGGTGCTGCCTCGGGAATAGGAGAGGCCCTTGCGTATCAATCGGTGAAATACGGGGCAAAACTGATCCTTAGCGATATTGATGAACCTCGGTTGAAAACAGTTGCTGAACAGTGCCGCAATATGGGAGCCGAGGTTCTTGAGCTGTTGCTGGACCTGGGTTCCAGGGAGTCAATTGAAAAGGCTGTCCCCCAAGCCCTCTCAGCGTTTAAAAAGGTGGATGTTTTGATAAATAACGGTGGAATCAGTCAGCGTTCTCTTACATGGGAGACACCGCCCGAGGTGGATTATAAGATTATGAATATCAATTTTTTCGGTGCTGTTTTGCTCACCAAAGCGGTCCTTCCGGGGATGATGGAACAGGGCAGCGGATATATAGCTGTTACAAGCAGTATCACGGGAAAATTCGGATTTCCCCTGCGCTCTGCCTATTCAGCATCGAAACATGCAGCACAGGGATTTTTTGAAACACTGGGTATTGAACTGGCAGACAAAAACATATCGGTAACGATTGCTATGCCCGGGAGGGTACAAACCAATATCTCTGTCCATGCCCTTACTAAAGACGGGACACCACATGGTGAGATGGATCCCGGGCAGGCTGAAGGAATCCCCGCGAATGTTTGTGCAAGGAAATACCTGGATGCTGTCTATAAGCAAAGGAAGGAAGTACTTATAGGTGGCAAAGAACTGATGATGGTTCATCTTCGCAGGTTTTTTCCCCGACTTTTCTACCGCATAGCCGGGAAAATTAAACCGGCCTGAAGCACATATTTTAGTATATTGGGTTAAAATAAAACCATCCACATGAAAAGAAGAAAATTTATTAAAGGTACTGCTGCAACCGTAGCGGGAACAAGTTTACTGCCATTTTTGCCGGCAAGTTCACAGGCTGCAACCAGGATATTTGGTGCCAATGACAGGATAAACGTAGCTGCCATAGGTGTTAACGGTATGGGCATGTCCGACCTCAAGAGTTTTCTTCGGAATGATGGAGTTGAATGCGTTGCTATTGCTGATGTTGACCGGAATGTGCTTGAGAAAAGAGCAGCAGAAACAGAGGAGTTACAGGGTAAGAAACCCAAACTGTATGATGATTACAGGGAAATAATCGATCGTAAGGATGTTGATGTTGTAATAATCGGCACACCGGATCACTGGCATTGCATGCCGATGGTAGAAGCCTGCCAGGCTGGAAAAGATGTATACGTAGAAAAGCCTATTGCCAACAGCATTGAGGAATGCAATATTATGGTAGAAGCAGCGCGGAAATATGAGCGTGTGGTGCAGGTGGGACAATGGCAGAGAAGTGATCCGCACTGGCAGGATGCAGTCGATTTTGTACGCTCGGGAAAGCTGGGTAAGATACGGACTGTAAAAGCCTGGATCTATGTTGGATGGAAGGGAGAACTTCCTGTCATGGCTGATGAGGCTGCCCCCGAAGGAGTTGATTATGATTTCTGGCTCGGACCGGCGACAAAAAGACCTTTCAATATTTACCGGTTCCACTGGCATTTCAGATGGTTTTGGGATTATGCGGGTGGATTGATGACCGACTGGGGTGTTCATTTGCTGGATTATGCCCTATACGGTATGAACCAGTACGTGCCGAATTCTGTAATGTCGTCAGGAGGCAAATTCGCCTATCCCAGTGATGCAAGAGAAACACCGGACACACAGTATGCAGTATATGATTTTAATGACTTTGGACTTTTATGGGAATCATCAATAGGTATCGCAGGAGGAAACTATGGAAGAGGACATGGAGTAGCTTTCCTGGGTAACAACGGAACTCTGGTAGTCAACCGTGCAGGCTGGGAGGTGATCCCGGAGGTAATTGGTGGAGAAAAGATGATGGAAGAAGTTCCGTTGATCAAGAGGAATCCTGAGGCTGGGAGTGGACTCGATCACCATGTGCACAATTTCCTTGATTGTATGAAAACAAGGGAAAAACCGAAAGCAGACGTTGAGATCGGTGCCCATATCGCCCGCTTTGCACAGCTTGGTAACATAGCCTATAGAACCGGCCGTAAAGTTTATTGGAACCACGAAAAGCAGCAGTTTATTAATGATGATAAGGCCAATGAAATGGTGAAGGCCCATTACAGGGCTCCCTGGAAGCTTCCTGTAGTCTAGCTGTTTCTTTCCCCTAATTCTATTTTTTTGCCCGGTCATTGTGATGAACCGGTCATGAAATCCATTTGACCGACCTGACAATAATCATGGTAAACATTTATGATTATCCGGATTTTTATCGAACTGAAATATAAATCAAAATAATATGAAGAATACAGGTACAAAGTCCAGCCAGCTTTACCCGGCAGTCTTAATTGCTCTTTTAATATTCGCAGCATCTCTCCAAGCACAGGGTCCACTGATGCGTTTCCCCGACATCCATGAGAACCTGATCGTTTTCGTGCATGGAGAGGACATATGGTCCGTGTCTGCCGAAGGCGGAGTAGCCAATCGTCTGACCATGCATGATGGACAGGAGAGATTTCCAAAATTCTCTAACGATGGTTCCCTGATTGCATTTTCTGCCGAATATGACGGGAACACGGATGTATATGTAATGAACAGGTTTGGTGGTGAGATAAGCAGGGTGACCTACCATCCCAGTGGTGATGCAGTTATTGGATGGCATCCTGAGAAGAACAAAATCATCTTTTCTTCCTCACGTAAAAATTTCCCAAGGCTGGGACAACTATACCTGATCTCGCCGGATGGAACGGGACTGGAACAGCTAATTTTTCATGAGGCTGCATCTGGTACATATTCACCTGACGGAAAACATTTTGCATACAATAAAACATTTCGTGAGACCCGGACATGGAAACGATACAAGGGAGGAAGAGCCCAGGAAATCTATCTGTATGATTTTGCCACTAATGAAGAGAAGAACCTTTCCAATTTTGAGGGAACCGACCGGATTCCCATGTGGTCGGGGGATAAGGTATATTTCAGCTCAGACCGTGACAGGGTGCTGAATATTTATTCTGTGGATCCTTCGGGGGGAGAAATTGAGCAAATTACCAGCCATACTGAATATGATATCCGGCGTCCAAGCATTGGAGGAAATAAAATAGTCTATGAGCTGGGGGGCAAACTAATGGTCCTTAACCTTGAGAACAGACAGACTGAGCAGGTCAATGTACAGATTCTCGCGGATGCTCCTGAACTCAGGCCATACTTTAAGGATGTTAAAGGAAACCTTACAGAGATTGGCAGTTCACCTGATGGAGAAACAGCGCTGCTGGTTGCCCGGGGTGAGATTTTTACCGTACCTCTCAAGGAGGGTACAACCGAGAACCATACCAACAGTTCCGGTATTCATGAAAAAGGTGCTGTCTGGTCACCTGACGGAAAGAAAATCGCCTTTTTCTCCGATAAAACAGGAGAATATGAAATCTATGTGGCTAATACCACGGGAGACAGAAAGGCTGTACAGCTCACAACCCATGCTGATGGTTACAGGCATACCCTGAGATGGTCACCCGATAATAAAAAGCTTGCCTATACGGATCAGACATTGACATTATACATCCTGGATATCGAAACCAAAAAAATCACCAGGGTGGATAAATCCGAATTTGAAAACATTGATGTATCCATACACCTGAAACCTATCTATGATTACAACTGGTCTCCCGACAACCGTTTCATAGCGTATACGAAGATGACCGGGGACATGGTATACAAGATCTTTATTTATTCCGTAGGGGATAAGAGTATTAAGCAGGTAAGCACACATTTCAATGATTTTAATCTGGTATTTTCAAACGACGGGAATTATCTCTTTTTCCTTTCCAACCGGAGATTTAATCCTACATTCTGCGATTTCGAATGGGAAATGGTCTACAAGGATATGGCAGGTGTGTACTGTGCCGCACTTAGAAAAGACGTTCCATCAATTCATTCCGGAGATGCGGAAAAAAACGCCCGGGTTCGAATTGAGTACGATGGATTGGAAAACAGGGTTGAGGCATTGAAGCTTGAGCCTGGGAACTACAGAAATCTTGCACTAACTGAGAAGGGCGCCTTCTATATGAATAGGGAAGATGGTGACTTCAACCGTTTTGAATTCAGGGTTCCCGGAACGATGGATCTCTACCATTATTCATTCAAGGATGGGGAAGAAGAATCCATTCTTGAAAGTATTAATAGCTACCAGCTCTCTGCAGACGGATCAAGATTGATATACAAAAAGGGTAATGAAGTGGGTTCTGTTGAACTTTACTCCAAACCTGAATTTAAGAAAAAGGGATTCGATCTCTCGGACCTGGACATGTGGTACGTCCCTATTGAAGAATGGAGACAGATTTATAATGAAGCCTGGCGATTGGAACGGGATTATTTTTATGAACCGGCCATGCATGGACAGGATTGGGATGCCATGAAGGATAAATACGGGGTCCTTGTGGATTATGCAGTCTGCAGGCAGGATATGCGCTTTATCATAGGGGAACTTATTGGAGAACTGAACACCTCCCATACCTATGTGTTTGGAGGTGACCGGCAACGGACCCCGGATAGGGTATCAGTTGGCATGCTGGGTGTGGATTACCAGCCTGACCTGAACGCCGGACGATACAGGATAGAGAAGATCTATAAGGATTTCGACTGGTCGAGGGAGATTAATCCCCCTCTTGCAAAACCCGGAGTAAACGTTAAGGAGGGAGACTATCTGATCAGCGTTAACGGAAACCAGGTAACTATTGAGAAAAACCTCTATGCCTTTTTCCAGAACCTGGGCGGCAAGGAAATTGAAATTGAGGTGAGCAATACAGCAGATGGTAAAGGATTGAGAAAGTACAGGGTAAATACCCTGAGAAGTGAAGGTGGTCTTAGATACTCTTACTGGATTGAGGAGAACAGGAGAATTGTAGACAAAGCATCCGGTGGTAAGATCGGATACCTCCATTTTCCGGATACCTATATGGGATCAGCAGTGAACTTTCCGAGGCAGTTTTATTCACAGGCTCGTAAAGAGGGACTCATACTTGACGGCCGGTCTAATGGGGGTGGACTCGATCCTGATATTTTCTTCAGGCGTTTTCTGCGTGAGCCGCATTCTTACTGGACACGTAGGTATTCCCATGACCAGACCTCACCAACCTATGGTGTGAGGTCGCATATGGTATGCCTCACCAAAAGGCAGGCGGGATCCGGTGGAGACTTGTTCCCCGAAGAGTTCCGGAGGTTTAATATGGGTCTCGTAATCGGTACCCGTACATGGGGTGGACTAGTGGGTGTGTCAATGTTCATAAGCATGATCGATGGAGGTGGACTTACAGCTCCTGATTACAGAATCTACGATGAAAATGGAAAATGGATCGTTGAAAACGAAGGGGTCACACCAGATATTATCCTTGATAATAAACCCGCCGAAATGGCTGAAGGATATGATGCACAGCTGATGAAGGGAGTTGAAGTCCTTATGAATAAGATAGAAGAAGAACCGATTAAATGGCCTGTTCACCAGGCATTTCCAGTGGACAGATAATGATTTAGATAAAATCAGGGAATAGGAAAAGGTCTTTGTCTTTGTGGCAAAGGCCCTTTCTATTCAAGTAGATTCTCGTTCCATTTTTCAACCCCAACAGGTTTTTCCCCTTCAAGCAGGGAAATGAATCTAAGCATTGTTTTCCTTGCATCTCCAATGGGATAATAGAAGAGTTCCCAGTTGTCGCTGTCCTCTCCGTCATGATTGGGAATTACGTAATCAAATTGCCAGGCCATTTTCATTTCCCTGTAAGCGCTTGAAGCCCTTATTTCCACATCATCAAGGTCAGGCATGGATAGCTCGATCTTTTGATGGGTCTTTCGGCGTAGTTGTTTGCGCCTCATTATCTCTGTTACAAAATCTGGCAACCTGACATTTCTGTTGGGTGCACTGAAATATTTAACCTCCTCAATAGAAAGGGGAGACAGAAATACACTTATTTTTGGAGTGTCCTCAAGCAAAGGGTGGGTCTGCAATGTTTCGGCAACGTAGGGATTCCCTTCATAGAAAACATTGTTTTTCTTAAGCATTGCCGAGAGCTCTTTAAGGTTAAGTGCCTGGAGGTCGCCCCTGACACCCATCACAATATAGTTGCCATCGAGCCTGAATGACTCTATTTGCTGTCTCTTTCGAAAATAATAATCTGCTCCCTCCATTTCTCCAGGCCTGGGTAACCGGTCATTATACAATACCAGCTTTTGCATCTTCTCTCTGACTTCAGGATAAAACCTCTTTAATGCTTTGTCGAGTGGACTTTTTCCAATACAGGAGGGACCGGTAAGAATGATCAGCTTGTTCATTTTAAATTGTTTTGAAGGAGTCAAATTATTAAAAAATCAGATAATTCCGTTACGGAATGAAGTATTATATTTAAGCCAGCATAAAATAAACCAAATGAAACGGATTTTACTTAGCCTGACCGCAATTTTTCTATCGATGATCTGTTTTTCACAGACGGATCAGCAGATTAGAAAGGAAATTATTAATAATATCGGCCAGCATGAATCATTGTACCGGCACTTTCACCAGAACCCGGAATTATCTTTCGAAGAGTATAAAACATCTGACAGGTTATCCACGGAACTGCAAAACCTGGGATTTGATATCAGCAGAAAGATAGGAGGAAATGGGTTTGTCGGTATTCTGAGGAATGGAGATGGTCCTGTGATAATGCTCAGGACGGATATGGATGCACTTCCGTTGGAAGAGAAAACAGGACTTCCCTTTAGCTCAAATATCGAAGGGGTGATGCATGCGTGCGGTCATGATATGCATATGACGGTATGGCTTGGGACGGCTAAAGTATTGACCGAGATGAAAGAATCATGGAAAGGAACCCTCATAATGGTCGCCCAGCAGGCGGAAGAAAAGAGCGGCGGTGCAAATGCCATGATTGAAGATGGACTGTTTAAGCGGTTTCCTGTGCCTGACTATGCGCTTGCATACCATGTGAGCTCAGAATTGGAGGCCGGGACAATCGGGTATCGTTCAGGAGCATTCTTTGCAGGTGTCAATTCTGTTGATATAAAAGTCAAAGGGATTGGTGGACATGGAGCAAGGCCTCATATGGCTATCGATCCTGTTGTGCTGGCTTCCAGGATGGTACTGGCCTACCAGACCATATCCAGCCGGGAAATTAATCCTTTCCAACCATCAGTAGTAACAGTAGGATCTATTCACGGGGGAACGGTCCATAATATTATTCCGGATGAAGTAAATATGCAGCTTACAGTACGATTTTTCGACGATGCCGTATACGATGAAATTATCGAAGCCCTCCAACGGATTTCCAAAGGTATTGCTCAGTCGGCCGGATTGCCCGAATCCTTGTATCCTGAAGTGAAACCAAAGGATCACCTTACCCCACCTGTCGTGAACGACGATCAATTAACCCGGGATGCAGTTAACTCATTTATCTCTGTACTTGGAGAAGAAAATCTACATGAGGTAGACCCGCAGACTGTAGCAGAGGATTTTGCGCGTTATGGAAGAACCGAAGAAAAGGTTCCCATTGCAATATTCTGGCTTGGATCGGTAAGTCCGACTAAATTTGAGGCACATAAGAATATGAACATGCAATTGGCTCATCTGCATAGTCCGGATTTCTATCCTGAATTTAAACCAACTTATGAAACAGGTGTTCTCGGAATGAGTAAGGTGGTATTGGATCTTTTCAACAGGTAGATATTTTTGTGCAATCAGCTTTTACTCATCGCTTATCTGCTGAGCCTGACTGGCATGCCTAAATCTTTGTATAGCTGATTTATAAGTATCATGGCACGGGCGCCGACACCGGCAGATTCATCATGCAATTGTGCTTCCAATAGGGCAATAAGCACAGGTTTCAGTTCGGGCTCAACCTCAGATATGTTATAGAGAATAGTCATGGCATAGGCCTTATGAGCAATTTCTGAGCTGACAGATTCAATTACACCAAAACAATAATCGAATAGAATACCGCTCTGGTTTTCAGGAACCGGAGCAAGAGTCAACATGTTCAGAAGGCATCTTATAACTCCGGTAGATTTCACTTTGGGAAGAATTTCTACAATATCCGGAAACCTGGATTCGATAAAATAAGGATGTTTTTTTGAAAATATAACCAGGCTCCATGCAGCCCTCATAGAAACAGGATCAGAATCCTCAAGCACTACTTCCCAAACCACATCGAATATGTCAGTATCTTCCTCAATTTTGTCAGCAAGAAAGTCAGCATTCAGCCTGGAGGTCCTTAATTCAAGTAGTTCCCTTATGTCCATATAAACCATTTAAACTTATTCCATCTCAGGTTCCATGGCGCCGTGTAAAAATCCGGAAGGATCCTTGAAGTAACAATGTTTCCCAACTCCGGGTATTGTCTGGAGGGGGACCACAATCTCTCCACCATTTTCTTCTATTAACTTAAGGGTTGATTCAATATCCTCAACCTGGATGGTATTTACAATGGGCTGGTCGGGGTGGTTCCATTTCATAATTGCACCCTCAATCCCGGGCTCTTCCTTCGGTCCCGATTCGGTGAGATAATAATCATTATTTTCTCCCCATCTGTTAAACTTCCAGCCAAAAACGGTAGAAAAAAATTCTACAGCTCTTTTTGGGTCTTCCGCAGGGATCTCAAAATGAACAACTTTTGCCATAGCTTGTTAATATGATGAAAATATATAAAAAATTACTTAGCTTGGAATCGTTTTAAATAAAAAAATATGAGGAGGTTCAATTTATTAGCTCTCATTGCTGTTCTTTTTATTCTTGAATCATTTATAGTCATTATGAAAACTGAAAAAAGCGAATCGATTGCAACATTCGGATCAGGATGCTTCTGGTGTACAGAAGCGGTATTCGAACGACTTGAAGGAGTAGATAAGGTAATTAGCGGTTTTTCAGGCGGAACAATTAAAAATCCATCGTACAAGGAGAT
>SDBV01001543.1_pt1 | contig 34709 bp, 22 predicted proteins | sample 2277081 | NCBI WGS metagenome assembly SDBV01 (sample SAMN10402039, study PRJNA504765) | marine sediment metagenome | isolation source: marine sediment core GS10_PC15, 223 cmbsf | place: Arctic Ocean: Southern Knipovich Ridge | collected 2010 | reverse complement strand
CGCGGAATTCACGCACCTGAGAGACGGTAATTTCAGGTCACAGTTGCTCCTCAAAATGGATACCGGCGGTTACAGCGGAGCCGATCCCAAGGTAGACAGCAACCGGGGCGGTGATTCCCGTCCAGGGCTCTATCCGCCTTCCATTCCGGGACAATCGCGCACAGGGCGCTTCTCGATTACCTGGCAGGCAGGGCTGACTGTGGAAATCACGGACCTCACCCACGGCAATTCCATTCCGTTCGTGGAATTCGCGGACCAGGGGCCGGGCTGGGGTTTTGTCACCCTCGAGGCGTTCGGCAGCCAGTGGTCGGGCAACGGCCAGTTATTTGATGATATATACAACGGAGTTCCCCAGGCAGAGCGGACAGCCAAGATGGTGCAGACTTTGCCCGGTGGCAACACCGAGGAATTCGGGATCTTTGTCAACGGCAACCTCTGGGTATTCCACGGTACCGATGATGTTATCGGCGGAATGCCTTCAGCGGGAACCGTGATGCTTTACGACCATGCATACGGAACCTGGAACGGTGAAAAAACCGTGTTTACACAGAAAACCGATCCTCCGTTCCCGGGCGACTCGTGGGAATTCAACATCAAGCCTTCCACCACGAATGCGGAAGACGCGGATTTTTCGAAGATCAGGGTGGTGCCCAATCCATACATGGCATCCTCGTTCCTCGACAATTCGCCTAACCACAAGCGGATCGAGTTTGTCAACCTGCCGGCCAAGTGTACGGTCAGGATTTATTCGTTGGGCGGCAACCTGGTAAACGTGCTGAATCATATCGGCAATAACCGCGTGGGTTGGGGTGATTACACGAACTGGGATCGGATGACTCTCAGCGTACCCAGCGAGTACACCGGCTATGATAACCACGGCGGCACGGAACCATGGAACCTTAGAAACCGCTACGGACAGCTTGTGGCCAGTGGCCTGTATTTCTACCACGTGACGGATGAGCGGGGAGAAACGTACACCGGCAAGTTCTACGTCATCAATTAACCTATTGGAGAATGACCATGAACTTTCCGGCTTACAACAAAATTCCTCGTTTGCTTAACGGAGGTTTGATATGAAAATGAAGACGGCCATAAGAGCCATCACAAAAGCCTGTCTTCTGCTGTCGCTGGCCGCGCTGCCGCTGATCGCTCAGGGAGTGAGCCGGCTGGAGTACAGCGGTCTGGACAAGTACCTTGAGCAGGGACGGCTTTCCAACTCCTCGTTTGTGGGAGTAAGGGCGGCTGAATTTCTCACCATACCTGTCGGGGCCAGAGGCATCGGCCTGGGCAACGCTTTCACGGCTGTTGTCGACGACATCTCCTCGATTTGGTGGAACCCGGCCGGACTGGGCTTCCTGCAGAACAAGGAAGTGATGCTCACTGTTGTCGACTACACGATGGACCTGACTTACAGCTACGGAGCCGCTGCGTTCCCGCTGTTTGACGGCAATATCGTGGTGGGCGGATTTTTCGGCTACCTGGATGTACCGGAAATGGAAATTACCACTGTGAGAAACCCTGAGGGCACGGGCTCGATGTTCCGGGCCTATGACCTTCAGATGGGCGGCTCACTGGCATATAACTTCTCCGACCGGTTCACTGGCGGAATTAACGTCAAGTACGTCCACCAGGACATGTTGAGCAATATGGGCGGTGGCGCGTTCGCGATCGATGCCGGTGCGATTTACCACACCGAACTTGCCGACCGCGAACTCAAATTCGCCTTCGCGATCCAGAACCTGGGAACGAACATCACCATGAAAGGCCCCAACCTGATCGAGTCAGTGGGCGCCGAGGACAAATGGGGCAACCTGCCCAGCGGAACAGGAGACTTCGGCTCGGACCCCTATGCGTTCGTGCGCCGCAATGACCGCGTGGTGATGTACCGTACGCATACCTACAGGCTGCCGACCTCGGTCAAGATCGCCCTGGCCTACAACCTGTATACGAGCGAAAAGGTTAACCTGCTGGCATCCGCTGAAATCCAGCGCCCCAGCTACCTGCCATTCAGCTACTCGGCAGGTTCGGAAATGAGCTACAATTTCGATCCTGCGATTTCGGGATTCCTGCGGGCTGGATGGCAGGTACAGACCGATGAGCTTAACGATGGCGCGGATCAGTTCGGATACACTTACTATGGCGACGATCCCACCTTGCGCGGACTCAGTGTCGGTGGTGGTCTCCAGCGTGTGTTCGGTTCGCGTCACATCCGCTTTGATTATGCCTACCGCAACAAGGGACGCCTGAGCGCGGACCACTTCTTCACCCTCGCGTTCGGCTTCTGAGCCAGGCGCGCAGGTTGCTTTAGCCACCCGGCCTCTGAAATAGAGGCCGGGTTTTTTTTGCCTGTTAATGCAACTGTGCATACCGCTTGCGGTCCATTAACACGGGCTAGCGGCCGAACTGTTTGTCCAGCCAGGCGATTGATTTCCCACGCCAGTCCGGTGCGGAACCGTGGCCCATATTATAGAAATTTTCGATTGCCCGCGGACCTTTGAGATTGTTATATGCCGCGTAGACCCTGGTAGGGCGGCAGGTGGCATCGATAAAGCCGACTCCGATATAAACCGGCACCTCGATCAACCCGGCCGCCAACGCCGCGTCGTAGTATGACAACGCCCTGATAACCCGATCCCTGTCGCCTCCCGCAAGACGGTCCGGTCCTCCGCATCTCCCATATAACCGGGCTGTCTGGTCGCAAGAACCCGGCACGGTGGCGATAACCGCCCTGGCGCGCTTGTCAATCGCGGCCATCAACAGGCTCAGGCCTCCACCCTGGCTGCCGCCAAAGACGGCGATATGGTCGTTATCAATATCCTTGCGGGCGTGAAGGTAATCCATTGCGCGCATGGCGGCCAGCAGGGAGCGACGGTGGATATAGTGGTACGGGTCCTCTTTGCCCAGCTCGTGATAATTATTAAGAACACCCGACTGCACTTCTCTGAAAAACAGGATTGTGCTGTCTGGTTCCACCCAATCAACCGCCCCAATATTCTCCCGGCTCGGCTCCAGGCCGTGTATCTCGATTGCGAACACGGCATACCCTGCCGAGGTGAATCCGGCGTACCGCCCTGTTCTGCCGATCCCTGAACCGGGTATGGAAAGCACGGTGGGGAACGGCCCCTCGCCGCCCTGGGGAAGGTGCAGCCAACCGTGGACCCTGCCGCCATCAGGGTGCCTGAGGCTGATCTTAAAGCGCCGTGCATCACCGGGATCGACAGCCTCAACTTCCTGCACTCTGGGTTCCAGCGGATGGCGGATCAGTTCGGCGCGTGTCAGTCTCCAGAAATTGCCGAAATCCTCCGGCAGACGTCCCGTGGGCAGAATACCTCCCACGTCCACACCGCAACCGCAAGCGGCTGCTAGCGTGTCCTCGCCCGCGGGCAGGGTAATATCTACACGAAGGAATCCGGGAACAGTGAGCGCTCCACGAACCGTGGCCGAGCCATCTTTAAGCTCCAACGTGCCCTCGTCCAGTACTTCTCCCCCATCGCGGCTGATTCGATAACTAAGTTGCTTGCGACCCCTGGCCAGGCCATTGCCCCGGGCACTGACAATAAACTCCACCGTATCCCCGAGTGAGTAGAGATATTTTTCCCCCTGCGGACGTACTTGCAGCGAGTGCTTGTCCTGTGCGATGCAGATTGCGGCCAGTACAAAAAAACATGTACAAAAGGCAGGCAGGCTTGCGTACAAATGTTTGATATTCATCCTGAACCTCCAAATTGATGTTCAGCCGCAATTGAGATTTGCACGGCAATATTCGTCGGTACCGCAAACCGTAATCAGCATGAAACGCATGACCTGTTATCTTCGGCTTAACGATGTTAATTTAATACCGTAACGGCAGCGGCGGCAGGAGTTTTATTGCTTCTCTTACGGATAAAGCACGCTTTTTCCGGTTAATATAATCAGCATGAATTGATCCGGGATATGCACGCAAAATAATTGATTAGCGTTGTAAATTATTTTACTGTAACAGCTTGTCTTAAACGGAGGAAATATGTTTGCACTGAGGGGCATTATTGCACTGTTAATCGTCTGTTTGGGTTGCAGCGGAGATAACCGGGAAACAGTGGAGGTGGACGACTCCGCCCAGGCCGGGCCAGAGTTGGTTTTGCCCGCAGGCCAATGGCTTGATTGCGCACCCGAAGACCAGGGATTCAGCCGGGCGGTTATCGATTCGATCGGCGAGATTATGAAGATGAACAACGCCAACGGTGTGCTTACCCGCAACGGGTACCTGGTGGCCGAATGGCTCCACGGCGGCGAGGCGGATAAAAAATTCGACTCCCAGTCAGTGAGCAAATCAATCACCAGCATGGCCCTGGGCCTGGCTTTGCGAGACAGCCTGGTAAGATCTATCGACGACTGCGTTGCCGGCTACTATCCCGATTTCCGCTGCGGGGCCTACTCCGACTCAATCACCTTCCGCCAACTGGTTACCAACACATCGGGAATCGCCCTCACCCGCTGGACCCACCAGCGCAACCCCGGCTGGATGAAACCCGGCCTGGAGAGCCATTACCACAACGACCACTGGACAGAACTGGCCAGGGCGCTCACCTATGTTTTCGGCAAGCCGCTGAAACAGGTGCTGGAGGAAAATGTGCTCAATGTAATTGGCGCGGAGATGGACTGGTGGCTGGACTCCAAAATAGGCAGCTACGTAATGGGAGCAAATGGAGACTCAATAGCAGTGAACGCCGGTTATGCTTATACCGGCTGGAATGCCAGGGACCTGGCCCGGGTGGGCCTGCTCTACCTTAACGGGGGCAATTGGAACGGCAGTCAGGTGATTCCCAAAGATTTTGTTCAGCAGAGTTGGACAGAGATTCCCCAGCCGCTGGGCGGGCGACGGCCGGACACTACCAGTACCCGCAGGACGTTTTCCGCGGGCTACGGTCTCGGCTGGTGGACGATGGCGGGCAGCGGCATCTGGACCATGAGCGGCAACGGGGGCCAGTTCTGCATGGTGATCCCCAAATACAACATTGTTATGACCAAGCTCAATGACTACAATATCGACCGCGCCGCGCAGATCAGGAGCAGCGCATTTCTTCCGCTGGTGCTGGAAGCCATGGGCGAGGACATGAGTGAATTGAGAGCGTTGATGGAGTTGATGAAAAAGAGAAGAAGCAGCAGGAGTAACTAGCTTTAACTCTAATATTTCAGCTTGATTCACCTTCACGGACATTATGGTGAATTAATCGAAAAGAATTCCTCGCGGCTTGCTGCGGGGTAAGCTGTTGCTTTTGCAGGATGAGAAGCTTAAATCCCCCCTGGCCCCCCTTTGGAAAAGGGGGGAGAACATAGCCGTAGAAAAAGATGAGAGGTAAAATTCCCCCCTGGAAAAGGGGGTGTCCACGATGAAATCGGGACGGGGGTTGTTGCCTCCCCCTTTGGAAAGGGGGATTGAGGGGGATTTTTCAGATACCTCGCAGCTCTGCTGCGGGGTAGTTCATTGAATCCTATTTTATAGCTGCAAAAAGCCTCCCCGTGGAATGTCACGGGGAGGCTTTTTGCTGACCTGTCACTGTCTCTTATCGACACACAAATACCTCCGGCTATTCCAGCACGGCTCCGGTGCTGGCGTTCTGCACCATCCGTGCATAGCGCGCCAGGTAGCCATCGGTGATCCGGGGTATGAATGGTTTCCGGCGGGCGCGGCGCCCTTCCAGCTCCTCATCGCTCAACTCAACCGCCAGCAGATGCCCGGGGATGTCTATCTTAATCCGGTCGCCATCCTCCAGCAGCCCGATAATACCACCCTCGGCCGCCTCGGGTGACACATGGCCGATACACGCACCCCGTGTACCACCGGAAAAACGGCCATCCGTGATCAACGCCACGCTTTCTCCCAGGCCCTGGCCCATGATATAGGAGGTGGGGGCCAGCATTTCCTGCATTCCCGGCCCACCTTTGGGGCCCTCGTAGCGGATAACCACCACATGTCCGGCTTTCACCTGCCCGGCCAGAATTCCCTCGCAGGCCTCTTCCTGGGAATCATAGCAGATCGCCTCACCCTCAAAAGTGAGCATCTTAGCCGACACGCCTGCTTTTTTCACTATCGCACCCTGCTCGGCAAGGTTTCCCTTGAGCACGGTCAGCCCGCCATCGGCTGAATAGGCTCGCTCCAGTGGACGGATAACCTCGTCGTCCAGCACACTTGCCCCGGCAATATTCTCTCCCAGCGATTTACCGCTGACAGTGGGGCAATCCAGGTTCAGCAGGCCCTCGATAGCGGAAATCCGGCTCAGGATGGCGCTGATCCCACCGGCGCGGTCAACATCCTCGATATGGTAGTTGCTGCTGGGAGCCACCTTGCAGACATTGGGGCAGCGTTTCGAGATACTGTTGATTCGCTCCAGATCAAATTTCGCACCGGCCTCGCGGGCGATAGCCAGCGCGTGCAGCACCGTGTTGGTACTGCCGCCCATGGCCATATCCAGAGCGAACGCGTTATCGAGCGATTTAACCGTAACCAGCTCGCGCGGCAGGGGGCCTTCCTGAAGGGCCATCTCCACCGTACGCCTGGCAGCCCTGTCGTAAAGCTCCTGCCGCCTGGGGTCCACGGCCAGGATAGTTCCATTGCCGGGCAACGAAATACCGATTGCCTCGCACAAACAGTTCATCGAGTTGGCGGTGAACATACCCGAGCAGGAGCCGCAGTTGGGGCAGGCTTTTTGTTCGAGTTCCAGCAACTCGGCAGCATCGATTTTCCCGCTCTGGCGCTCGGCCACACCCTCGAACACGCTGATCAGGTCCACCGCCCGGCCATCGGACATCTTACCCGCGGCCATCGGCCCACCGCTGACAATCAGGGTTGGGATATTAGCCCGCAAGGCCCCCATCATCATGCCGGGGACAATCTTATCGCAGTTGGGAATACAGATCAACGCATCGAAACAGTGCGCGTTTACCACCGCCTCCACGCTATCGGCGATCAGTTCCCTTGAGGGCAGGGAATATTTCATCCCCCGGTGCCCCATCGCAATACCGTCGCAGATACCGATCGTGTTGAACTGGAACGGGACGCCGCCCGCCTCGCGGATACTGGCTGCAACCCTGTCGGCCACCTTATCCAGATGCACGTGGCCGGGAATGACCTCGTTGAACGAGTTGCAGATACCGATAAACGGCTTGGCGAAATCCTCCTCTTTAAGCCCCGTGGCACGCAGAAGGCTGCGGTGCGGAGCACGAATATCGCCTTTCTTCACCTGATCGCTTCTCATCGAAATATCCTCACTTTGATTTTTATCTTGACGGGAAATCATTTTAGACGCTCAGGCGCCGGATTAACAGGGAGTTATCCAATCCTGTACCGTCAGCCGGACACCGCTTGTGGCGAAGTCCGCTCCAAAAACCGTGAGCATCATTTACTATCGCACATGCAAAATTATCCGTTTCCCCGGCAGTGGCAAGGGTATTTTTGCTGAGCCCGCCCCGGCGAGGTTAACAATGACCTCCTGGCGGCCGCGGGCGACCGTACTTTCAGGCCTGTCTGTGCCGGGTCAAAAAAGTATCCAGGCTGTTGGCGAAATCCCGGCGGTCAGTCTGGCTCAGCGATGGAGGCCCGCCGGTAACCACACCCGTACCGCGCAGAGAATCCATAAAATTGCGCATGGAAAGGCGCTCGTCGATATTATCCTTTGTATAGAGCTCCCCCCTTGGATTCAGCGCATGTCCTCCCTTTTCAAGCACTTCGGCTGCAAGCGGGATATCGGCGGTTATCACCAGGTCGCCGGGCTGCAATTCCGTGATTATCCTGCTGTCGGCCACATCAAAACCGGCTGGTACTACAATAGCCGTGACATATTGCGACTGCGGCGGACGAAGCAGCCTGTTGGCTACCAGAGTGAGCTGCACACGCTCCCTGTTCGCGGCCCGATATAAAATATCCTTGATAACCGATGGGCATGCATCGGCATCGACAAATATCCTCATTACTCTCCTTCCCTGCTCAGCCTACCTGCCATTGGCCATATTACTGATGGCGGAGATGTACAAACTCAGCTACCCACTTTATTTCTGCCATACCGTATAGCCGCTCTTGCGCAGAATTCTGGCCAGCAGAACCTCCACCTCCATCGCGTCATCCTTGGTAAGAATGGGATTATAATGCTGGAACAGTTCCGGCATCAGCTTTATTCCGTACTTGTATACCACTTTTGAGCAGAGCTTGTATCCTCTTTTCCCCTCTTTACCGGACATATGCTGCTTGAAACGCGCCCTGGGAGTTTTGGAAGTATAGCCCACATAGACACACGGTTTGGCCGGGTCGCGCATGGGATTCGCCGTTTTCGCTTTCTGAAGGTTCGCGAATTCCTGGTCAAGCTCGATAACGTATACATTGTATCCCATTTGGCCCGCCATAAATGGAGGAGTGGTTACCGGGATATAATGCCCGCCTGTGGCCGAACAAGTCAACAAACTTTTTCATTCCAGGTGATTTGTTGTGTCGCTAATAATAAAAAAGCCATCGGCCGTTTGCGGCTGATGGCTTTTCTTCATATTAAGGCATCTGCTACTTTTTCGACTTACCGAAGAGGGCGATATACATGACCACTACGAATACAATAAACGCGATCCATTCAAGCACAAGCATTGCCCCTCCCTGCAATTAACCGCTTACTTCAGGGTGGTTTTGACTCTGTCCGGCTCAGAGGGCGTCCGCCTCTTGTGCCGCCTCCTTGCTGGCAACAGTATCGTCACTGTTGAAAATATCCGGAAGAATCTTTACCCGCTCGCCGCTTTTAAGGCCACTCTGGCCCAGCACCACCACACGATCACCCTCGGCAACTCCCTCCAGGACTTCAATCTGCTGCTCGTTGGCATAACCCTTTTCCAGCCTGAGCCTGCGGGCCAGCGTGTCTGCTTCCACAAAATAAGCGTAAGGCTGGCCGTTCTCGTAAATCACGGAGACCTTGGGAATCAACAGCGCTTCGCTGTGCGTATCTGTTACTATATGCACCGCGACGAACATACCCGGCCTGAGCAGGTTCTCCGGATCAGCCAGCCCGACTGTGACTTTGAATGTACCGCTTTCGGGATCGACTGTCGGCGAGATCCGCTTGATGGCTGCCTCGAATCGCCTGCCCGGAAGGTTTTCCGTGCTAAGGTAAGCCCGCTGGCCATCGCTCACCCGGTTTGTCTCGCTTTCCGGAAGATGGATTACCGTTATCTTCTCCTCCAGACTCACTATCCTGAACAGTGGGCTGGAAGAGGTTACCCGCTGGCCCAGTTTTATATGGCGGATGGAAACCACACCGGCAATGGGAGCCGTAATACGTGTGCGCCGCAGGTCCAGGGCTTTCTGGTCCCGGTCTATCCGGGACTGCTCGAAATTGAATTTCGCTTCTTCCAGTTCCTTCTCGCTTGCCAGTTGCTTGCCGTACATGGCCTCGATACGGTTGTAATCGGACTTGCTTTTCTCATAAGCCACTTTCATCGATTCCAGGGCCAGACGGTAGTCATCGTCATCCAGACGGCAGAGCACCGCTCCTTTTGCCACCCTTGCACCCTCCTCCACCGCCAGAGCTACCACCTCACCGGTAAGCCTGGAATAGACCTCCACGGCGTTCTCCGTATCAACCGTGGCGTTCTGCTGGATATAATCGAACACCTCGCCGCGCTTAACCTCTGTCACCACCACCGGCACCGCCCGCGCCTCGGCTTCCTCGCTGGCCACCCGGGCAATGGAATCCGCCTTCGCGGTGCTGTCAGCGGCGGCACTGCTGTCGCTACTCACCACAGCGCTGCTGTCGGCCAAAGCGGTTTCCTGCCCTTCTTCCGCCCTGATATTCCTCCCGCAGGCGGCCATGGACATTGCTGAAAGCCCGGCCAGGGCAGTGAACAGGATCAGTTTTCCAAATTCGCGGTTATAAATGCTGTACGATTTCATTTTAAATTCCTTTTCCATCGTTTAGTTGGCCCCGTAACGGGCTGGACATTCAATCCGCTGCCTGCAGGCCCCTCTGCAGTCCCGGTTTTTCTCTGTTACACATGGTTAGACCATGCGTGACGGTTTTCGGTTTCAAAAATATTTACGAAACTGAATCGCCCACTCCAGCGTCCTACTCTCACAAAGAGAGTTTCAGACCCGCCCACAAAGCTTTCTCGCCTTAGCGGTTGCCCCAACCAACTTGAGATAGCCGCCGGGTTAGTGTTCCCGTGGAGTATTACAATTCAAGACACCAAACCGAGGTACTTTGCTTTGGATGCAAAAAAACAGTCTCCCGCAGCCGCGGGTGGAATAAGAACCACATTTTTCTCCTTCACCACTACCCGGGCTGTCGGCATTAGCATGGTGGTGATCGCTGTTGTGGTATTCGGCCTGGTCAGCTATCAGAAGCTGTCCCTGAGCCTGATGCCGGATATCAGCTACCCATCGGTAACGATAAGGACGGAGTACCCCGGCACGGCCCCCGAGGAGATAGAGGTGGTGGTCAGCCGTCCGGTGGAACAGGCCCTGGGGATAGTCAGCGGCCTGGTAAATATCACCAGCATCTCCAAGGCCGGTATCTCGGACGTGGTGATGGAGTTCGAATGGGACAAGGACCTGGACGATGCGATGGCGGAGATCAGGGAAAAGATCGACCGCCTGTACTTCCCGCCCGAGGTCCAGCGCCCGATGTTGCTGCGTTACGACCCCTCGCTGGACCCGATAATCAGGCTGGCGGTGTCCGGCGGCGATGACCTTTTCTCCGTGCGGCTGCTGGCCGAGAATGAAGTTGAACGGGAACTGGAAAAGGTGCCGGGTGTGGCGGCGGTAAGGGTTAAGGGAGGTTTGGAAGAAGAGATTGTTGTGGAGTTGAACGAGGGCCGGCTTGCGGCGATGAATATTGGACTGGACAGGGTAAGCTCGCGCCTTGCTCAGGAAAATGTGAACATGGCCGGCGGAAACCTTCGCGAAGGCGATACCGAATACCTGGTTCGCACGCTCAACGAGTTCTCGACCCTGGAAGAGATATCCAACCTCATCGTTGAGAATAAGGGCGATGCCGTTGTGCGGATATCCGACCTGGGCCGAGTTTACCGTGGACACAAAGAGCGCGAAGTGATCACCAGGGTAGGCGGCCGCGAAAGCGTGGAAATCGAAATATTCAAGGAGGCTGACGCCAATGTGGTAACCGTGGCCCAGGACGTTCGCCGCATCCTATACGGCACACAGGAACAACGGGATTTTGTGGCGCAGGCATTGGAACAGAAAGAGGATAAGGATAAGGATACAGACTACGCCCACGAAAAACGAATGACCAACTTTATCGCTCACAACCTGGGCGAGGGCGTGGAAATCAAAACCCTGTTTGACCAGAGCGTGTTTATCAAAAACTCCATCGACGAGGTAAAGAACACGGCCCTGATCGGCGGCCTGCTGGCGATAATAGTCCTCTTTATTTTCCTGCGCACGGTGTCCAGCACCCTGATAATCTCGCTGGCGATCCCGATTTCGATAATCGCCACTTTTGCCCCGATGTACCTTTTCGGAGTCAGCCTGAACATAATGTCCCTGGGAGGGCTGGCCCTGGGTATCGGCATGCTGGTCGACAGTTCGATTGTAGTGCTGGAAAGCATCTTCCGCTGCCGCAGCGAGGGCGACGGGCTGGAGCTGGCCGCGGTGCGGGGCACCGGCGAGGTGGGCGGAGCCGTACTGGCCAGCACGCTGACAACCGTGGCCGTATTCTTCCCGATCGTTTTTGTGGAGGGAATAGCCGGACAGATATTCGGCGATATGGCCCTCACGGTTGTTTTCAGCCTGATTACCAGCCTGCTGGTTGCCCTGTTTGTCATCCCGATGCTGGCCAGCCGGAATTTCGGCGGTGGGGCGAGAGTCTCCGGGCGCTACGGTTCGATTATCACTCCCTCAATAAAAGATAATCTTGACCGTCTGAAAAAACGCGTTGAGACAGCCAATGGTCCGGTCGCAAAACTGGGCTCCGGCTCAGCGGGCTGGTTTGTCGCTCTGGCGGGCGAGCTCTGGGCCCTGCTTTACAAAACCCTGGCCGGTCTGCTGGTGCTGGTTGCCGCGACGCTTAAAGGAACCCTGCTGCTGCTCAGTGCACTGGTGCTGGTTCCATCGGCGCTGGTATACCGGAGATTCGCTGTTTTCCTGGTGAAATTCGCTGGACGCAGCGATCCATTCGATTCCAACCTGTTCGACCGTTACTGCCCCGGCGTGATGGCTTTTATTTCTCCGGTAATCGCCAAAAAATCCGCTGAGTTGCTTGTCCTTCGCATGAGGACCGGAAGCCGGACTCGCAGGACAATCAAATGGCTGTTTTTGCTGATTCCATCCGTTATCTATTTCATGCTGCGTCTGTTACTCGGCATTCTGCTGGAGCTGACTTCCAAGCTCCTGCTCTCGGTGGGGCTTGTTGTTACGGTGCTGCTCTCCAGCCTGGCTTCACTTGCCGCACTTGCCGTGCTGCCGCTGATGGCGCCGCTGATGCTGCTGTTCAATGCCACTTACCGGCGTGTGGAGCAGGTCTACCACAGGATGCTGGTCTGGTCGCTGGAAAACCGCATGGTGGTTACCTCCGGCTCGGCGATTCTGCTGCTGGCCTGCCTCTACGGCCTGCTCCCGAAGTTGGGTAGCGAACTTATTCCCGAGGTGCATCAGGGTGAGTTTGATATCCAGGCCCGGTTTCCGGTAGGCACGCCGCTGGCCCGCACTGATAAGTACCTTGCGAACCTGGAGAAAATTGTGCTGGCCGATCCCGATGTGGGAGATATTTCCACGATTGTGGGAGTGGAAAAAACGACCAATCCCACCAGCGAGGAGGGTGAGCATACCGGCCGGATAAGAGTTAAAGTATCCACCAACGGATCGATAGCTGAAATCGAGGAGCGCTCTATCAGGAGGCTACGCAAGGCCCTGGACAAGATACCGGACCTGAAGGCAAAAATAATGCGCCCCGTACTGTTCAGCTTCAAAACCCCTGTGGAGGTTGAGATTCACGGCTACGACCTGGACAGGTTGCGCTCCATGAGCATCCGGGCCGTGGAAAGCCTGAAGAACGTGGAGGGCCTGTTTGATATCCGCAGCAACATCCAGCCCGGCAACCCGGAGGTGCGCATTTCCTATGACCGTGACCTGCTGGCCCGCCATCAACTCAATATCGAGGATGTGGCCGAGTTGATCCGCGGCAAGGTCCACGGGGTGGTAGCCACCCGCTTCAGCAGGCAGGAGCGCAAGATTGACGTGCGGGTGCGGCTTAGCGAACAGGACAGGAAAGACGTGCCCAGCCTGGCCCGTCTGGTGATCAACCCAGGCAAGGACGTACGGATACCGCTCTCGGCAGTGGCCAGGATGGAGATCCGGGAGGGTCCCAACGAGATCAGGCGAATCGATCAGCAACGCAGCGCACTGATTACGGCCAATGTGGCCGGGCGCGACCTGGGCAGTATCAGCCGGGAGATCGGACACAGGATGCAGGCGCTGGATTTGCCAGCGGATTTCAACTGGACAATCACCGGGCAGAGCCAGGAGATGGAGCGCTCAAGCAAGTCGATGATTTTCGCTCTGCTGCTGGCGGTCTTTCTGGTCTACGTGGTGATGGCCAGCCAGTTCGAATCCCTGGTCCATCCGCTGGTTATTATTTTCACGATCCCGCTGGCGCTGATCGGTGTGGTGCTGGCTCTTTACGCCACCGGGACCTCCGTGAGCGTGGTGGTTTTTATCGGAGCGATAATGCTTGCTGGAATTGTGGTCAATAACGCGATTGTGCTGGTGGACTATATCAATAACCTGAGGCGCAATGCGGGCCTTGGGCGACGGGAGGCCATCGTACGGGCCGGCTCTGTACGTCTGCGGCCGATCCTGATGACAACGGCCACAACGGTGCTGGGCCTTCTGCCGATGGCGCTGGGCCTGGGAGAGGGAGCTGAAATCAGAACTCCGATGGCGCTAACCGTAATTGCCGGACTGATCAGCGCCACACTGCTCACACTGGTAGTCATTCCGGTCGTCTACGACCTGATGGATGGGGGGGAGTAACGTGGTTGAGAAAATAAAAAACTCCCTGCTGCCAACCCTGTCGGTCCGGCGGCCTGTAACAGTGATGATGGTACTGCTCTGCGCGCTTGTGCTGGGCTTGATCGCCTACCTTAAAATAGGGATGCAGATTCTTCCCTCGGGCGCGGATAATCCGCGCCTGACTCTGGAAACGAGAATGAGCAGCCACTCCAGCCCCTACGAGACGGAAACACGCGTCACCCGTCCGCTTGAGGAAGGTCTTCGCACCGTGCCGGGAATCAAGCGAGTGGCCAGCAGAAGCCGGGCCTGGGACTCCAGTATCTACCTGAGATTCGACCAGCGCACGGATATGAAACAGGCCTACGCCCAGGTCCGTGACCGGATTGAACGAACCATGCCCCTGCTGCCGGAGTCGGTCCGCAGGGTGAAAATCCGGAAATTCAACGAGGGTGCGGATATCCCGATCCTGTATTTTTCGTTCAACACTCCGGCGGATGAGGACGATCCGTATCATTTTGCCGAAACCATGATCAAGCGCAGGCTGGAACGTATCGACGGGGTGGCGATGATACAGTTCTGGGGGCCGCAGGAAAAGAGCATCTTTATTGACCTGGACAAGCAGAAGTTGATTTCATTGCGGCTGGGAGTCTACCAACTGCGAAACCAGCTTCTCAAGGACAATTTCGCCCTCTCAAGCGGTTACATTACCGAGGGCGGCCGCCGTCACCTGGTACGCTCACTGGCGCGTTTCGGCTCACTCGATGAAATCCGCGGTCTGCCGGTAAGAGCTGCCGACGGTAAGCGTTTTAAACTCAGTGATGTGGCCACGGTCAGCTATCGCACGGCTAAAGAATATTTCGAGCTTCGCCGGGATGGAGTGACCGCGATCATGATGGGCGTCTGGAAGGAATCGATGGCCAACACCGTGGAGATCAGCGAAACCGTGGAGAGAGTTCTCACGGAGGAACTGCCCAGGCAGGCGGGCCTGGCCGGGATCGATTTCCAGGTCTACTTAAACCAGGGCAAGCACATTCTTGAGGCTATCGGGAATATAGAGCAGACCTGCCTGTGGGGCGGGTTGTTCGCGGTACTGATCCTGCTCTTTTTCCTTCGCAGCTGGAAAATGACCGGTATTATCACCCTTGCTATCCCGTTGTCGCTGATGATCACCGTGGTGGTGATGTATTTCACCGGCTGGACGCTCAACCTGATCACGATGATGGGGATGATGATCTCAATCGGGTTGGTTGTGGACAACTCAATCGTGGTGGTGGAGAATATTTTCAGACTTCGCCAGGAGGGCGTCGATGGTGTAACAGCCGCTATCAAGGGGGCCAGCGAGGTGTCGTTGGCGATAACGCTCAGCACACTGACCACTGTTGTGGTTTTCCTGCCGCTGATGCTGATGGGCGAGGACAAGATGTTTACGTTCTACATGATCCGGATCGGTTTGCCGGTTATTGTGGCGCTGGTGGGTTCTCTGCTGGTGGCGCTTTATTTTATCCCGTTGGGCACTGTAAAGATGCCACCCAGGAAGCTCAGGAGCGAGCGCAGACTGATAACCTGGCTCAAAGCCCGCTACCAGAGAGTGCTGATCTGGTGCCTGGCCCACAGGCTTGACACCGCGATCCTGCTGATCCTGCTGCTTGCCAGTTCGGTTATTCCACTCGGCACAATCTCCAAAATTGACTACAGCGAAATGGAACGCGACCAAATCAATATTGTTATTATGCCGCCCAATTACTATTCATGGGAGCAGAGTAAGACCATGCACGAGCAGTTGGAAGATTTTCTGACTCGTCGCAAGCAACGCTATGGGCTTGAAAGCATTACAGTGCGCCACTGGCATTTATGGGGCAATATAGAGTTGTTCCGCCCGGTGGCCAGGCGGACGTGGTACGAGATAGCTTATCGCAATATCCGCAATGGGCTTGGTGTACCGGTGGACAGTGTGATGAGCTACCGGGACGTTGTAGCCGAACTCCGGGACAGCCTGCCCTCCTTTCCGGATGTCAGGACAAGGGTGAACTGGAGCTCGCAGGATGAGTCGGACCCCGCGCTGAACATGGTTATCTACGGTGACGACTCCGCGACACTGGTGGAAATAGCCAGGGAATTACAGAGACGGCTGCTGGCAGTAGAGGGGCTCAGCAGCGTGGAGATTGACCTTGAACGGGGTTTAGAAGAAATCCAGGTGGGGTTTGACCGGGAAACAGCCCATCGCTACGGGCTTGACGCCCGTCAGATTGCCTCCACGGTGTCGCTGGCCGGTAGCGAGGTCCGGCTGAGAGAATTTCGCAGCTCGGACAAAGAGATCAGGACGATCATGCGTTTTAGTAACGCTGATTCTACCAGCCTTCAGGAGCTGGCCAGCATGCCTGTTTACACACCCGAGGGACAACAGGTTTCGCTGGGAACCCTGGCCAGCTTTACTATCAGAAAAGGGCAGGGACAGATTAACCGGGAAAACGGCAAAACGTATATCGGGATCAAGACCACCGCCAATAAGAAACACTCCAAGGACCTGTTCGCCAGGGTAAGCGAGGTGATGGCCGGAATGGAGATGCCACAGGGGTATTCCTGGAACCGTGGCTGGGGTGTACAGCAGATGGAGGAAAGGAAATCCACTCAGATGTTCGGCGTTCTGGCGGGAGTTATTTTTGTGTTCCTGATCATGGGCCTGCTTTTCGAGTCGTTCGTACTGCCGCTGTGTGTGATTATCGCCATTCCATTTTCTTTCTGCGGTTCCTTCTGGGCGCTCTATCTTACAGGCACCCAAATGGACATAATGAGCCAGATCGGGCTGATAATCATGATCGGGGTGGTGGTAAACAACGCGATTGTGCTGGTAGACACCATCCGTCAGTACCGAGACCGGGGCCTGGACCGTACCACCGCCCTGCTGGAAGCCGGCGCTCATCGCTTCCGCCCGATCCTGATGACCGCGGCAACCACAATCGGCGGATTGATCCCGATGGCCGTGGGGGGGGCGCGGATGCTGGACATTTCCTATACGCCGATGGGGCGCACGATGATAGGCGGACTGATCACGAGCACATTAGTAACGCTGGTGGCAGTGCCGCTGCTCTACACTTTTTTCGACGACCTTCGCAACTACACCGGGCGCCTGACCGACAGCTTCTGGGGCAGAACCAGGCACGAAGGCGTTGAATCAACCGATACAGCAAATATGAATCCTTAGCGCTGGCGGCGGGAAAATATCCGCCCTGACCAGAGGGGAAAAAAGAAGGCCTGCCGGAAACGGCAGGCCTTCTTTTGTATAAAGGTACGTATCTATTAACGCCTTACAAAAAATTACGCGGGTGGAGTTAGTATTCCAATCACGCACACTCTTCGCCTGAATAACTTCAACAGGGGCAACCGTGCCGCACTGATATCAACTGATTATTAAGAGTTCCTGTTGCCCAACCAGCGAGAGAGAGCCTCGTTTCTCACAGGCGGGTTAACCTGAACAATTTTCTAAATGCAGCTCTAATTTTCCAATCATCTCTGCCTTATTGTATGGCTTGACGATATAATCACTTGCACCGCAGCTGATTGCCTGCTTTAAGGCTTCCTGGCTGCCTTTAGCCGTAATGACAATAATCGGCGTCTTCTCCAATCCTTTTGTTTTCCTGATCGCCTTGCAGGTATCAAACCCGTTTTTCAAAGGCATTTCCAGATCACAGAATATAACATCCGGTTTAGCTGCTTTGGCAACAGCTTCCCCCTGCCAGCCGTCCTCCGCCGTAAGAATTTCCAGTCCCAACTGGCTAATGTCTTTTGCAAGAATACTTCTTACCGTTTTACTGTCATCGATAATTAAAACTTTTCTTTTTACTTTTTTGTCTTTAGCATTGAGATATTTCCTCAGCTTATCCAGCAGCTCGTTTTCCTTAAACGGCTTCAGCATATAATCCGTGGCCCCGCTGTCAAGGGCGCGTTGAAAATCATCGCGGCTCTTACTGCCAGTTAGTATTACGATAGGCACAGCTTTCAATTTCTCTACACTTCGGATAGATGCGCAGGTTTCAACCCCATTTTTTAGCGGCATCTCCAAATCACAGAGAATCAAGTCCGGTTGAATTGCTTTGGCAACAGCTTCCCCCTGCCAGCCATCCTCCGCAACAAACGCTTCAAATCCCATTTTGCTCAACATGGCAGACAGCATCTCGCGTATTGTTAAGCTGTCATCGATGATCAATATTTTTTTCTCAGCCATTATTTTCAATAGCCTCCCTTAAATTACCCGTTGTGCTGTTGTAGCCGGCCGATTAGTTTTTTGATTATGACTAAATTGGGTTTGGATTAATTGTTTGTGTTTTACGAAGCATTATCTGTACCATAATCCTGCCGGCTTACAACCAATTGATTGTATTTGAGATACCTTAACAGCAGAAATATCACAAAGTTAAATCGATGCGAAAATGAGCGCTTCCGTGCACGGAAATGAGCAGTGCTTGTTTGTTTAGAAATTGTTCCGGGAAATTCCATGCAAGCAGCTTAACAGCGATACGAATAATATCGGGCCTGGAAATCCCTGAGCGAATCCAGGATATATTCAACTGAATCGAGTGCGTTCCGGAGGGACTGGATGGACTGAGTTCTCCGCGGATAACTCCAAAACCCGGACCGGGGCAGGTGGTCCGGCCAGGGTATCAGCAGCCCGGAGTTCTCTTATGCTATCCGTATTAGTTTTCGAGCGGAAAGCCCCATTTGCGATCCAACTCTTATTGATTCAGCTGCCGGTTGGTTGAGGCCTCCATTTCCCGCCACCAGGAATTATATTCATTCCGCAGGTCCCTCAATTTCTCCGGATATCGAGCCGCCAGATCATGCTCTTCGGCTAAATCGCTTTGCAGGTTGTAAAGGCAGGCTTTTTTATCCGCCAGTTTCAACAGCTTCCAATCACCGTGGCGTACCGCAAACTGTTCTTTCCACTTCCAGAACAGAGGTGTGCCGCGGACAGGGTTAAAATCATTGTTGGACAATTCATCCAGAAGATTTAAGCCGTCAAGCCCGGCTTCATTCATTTCAATTCCCGCCGCGGCCAAACATGTCGGGACGATGTCGAGGCTCGAGACAATGTGCGGGTAGGTAGCGCCCGGTTTGAATCGGCCTGGAAATCGCATCATCATCGGCACGCGGATACCCCCCTCCCGAAGGTTATACTTTGAACCGGACAGAGGTTTGTTGTCGGCACCCGTATAGGGCGATCCACCGTTATCAGAAAAGAAGATAACCAAAGTATTTTCGGATAATTGATGCTCATCAAGGGCATCGAGGATTCTTCCGATGTTGTCGTCGAGACACTCCAGGTTGGCCAGATAAAACTTCCGCCACTTCTCATCGACAGGATCGGGGACGGCATATTTCCGGTAGTAGTCCTCATATTTACCCATTGATGGATCGTAGTTGGGAATCGGGTCACAGCCATGCTTTCTGAGGTATTTCTCCGGTACTTCGTGAATCAAATGATGGAGAGAATTGAAGCTGACGGTAAGAAAGAATGGCTCCTCCGTTTGCACTTTCAGAAACTCAATCGCTTCATCTGCAAATATTTCCGTTGTATAACCCTCTTCGTATTCCTTCCATGCACGGTTATGCATGAGCGGTCCAAGTGCCGCGCTGTTGCCATGCGGATCCGGTGTCCGCTTATCGATCGCTTCGGAAAGGAGGAAATAATCATGGGCGTGAGACGAAAAGCCGAGAAACTCATCGAAACCGTGATTCAGCGGGTATTCACGCGTATCATGACTGTGGTATCCTACACCGAAATCGCTTTTGCCGACTTTACCGGTTGCATATCCGGCCTGCTTAAGGTACTCTGCCAGGGTCTTTCTTCCCGCCGGCAATTTCGCACCCCAGTTCCAGTGTCCCCAACGCTGTTGATAGCACCCTGTATTCCATCCTGCCCGCGATGGGCTGCAGACAGGCGCCGTGACATAGCCCTGCGAAAAGAGAATGCCATCCTGTGAGATACGGTCCATGTTGGGAGTTCGGATGTCGGGTGCATGGTGGTTGAAAGCGCTCAAATCCGCATAGCCCTGATCGTCCGTGACAATGACGAGGATGTTTGGCTTTGTTAAACCGCCGGGCTTCGGCTGATCCGCCAATGAGTATCGCCCCGGCAGAATACATTCAGCCAGACCACCAGCAAATCCAGCTCCCATTGCTTTAAGGAATGAGCGTCTTGCAATCATTAGAGTATTCCTTTTCGGATATTTCAAATCAGTGCATGCCCTCAAAACGCAGCGGATAGTTGATATAATATATTATGGCGTAGCTCTCAGTATTTGCAACTGAATTTTTTAATTTCGTCCTGATCTTAGGTTAAGAGCTTGCCTCGCTTGCGGAAAGTTCCGCCTGGTCATATTGCTGAACGGCCACAATGTTTTGGCCCTATTCTATATTTTCATTGCTGCTCTCTGGCGAATCAGTACCGATCCTTGTTCAGCTTATATCTTTATGGTTCAATGCACTATAAAAGGGGACCGGCTCGGACAACCCGAAGTCCTGATGCAAAAGTGTCCGGAAGCAGGCAGCCCCCCGGCATCTTTAGTGTGTATGTTATCGCAACATTTTGAACTATCGCGTTCAGTTACCTGCCGGCAATAAATTCAAGTCCACACAGCCGGATATGACAGCAACTCAAAAAATACTTGACATAAATATAACTATGCGCGATTTTTCCCTGACTTTCTTCTATACCTTCTTGCGGATATATGGCTCAACCATGACTGCTGAATTTTCTGATAACAGCATAAGCCTCTGCTCTGGTTCAAATCCTTTAACCCGGATTTGTGAACTTCGGCTTCCCGGTATCCCGGACAAATCGTTTGTCGCCGACCGTGTGGAAATTCCTCCTGCTTCCTGATTGATCTTGCCTCGATTCGTATCGCCAAACGCTACCAGCGTTTTAATCTAAAAGAATTCCTCGCGGCTTGCTGCGGGGTAAGCTGTTGATTTTGCAGGATGAGAAGCTTAAATCCCCCTGGCCCCCCTTTGGAAAAAGGGGGAGAACATAGTCGTTGAAAAGGATGAGAGGTAAAATTCCCCCCTGGAAAAGGGGGTGTCCACGATGAAATCGGGACGGGGGTTGTTGCCTCCCCCTTTGGAAAGTGGGATTGAGGGGGATTTTTCAGATACCTCGCAGCTCTGCTGCGGGGTAGTTCAATTCAATTTTTAGAGATCATCTAACCGGCGACCCGGTAACCAGCTTCTGCATCAACGCCCAGAACAAATGGTTACTTGCCGCACTCTGTAACAAACAGGGCCTGTTGGCATTGTATTAACTCGCAAGATCAGGCAGTTAATTTGTTGGTAAAATATCCGAGCGGAATATACAGTTGAGATAGCTGATCGATGGACCTGTAAAAATTTCAGATCGAGGCATAAAAAGTGATAGTCATAGACGACCGTAATATTGCGGACTGTTCCAGTGGTTTGGAATTGGTAAACACTACGAGCATACGGAAAATCACTCACGCAATCCACGACATTGATGGCACCTACAGCCTGATCCGGCAGTGGCGCCCGGTGATGAGCCGGTCACTGTGGCACGCGATGAGCGGTGGGTTGAAACCCGGCTACGATTCAGCTGAAATGGTGAGTGAGGTAAGTGCCAAAACGGGCAGCGAGCCCCTGACGGAGACTGACTCTTTTTGCGTGGAAAGCGCCGGGTTGTCGGCCCTGACGCAAATGGAGTGGGCTATCAGGCGTGGTATCGAGATGGGTACGGTTTCAATTCCGGACTACGAAATTACAGCCCTGGACCAGGAAAAAAACTCGCAAATCATCAAACGTATCTGGCAGGGTGAAGAAGTGTTCGATCAGATGGCCGAGAGAGAACAGATACAGGCTTTCCTGGTAGAACACACTCCCCGCCTGTTCCGGCTTTACGAGCAGGTACTCAATATTGTCTGCCGTGACACCAATCTGGCCCTGGCCCGCCAGTGCCCGGATAACTGGCTCGTACCGGGATCGCACCGGTTTATGAACTATCTCTTCAATAATGGTGTGATCAACTATTTTGTCACCGGCGCGGTGATCGATCTGGATGCCGATGGCAGGCCGCTGATGCAGGGCATGTACGAGGAAGTGCTCGCTGTCGGTTTCGATATCGGTCCGGGACTGGCGGTGGAAAAACTTTACGGCTCCACCTGGGACCGGAAAGTTCCCAAGCGCGAGGTGGTCGGAAAGCTGTCCGCTGAACTGGGAGTCAAAGGCGAGAACATCCTGATAGTAGGCGATGGCCGGGCGGAGATCAGTGCCGGAGTGGAGATCGGCGCGGTGACCCTGAGCAGGATTCCAGTCGATGCCCCACGGGACAGAGAAATTCATCTCGGATTAGGTACAAACTACATTGTTGCGGATTTTACCGCCCCGGTGCTATACCAGCTTTTCGCGGCGGAATGATAGAAATTATTATTACTGTTAAGGCAAATTACGAGCCTTGCACGACAAAAGAACAGTCAGCCGGAGAAAATGGTGGAGTACAAAGGCAGATACAGCGTTTTCGATAACAGCACAATCAGAACCTACTCGGTAACAAGCCGAAAAAACAAGTGTTCTGTCGAGGACTTTGTCGATTGCGATCAACTGGCCGCCGCCGAGGTGGTGTCCCCCAGCCGGGAGGCCGAGGATGTGGGCCGGGCAATCGCCCAGGCCTTCCACGATGGCCAGCCGGTGATAGTGTTTACCGGCGCGCATCCGATCAAGAACGGCCTCTCACCGATCTATCTTGACTGGATGCGCCGTGGTGTGGTTCAATTGATCGCAACTAATGGCGCGGGCACGATCCACGATTTCGAGTTCGCCGCCATGGGTGAATCAAGCGAGGACGTACGGGGTGTGCTGGCCAGCGGTGATTTCGGGATGGCTTTCGAGACCTGTGCCTATATCAACCAGACGCTGATCGAGGGAAACCGCAGGAAACTGGGTTGCGGCGAAAGCCTGGGACTGCTCTATAACGACCGGCAGTTCAGGAAAACGGTTCTCGACCAGGTGTTTGCCACAATAGACCCTCCTGACGGTGACGTGTTAAAGCCCTACGATGGTTTCAGCCATGTTGATTTCAGCGTGGTGGCCAATGCTTTTCGGGAAAACATACCGCTTACAGTTCACGCAGGTATTGGCAACGACATCACGGACCAGCATGTCAATTTCGATGGCGAGGCCAAGGGAGGGACCAGCGGACGGGATTTCCTGATATTCACCGAGATGATCACCAGGCTTACCGGCGGTGGCGTTATCCTCAACATTGGCTCTGCTGTCACGGGCCCCGAGGTTCTGCTCAAAGCTATCTCGATGGCGGCCAACCAGGGCAAGGCTCCCCATGGAATAGTGACTGCTGATTTTGACTGCCGCCCCTTCGTTTTCGATGACGATGCCCGCGACGAGTCCAAGTACTACTATTATCTTCGGGACCAGAAAAGCGTGGCCACCCGTATCCCCAAGGTTTTCGGCGGACAGGGTTATTACCTGGAGGGTGATCATTCGGACACACTTGTTTCCGTGTACCAGTACTTCCGCAAATTTCTCTAAATCGAGTTATAGCTGTTGGTTACTGAGACCTTTGAAGTATTGGATACCCGTATTGTCCGAAGGAATAACAAGAATCGGATATTATCAGGACTAAAATAGAAGCTCCTGATTTATAATTGTATAACACAGTAAGAATACAGCAAATACGCCCCTCAATAAATATTTCTATTCTTTGATTAAATCATAGGTCTCTTACTGAATACCTGAAATCACCTGGAGGATTTGAAATAATGCTTGAAGCCAGTTTCGGTTACTTCGACAAAGACGGAAAAGAGTTCGCAATCAGGGAGCTGGACACCCCGCTTCCCCTGGTCAACTACTTCTGGAACGAACGTTTCATCTCCGGCGTAAGCCAGCACATGGCCGGTATCGGCTGCTTTACCGAGCGCCCCATGCAGTATATGCACCCCGACTGCCGCTGCCTGATCATCCGTGACGAGAACCGCCATTTCTACATGCGCGACGACGAGAGTGGCGAGTGCTGGAGCCCCGGCCAGTACCCGTTGCAGCGTAAGCCGGATCAGTTCCTGGCCCGTCACGGGCTGGGTTACAGCATGCTGGAAGCTGTCACTCTGGGTATTAAGACAAAAATGCGTATTTTCGTGCCCGCCGAGTACGAGACCGAGATCTGGAGCATCAGCCTGACTAACACCACCGAGCGCAAGCGCAAGATCAGCTTTTACAGCTTCGCCGATCTGCTGTTGACAGGCTTCGAGGAATACTGCGATTATTCCAGCAACCTGAAGGGCACCTATGACGAGAGCACCAACTCTGTCACCTGCGTTAATCGTGCACCTGAGCGACCGCACGAGCGGTTTGCCGCTTTCATGGCCAGTGATGTAAAGCCCACCGGTTTCGACACCAGGCGTACCGGGTTCCTGGGCCGCCTGGGCACTATCGGCACGCCCCGCGCGGTAATCGAAGGCAGGATGGACAACAGCCTGGCCTCTTGCGAGAAACTCGTCTGCGCCCTGCAGAACAGCTTTGAGATTGAACCCGGCGCCACGGTGGAGTTCAACGTGGCTATCGGCAGCACGGAGACTATAGAGACAACAGCCCGGATAACAAAAGCCGTGCTGGCTCCCGGTGCTCCGGAAAAAATGTTCGAAGAATTTATTACCACACAGGAAAAGAAGTTCTCCACCGTGTGGGTGAATACCCCGGAGAAGAGGCTGAATTACCTGTTCAACGGTTGGATCAAGCAGGCTGTCAAACTGCACACGGAAGTTGGTACGGATACCGGCTGCGGCTTCCGCGATGTGATGCAGGCCGCCTGGGCGGTAAGCTCCTATGACCCGGCCAACGCCAAGGCCAAAATATTGGAAAGCCTTCGCTACCAGTGCAAGAAAGGTAACACACTGCGCGGCTGGAACCCCATTGACGACCACGACTACAGCGATGGCACGGTGTGGATTGCCCCGGCGATAGACAGCTACCTGAAAGAGACCGGCGACTACGCCATCCTGGACGAGATGGTCCCTTATTATGACGAGGGCGAGGCCACGGTGTGGGAACACACCCTGCAATCGCTGCGCTACAGCACCGACGATACCGGTGTCCACGGCCTGACCCTGATGCACTACGGTGACTGGAACGATTCGTTAAACATGATCGGTATCGGCGGCAAAGGCGAGAGCGTGTTCACCAGCCTCGGAACTATTTTTGCCATCAACAGAGCACTGGAGATTGTGCGTAACGTCCTGAAAGACAAGGCGCTGGAAGAGGAACTGGAACAACGTGCCGCAAAGATGGCCGCAGCTGTCGAGGAGCACGGATGGGACGGGGACTGGTATCTGGAAGCCTATAACGACGCAGGCGAGAAGGTAGGTTCCCATACGGAGAAAGAAGGCAGTACCATGCTGACTCCCCAGGCCTGGGCCATCCTTTCCGGTGTGGCCAAGGGAGAACGCCTTGAGAAAGCCGTGAAAGCTATTGACGAGATTTTGGAATGTGATTACGGCTCACTGGGTCTTACCCCGGCCTACAATACGCCCAACCCGGGCATCGGCCGTATCACCTGGTTTACACCGGGCATGTGGGAGAACGCCGCGCCGTACTGCCACGGCACCTCCTTCAAGATAATGGCCGACATCTATCTTGGCCGTGGAGACAAGGCCTACGAGACGATGATGAAGGTGCTGCCCGACCACCCCAAAAACCCATCCACCCACAGCGGCTGCCCGCCGTACCAGGTGACCAACATGTATTTTGGCCCCGAGCATCCCAGGGCCGGGCAGATCCTCTATTCATGGATCACCGGCACCTCGGACTGGCTGTTCAAAGCGCTCACCTCGCATATGATCGGCGCCAGGGCTGATTACAATGGTCTGTTGATCGACCCCTGCCTGCCCTCGCACTGGGATAAAGTCGAAATCGAAAGGTCGTTCAGAGGGGCCAGCTACCATGTTACGGTCCATAACCCGGACGGCAGGGAAACAGGCGTGGAGTCGATCACCCTCGATGGCCGGCTGGTGGAAGGATGCCTGTTGCCGATAGATGAAACTGGTGGCAGCCACGAGGTGGTTGTACGGATGAAATCCAAAGAAAGTTAGCAGCTTAAGGCTTTATTACTTTTTGACATAAACTGTATTGTGGCGGCGGGCCCCGTGTTGCGCTCTATGAGCATACAAGTACCAGTTGCCTGCCTTGATAATAACCTGCCAATTGGCCTGATAATTCTCTTTCCGGAACTGGAAAGAGAATTATCGGCCAGGCATGCTGGACTCTAACAGTACCTGAATGTGTGATTATTAAAATCCGAAAGCGAGTTGCAAGCCATGAACCGGAGAGATTTTATCGGGATAACCTCTGGCGGCATGCTGGCTGCCCGGAGTGCGATGGCGGGGCAGCCGAAAAGCAAAAAAGTGCATCTGGTCACCCTGAGCTTCGATGATGGATTCAGGAAATCCTTCGAAAAGATTGCCTCGATCCACGAGGAGTTCGGCCTGCCCGCCTGCCTTAATGTTTTGGCTTCCGGTCATTACCCGGATTTTGTCTGGCCTACCCAATACACAAAAGGCATACCCAACGGCGACTTTGTTCTCTGGAATGAACTTCAGGCAAGAGGGCACGAAATTATGCCCCACGGGTACATGCATGCGGACCTTCAGAGCATGCCCCTTGAAGATGCAAAAAACCTGATCCGGAAATGCCATGATATCTTTGAAAGCGAGTTGAAGGGGTTTGACCGCAAAAAATCCGTATTCAATTTCCCCTACAACGGCAGCACGCCTGAACTCGAACAATGGCTTCCCGGCGAAACAATGGCCTACCGCACTGGCTATGAGGCAATAAATCCTCTGCCGCACAAGGACATGACAAAACTAACCTGCACCTCCCATGGCCCTGATCCCTGCGAGGAGCACCTTGACCAGATGATAGACCATCTTCTGAGCCTCCCCGAGGGATGGCTTATCTATAATACTCACGGCCTTGATGGTGAGGGATGGGGGCCAATGCGCGGCAGCTACCTGCGCAAACTGCTGGAGCGCCTGCTCAAGATAGAAACTGTCCGGGTGGTGCCCGCCGCCAGAGCTCTGCTGGAGGCACGGGCGGCAGTGGAAACCGGCCCATAAAGCCAAACGATGCCAGCAGGGGTTAAATCATGATCAAGGGAACGGAAAACCAATGAATCGAATCAGCCTGAATGGTATCTGAAAAACTTCCTTATTGTTTTGTAATATCATCTCTGTTCAGAACACTTGAATTATCCCGTAACCAATGGTAAGATTTTTGAACTGATTAAACCCGTAGCAAAAGTGACGCGAGCCATCAGGCCTTTATCCGCTACTGAACCAAGCTGGAAGAGAAAAATGGCTACCAGACAATCATGGCCGGTTATCTGGAAAGACTTGCGCCTTATCCTCCTGTTCGTTTTATTTCTATATATATTTATTTTAAGCATTCAGTTGATGGGCGTATCATTTCAGCTGTTCGGCCAGGGGTTTGCCGATAAGCTGATCAGCACTACCTCCAGCCCGTTCACCGGGCTTTTCATCGGCATACTGGCCACTTCGCTCACCCAAAGCTCTTCCACAACCACATCTATCGTAGTCGGTCTTGTCGCCGGTGGCGTATTGTCGCTGCACAATGCCATCCCGATAATAATGGGCGCCAATATCGGCACTACAATTACCAACATCATAGTTTCACTCGGCCATATCAACCGGAAACAGGAGTTCCAGCGCGCCTTTGCGGCTTCGCTGGTGCATGATAATTTTAACCTGTTCAGCGTAATGATTCTCTTCCCTCTCAATTTGTGGACAAACTATCTTGAGAGGATTTCCACTTTTATTACCGGGCTGATAAAAACCTCCGGCGGGATGACTTTCGGCAGCCCCCTGAAAATGATAACCGCCCCGGTTGCCGCTGCAATTGCAGAACTTTTTCACCATAACGGACTGCTCACGCTGATTTTCGCAATATTTTTTCTGTTCCTTTCCCTGCGTTACATGGTTGTCTATATGAAAGCCCTGATCATGGACAAGGCTGGAGCGGCATTCGACCAGACCCTTTTCAGGACCCCTTATCATGCTCTGTTTTTTGGTATGATGCTCACAGCGATGGTGCAAAGCTCGTCGGTTACCACGAGTCTGATGATTCCGCTGGCCGGGGCGGGCCTGATCACGCTGGAAAAACTGACCCCCTACATGATGGGGACCAATATCGGCACCACGATAACGGCCTTCCTGGCAGCTTTCTCCACCGGTAACCCCGTTGCGGTCTCAGTGGCTGTTGCTCATCTGTTTTTCAACCTGTCCGGGCTTTCCATATTCTGGTGGATAAGGTGGGTTCCAATCAAGACTGCCCAATGGATTGCCAGCCTGACAACAATCAACAGGGCATATGCGGTCATTTATGTATTGCTGATGTTTTTCCTGATACCACTGGGTCTGATATTTATTATGGATTAAATCCGATGCCTGAAACCCACTGCCGTTTAAGAAAACCAAGATGCATTTCCGGAATTCATGGATTCTCCGCCGGGATAGCGGAACAACCATTGAAGAACATTGCCGATCTTCCCCAATCCGCTGCAACCGGCATGCTCCAGACGCCCAATTACTGAGCTAAAAAGGAGACGAGCCATGTTTAAGTCCCTTTTCAACCTGATAAAACAAAAGAACCTGCTGGCTCAGGCCAACGAGCAGATTATCGAGATGCTCAATGAGGATTTGAGCCTGTTCAGAAGCACAGTGGAGTTGCTCTGGACCGAATCGGGAATCTCGTTCGAGGAAATCAAGGAACGGGACCGGCAGATAAACCGCTTTGTCAGGGATGTCAGGAAGAAAGTTCTCACTTATCTGGCGTTCAGCGGCTTACGAGAGATGGAAAGCGCATTCATAATATTGTATCTCGTTGTATATATCGAACGAATTGGCGACCACACCAAAGACATCTCCCGTCTGGCGCTGGATTATCCGGGAAAATTCAACTGTGGCCGGCTGGAAAAAGACGTGAAAAGATTCGAACTGCTGCTGTTCGAAAGACTGGAGAGGTTGATCGATATTTTTGAGCAGGGCGATGATATCAGGGAAAAGGCTAGCGAGCTCACCAGAAGCCATCCTGATGTTGACAAAGTGTACCTGAAAATGATCAACAGGATATTGACACCCGATAACAATGAAGAGCTGGATTGTGCCGACGGGGCAAAGCTCGCCCTCTACCTTCGCTACCTGAGACGGATAGAGGGACACATTTTCAATATCGCCTCCTCTGAAGTTAACCCGTTTCACAGGATAGGCTTCAGCAAGAAGAGTAAAAAGAAGAAGACCAAAGAAATGTAAGCTGCGCCATATCCTCTGTTGCCAATTCACTGGAGGATGACTGCAATTTCTCTTCCACTATTATAGCCGTGAGCATACAACAGTGAAAAATATATTGGCTGCTGTTTCTCTTGTTTTAATGCTTGTAACTACCTCTCTCGCATACCAGAATGTAACTCCCGAGCAATTGCTGAGCCTGATGGCAACCAACGACAGCCTGATTCTCGTCGATGTCCGCGAACCATTCGAATTTGACTCCGGACATATCGGCGGAGCTCATCTCTATCCATTTAACTCAGGGTTGTTTGCAGTGAAATACGCGGAGCTTCCCGCTGGTTTTCCGCTTTTCTTCTACTGCAGATCGGGTTTCAGGTCGGGGCAGGCTGTGGAATTTATGGATGCTGCCGACGGCGGAGTCTACTATGGCAATGTTTTCAACCTTACAGGCGGGATCGACGGCTGGCCGTATGCTGTTGCAACCGGTGGACAGGATGGGCCGGCTCTAATAATAGAGCCGGACTCGCTGCTTTTCGACGTAATAATGCCGGGAGCTGAAGCGGAACTATCTTTTACGGTTGTCAATACCGCCACTCAGAGCACAGCCGTTGTGCTGATTCCACCTCTGGAAGCACAGGGGTTCACCGTGATGGCCGATACCGCCGCCGTGCTCCCTGGTGACAGCCTTACAGTAACTGTAACGTTCCATCCGGCCCGGAATGGCCTGTACGCTGACTCGGTTTTTGTTTTCCATGGCGGCGCCGGAAGAAATGCCCTGGCAGTGACCTTGGATGGCAACAGCGTTCAACTGTTAACTGGAGACATTGACTCCAACGGCGAAGTTAACATACTCGATCTGCTGGAGTTGCTGAAAGAGCTTTCGGGAAAAAACAACGACGGGGTGCGTGAGAGGATGGACCTCAATGCTGACGGCGTCCTTAATATTTTCGATCTGCTCCGGCTCCTGCTGCTTATCAGAATGGGCAGCTGACCCGGACTTCGGGATTACCTTAAGGGAAATCAGTGTGCGCTACAAGCTCTTGGTAACATAAACCGCCCGACAGATCACTTTTTCTCTAACACCAGCCTGTACACCGGACCGGTAACACCCGCCAGGTTAACCGAGCGGAAAACAAATTCCTCGCGAGGCCCGGACAATTCCAGGCTGAAGTTGCCAGCTACAGGATTCCAGGCGCCACCCTCCCGCTTCATCTGGTACTCTCTCAGGTTGGGCGTGCAGGAATTGATCCCCACCTGTGCAACAGACCCGTTGATTTTCACATCCAGGTCCAGCACGTTGGGAGTCCAGTTGATTTTATTTATTTCCTCGACTCTTTTAAAATTACCTGTATCATAGGCCCAGTTCTTTTTACCGCTCCTATACCAGACATTGTTCCGAAAGAACTCGTCGTTATAGACAATCATCACACTTGAACCTCTTTCGGGCCATCTGCTGAAACGATCTGTCTGCCAGAGCCAGCCGATACATGCATAAGCCTTGGGAGTATTCCCCCATTGGTGGTCATTGCCCCAGTCCACCGGCTCTCTGGCGGGCCCCTGGACACGCACCACCTGGTCCCATTGGCCATCAAGATAAGTTTCTCGCAACTCAAGAGCCGAGAGCGGTACTCCATCTTTCTCGAAATGGCAATCCCACTCCGCATCCACCATCACCCACTTACACAGGGAGTTGCTCCAGACTTCATTTGAACCGTGGGAACCTGTGAGTTCTGGCGCGGTACCATCGGGTCCGGATAACACGCACCGTGTAACGTACCCCATTGCGTTGAGCACGGCATTCTGGGCGGCCTCGAAATGGCCGCAACTGTACCTGCCACCCTTTGGCCCCTCCGCCAGCATTCCCAGAACATCGCGGTTAACCGCCGGCCTGCCGCGATCAATTACCAGTTGCCTGTTCAGCCAGTTGCGGAGCAGAAGAATCCTGTTAAACTCGTCGTCCTCATCCTTTACGATTTCTTTCAGCCCGTAACGGCTTAGAATAACTTCAAAACCGGCGGATGTCAGGTCTTCCGGCTCACTGAACACCGTATTGTCATAAAACACCGGATTCGCGGTCTCGATAACCTCGTACCCGGGCCCCGAACCATACAACCCGCACAGCGGAAGAACAGCCATGACAAGAGCAATAATCAATGTTTTTATCATCGGATAATACCCCCTTGTGTGTATTATACTCTTTTTTGTATTTCCACCCCTGGCGGACAACTCAATCTTTGGCCCTCCAAGGACTGGCATGCTGCGCAGGCAGAACACTAACATTATTGACAGGTCAACTCAAGTATGATTTTAACATTCAAACGGGAAAATAAATCTCCGGGCAATTAGCACTGCTGCATCAGCTACGGCGACACCGGGCTGTGTATTGCCAAACTTGAATTTCAGCGGTTTTGGTTGTAAACTTTTTACAGCTAATTATTGCTCCAACTTTTGATTCCTTCTGATCACAATCCGCAGCTTGATAAGATATCAATCAATAATCTCAATTGGCCTTTTGGCGGGCGAACGTGAAAGGAAATCCATTATGAGAAAAACATTATTTATTTGCCTGGCAGTATTCGTATTTGCTTTATCCCTTGCAGCTCAGCAGGAACAGGAAAATTCCAAACTTCGCCCGGGGTATGCACAGACACCGGAGGAAGCCGCCGCGGAACTTCAGGAGTTCAAAGCTTCCTATGCCGACCTGGCCGGCTGGGAAGCGCGCAGGCAGAGAGTCCTCAACGGAATACTCGAGGGCGCAAAGCTGTCGCCACTGCCGGAGAAAACAGCGCTCAACGCCAGGTTTTACGACAAGCGCAGCTATCAAGGCTATACGGTGGAGGAGGTTGCGTTTGAAAGCTCGCCGGGATTCTATGTAACGGGCTCACTCTACCGTCCCACGGATTTCGATGGCCCGCTGGCCGGGATTCTCTCTCCCCACGGTCATGGCGGACGGTTCAAGCCTGAAAGGCAGACCCGCTGCGCTGTGCTGGCCCGCATGGGAGCCGCGGTTTTTCTCTATGACATGGTAGGCTACGGTGACTGGAAAGAGGATGGCTGGATTCACAAGGAAGCCCCGGAAGTGCTGCGGCTCCAGACCTGGAACAGTATCCGGGCGCTGGATTTCATCCAATCACTGGACGGTGTGGACGGCCAGCGGATCGGCATGACAGGCTGCTCCGGCGGCGGCACCCAGACTTTCCTGCTGACCGCTATCGACCAGCGGGTGAAAGTCAGTTCGCCGGTCTGCCAGGTCTCGGCCCACTTTTTCGGCGGTTGTGTCTGCGAAAGCTACATGCCGATCCACTGGGGAGAGAACCATAAGACCAACAATGCAGAGATAGCCGCCATGGCAGCTCCGCGTCCGCAGCTGGTTGTCTCCGATGGCGATGACTGGACACAGTTTACGCCCAAAACAGAATTCCCGTACATTAAGCACGTCTACTCGCTTTACGGGGCGGCGGACAAGGTGGCCAACGCCCACTTCCCGGACGAGAAACACGACTACGGCACTTCCAAACGGATGGCCATGTACCCGTTCATGGCCAAATATCTGGGCCTGGAGCTTGATCGTGTGTGTAATGGGAACGGTGAGGTTGACGAATCGTTCGCGGTGGTGGAGGAGTACGAAAAACTGCTGGTATTTGACGCCATCAACCCACGGCCTGCTAACTCGGTTGAACCAAATACACCGTTGCCATAGGGGCAGCTGGAAACTTTCCGCACATCAGAAAAGTGAGAACTCTTTGCTGAAAAAAATCCGGGCTTCAGCCACTGCGTTGTTATGGCCAGTGTCTCTTTGTGTGGCTCTTGTGCTTATTACAGCGGGCCAGGTATGGAGCGGCAAAATCTCCGGCTCATCGGCTGCTCCTGTTATCGAGCTCTGGTATGGAGAACAGCAGAGTTTCGGGCAAATTGGCTCGCCCCAGCCGATGATCAGTATTCTGGGCAATGTCGCTGACGAGGACGGTATCGCATCGCTGTCATGCTCTCTCAATGGTGGCCCGATGAAACAGTTGACACTGGGCTGCAACTTGCACCGGCTGGCGGAACCGGGAGATTTCAACGCCGAGATTGACCGCCGCGCCCTCCGCGACGGGCCGAATACGGTGGAACTGCTGGCGGTCGATTCCGCTGGCGCAAGTTCCCGCAGAACAGTAACTGTAAACTATACGCCCGGCAGGACCTGGCCCTTGCCGTATTCTATCAACTGGAGCCGGGTGGACAACATTCAGGACGTGGCGGATATTATCGATGGCCGCTGGAGTCTGGATTCAACCGGCGTACGCTCGGTGGCGCCTTATTACGACAGGGTTATCGGGATCGGGGACAGCAGTTGGACAGACTACGAAGCGATTCTCACTGTCACCTGGAACAAACCTCCGCTGTTTACGGACAAACAAGGCGCTCCGTACCAGGACCACGCCCACGCCAGCATCTGCCTTCGCTGGGGCGGCCATGACAACGACGGCCGTCAGCCGCTGCGCAAATGGTGGCCGCTGGGCGGGCTGGCGGGCTTGACAGTAAGAAGTGACTCTCCCGGTAAAATGCAGTGGTATTTCTGGAAAGGTGACGGGACAAGGAACCTGATCAGTGACTCAACGAGGGCCTTTCAGATCGGCAGGCCATATACTTACAGGGTCAGGGTAGAAACCCTGAAGGACAATCAGAGCCGCTACAGTGTTAAAGCCTGGGATGCAGCCAATGAAAACGAGCCAGCAAACTGGGACGTGGTTGTAAATGAAAACGAACACGATCTTCAGTCAGGTGCATTGCTGTTTGTCGTGCATCACGGCGATGTTACTTTCGGCAATATCAGGGTTTCGCCAATTGCGGATTGAATATTTTTGCCGCATTTGGTCTTGAGACAATTATCCAACTTGAGTAGGTGGTTTTATACGCCCGAAGTAGTTGAGCGCTAAACCGAATCCCATCAGCACCCCACCCAGAATAACAACTATCAGTTTGTCTCCGGCACTGCCCGGAATAAAGACAAACAGGGTTACCATAGCGCCGATAAAAATCGAGATCCGGCCAATCAGCACGGCCATCGACGATTTGTCGATATCAGACGCCTCTATCTCCCTCTGCTCATCTATCGGAGTAGCCAGTTTCTGGTAGAAACGCTCGATTCTTTCTTTTTCCGGGGGTTTCATCCTGAACAGCAGCGGAGAGATCAGGAACGCGGTAAGCGCCACCGCAATGATGGTGAAAGAACTCACCGTGAACTCAAGAATGTGCGAGCTGGAATACCCTTGATCGATTTATGCTCCGATTGCAACTTCGAACAGGACTGGAAAAGCAGGGGTGGGGAATTTTCCTAGAACAAGTTGGATAACTTTATTTGAAGAGACACATCCGGCAGTTTTTGGTTATCAGCCTGAATTCTATTTACTGATATTTTTTCTCGCCTTTTCCAGGTCCTG
>SDBV01001542.1_pt1 | contig 34711 bp, 27 predicted proteins | sample 2277081 | NCBI WGS metagenome assembly SDBV01 (sample SAMN10402039, study PRJNA504765) | marine sediment metagenome | isolation source: marine sediment core GS10_PC15, 223 cmbsf | place: Arctic Ocean: Southern Knipovich Ridge | collected 2010 | reverse complement strand
ATCGGTTTCATGTCTATGCCTCAACCACTTCCAGGGCAGTCAACTCTTCCCGCAACCGCTTCCTTGCCCGATGCAGACGCGATTCGACCGCGCTTTCACTGATTCCCAAATGTTCGGCCAATTCGCGATAGCTCCAGTCTTCGGTGTATTTCAGCAGAAGAATCTCGGTGCAACGTTTCGGCAACCGGCGGAGTGCCTCGCGGACCTGGGCGCGACGTTCCTCGTTTAACAGCCAGCCCAAGGGGTCACGCTCGCGACAGTCTTCTTCGGTCGGTCGAAACCGCTGGGCATAGCGATCGGTCAAGTTTCGCCGCCGGCCCATCTTCCGCCGATACAACAACGACTGGGTCACCGCCAACCGGTACAGCCACGGAGCCACCTTGCTCGGGTCGGCCAACGGCGACCGCCCTCGGACCGCGGCCAACGAGACCTCCTGAATCACCTCGTCGACCGCCTGCGGTTCGCCCAATCGGGCGCGGATTACCGTCCGCAACCAGCGATCGTGCCGGGCCAACTCGGCCGGCCAATCGATCGCGGGTTGTCCGTCCGGGTGCGACGCTCGGCGAGTGCTCGTATTCGTCATGGCCGTGAAGATGGTTGCCGCCGCGGGGTAAATCTTGCTCACCACGGGTGGAAAAACCGGTGATTTGAGCGTCAGTAATGCCGCAAGTCGTTCAGTTGCAATCGGTTGCGCCAAATGTGCCCGATTGACGGACCGCCGATCCGTCGGCTAGAATCGCCAGGGTAATGCAATCGGGGATCTCAGGCTACCGCCATGGGCGCGAAAGACAATACGCACCGACCGCTGGATTGGATCGACGAACAGCTCGAGGCCCTTGCCCAGCAGGGACTTCGCCGAGAACTGATCGCGCGGCACGGTCCGCAGACGGCACGGCTGGTGATCGACGGCCGTGAGTTGATCAACTTCGGCTCGAACGACTACCTGGGCCTGGCCGCCGATCCGCGATTGTCCGCTGCCGTCGTCGAGGCCGTCGATCGCGACGGCCTCGGCAGCGGGGCCAGCCCGCTGATCACCGGGTTCGCTGAGGAGCACGATCGGCTGCAGCGGCGCCTAGCCCAGTTCGAAGGGACCGAGGCGGCCCTGCTCTTCCCGTCCGGGTTTGCCGCCAACGTCGGAACGATCGCCGCGGTGGTCGGGCCGGGCGATGTGGTGTTTGCCGATCGCAAGAACCACGCCAGCCTGTGGGACGGTTGTCGCCTTTGCCGGGCCGATGTGCGCGTATATCCCCACAACGATTGGCAGCAACTCGATAAGCTCTTGGCCAAGGCAGCCCACTACGGCCGGCGATTGATCGCAACCGACAGCCTCTTCAGCATGGAGGGCGATCTCGCCCCGCTGGACCGGCTGGTCGACGTGGCCCGACGCCGTGACGCGATGCTGCTGGTCGACGAAGCCCATGCCACGGGCGTCTTCGGCAAGCAAGGACGCGGTGTGGCCGAGCACTTGGGCGTCGAGGACCAGATTGACATTCGCATCGGCACGCTGAGTAAAGCCCTGGGCTCGATCGGCGGTTTCGTGGCCGGCAGCGAATCGCTCGTTCAGTGGTTGATCAACAAGGCACGTCCGTACATCTTTTCCACCGCCTTGCCGACCATCGTGGCCACCGCCGCGACGGTCGCGCTCGATATAGTTCGCCAACAGCCGCAGCGCCGCAAACGCTTATTGCAACGTGCCGGACAATTACGAGTGACGCTGGCCGACCAAGGCTGGAACACGGGCGCGTCGGCCAGTCAGATCATTCCGTTAATCATGGGCGATCCGTTTCATGTCGTACAATTGGCCAAGCAATTGCGACAACGGGGACTCCTAGTGCCCGCCATTCGCCCGCCGACCGTGCCCGAAGGCGAAGCCTGCCTACGAATCAGTTTGACCGCCGGCCACACCGCCGAGATGATCACGCAATTGATCGAAACGCTGGCCGAACTGAAACCAATCTAGCGAGTAGGATGAGGTAAAGGAAAAAGGGGAAAGAAGGAAAAGGGGAAAAGAATTCTGGCAAGCGTTCGTAGGGACTTGAAGGACAGATGTTTTGACAGGATAACAGGATGGACAAGATTAACGCTTAAGAAATCCGTTGGTCCGCCTCGATCGAATGTAGTCGCCGCATAACGAAGGGATATTGTGAAAGAGAACAAGAAGACTCTCCTTTTCTCCTTTCCCTCATCCTGATCATCCTGTCAATCCTGTCCAATACTACTATTACTCTGTTACCCTACAAACGCTTCCGGCTTCTGCTCGTCTTCTTTCCCCTTTTCCTTCTTTCCCATTTTTCCTCCCAAAAAGCCCGCCCCACGATTACTCCCGCTCACTGAGCATCCGGCTTCCGGCTGCAGAGCTTGACGAAGACTTGTTTGACTCGAGCGATCTGCTCGGGGGTGACGGTCAAGAAGCGTCGCGTGCCGGCCGGGTCGGCTTTGAAGCGGGTGAAGCCGCCGTCTTCTACGCTGACGGTTCCGGTGGGCGAGAGGCCGAAATAGTTCTCGTCGGGCCGCACGGCGTACAGCACGCTGGTTAGGTCCCAGGTCTCGCGGTCGTAGGGCATTTTCATGTAATGGCGGTAGCCCTCGGCCACCGGGTGGTGCTTCACGTAGTTGTAGTCCTGCTCGATGCTGGCGGCCGGGTACTTGATCGCCCGACCGATCTCGAACCCGCTGGCCACCACCGGCGTGGGCCACTCGTGAAATACGTTCCGCGCCGAGGGGACGTCGATAAAGACGTTGTACTCCTTGAAGTGGGCGTCTCGCAAATCACTGCTGTCCGCCCCGGCCATGATCGACAGCAAGCGGACCTTTTTCTTGGCCAAGGCCTTGCCGTCCAGCGGGCAGATGTCGTCCGGTTTGGAGTCGAGCAGCCGAGCGAGATTCGTCGAGAAGCCGACCTGCACCATCACCACCGAACCGTCTTCTTGTTCAGCAAGAACCTTTCGTAGCAACTTGGTAGCCTCCGGGGCCTGACTGCCGTCGGTCAGGTCGTGCGGGTAGCGGGGTTGGCCGTTGTCCCGGGCCGTGGCCACCGGCGTGGCATACTTGCTCACCTCGGGCGTCTTGCCGTCGCGGACCGTGCCGATGGGAATATCACCGCGGCCGTAGAACGTGTTGACCAGATCGACGTAGGCGGCTGCGTGCGGATGGTCCTTGGTGACGGTTACGGCCAAGAGCTTGCACTCCCCCAGACTTTCCAGGGCATGGATCAGGCCCAGGGCCAAGGCGTCGTCGATGTCGTTACCCATGTCGGTGTCGAAAATGATCGGCACGGGCTCGGCGGCCTGTGTAGCAGTGGAACATACCCAGGCAAGCAGAACGACAAGAGCACGCCAGCGTAGCGATTCGAACATGGTTGATTCTCCTTGGGGTTGACTTGGTGCTGTTTAGCCACCGCGGCCACGCGGCGCAACTGCATCACCGGGCTTGCCGAATCTCTCACGCATCTTTGCCGTGAATGGCGACTGCTTGGCCACGCAGTGGAGGAATTCGGCGAATGAAACGTGTTGGCTTTGCGCGGCATACTCCGCGAGGATTTCCGCTTGGATCCGGTTCTTCATTTCCACGCAATCGAACTTCTTAGTCTTGGTTGTCATAGCCTAACTCCAACGGGCTGTAGATTTCGATGGCCGGATAACCGTTCTGAAGATTCACACCCTTGAATCGACGGATACGATCGAAATTGACGATGTGCTTGAAGTTCCAACTCAAGATCAGGTCGGCTCTGGCAACACTTGCCGCGGCAACATGCAAGGCATCCGCTTTTCGAGCGTCCCCAAGCACGCCGGAGTCGATATATGCTTGCGCCAAAGCGTTGACTTCTTCGTCGATGGGAATCTCCTCGACGCTCTTGCCCGGCAGATCCTCCAAAACACGCTGCACTGAACTCGGCGCCTTTTGCAACTCGTAATATGTCAACTCGGAGACCAAAACAACGAATTGGCCGCCTCTTACCCTCGCAAAGAACCGGTTGCTAACTTCAGCAAACTCATCGTCCCCGGTACCACCAAAAACGGATGTGTCGACGTAAACGCGAGTTTTATGCACAGCATGTCCCCCACAAGGTATTCTACATTGTCGGCATCTCGCCAGCAAGTCGATTGGCAGCCGTTCTACGGTTCCTTTTCGTACTTCTTCTGGCCGGCGGCGATGGCGGCTCGCATTTGTTGCTCGATTTTCAGTTGGGCCTGATACTTGGCCTGTTGGTCAATTTCGGTCGGGTCGACCAGCTTGAAGCCCGGCATGTCGGCGCGGGGACGCTGGGCCAGCCTCTGCTTGCCCGAGTTGATGATCGAAAGTGCCTCGCGATACTCTGCACTCTGCTTGTCCAACTTCGCCAGGCAGAGGCTTAGTGCCGGGCGGGTGAAGCTTACCTGGGACGAGAGACCCTGATCGCTTAGGTTCATGCCGACCAACTTACCCAGCCGCCCGAGTCGCTGCGGGTCGAGCGGCGAACGGCCGTAAAGGTTCTGGCGATAGGCACTGGCATACTCGGGGTAATACGGCGCGTTGATGTCGATCCACGTGACGATCCGATCGAGGCTATTCTTGTCGAGCTGGATCTTGTCGTCTATTTCCGGATCACCGTGCCCCTCGACCAACACCTTGACCAGCGGGCTGACGTGCGATCCCCAGCTTTTCGGCATCAGCGTTTGGAACGGACCGGCGCCGGGCACCCTGACGTAGCCCTTGGTCCGCAGTTGGAGATAGGAGTTGTTGAACATCAGTCCAAGGTCACCCGCCAGATTGAGCTTCTCACCCGCCTCTTGGCCGTAGTCGTGGCAAGAGACGCAATGCTTGTCCAGCACCGGTTGCACTTCGGCCAGGTAGCCGAACGTTCGCGTCGGCCCGTGCCAAGGTTCGAGTTGGCTGGGCGGGCGATGCATGGCCAGCGGCTGGCGGTCGCGGGTGATGCTGCCGCGGCGATATTCGTGGCAGCCGACGCAACCGGCCGTCTCGCCGGGTCGGGTGATCGTACCGCTGCGCATCGACTGGACCATCATCCCGTTCTCGTCGAGCAACTGGAAGTAAACCCACCTGTCGGCCGGCACGGCGAAGTAGGCGCTGCCGTCTTCCTCGACCGGCACGGTTCCGAGGATCCGCTTGTTGTTGAAGTCGTCGTAGGCCATGCCGGGAGCCTGCGTGCCGCTGCCCAACCAATACGCGTCCGTCCAGAACCGTTTCTCGGGCGACTCGACCACGCGAAGGTACTTGACCGAACCACGCTCGACCCGGTCCATGCCGGTGCCCTTGTAGACGTCCGACACATAGAAGTAGCCTTGTTCTTTGGTCAGGTCGATTCGCTCGGGCATGGCCGGCGGCTTGGTGCGCGGAGCCAGCGGCATGGGATCATAGCAGCCCGAGTCTTCCGCGTGCAATTGGATCTCATTGCCGAACGTATCGATCAAGTAGATGCCCATCTGCTCGCCACCGTTTTGATTGTCACTGCCGGTCATTCGCGAGCAGAGGAAGTATTTGTCGGAAAGCGGATAGGGGTCTTCGTACTTGGGATTGACCAGTTGGAACATGTCATAGTGTCCATTGCCGACTAGATTCATCGCATTGGCCGGCCAGATTCGCAAGACCGGCTCCCTTCCGTCGAGGCCCAAGCGGCGGTCGACGATGGCGATGGCTCCCCACGGCCGGTCGTGGCAGGAGGAGAAGTTGGCGATCAACAGATCCGTGCCGGGGATGGCTCGCGCGTCGAGCACGGCGCCGGGTGAGTTGGTGTTGTTGCCCCAATAGATCGAGTGGTTCGTGCCGTCGGGGTTCACACACCAGATGCCCTGGGCGTCGCCGAAGTTGCGGTCGACGTATTCCCAGCGGTCGTAGATAATCCGCCCGTCGCCCAACAGCGAAGAATGTCCCTCGTGCAGCGTGCTGTGCCCGATCTGCTGGACGTTCGACCCGTCGGCGTTCATCGTGAAGAGATTGCCCATGATGTGCCGGTTGCACATGCAAAACTTCGGTTCCCGGGTCGAGGTGAACAGGATCTGCCCGTCCGGTAGATAGATAGGATCGATGTCGGAGATGCCCGAGCCGAAGGTCAGTTGTTTCAACTCCGTCCCATCGCCGTTCATTTCATAGAGGTGGTAGTCGTCCTCCCGATCGCGTCGCAAGGAGAAGAGGATCTTGCTGCCGTCGAAGCTGACCTCGATATCCCGGGCCACGCCATGCGGCACGTCCAGTAGCGTCTTCACTTCCCCGCCATGGGCGAAGTCGATTGTCTTGATCGCCCCGGAGCCGGAAAAACTGGCCGTGTTGATCTCGCCCGTTTGGAACATCGTGGCCGTGTTGTGATGGTCCGACCTGTATTGCTGGCGGACCACAAAGAGGATCGGCCGACCACTGACCAGCGGATTGGCGATCAGGGCCTCGCGAGTCAGAGTTTCCAGCTCTTTCTTATTCTCAACGGCATCGAGCCGATCCAGATATTGCCGGCCGTGAGGATACCGCTGGCCGAAAGTGGTCATCAAATCCTCGACGGCCGCTCTGAACGAGTTTTCGGCGGATGGCGGTTGCTCGGCGGTAGCGGCACGCACACCGAAGAGTGCAGACAGCAATACCAGACACCGTAGCAGGCGATTCATGTCGATTGCTCCGAATGGGTGGGATGGTTGGCGAGGTTGTTCGCAATGGTGGCGATTCCACGGAGCTTCCATTATACTATTTCCCGTATCGGGGGCCAATAGCCGCTGGCCGTGGGCCATATTCCCCCGATCGACACTCGCCGAGCAATCCCGGCCGCTAGACCGTGAGGACGAGTAGATGGGTGAATACGGATCGAAGATTCCCGCCGAACGGGCGACCCAATTGCATCAACAGTATCGGACCGCGCTGTTTGACGACGTGGTGCCGTGGTGGATGAAACACTCGCTCGATCGCGAGCAGGGCGGCTATTATAGTCTGCTCGAACGGGACGGGCGCACTTGGGGTACCGACAAATACATGTGGATGAACGGTCGGCAGGTGTGGATGCTCAGCCACCTATACAACACGCACCGGCAGGACTCCCAGTGGCTGGACGCCGCCCGGCTGGGGGCCGAGTTCATGCTCCGCCACGCTTTCACGGACGACGGCAAGATGCACTTCCGCCTGACCCGCGAGGGCCAGAGCCGCTCGGAAGTGCTCAGCGTCTACACGGAGGTGTTCGGCGCGATCGCCATGGCCGAATACAGCAAGGCTTCCGGCAATGAGGCCTATTGGACCAAGGCCCTGGGGATGTACGACTTTCTGATGTCACGGCTGGGGCAGCCCTCCGACACGCCCTTGTTGTGCTATCCGATCCACGGGGAGTTCCATCTGCACGCCCACGACATGTGCCGCATTACCGTGGCCTGGGTCTACAACCAAATCCGGCCCGACAAACGGTTCGAGGATGACCTGACGCTCTCGGCCGACTCGATCCTCTCACGCCATTGGAAACCGGATATCAACGCTCTGTTGGAAAACGTGGCCATGGACGGCTCGCCGATGCTGGACTTGCCCGAGGGACGCATGTTCCATCCGGGCCATGCGATCGAAAGCGCGTGGATGCTGATGGAGATCGCTTTGCACCGCGGCGACGAGTCGTTGTTCGCCACCGCGGTGGACATTGTGCTGGCTTCGCTTGAGCACGGTTGGGACCAGCAGTACGGCGGGCTACGGTACATCACGAATATCGATTTCACTCCGACTCATTCGCTCGAGGCCGACTTGAAGCTCTGGTGGCCGCACGGCGAAACGCTCTACGCGTTGCTGCTGGCGTGGCATCACACCGGGCGCGAGGATCTGGCCACCTGGTACGAGAAGGTCCACGATTATACGTTCACCCACTTTCCCGACCCGGAGTTCGGCGAGTGGTTCGGATACCTCAACCGCGACGGCAGCCGCGTCTGGACGGCCAAGGCGAACGGATGGAAGGGATTCTTCCATCTGCCGAGGATCTTGTATCGGTGTTATCAGTTGCTTGAGGGCGCATAGGAGTGTTGAGGGCTGTCGGACGTGTGACGAGGTAAGTAAAGAGGGTTCGGGGTTCAGGGTTCAGCACTCTGGATTCCAACCGTGTGACGATGGTCGCGGAATTCTGAACCCTGAACCCTGAATGACCAAGAACATGACCACCAGTCACAATCCCTCTGACAACGACCTGCCGCTGACTGGGAATCCGCTTTACCTGGCGGCCGTCTGCCTGGTGGCCTCGTTGGGTGGTTTATTGTTTGGTTTCGATACGGCGGTCATCTCCGGGACGTTTTCGTTTGTCCAGGAGCAGTTCCTTTTGACCGACCTCCAGGTGGGTTGGTTCGGCAGTTCGGCCCTGCTGGGGTGCATTTTCGGGGCCCTGGTCGCCGGCACGTTGGGCGACCGGTTTGGACGCAAGCCGATCTTGATCATCGCGGCCGTGTTGTTCTTCATCTCGGCCCTGTCTTCGGCCATTCCACCCAGTTTTCGGATTCTGATTCCGGCCCGAGTGATTGGTGGCGTCGGCGTGGGCATGGCATCGGTGTTGGCGCCGATGTACATCTCGGAGTTTGCCCCGCCGCGGCTGCGGGGGCGGCTGGTGGCGTTCTATCAATTGTCGATCGTGATCGGCATCCTGGCGGCCTACTTCTGCAACTCGGCCTTGTTGCAGTTTTCCAAAGACCATCCCGAGGCGTTCGGCGGCGTCGGTTGGCTGCACTGGACCCTGGTGGCCGAGGTATGGCGGGGGATGTTCGCCGCCGAGATGATTCCGGCCGGATTGTTTTTCCTGGCGCTGTTCTGGGTTCCCGAAAGCCCCCGTTGGTTGGCCCAGCGCGGACAGCAAGCCAAAGCGCTGTGGCTGTTGGCACGCGTCGACGGGCGCGAGGCGGCCCGGCGCGAGATGGACGAGATTCGTGATGCCCTGGACCATGAGGAAGGGACCCTGGCCGAGTTGTTCCGCGGCGGTTTACGCCGGGCGTTGCTGGTGGGCGTGGGACTGGCGTTCTTCGGACAGTTGACCGGCGTGAACATCGTAGTCTATTACGGGCCGACCATCCTGCAACATGCGGGCTTCGAGCAGATCGGGGCCTTTCAGTTTCAGGTCGGGTTCGGCCTGGTCAATCTGATCTTCACCCTGATCGCCCTGGCAGTGATCGATCGGTTGGGCCGTCGTCCGCTGTTGATCGGCGGGATGAGTATGGTCGTGATCGCGCTGGCTATCACGGGTCTGCTGTTTCTTTATGGCGATCCCCAATTCGTAACCAACCCGGAAACGGGCGAGTCGGAACTTGTGTTGGCCAATCGGGCCGTCGGGCCGTGGATCGCCGGCACCTTGGCCGTCTACATGGCCAGCGTGGCGTTGTCCATTTGTGCGGTGATCTGGGTGCTCACGCCGGAGATCTTTCCCAACCGAGTACGAGGTCGTGCCATGTCCATCGCCACCTTGGTCAACTGGAGTACCAACGCGCTAAGTGCCTTCCTGTTCCCCTGGTACGTGCACAAGTACGGCATGCACGTCGGCTTCTTGACCTTCGCCGTAATCTGCTTGATCGGCACCGTCTTCTTCTGGCGACTCGTACCCGAGACCAAAGGCAAGAGCCTCGAAGAGATCGAGCGGTATTGGCTGCGCGGATAATCCGCTAGCAGGGCAGACGTCGGACAAGAAAGGCCGCCCAACGCAGGGAAACGACTTGCCCGGCGGGCGTTCTGGCATAGAATTCGCATAGCGGAGCGTGTTGCCGCCATAGCAGCGCTAGGGCTGGAATTTCAGCCTCATCCATAGGAGGCGGGCTATGAGACTGGCTACGAGAATTGACCAAACGCGTTTGTCCACAGTGGTGGATCTATGGTCGGAGGTGGAACCGCGTGTCGTGGCCGCCGAATGTCTCGAAGAGGCCGCGCAGGCCCTGGCCGCCGGCATCTGCGAACAGTTCGACGACTCCGTGGTAATGGCCCGGGTCTTCATCACCGTGCCGTTTATCAGCCTACCGGAGCCCAATCGGCAGTTTGTCCGGGGTATGGTTGAAGTTGCCCAGGCCGCGGACGATCTGAAGCAAACCACGCCCGTCCTCTCGCTGATCGGAACCTGCGGAAAGCAAGAAGGCTGGTGCGACCGCCGCCGTTCCAAAGGCCACATCGGGATTCCCCTGATCTCTTGCGCGTTTGTCCGCGATGTACCGATGATCTCACGCTTGCTGAAGGAACTTGGCGTACCGGTCGACTGGGTCGACAGCCACGACTCGGAGATGGTCGTCGACACGATCGGCAGCGCCACGGGCCTGTTCTTTGTCGAAGACGCCGCGACCGCCACCGACTCCCAAGGAAGAAAGATCATCACGGCCCAAGACTTCGTCTCCCGATACGACGTGAAGAGCGTATTCGGGATGGGAGGCGCCTATTCGACCGGCCAAATCGCCGTCATCGTCGTCTTCTGCCGCAACCAGATTACCCGCTCCGTGGCCGAACGATTCCTCTCCCTGGCCGCCTTCTTCATCGGCAAAACGACCGAACAAGTCGAACTAGGCCGAATCTTCCGCGATTGAAGGTGAAGGCTGTGAGGCGGTTTTTGTCGACTTCAGATGGCTCTGCTGACGAGAGTGAATATCGAATGTCGAACAAGGAGTGTTGAAGGAAGAAGGCAATATCATCAGCAAAGAAGGCTGGAGATGCCAACGGGAATTCACGCAGGGGCCGGCATACTTTCGTCATTCGTAATTCCTTGTTCGATATTCGATATTCATCAGCGGCCATCGCCTACTGCCTCGCGAACACCCCCATCTCAGAAAGCCCGATATGCGGATAGCCCGTCTTGACGCCGGTCACCTTGAACTGCACCCACTCGACCGTCTTGGCCGGGAAGCGGACCTCGCGGCCTTGGGTGGCCGTGTCGGGTAGCTCGCCGACGCTGATCGTTGTGCCGTCGCTGAAGGTCAACTCGCCCGCGGTGATATAGTCGTACGTATTCGGGCGATCGAAGAGCCAGACGCGGTCGATCGTTTTCGGTTGGTCCCAAGTCAAACGAATCCAGGCGCCGATGCTTTCGCCGTCACTGGCCCATTCCTCGGACCACTCGCCCGGGTAACCACCCACCTTGCCGTCGATCGCGCCCTCGGGATGGAAACCTTCGCGGTTCGAACTGACCGTCACCTTGGCCTGCCGGGCGATGTTCGAGGGCCCCGACAGCGGATTGGATTCTTCTCTCGACTCCCACTTCTCGCCCGAACGCATCAGCCGGAACTCGTGCAGCGAGAAACAGTATTCGCTGCCCGGCGGATCGACCGGCCAGTGCGTGTGCTGGCGGTCGGCCCAGTTCGAGCAGTAGAACATCCATCCCTGATGGCCGTCGGGACTGAAAAACTTCGAAAGTAGTTGCACAAAGTAACCCTGTTGGCCAAACTTGGGCATGTAGCTGACCAGCCGCCAAGGACCGGTCAGTTGATCCGATTCCAGAATGTACGAGTCGTAAGGCGAAAGGTTGCTCTCTTTGCCGTCGGTAATCGCGAGGAGGTATTTCTTCAGTGACGCGTTGTAGGTCATCGCCGCGAAGCCGCAGTGGTTGTTCCAGTCGATCAGCGGGCGGATTTGCTCGAAATCGTCGGTCCAGATCGCGTTGCCTGCCGCGTTGTGGCCCGCGAAGTATTCGTATTGCGACTCGTCGTTGATCGTTCCGATACCGGGCGTCACCCGAGCAAGGAAGATCTGATCGCCGTTGACCCAACTGCAATTCCCCACCCGCGGCTTGGGATCCGGCTCGATCGCACCTTGGGCCACGATATAGGCCTTGCCGTCGGGCGAGTGTTCCATGCCGCGGCCGAAGTCGACGAACATGGGCGAGCCGAACTTCACCGGACCGAACTTCACCGGGCTGGCAAACTCCTTCGGCTCGGGAAACAGCGGCTTGCTCGGCGTATGCTTCGTCTCGATCCACGTCTTGCCGAAGTCCGTGCTGTAACGCCAGCCAACGAACGGGCCCATGATATCCCAGGCGAATTGCGGCGCCTTGTTGTGCAGGCAATAGGTTCCGTAATACCAGACGCCGTCGAAGACGAGACTGCCGCAAGGATACCGCCCGCCGTACGGTGTCGCGTCGATCGGCGACGTGCCCAGGTTGACGACTCTCAGTCGCATGGGGTCGTCGCCGATAATCTTCGCCTGGGCCGTTCGTGCGTTCTTGCCACCGCCCGAAGAGCAGTGCTCGCCGTCGATGTCTCCGTCACTCCAGGCCGAGTAGAGATTCCCATCGTCCGCCCAAGCGGGATACCAGCCGTCGGCGTTGGTGTAGTTGGCATAGCGGCCGGAAAACGCGATGTCGACCAGATCCTTCGATCGCTCGAACGGACAACCCTCCGGCGGCTGCGACGGCCAGATGCCCACCGAGGGAAACGGGCGGTCGATCAACCGTTGTTGGGCTTGGATGGCGCCGGCGGTAAGGAAAACAACAGCCATTGCAGCGGCGGCTAGGCGGGATTTCATCGTGCGATCCTCGTTGGTGGTGTGGCGTGGAAACATCCGATATACTAACGGCAATCCCCCGCGTTTGCAAACCTGGAGCAAGTTTATCATGAACGTTTTGCCGTTGATCCTGCTGGGGCTTCTCGGGGCCGAAGAAGTCGTCGACTCGTTTCAGTTCACCAATGTTCAGCAGGCACGCCAGGCCTGGGTTGCCAAGGACGGCACGCCGCCGGTCGAACTGCCCCCGTCCCCGGCATACAACGGCGGCGGGCTGAAAGTGCCGGCCCCGTTCGCTAGCGATTCCCACTTGCCGCGGACGGTCATCGATCGCCGTGTGAAACTCGATCTGGCAGCCGCCGGGGCCTTTACGCTAGAAGTGGCCAGCGACGTGCCGGAAGGGATCGCCTATTTGACCTTCTACTTCCGCAGCGGAAACGGCTGGTATGCGGCCACCGGCTCGGTCGGCGGAACCGGATGGCAGACGTTGCGTTTCGACAAGGATTCGTTCGGCACCGAAGGCCGACCGACCGGCTGGCACCAGATCGACACGATCCGGATCTCCGCCTGGCGCGGCGCGCCCAAGGATACATCGCTTTCGGTTCGACGACTAATGGCCATTCGCCATGACGTGGCCCTGGTCGTTGCCGGCGGCTCGGACAAGAAGCTTTCGCTCGATACGGCCCAGCACATTCGCCGTATGTTGCAAGCGGTCGGCTTACCGGCCGACGTGGTCGACCAGCGTGCCACGGCCCAAGGTGCCCTGCGTGGACGTCGGGCAGCCGTGCTGGTCCACAATCCTCGCTTGGATGGGGAAACACTGACGGCCTTGGAACGTTTTGTCAACGACGGCGGGAAGCTGCTGGTCTGCTACGTGATGCCGCCGCGACTCGGCAAACTGCTCGGGTTTGGAAACGCGAAGTATCACAAGCAACAGCGAGACGGTCAGTTTGCCGAGATCCGGTTCGACGCCACCGACATCCCGGGCTTGCCCGAGCGGGTCAAGCAGGCCTCGTGGAACATCACCACCGCCGAACCGGCCGGCCATAATGCTCGGATCATCGGCCGTTGGTATGACGACCAGGGAAAACCGACCGGCAAGGCGGCTATGCTGATCAGCGACCGCGGGGCGTTTCTAAGCCACATCGTGTTGCCGGACGATCGCACGGGAAAAAGACAATTGTTGGCGGCCGTGCTCGGCAAGTTGGCCCCACCGTTGTGGCCGACGATGGCCCAAAGTACCTTGGATCGGGCCCTAAAGGTAGGGCACTGCGACGGTTTGCCGGCCATCCTCAAGTATTCGCTAAGCGACGACCTTCAGGCTGTAATGTGTTTGGCGGATGGGTTTGCAGCTTGGAAGAACGCAGAAATGCATATCGCTCAAGGGAGTTTTCCTGAAGCCATCGAGTTGGCCGGCAAGAGTCGCGAGTTGTTGATCGAAGGGTACCTTCGCGCCCAACCAAGCCCGAACAAGGAAGGTCGTGCCATTTGGAATCACTCGGGGACGGGCGCGTTCCCGGGTGATTGGCAACGGTCGGCGAAGCTCTTGGCCGACAACGGGTTCAACATGGTGCTACCCAATCTTCTCTGGGCCGGTCGAGCACATTATCCATCCGACGTGCTGCCGCGAAGTGAGACCTTCAAGAAGTACGGCGATCAGGTCGAACAATGTCTAGCGGCCGCGAAGAAACACGGCCTGGAGGTGCACGTCTGGAAGGTCAACTACAACCTCTTGGGCGCACCGAAAGAGTTCGTCGAAAAGCTCGGCCGGCAAGGGCGGTTGATGGTCGCGGCCGATGGGAAATCGCACAACTGGCTCTGCCCCTCGCATCCGGACAACAAAAAGCTCGAACTCGACAGTATGCTCGAAGTCGCCCGAAAGTATCCGGTCGACGGGCTGCACTTCGATTACATCCGCTATCCCGGCCGTCAGTTCTGTTTTTGCGACGGTTGCCGCGAGCGATTCGAGGCCGATTCGGGCCGCAAGGTGGGCGATTGGCCCAAGCAGTGCCACACGGGCGACCGGGCCGACGAGTATACCGATTGGCGCTGCGATCAGATCACCTGGCTGGTCGAGGCGGTCCACCGCGAGGGCAAGAAGCTGCGGCCGGAGTTGAAGATCTCGGCGGCCGTGTTCGGCGCCTATCCCGACTGTCGGCGCGGCGTGTTGCAAGATTGGCCCGTATGGATCCGGCGCGGCTACCTCGACTTCGTCTGCCCTATGGACTATACGCAGAACGATCAATACTTCAAAGGTCTGGTCGAAAACCAACTAAGGCTGGTCGAAGGCCGAATTCCACTCTACCCGGGCATCGGCGCTTGGCGCTTAACGCACGATCGAACCGTCGGCCAGATCCACCATGCCCGAGCGCTCGGCGCGCAAGGTTTCACGATCTTCAACTTCGACCAAAACGCCGCCGAGACAACCATTCCCAGCGTGGGCCTAGGGGCGGGCCGAGAATCAGCCGTCCCACCCCACCACCGCCGCGCCGGCGGCGGCTAAACGTTGTTCGGGTGCCGTACCGGCGGCGGGTAAACGGCCTATGTTGCCGTCGTACCGGTAGTTACGTCCGCGGGGTGGGATTTTCCGCTTGCTTGTGGCCAGCGGACGCGTAGAATTGGGGTGTAACCCGGGTTCATTTTGGGAAACCCGTCCCTGAGATGGGTTGGGGAGGAGAACCATGATTTTGCGTCACGTGGAACATGCGGCCGTGATGGGGTTGGGCTTTCTGGCCGGGATTGTGCTGGCGATGTGCATCGCGCCGGGCGATGTGTTTCTTTGGGTGGTCATGGGTGTCGTGTTGGGGCTGTTTTCCCGGGCTTTCTTGGCCGAACGGTTTGCCGGGGAGATCTTCTGGCCCTTCGCCGCACACTCCCGAACCAAGAAACACCACGGACACTCGGGACCGAAAGCTCAAGCCCACTGACCCAGAAGCGACTCGTCAAGCGACCGGTGGCTGGGGCAAAGCGCAGCGGTGCCCCAGTCGAACAAGGATCTGGGGCTTCGCTGCGCTCAGCCGCCAGCCACCCAGCATTCGTTTTCCGGCAGCGCCCTGTGTCAATTCGTCAAGCGACCGGCGAGCCGTGGTAGGTTGCCACCGGCAAGCCGGTCCGGCGGTGGACCAGTTCGGCCATGGCGTCCAGTTCTTCGCTGCCCAGCGGCGTGACCCAGCTTTCGGCCGGTGCGCGGGCGACCGTGTGGATCTGAACCAGCTTGATCTGCCCGCCGGCGTCGACGATCTCCGAAAGCCGGTCGCAATAGGCCTGCTGCTCTTCTGCCGAAGGTGGTTGGTCCATCATCCGCATCAGCAGCGATTGGATCACGATCGGGCGGGTTTTGGCCGCTTCGGTCAAGTTGGAGAGGATCCGCTGCCAAGGAACTCGCGAGCGGGCAACTTGCCGATAATAGGCTTCGCTGCCCGCGTCCAGCTTCGCCCAGATCTCGCCGTCGACCGCATCCAGGACTTCCAAAGCCCGGCGAACGTGATCGTGGTGCAGCAGGCTGGCGTTGGTGATCAGCACCAGTTTCACGTCCTTCATGGCCGGTGTGCGACACACCTCGGCGCACAGGGAAACCACCTCGGCAAAGGCGGGATGGGCGGTCGGCTCGCCGTCGCCGCTTAGCGCGATATCGTTCAGCCGCCGCAAGTCGTCCGGCGTGTGGCGAAACTGGGTGTCTTCGTAGATTCGGCCCGAGAGGACCAGTTCAACCATGGCGCCCAGTTCGTTACCCAGTCGAATCAGGTCGATCGAATCCTTCGTGCCCGGCTTGTTGCGATTGACCTGGCAATAGGCGCAGTTGAAGTTGCAGGCCTTATCGCGATTGAGATTCACGCCGATCGAGATCCCGCCGCTACGCCGGCTGAGCACGGGATAGACGTACCGATTCGTAGCAAAGTCACGCTGGTGGGATTCGAACAGCGAACGGGCGGAATCGTCGGGCGAGGAATTCTTCATCGATGAGAGGATGCGAGTGTAGATAGTGTTGCCGCTCGGCCACCCGGATTGCCAGGGCCTTGCACGTTAGAGCAAGGGCGGACAAATCGCCCATGGCACCCTCTGCGGCAATGCCTTGGCATACCGTTGTTCCGCGACCGTTAGACCCGCTTCAGGACCGTGAACTCGTCTATGGTGACGGTGGTCAACTCGCCGTTGGGTAGTTCGAGCAGGATGACGTCGCTGAAGACCTTGTCGTCGTCGCCGCGGGCGTGATGCAGCCCGTGCCGGCGACGCTCGGTGCGGACCACGTTGCCACACGTGGTCGTCATCCAACTCTTGTTACCCACCGTGACCGAATGCTCCACTTCGACGCGATCCCCAGGGTTCAACTCGTCAAACAGTTCGCGGACTTGGTTCGGGCTGTTACTGGTAGACATAGCGCGACCCTCTCGAATCGGTTAACACCCCTATATTGTGCTGCATTTGGCGTTTTTGGCAAGCCCGATTTGTGAGCGGGACAGCGGATTTCCACGCCACGGCGCCCACTGCGGCCGTTTATGGCGGGAAAACCGGGGTAAAACCCCGCCCGATGCGACCGAATCGCGTTGGTGATTTCCGGAAAAACGGCCTCTTAGACTTCTTTGGCGTCGATCCACGACATGAGCCGTCGCAATTGCCGGCCGACCTGCTCGACGCCGTGCTGGCGTTCTTGACGCCGCAGGGCCTTGAAACGCGGGGCGTTGGCCTTGTTCTCGAGAATCCATTCCAGGGCGAAATCGCCCTCCTGGATCTCTTTGAGGATCTTCTTCATTTCGGCCTTGGTCTCCTCGGTAACCAGCCGGGGGCCACGGGTGTAGTCGCCGTATTCGGCCGTGTTCGAGATGCTGTACCGCATGAAGTTCAACCCGCCCTCGTACATCAGGTCGACGATCAGCTTGACCTCGTGCATGCACTCGAAGTAGGCCATTTCGGGCTGGTATCCGGCCTCGACCAGGGTCTCGTATCCGGCCTTGATCAGGGCGGACAGTCCGCCGCAAAGCACCACCTGCTCGCCGAACAGGTCGGTTTCGGTCTCTTCAGCAAAGGTGGTTTCGATCACACCCGCCCGAGTGCCGCCGATACCCTTGGCGTAAGCCAGTGAGAGATTCCGCTCGGCGTCGCCGGCCCCTTCGCCCAAACCGATCAGGCAGGGTACGCCCGCCCCGCGAACATATTCGGCCCGAACCAGATGGCCCGGCCCTTTCGGCGCGACCAAGATAGTGGCCACGCCGGGAGGCAGATTGAACTGCCCGTAGTGGACGTTGAACCCGTGCGAGCAGACCAGCACATTGCCCGGCGAAAGATTCTCGCGGATCTGATCGCGGAAGATGTCGGCCTGAAGCTCGTCGGGCAGCAGGATCGTAATCAGATCGCCCTGTTTGACGGCCTCTTCGATCGAAACGGGCTTGAACCCGTCCTTGATGGCCTGCTCGTAGTTGGCCGTGTGGGGCAACTCGGCCACGACCACCTTGCAGCCGCTGTCGCGCAGGTTTTGGGCATGACCGTGGCCTTGCGATCCGTAGCCGAGGATCGCGATCGTCTTGCCCTTGAGCAAGGAAAGATCCGCGTCTTTGTCGTAGTAAACTTTTGCCGGCATAATGTTTGCTCCCGAAATTGTGGTGTCTTGATTCTAGATTTGCATGATTCGTACAAGGCGGCCCTGCACTGCCTACTGCATACCGCCTACTGCTTACTCTTTCTTCTCCGTGGCCCCGCCGCGAACCATGGCGATTCGTCCGGTCCGGACCAGCTCGATAATGCCGAACGGTCGTATCATCTCGACGAAGGCTTCGAGCTTCTTCTCCTGGCCCGAGATCTCGATCATGACCATCTCGGCCGCCACGTCGACGATCTGGCCGCGGAAGATTTCGGTCAGTTCGCGGATCTCGCTGCGAGCTCGTTGCGGCGCGGCAACCTTGATCAACATCAAATCGCGTTCGAGGTGGTCTTGCGAGCTGATGTCTTCAACCTGGACTACCGTGACGATCTTCTCCAGTTGTTTGCGAACCTGTTCGAGCACCTTATCGTCGCCGACGACCACGAAGGTCATCCGCGAGAGATGGGCCTCCTCGGTCTCCCCGACCGCCAGACTATCGATGTTGTAACCTCGCGAGGCCAACATTCCCGAGATGTGCGAAAGCACCCCAGGCACGTTCTGAACCAAAGCCGACAACACATGACGCATGGCACACTCCCCAGCGAGACAAACTCTCTATGCTACCCCCCGACGAAGACCTCGACAAGGGGCGGACCGCGAAGGTTCACACGGCCGGCAACCCCCTCGCTTTGGTGGAAAACAGGGCCTTGTTATTAGAAAGGGCCTTTTCGTGCAATAAGGGAAACCTTATTGTTGCTTCGTGCAATAAGAATTCACTCCTCCAGGTGGCCTCTGCCAGCTCTCAGTCGGTCTTCGCGCAAAACAAAAGGGCGGCTCTCGCTGGGGTGCCGCCCTAATGGAGTTGGCTGTCGTGGGGTCGCAGCCCAGGCTTTACCCCGATGCCACGACGGCCTTGTTTTCCAGATGGTTTTCGGCCCGACTGGTGTCGACGGCCATTTGCAGGCTCACACTGAAGCGGCCCTGTTCGTCGGCCTCGACCAACCAATGGGGAATGACGGCCACCGATTGATGAACCAGTTCGAACCCGCTTTCCGATTGGCTGACGGTTTCGACCGGGAACGTCCAGAATCGGGTGGGGCGCGACGCCTTGAGGTTGACGTCGAGGCCCAAGTACTCGTCCGTGAGACTCAACCCCGGCACGTCGAACAAATCCAGTTGCGTGCCCAGTTGCCCCAATCGGTTGCCCTGTGAATCGGTGAAATAACGGTCGTCGAGCCCGCCCGGCATGCCGGCGAAGTTCAACTCGACGGCAAAGTGCAACGACGCCTCCGGCGGAAGCCCTTCCAACTGATAGGCGATCGAGAGCGTCGAGCTGCCGGCGTCCAGCGTCAGGGCTTTGGTGATCTTCAGCGGCACGCCGTACGCCTGGCCGTCGCGCGTCATCTGGATCTGGATGCGGTCCGGATTGCGACGCACTCGGGCCTCGTAGCGACCGTCGACGAAATCTCCTTCGGCGGTTGCCTCGCCCGAGGCCACGGCTTCCAGTGTCACGTCGGTGGGGTAGAACAGGTCGACCAGACTCTTCCGCGGATGATCGTCGTATTGGATGCGCTGGTCGAGATTCTCTTGCTTGAAGACCACACGATCGTGGATGCTGGCGCACTGATCGTTTGGATCGCTCGGCCCGGCCAGCACTTTTCGGTGATAGGCTTCGGGGCGTCGGGTGAGGGTGGCCAACAGGTTGTGCTTGATCGAACGGACGTCGAACTCCACCAATTGCCCGCCTTGGCTCGGCGCGATCAGCGTCAGCAGCTTGTCGTTGGCTAGTTGGACTTCCTGCCGGCCGTCGAAGTTGAAATCATCGGCCACGGCCTCGATCCACGGGTTCTCGCGTCCGGCCGCGCGATCCAAGTGGTTCTCGGCGGCGATCAGGTGGGAGTAGACTGCGTTGCGCAGGTGGGGTAGATAAATCCCGCCGAACGCTCCATGCCAGTAAGCACAGTTGCACTGGCCCTGGTAAAGCTCGCGTCGGGCCTGCTCGATCACTTCGCCGTTGGTGCCTTCGTGGAAGGCTTCGTCGAGGCGTCGGCTGACGGCCATCATGCGCGTGTACATGTCGTTGGCTTCCGGATACTTCACCCGGAAATTCCGCCAGAAGCCGCCGCGGACAAACTGTCGCAGACCGGGCCAGCGGGGATCGTCTTGCATCTCGCGGGCCAGCCGCTCGTACTCGACCAACTGCTCGGCCGGCAAGGCCCATTCGGTCATCTCGCGATAACTGCTGTCGGGCAGGTAGATCTTACCCAGCGGCGGAACATTGTCCAACGTCTCGGACGGGGTCGTGGTATGGACCCAGTCCTGATTGGCCGCCAGGGCGTTGAAAAACCGTTCGAGCCAGCCGTCCTCGTAGATGTGTTTCTTGGTACCCGGCCAGGTGCCGAACTTCTCGCCGTCGTCGGCAAACACGGCCGTGGCGCCCGGGTTGCGCTCGGCCACTTCGGCCAGATAGTCGATCGTCTTCTGGGGATCGCCGAAGGGGATCGCGTAGCGGAGCCGCTCGCTGCCGGGAAAGACCGACAACAGCTTGCCTTCGTCCTCGGTAACCAGGTAGCCGTCCAATTGCGACTCGGTCAACCCGGCGTTCTTGAAATGGAAGTCGTCCAGCACGGTGTATTCGATACCCGCCTCGACCAAGTCGCTGGTGAACGACTGCTCCCAAACCCGCTCGGGCACCCACATGCCGCGGACCTTGGCCCCCAGGCGGTCTTCGAGCCACTGGGTGTAGGCGCGGATTTGACCGATCCGGTCGCGCGACGGGATCATCGCCAGGATCGGTTCGTAGTAGGCCCCGGTTAAGATTTCAATTCGGCCTTGGGCCACTAGTTCGGCCAGGCGATCGATGTATTCGGGGTGATGGGCGTCAATCCACTCCATCAGCGAGCCGCTGGTGTGCAGCGCGATCTTCAGGGGCTCATATTGGGCGAACAGCTCGAGAAACGGTCGGTAGCTGTCTTCATAAGCACGTTCGAAGACGTGGTCGAAGTTGCCAACCGGTTGATGATTGTGCAGGATCAGGAGGAAGCGGATGGAGTTGGGCATGGCGGTAAATCGGGGAGTTTTCTGGAGGGTGGGAGAACCAAGTGCCACGGAACCATTGCGAACCGAAACCGCAGCCAACTCCTTAATCGGCAGCCATGCCCTATTTTATCCAGTTTCCCTGACTGGAATATCTTCCGCCTCCCGCGCTTCTACCTCAACTTCGCGCAAGAACGCCGCTGCCTGCTCGGGAGGGACGGGGTTAATATAAAAACCGGTACCCCATTCAAAACCGGCCGTCTTCGTCAAACTCGGAATAACCTCTATATGCCAGTGATAATGCCCCAGCTCTTGCGTGTCAAAGGGGGCTGTATGAACAATGTAATTATACGCCGGCTGGTCAAGGGCCGCTTCCACTTTGGCGATCACCTGCCGCATCACGCCCGAGAGGTCTTCCACCTCGTTCTTTTGGATGTTCTCGTAGTGGCTCGAATGAAGCTTCGGCAGGACCCACGTCTCGAACGGAAACCGACTGGCGAAGGGGCAAAAAGCCAGGAAGCCGGGCGTGTCCAGCACCACGCGCTTCTCGGTGGCCAGCTCCTGCTGGATCATGTCGCAAAAGACGCAACGGCCCCGGTAGTTGAAAAACTCCAGCGAACCGGTCATCTCCTCCCAAACGCTGATCGGCACAATTGGCGTGACGATCAGTTGGCTGTGCGAGTGCTCCAAGGAGGCCCCGGCGGCCGCCCCCACGTTCTTAAACAGCATCCCGTAAACCAGCCGCGGATCCTTCTTCAAGTCCACCAGCCGGTCCCGGTAGACCCAAAACACGTCGCGAAGCTGCTCCTCGGACATTTCCGAGGTACTGACGATATGCTGGGGCGATTCGATAATGACCTCATGGGCGCCCACGCCCTGCATCATGTCGTAGATTCCATCGCCCCGTTTGTTCAACTCCCCTTCGATTTCCAAGGCGGGAAACTTGTTCGGCACCACCCGCACGCGCCAGCCCTCCTCATTGGGCTTCGAACCGGAACCGCGATAAGCGATAATCTCGTTGGGCGTTTTGTCTTCGTTGCCTTCACAGAACGGGCAGAACCGGCCCTTCTGTCGCCGAGGCGTCGAGTCGAAATCGTGAGGCCGCTTCGCGCGACTGCTGGCGATAATCACCCAACGGCCGACGATCGGGTCTTTGCGTAAATCGGGCATGGAGGTGGTAGTGGGTAGTTGTTAGTGGTTAGTGGATAGTGCAAAGCCGCAAGCGGCAATTATTGTTTACGCCTGCCACATGATCAATTCGTAGTCGGGCGAGGGGACGACCGCCTCGATCACGCCTTCGTGGGGAATTCGCTCTATCGGCTGGCCGTCTTTTAGTAACTCGACCCAGAATTGGACCGGGTTCTCGGTCGATACATCGAGGCTGCGGAAAGGAACGGCGAGCTCGAACAGCAGGTCGGCCGCCGCCAAGGCCCCGGTCACCGGGGCATCGTCGCGGTATAGCTGCACGGTCGGTTCCTTGCGGCCAGGGTGCAAAACCGACAGCTCGAAACCTTCCGGCTGAAGGAACACCACCCGCAGGCCTTCGACCTCGGCCAACTGTTCGCGGAAGGGGCCACCCCGGGCGTCCAGCCGCAAGTAAAGGTGCTCCGAATCGAACCCGAAGTAGAGATCGGACACGAGCCCTCCCTCAGCCATGGCCATGGCGCCTCGGGCACCCTCGTTGACGTAGTGTCCCGCGTTGATCCACTCGAAGTAGGTGCGTCGGCCGTCGATCTTGACGCGCAACAGGCCGGTCGGTTCGGAGTGCAGTCGAGGGGCCCGATGTCCCAGGCTGATCGACTTGGTCAATTCGGTCGGTGGTTGCTCCTCGAGCGCCAGATAGACATTCTGCAAGTGCTTGCGGAAGAGCCGGTCGAACTCGCCGTCCTGGGCACTGGAGTGGTCGTCACCGAACCACCAGAACCAATCGCTCCCTTCGGCAATGTAAAGTTCTTCCCAAGCGCGATCGAGCTGGTCGCGTGGTTTCTGTTTCTCGCCGCTTGCCTTGACGAGATACTCTCGCGTCTCGAAGAGCAGGTCCCAGGCCCGGTTGCATTCGGGATGGCCGATCCAGATGCCGAAGTTGTGCTGGATCCAACTGCCGGGGAACAGGTGCCCGAGTTTGTCGGTGGCCGGGTACTGCTGTAGGTAGTCGCAGACCCTTTCGGTGCGGACTTTCGGGTGCTCGGCGATGCGGTGATACAGGGCGCGGAGGAAATCGACGCCGCCGTTGGGGTAGTATTCCCAGCAGTTCTCGCCGTCGAGGATGATACTGATCAGCGTCGGGCGATCGGCGCCGTTGCCGGTCGTGGCTTGACCGATGGCCTCGACTTTGCCGAAGAAATCGTCGACCGCGTCCTCGGCCCGGTACCGTTGGTAGTGGAACCCGATCAGGTCGCTCATGGCGTGGTCGCGGAAGATGGCCTGCAAATGGCGGCCCTGCTCTTCGACCTTCCAAGGCCGATAGAGCATCTCGGGGTTTCGCAAAAAACCGTTCTCATCGCGGGCGACCCAACCGTCGGTCGAGCAGGAGAGGATCTCCTCGTCGGTGGCGATCCATTGGATCCCGGCGTCCGCAATATCGGGAATCATGCTCTGGCAAACGGACCCTTCCGAAGGCCACATGCCTCGCGGTTTCTGGCCGAACACCTTCTCGTGATATCGCACGGCCCGACGGATTTGCTCCCGGCCGTCTTCGGCGTAGCCTTCGAGGTGTTTCGGCAGCGTGACGTCGGGCATGGCACGCCGGGCCTGGCGCTTGTCCCGCAACAGCGGCAAGATGGGATGATAAAACGGCGTGGTCGTCAACTCGATCTGCCCACGACTCTGCAATTCCCGGTGCAGCGGGACGACTTCTCGCAGCAACTCCATCTGCTTATCCAGCAGCCACTGTTTCTCCTTTTCTGTATAGTGCCGGCCCTTGCGGCGGAACTCGGCCAACTCCTCGTCCAACTCGAACGCCAGCGGATGGATCCAGACCAGATTGGCCCAGCATTGCAGGTCGATGATGTCGCGTTTGGAGAACCGATTTCGGGCCTGGTCGGCCGAATCGACCGAGACACCCCGTTTCTTGTAGAGATTGTAGTATCGCCGAAAAGGACGAATCATCTTGTCGACATGCACCATGAAGAAGTTGTCCAGCAGATATCGCATGTCGTCTTCCGAAAGCGCGTCGGGAGACAGCCGCGAGATCCGCAGATGCGTATCTTCATGCCCGGCGTCCGTGTAGGCCGACAGTTGCGTAAGCAGGCTGGGGACCAGATTGATGGTGGCCCGAACCTCGGGCACTTCCTTCAACAGCGCGGCCATCCCCCAATAGTCCTTGGTCCCGTGCAGTCGGACCCAAGGCATGGGGTTCTCACCCGCGAGGTCGTCCGGGTAGTAGGGCTGGTGCTGATGCCAGAAAAAGGCCAACGCAACGTCGTGCATGGCTATCCTTCATCCTTGAAAAAACCAAAGTAAACCGCGCCGCAATCGAGACCCGCGAATCCGTTCCGTCAGTTGCCTTACCTACTCGAACTGCAAACACTTCGTCCGTCACCACCGGGCTTGTCCCGGTGGAACGATGATTGGCCACTAACCTGATCCCGAACAACACCATCCGCCAATCTGGGCCGCCGCTTCCAGCAGCGGCCCAGATTGGCGAAAAACGCGGGGAAACCAAACCGTGCTAGTGGTCAATCATCGCTCCACGGGGACAAGCCCCGTGGTGGCGTTTGCAGCTGGAGTTATATCTACTGAAAACTAAGTGTAAACCGTTCGGCTGTTTCGGGCCAAGGTGGCTTCGTACAATTTGCCGTACTCTCGCGCACTGCGGGACCAGGACCAATCCTGGGCCATGCCCGTGCTCATCAACTCGCGCCATTGGTCCCTCTGATGATACATCGCACAGGCCCGTCGAAGTGTCTCGTCCAAGGCCAAGGGGCTGCATTCCTGGAAGCTGAACCCGTTCGACTCGTCGATCGTATCGGCCAATCCGCCCGTGGCGCGAACCACCGGCACCGTCCCGTATCGGAGGCTGTACAACTGGTTCAGCCCACACGGCTCGAACCGGCTGGGCATCAGGAAAATGTCGGCTCCGGCCTCGATCCGATGGGCCAACGGATTGGAAAACTCTAAACACACACCCGCTTTCTGGGGAAAGCGTTCGGCCAATTGGGCAAACAGTTTGTGGTACTTCGGCTCGCCGGTGCCCAAAATGACCCACTGCGCGTCGACCGTCGGCAGCCAGCGTTGCATCACTTCGGCGATCAGGTCAAAGCCTTTCTGGTCGGTCAGGCGACCGACCGTCCCGATCAGCGGCACGTCGTCCCTCACGGGCAACCCGACTTCCTCTTGCAAGGCCGCCTTGCAGGCCGGTTTACCCGGCTCGATGGCTTTCTCATCGTAATTGGCCGCCAGATGCGGATCGCTGCCCGGGTTCCACTCGTTCGAATCGATCCCGTTGAGGATGCCCGAAAGGACGTCACGTCGATACTGCAACACGCCCTCCAAACCGCAGCCGAGCGGGCGCGATTGAATCTCTTCGGCATAACGGGGACTGACCGTGTTGATCGAATCGGCAAACACCATCCCCGTCTTCAGCAGATTCAACTGTCCATGGAATTCCATCTCGTGCCAGTTGAAATACTTCCAGTCCAAACCGGTCAGCAGCATGTCCCAGTGCCAGAAACGACCCTGGTACGCCATGTTGTGGATCGTAAACAGACTGGCCGTACGCTCGTACCGCGGCACGCCGGCGTACTCGATCTTCAGGTAGGCCGGAATCAGGCCCGTCTGCCAGTCGTTGGCGTGGATCAGATCGACCCGCAAGTCCAATAGCCGAATCGCTTCCAGTACGGCCCGGGAAAAGAAAACGAATCGCTCGCAGTTGTCAATGAAATCCTTCCCGTCAATTCCGTAGAGCTGGTCTCGATCGAAGTACTGGTCTTGCTCGACCAGATAGACCGGCACGTCGGAGCCGGGTAAGCAACTCTTGGACAAGTGCCCGGTCACCATCTTGCTGCCGATCGGTATGATGAACTCGATCCCTAACGGCTCGATCGACAGGCCGCTGTACCGCGCCTTGCGGTACGCGGGCATGATCAGTGCCGGCTGGTGACCTTGGCGAGCCAACTCGATCGGCAAGGCGCCACAGACATCGGCCAATCCGCCCGTCTTGGCAAGTGGTACCGCTTCACTGGTTGCAATCAGGATGTTCATACTCACGCTCCTCAGGTTGCCCGAGATGCCACGGCCGGCAATCGTGGCCCGGGCCGGCTAATTCAAGAATGCGAAACTATGCGGGTCAGCACAATTATACCTCGATACTCAACAGCGACAGTCCTTGGTGGCTGGGGCAAGTCTCTCGTTCTTCCCTAAATACCCCAGCTTTACACCCTGGGGACTACCCTAACTACCGTATCCTTATAATCGGAACAACTTCCCACGCGAATGAATTATTCCCAACATCCGCAGGACAATTCGTTTGAATAGACGTAAGTCGCTTTCGGACATAGGGATCGGCGCGAATGTGCCGGAGCCGGGCCATCGTCAATTATCCTCTCGTTCCCACGCTCTGCGTGGGAACGCCATGCCACGACGCTCCGCGTCGCTGAAGCGGAACTTACTTCGGCGCAATCGGTTGCGCCGAAGCCGGCCCGCAGAGCGGCCATGCAGTCCGTTCCCACGCAGAGCGTGGGAACGAGGTTAATCCGCGTTCCCCACGTCGCCGGGCGCGACCACCGGTCGCGGCTTTGTACACGATTACAATCCCATCTCGCGCATCAGCAGTTGGAGATCTTCCCACGTCTGCTTCTTCGCCGCCGGGTTTCTCAGCAGATAGGCCGGGTGATAGGTGCAAACAACCTTGATGCCGTGATAGTCGTGCAGACGGCCGCGGAGCTTGCCGATCGCCTCGGTCGTTTCCAAGAGATTTTGGGCGGCAACCGCGCCAAGACAGCAGAGGAACTCGGGCTGAATGATGGACAGTTGGCGATCGAGAAACTCGCGACACGCCGCCGCCTCGATCGGCTCGGGGTTACGGTTGCCCGGCGGTCGGCAGCGGAGGATGTTCAGAATGTACACATCGCTGCGCTGGAGCTTCATCCCCTTTTCGATCATGTCGGTCAGTAGCTTGCCGGCCCGACCCACGAACGGCTCGCCTTGGCGATCTTCATCGGCCCCGGGCGCTTCGCCGAGGAACGCCAGCCGGGCATGTGGGTTGCCCACGCCAAAGACGGTTTGCGTGCGGGTGCGAGCCAATTCCCCGCAGCGAGAACAGGCCGCCACGTCGCGAGCCACCGCCGCCAAGGCCGTCGCACATTCTTCCACCTCGGGCGAATCCTTCGAAACACTCATGGTTGTCGCTCCCTGCTGTGTGGTGGTGTCCACCCTGGCCAGATGTGTGACTCCGGCACGCTGAAGACTCTCCAGTTTTTGCCTGACGGCTCGGGCTGCCCGGGCGGTGGAGGCCTGCGAATTGGGCACTGTCCTTGTTCCTTGGGGTCGACTGGATCTCTTCGGCGACGGATATCACGGGACAAACCGCCGCTACAAGTACAAGTATAGTGGTCCCAAGGAAGCCTGGAACCGGGGGCGAGCCCGCGGACTGGCCCTCGGCGGGCGGTCGAACTATGATGGATTGGATAGGTTGGTGTCGGTCGCTTTCCGCGGAATTATCCCGCTCGGTCCGATACGTCGCTCGTCTGTAGTGAAAAGTTCTATGGGAGTTCCGCAAGTTGTTATCGTCGGCCGGCCCAATGTCGGCAAGTCGAGCGTCTTCAATTGGTTGGCGGGACGCCGGCTCGCCATCGTCGATCCGATGTCCGGAGTGACGCGCGATCGGGTCAGCCAATTGGTCGAGGTGGGCGATCGCTTCGTGGAATTGGTCGATACGGGCGGCATGGGCGTCGAGGACGTCGACGACCTGACCGAGCACATCGAGCAGCAGATCCAGACGGCCGTCGACTCGGCCGACGTGATCCTTTTTATCGTCGACACGCGCGAGGGCCTCGTGCCGCTGGACGAAGAAGTGGCCAAGCGGCTCCGCTACGTTACCGTGCCCGTCCTGGTGCTGGCCAACAAGACCGACCACCAAGGTCTCGACGACCAGGCCAACGACTTCTATCGCTTGGGGCGGAAAATCATCCGGGTCAGCGCGAAACAGAAGATCGGCCGACCCGAGTTGCTCAGAAATATCGAAGAGCGGCTGCCCGAGCCGGAAGACGAAGACGACGTGATCGAAGAGCCGGTGATGAAGGTGGCCATTGTGGGCCGGCGGAACACGGGCAAAAGTACGCTGGTCAATACGCTGGTCAAAGCCGAGCGGATGATCACCAGCGAGGTGCCGGGTACCACGCGCGACAGCGTCGACGTACGGTTCGAAATGGACGGCCATGTGTTCATCGCCATCGACACACCCGGCTTCCGCCGCGCCAAGAGCGTCGCGACCAACGTCGATTTCTACAGCACGCATCGGGCCCAGCGGAGCATTCGTCGGGCCGACGTGGTGTTGCTGTTCTTCGACGCCAGCCAGCGGATCAGCAAGGTCGACAAACAGCTTTGCGACTATGTGGCCCAAGAGTACAAGCCGTGTATCTTTGTGGTCAACAAATGGGACCTGCTGGTCGACAGCATGCCCACCGAGAAATGGGTCACTTACTTGCGCGACACGTTTCGCACGATGTGGCACGTGCCGATCGCGTTTATCACGGGCCAAACGGGCAAGAACGCCAAGGCGATGTTGAACCATTCCCAGATGCTGTTCAAGCAGTCGCGGGCCAGGATCAGCACGGCGAAGTTGAACAAGCTGGTCCGGGCGGCCTTGGAGTACAATCCGCCGCCCTTGTATCGCAATCGCCGGCCGAAGATCTATTATGCCACCCAAGTCGCCGGCCAACCGCCCACCATCGTGATGTTCTGCAACAATCCACGAGCCCTCTCGGCGCCGTATAAGCGGTATCTCTTGGGCGTGTTTCGCGACCAGCTCGAATTCGGCGAGGTACCCATCAAGCTCTATCTCCGCAAGCGCGAAAGCAGCGACCAGCGCAACGAGATCGACGTGAAGTTGAAGAAGTAGCCGCTTGCGGGTTCGCACGCTTGCGTGTATTATGAGCGGACTTTTGCAAATTGGTCCCCTCTCCCAAAGGGAGAGGGGAGGTTGAATCTCGTGCAAAGCCGCAAGCGGCTGGACACCTGGTAAGAAAGGAGACTGACCATGCCGGAGAGGACTTCGCCCCTGGTGGGCCTTGTGATGGGGAGCGACAGCGACTGGCCGAAGATCAAGGGCGTGGTCGCGGCTTTGGACGAATTTGGCGTCTCGTACGAGGCCCATGTGATGAGTGCCCATCGTACGCCCGAGACGGTTCGCCAGTATGCCACCATGGCCGCCGCGCGGGGAATGAAGGTCCTGATCGCGGCGGCCGGCGGAGCGGCCCATTTGGCCGGGGTCGTCGCTTCGCACACTACCTTGCCGGTCATCGGCATTCCTGTGCCCACCGAGGTACAAGGAGGGCTCGACTCGCTCTTGTCGACCGTCCAAATGCCTGGCGATGTTCCGGTGGCCACGGTCGGCGTGGGCATGGGTGGGCCGCGAAACGCCGGTCTGCTGGCCGTCGAGATCCTGGCCCTGGCCGATCCCGCCCTCCAGGAAAAGCTGACCGAGTTTAAGCAGAAGCTCACTGAAAAGGTCGGAGCCAAGGATGCCGCGCTGCAAAAGATGCTCGACGCCGGCCAAGTGTAGGACATGCCCCCAAAATAACCATACAGGAAATCCCAGGGGACAAATGGCCCTGCAGGGTGGGTTGACAGAGCCCCTGCGCGGGACAATAATCGACGGCATGGGCTGGCGCTCTGCCTGCTCTGATTCGGCGTGCCAGGTGCCATGGGCGGCTCGTCCGCCCTTGCCGAAGCAGGGGCAGGCAAGCTGCCCCTGGCACCGATCAATTCAGTTCGTCCGAACGAGATGCCGTCGTGAAGAACCAAACTCCAGACCGGTTGATCAAGACGCGCCAAAGGCTCTTTCTGTGGAATCCGCTTCTGCTGGCAACCATCTCGTCGGGGACCGCGTGCCTGGCGATCTGGCTGCTGTACTGTGCGTCTTACAACCGACATGAAGACCGCCTGATCGAAGCGGTCGAGCAAGAGGCGAGACTCGTGCTGACCTTGGCTCGACAATACAACTTCGATCGGGAGAAGACGCTCGATCAGCTTGCCAACGTTCAGGAACACTACCACGGTATTGGTGAGACGGGCGAGTGTTTGTTGGCCTATCGTGACGGCGACCGGATGCACTACCTGCGGCATCATCGCCGCGACCTGCATCCCACGCCGCCCTCGCTGCCGATCGACGGAACCCTGGACGAGCCGATGCGGTTGGCACTGAAGGGAAGGGACGATACGGTAGTCGGGCTCGATTACTCTGGCAAGATGGTCCTGGCCGCCCATCGTCCTATCCCGGGCCTGAACTGGGGTGGGGTCACCAAGATCGATCTGGCGGAAATCCGCGCGCCCTTCGTGGGGGCCGCCTTGGCCGTGGTCTGCTCGATCGGGCTGCTGATCGGCGGCGGAAGCCTGGTGCTGGTCTTCATCGATCGGCCCGTCATTACCCAACTCCAAGAGAGTGAACAGCGCTATCGCTCCTTGGTCGAAACGACCAGCGATTGGGTCTGGGAAATCGATCCGGACGGCAGGTTTACCTACTGCAGCCCCAAGGTAACCGACTTGCTCGGCTACGCACCCGACGAAACGGTCGGCAAGACGCCTTTGGACCTGATGCCACCGGAAGAAGTCGAGCGTCTTTCCGATGGCTTCGCCGAACTCCTCGCGGCGACCAGACCGTTTGCCGTGCTGGAAGCCACCTTCTCGCACCAAGACGGTCGGCTCGTGGTGATCGAAGCCAGCGGCGTGCCGATTCTTGACGCGGCGGGAAACTGCCTCGGATATCACGGGATCAGCCGCGACATCACCGAACGCAAGCGGGCCGAGGAAGCCCTCCGCGAGGAGCATCGCGTGTTGCGAAAGCTGTTGAAATCGCACGATCACGAGCGCCAACTGATCGCCTACGAAATCCACGACGGTTTGGCCCAACCGTTGACCGCCGCCATCATGCAGTTGCAAGCCGCCAAAGACCTCGAAGATACGCAGCCCGAGCAAGCCCGCGAGATCTACGACGCCGGCGAACACCTGCTCACCGAAGCCATGTCGGAAACCCGGCGCCTGATCGCGGGCGTCCGGCCGCTGATTCTCGAGGAGTCGGGTGTGGTCACGGCCTTGCAGAATCTGGTGTACGAAGCCAGCGTTCCTACCGGACCGCAGATCGAGTTGCACTGCCACGTCGAGTCCGAGCGGTTCGAGCCGATGTTAGAAAACGCCATGTTTCGCATCGTGCAGGAAGGCTTGGCCAACGCCTGCCGCCATAGCCAATCCGACAAAGTGCAAGTCGAACTGATCGAGCAGGACAATCAGGTGCGGATCGAGGTCCGCGATTGGGGAGTCGGTTTCGAGCCGGAAAGCACCGACAGCACCGGCTTCGGCCTGGAAGGCATCCGCGAGCGGGCCCGACTGCTCGGCGGACAGGCCGCCATCGACAGCGCGCCCGGCCGGGGTACCCGCGTCATCGTCAATTTGCCCTTGGTTGAAGAGCCGCCCGAAAACGGGTAAGCTATTCTCATCAGCCCGTTTAGCCACCGACGGTACGTCGGTGTGACCCGTTTAACCGCTGCGGCACCCAAGACGTCAAACCCACAGAAAGATTGGACCCACCGTGACCAATCCATTTCTCGGCGTTGCCCTTCATAGTATCGGCGCGTTCTCCGCCTCGAGTTGTTACACGCCGCAAAAGCAGACGAAACTCTGGTCCTTTGAAGTCTATTGGATCGCCCAGGCGACGTTCGGTTGGGTGATCCTGCCGATCCTGGTCGCCTTCTTGACGATTCCCGACTACTGGACCGTTTTGCAAAGCTGCCCCAACGTCGTCATGCTCCGCTCGTTCGGGTTGGGCGTGCTCTACGGCGTCGGCGGGTTCACGTTCGGCTTGGGAATCCGCTACATCGGTTTCTCGTTGAATTATGCGATCGCCATCGGCATCTCGGCCGGGTTGGGGACCCTGTTCCCTTTGATCTGGGATCCCAACAAGGGCTTCACTTGGGAAATCGCCACGAAGTTCAACGACCTGCCCGGGCAAGTCGTGCTGGCCGGCATTCTCCTTTCACTGGTCGGTATCTTTTTCTGCGGATTCGCGGGCGCATTGCGCGAACGGACCGGCGGCGACTCGCCCGCCAGGTACTCGTTTCGAAAGGGCGTACCCCTGGCCGTCTTGGCCGGTATTCTCTCGGCTGTGTTCAACTACGCCCTGATCGCCGGCGAACCGCTCGAGAAAGCAGCGGTCGAAGCCGGGGCCAGCGATCTGCTGAAAATGAACGCCATCTATCCCTTCTCTCATGGCGGGGCCTGGTTGACCAGCTTCGTCTTCTGCCTCTTCTTGATCTGGCGAAACCGGTCCGGGTCCCAGTTCCTCCGCCTGCCCGACAAGAGATCGAGGTCTCTCTCCTTCTACTATCTCATGGCCTTTTGCAGCGGCGCGATGTGGTACTTCCAGTTCTTCTTCTACGGCATGGGACACACGCACATGGGCAATCAATACGATTTCACCAGTTGGGCCCTGCACATGGCCATGCTGATCCTCTTCAGCAACGTCTACGGAAAACTCTTCCGCGAATGGGAAGGCTCCGGCCCGCGACCACAATTGGTCCTCAACTTCGGCATGTTCCTGATCGTCCTGGCAACGTTGATCATCACCTACGGGAACTATCTCGGTGTGCAAGTTTAGTCCTCGGGCGGCGATGCCAACCGACAACTACTTGTCCGCCATATCGATCATGCGAAGTCGGGACTCGATCATTTGGCGCAGTTCGTCCGGCGCCCGCTTGGCGGCCATTCGGTAGTAGATCTTCGCCACGTTCGGCTTGCCGTCTTCCTCGGCCGTAAGAGCCTGCTCGTAAAGGGCCCTGGCTTGGGTCGCCTTCTTGGTCCGCTCTCGGCGGTGCATTAGCCGGGCTTCGGCCACGCTGGGCGCCGATCGCGACGCCGAACTCGGCTCGGACCGGCCGGGTGGAGCTGCCGGTTCGACGTCGGCAACTTCTCTCCTTGCCGCCGTACGTCCTTTGGCCAACTGCCGCCGCATCGTTGCGATCCGATCATTGCCCGGCTCGATCGTAGAGAACAGACCGCCCGGCGTGAGCACCGGCTGGCCGGGGAAAGCCGTGTTGGCATAGGGCATCGGCACCACGGGAAACCCTGCCACCACGGGCACATAGCCAATCACAAACGGGCTGAGGGACGAGTCGGAGATGAAGCCGGGGTAACCGTTCGTCAACGTAAGGCTGGGCGTCTGCGAGACGAAGCTTTGGCGAAATCCCTGCTGGGCCCCGAAATTGAAGAAGCCGCTGCGTCCCCCGCCGCCAAAACCGAAACCGCCGTTGATTCCGGCCGCCGGATCGAACCCGCCAAACTGCGGCGCGGCCATGTTGGGATTGCCAAACTGGACGCCCACGCCTTTGAAATTGAATCCCCAATTCGTGCCGATATGCTCGAAGAAGCTATCGGACGCCCCGTGGAAAGGCGTTCCAACGGTCACCTGCTGCGCCGTGGTCGCGTTGGGGACAAGCAGCCAAATCAGAACTAACACGGCCGGAAGAAATGGAAATCGCATAGGACACTGCTCCCATGGCTTAACCGTTACCCTCTTTATCGACTGTTCTGTTTACTCGTCATCATCGCCGCTGATCCCCGTGCCGGAGTACGCCTCGGGCTTCGCGCGATCGCGACGCCGGCTGCTGCGGAGCACACCGAGCAGCCCCAGCCCGATAAACATAATCACCAACAGGTAGGGCAACACCCACGCCGATTGCGTCGCGCTGCCCGGTTCGTTCACCTCAGGCGCCGCAAATACGACCAACGCCCAGCACGCCGTACCGTTGGTCAAAACATTGAGCCTTCGCCCAAGGGATCGCAGGTATTTCACGAGGCCTCTCCAAGTTTGAACGCTTGCCGCTCGCTCCGGTCAATTGTAGCCAAACTCGCCCGGGCAGTCCAGAGCTCCGGGTCAAATTCATAAAGCCAATCCAACCCCTCCTTTAGCGAGTTTTCAAGCACGTCGTCCAGCAGCGCGTCGTTTAGCGGCGGGGCTTGCCCCGCGTTTTTTGCGTCGGATTCAACCGCCGCCGCCGCGGCCGTCAAATCAATCAACGCCAACTCCGTCCCCGACCAGGTCTGATTGTTCCGCGCAATCAGCGTATCAATCGCATCAACCCGCCGGTCGCGGTTGAAGTCGTAGACGTTGTCGATCGTGGCCGGGTCGAAGAATGGCTGCGGGTTCTGTCGGGTCATAAGCACGTCAACGGCGTCCACCGCCGCGCAAGTTGCGCAGTTGCCCGTCTCGCCGGGCACGTTGCCGAAGTAGAACACGTCCGGCGTGAGCAGGCCCGTGTCGCCGGTCACCAGGACGGTCACCTCGAGCCACGTGTTGCGGATGGCCCCGTCGTCCCAGGTCAGCACGATTTGGTTGGCCGTCGTGTCGATGCTTGCCGGTGCCGGGGCATCTAGCCAATTGCCGGGTGTGTCGTCGTTGCCCAGTTTGAAGGTGAAATCACTGGCGTCGATCCCGCTCGGGGTGAGCAAGCCGAAGATGTCGATGACGATCCCGTTGATGCCCTTCGAGTAGCTGGT
>SDBV01001541.1_pt1 | contig 34712 bp, 28 predicted proteins | sample 2277081 | NCBI WGS metagenome assembly SDBV01 (sample SAMN10402039, study PRJNA504765) | marine sediment metagenome | isolation source: marine sediment core GS10_PC15, 223 cmbsf | place: Arctic Ocean: Southern Knipovich Ridge | collected 2010 | reverse complement strand
AGTAAAAACGACCATATTTCCGCTTTTTGGGACGTAATGCAAACAATGGCAGACATTGCAGGAAATAAGACACCACTCAACACAGATGGTATCAGTTTCTTACCATCAATGACCGGAAGTAACGACAACCAACAGGAACATGAATTTTTGTATTGGGAGTTTCCCAGTTATGGTGGCCAACAAGCCGTCCGCATGGGTGATTGGAAGGGAATCCGCAGGAATATATTTAAGGGGAACATGGAAATAGAGTTGTATAACCTTGCTAATGATATCCGGGAAGAGGAAAATGTAGCAGAAGCGTATCCTGACATTGTAGAAAGGATTACAACAATTATGGAAAACGAACATACCCCTGCGACCATCGAACGTTTTAAAATGGAAGCCTTAGGGGATCCTGTGGCAGCATTGGACAACAATTAGTTCTGCGCATCCTGATTTATGGTGTGATGTATTCGATGGTATATGTGAGGTTAGTGCTTTTTCTTAACATAACTGAAACGCCACAGTATTTTTCCTGCGATAACAGGACTGCTTTTTCTACCTTGTTCGCATCAAGATCCTGGCCGTAAATTTTATAAATCACACGTATTTCAGAATATACTTTTGGATGCTCGTCGGTTAAGTCACCTTCTACATATACATCCAAATTGGTGTATGGAACCCTCATTTTATCCAGAAGAGAGACCACATCCATACCGGTGCACCCGGCGAGCGAAGTCAGAAGCAGCTTTTTCGGGCTTGGTCCTGTATTATTACCTAGCTCGCCGCTTGCATCAATCCTGACATTGTGCTTATCGATTTGTAAATTAAAAGCCAGGCCTTCGACCCATGATGCAGATATTTTATGTACTGTTTTTTCCATTTACTTTTTCGTTTGTCCTTACAACTTCAATTTTTAACCAGAGACTCCTGAATTGAAGCCTCCTTTATATTCTCTTTACAGGCGGGCAAAAGTAATCGTTCAAAACTAATTTCAATTAATTTAAACCAACCTTTTCCCATTTCATTGTATTTTCTATAAATTGCCTGACCAATGAATTTGCAAAACCCACTGATCATGAAAAACCGAATGATATTGCCTGCCAGCATAATCGCACTACTCTTATTTGCATTTGTACCCTTTGGCAATCCAACAACTATTGGAAGGATCATTAAAGAAGATCTTCCGGATCTTTTGGCATTCTATAAAATCCGGCATCAAAACCCAGAAATTTCACTACGTGAAAAAGAAACTTCGGCTGCCCTCGCATCTGAAATGCGAAAAACCGGTTTCGAAGTCACTGAAAATTTTGGAGGGTATGGTATTGTATGCATCCTTAAAAATGGTCAGGGCCCAACCATCCTGTATCGTACTGATATGGATGCATTGCCCATGTATGAGAAAACCGAACTTGACTATCAAAGTCAATTGACTACCGAGTATAATGGGCAGGAAGTAGGAACAATGCACTCCTGTGGCCACGATATGCACATGACCTCCTGGCTCGGTACCGCCAAAGTTATGGCAAAGATGAAAGATCAGTGGAAGGGTACGTTGATGATGATCGGGCAACCGGCAGAAGAAATCGGGGCGGGTGCACGCTTGATGCTGGAAGCAGGGTTGTATCAAAAATTTGGTACACCTGACTATGGTATCGGACTACATAGCAGCCCTACCATTGCTGCAGGCCAGGTAGGGTTCGGCAAAGGCTTTACCATGGCAACCACAGAAAGTGTGGATATCAAAGTATTTGGAATCGGCGCCCACGGCGCTGCCCCACACATGTCCATCGACCCGGTTGTTACTGCAAGCATGATCATCATGGACCTCCAGACCATTGTAAGCCGCAACCTGAAACCTACTGAGTCTGCCGTAGTAACAGTTGGCGCCATCAAAGGCGGCACAAAACACAACATTATTCCGGATGAAGTCACACTGCAACTCACAGTCAGAACCTACAAAGAAGAAGTACGGCAAATGGTACACCGGCGTATTGAAGAAATTACCAGGGGTGTTGCAATTGCTGCCGGTCTGCCTGAAGATAAAATGCCGGAAGTTACATTCCCGGGGCAATTCACTCCTGCAAACTACAACACACCGGAACTGGTTGACAGGATGGTTGCTTCCGCTTCCACTGCAATTGGCAAGGACAATGTGATTTATGCCGAACCTCAAATGGTGGGAGAAGATTTTTCGATGTTCGGGCAAACTCCCGAAAAAGTCCCTACGGTATTGTTTTGGTTAGGCACTGTACCTGATGAGCGTATGCAATCCGGAAACCTGCCGGGTTTGCACTCTCCTTATTACTACCCTCAGCCGGAAAAATCAATTGAAACGGCTGTGAAAGTGGTTTCTACCTCACTGATCGATCTCTTTAATGGAGAAAATCAGTAGGTTACCGATGACTCCATCTACTGGTCTAAGCGTCCACTCGGACCTTATAAAAAGTCGTAGGGCGACCCTACAACTTTTGGTGTTAATACTAGATAAAGTCATTATTTAAAAATCAATCCTCCCCTCCTTCTCATCCAGCGTAAGTTTCAAAAATCGTTTCTCTCCACTTTCATGTAAATTAACTATGTTGGTTTGTGTTGGAAACAGCTCCATCAGGTAATCCGCTTTAATGCTAAAATCATTCCAGTTCGCCATACATGTCATCGAAAATGTGAGCCAGATTGAATCATCATTGATCTCGCAACCTGCAAATCGATACACCGTTTCTTTTCCATTAACTTGTATTTGTAAATGTTTTTCAAAATAAGAGCTGATAACTGCATTGTTCAAATCACAAGCATCAGCGTTTGAAAGCTGTAACCGTTTATCCGAATGATTGTAGAGTGCATCTTCAAAATCATTTGTAAATACCTTAATTACAAAGGATGCCTGATCGCTCGATACTTCATGTCGTATATCAATGACCGATATATAAACCGCATGCGGTTGAACTGAATTCAGTTGCATCAGCCCCAGCCAAAAAAAGAGGTATATAATCATGATTACAAATTATTTAACAGCAGGTCAGGTCGTGGCTTTCTTCTTGTCTGCTTTCTTTTTCTTTGGAGCAATGTATTCGACCCCTTTCTCCCGTAGAAGATCATTAAATTCTTTTACATCTTCCAGAAGGATCTTTTCCACAGATTTCTCCAATCCATTCCATTGCTCCTGAAGTTCATTGTAAAACGTTTTTTCTCCTGCTGTCATAGGCGGGGTATTACCATCAATAGTTTGCATTAGATTGAATAACTGCCCGTCCAGTTTATTCCTGTAATTAATAATATCCTGAAATGTTTTCTGCTTTGGTGAGATCATCTCTTCTTCAACCTCTCCAACATTTTTCATAATTCGCTCGCCCATCTCATCTACGTCCTCATCTTCCAGCCGGTCCTTCATCGATTCAACCTGTTCGCGTACCTGCTGCAATTTTTTTAAGGATTCGTACAATGAATTTAAATCGTCATAGATACCCTTCACAACAACTTCTTTTGCCTCAAACGCTTCAGGTGAAGCATCGTCGCGAGGATCTTTTACTACCACCAGGGGTTTCTCCTGCACAAGATCACCCCACGTAAACTTCACCGAATAATTACCCGGCAGTACATGATAACCTGCCAATTCTCCATTCGATGCGGGCATCACCCCTTCTGCCACTTCAATCGGATCCACCGTTAAATCCCATTTCAAAATGTTCATTCCCTTTTTTATCTCAATTTTACCTGATTTCGCTTCACTTTCCGTTGAGAAACTTCGTAAAATATTTCCGGAAGCATCGGAGATGTCCACACGTAATTCTGTGCTATCTTCATCCATTATATCTTCAATATAGTATTTTATAGATGCTCCGGGATAAGGATTTGTTCCACGATTTGTTACTTTAGGATTTGGTGAATTATTTGTCGCAAATACTTTTGCAGGCTGATACAGGAACACTTTTGAATTTTTGACATCAGAATTTAATTGGTGCAAGGGTGTCAGGTCATCGAGTATCCAGAAAGCACGCCCATGTGTAGCAGCCACCAGGTCCTGCTGGTGAACTTTCAAATCAGTGATAGGAACTATCGGCAAATTCAACTGGAACGGTTTCCATGATGCGCCACCATCAAAACTGATGTAAATTCCCCGCTCTGTACCGGCATATAAAAGTCCCGCCCTGTCGGGGTCTTCCCGAACTACGCGGGCATATGCATGTTCGGGAATTCCATTGGTAATCCGGATCCAGCTTGTGCCATTATCAACAGTTTTATAAATGTAGGGCTGAAAGTCATTGAATTTGTACCGCATAAGGGTAACATATACAGTTCCAGGGGTCCTGGGAGATACTTCAATAGAATTAATAATCCCCTCGGTACCCGGTGAAACATTCTTCCAGTTTGCCCCTCCATCAGTGGTTACGTGAATAAATCCATCATCAGCTCCGGCCCATAAGATATCAGGATCATGGGGCGATTCGGCCAGGGTCATAAGCGTATGATAGATCTCACCCCCGGCAGCTTCATTGGTGATCGGGCCGCCCATCATGCCCAAATGCGTGGAATCATTTCGTGTGAGATCGGGGGATATTTCTTCCCATTTCTGTGCCCTGTTACTCGTTTTATGGATCACGTTACTGCCAAAATAAATAATCGAAGGATCGTGCATGGAAGCCATTACAGGAGGATTCCAGTTGTACCGGTATTTCATATCATCTGAAGGCTCCCCAAGATCAAATACGGGATAAGGTTTAATGGCGTTTCGTTTCCCGGTTTCCATATTGTATTCATCAATAAAACCTGTAATACTGGTTGCATATATATACTTCGGATTATCAGGATCAAAAGCAACATGCGCGGATTCTCCACCTCCAACACCGGCAATCCAATCCTGCCACCCTACCCCAAACCCATCGGTACGGGATTTTATTGCTACCGTACTGTTATCCTGCTGACCACCGTATAAACGGTAAGGAAACATATTGTCTGCATTTACCCTGTAAAATTGAGCGGTAGGCTGGTTGCGCTGCGTGGACCAGCTTTTTCCACCATTAAAAGACACATTGGCGCCCCCATCATTTGAATTGATCATATTCATGGGATTAGCAGGGTTGATCCACAGATCGTGGTTATCTCCATGAGGTACAGGTACCTGCCGGAAGGTATTTCCTCCATCAATTGATTTACTAAAAGGGGCGTTGAGTACATACACAACATCCTCGTTTCCCGGGTCTGTGAATACATGCATATAATACCACGAACGGGTCCTTAATATTCTTTCTTCATTAATCAAAGTCCACTTTTTACCACCATCATCAGAACGGTAAAGGCCTCCTTCATCTGATTCGATGATGGCAAAAACAAGCTGCGGATTAGCACGGGAAACAGAAACGCCAATTTTTCCGATAACGGCTGTGGGTAATCCTTCCGACAGTTTTTCCCAGGTTTCACCACTGTCTTTTGATTTCCAGATCCCGCTTCCGGGGCCGCCGCTTCTTATATACCATGGCAACCGTTGTGTATCCCAATAGGCTGCATATAATATTCGTGGGTTTGTCATATCCATCGACAAATCGGAAACACCACTGTTGTTATCCACAAAATGTACTTTCTTCCAGTTTTTACCACCGTCTAAAGAACGATAAACGCCACGATCTGAAGTGGGAACATAGGCGCTTCCCTGGGCAGCAACATAAACAACATCGGGATTATTGGGATGGATACGAATGGTTGAAATGTGCAATGTTTTGTCAAGCCCAATGTGCTCCCAGGTCAGGCCTGCATCCGTGGATTTATAAACACCATCCCCATGCGATGTCATTACACCTCTTACACAAGCTTCTCCCGTTCCTACATAAATTACATTCGGGTCTGATTCAGCAACTGCAATTGCACCAATGGATGTAGCCTTGAAAAATTTATCTGAAATATTCCGCCAGTTCAATCCCGCGTCTTCCGTTTTCCATACTCCTCCTCCAACAGATCCAAAATAATACACCATTGGTTGACCTGCTACCCCGGTACTTGTAGTAGAACGCCCGCCTCGAAAGGGTCCGATATTTCGCCACTCCATCGCATTATACAAACTGTCATCATACGTGGTTGTAGATAACTGATCGGTTGATTTTTTACTTCTTTTTTGACTATGTGCTGATAATGATATCAGCATAATGAGAGAAAACAGAAAGGCTGTCAGGGTTTTCATTGAAATATATGTTGGTTAAAGTCCCAATTTAATAATTATGGACATAGAACAAAATATAGTAGATATCTTTCATTCATCTTTCCCATTATCCCGAAATATGTAATAATTACTAATATCATAAATTAGTTGTCCTGATTTATAAACTTAACTCGGGTTAACAAATTTATATATCGATTATTTACAATTATTTATAACAATATACTTAATGTATAATATAATAGATGGGAGGTTTTTTAGTGTACAACGGGAAATACACCAATGTTCCGCAATTTATTAGCATCGCGGTAGGAATAAAGAACCGGGTGGTGTAAATGTTAAGTCAGTACCTGGCTTAGAAAAAGAGATCAGAAGACTAAATATGATTTATCAATCCAAATGTTCTACCATCCGAAGATAAGGCCTGTAATAATTTACTTCCTGAACAAGTTCGTAGGTAGAAGTAGAATCAGCAAATCTAAATGTAGATTGGTAGCATACCGTATTTACTTCATGTATCCATTTTAATTCATAATTGGCCAGTTTTTCATTGATGTAACTTTGCCATTTTTCTTTTTAATAATTTCTCCATTTTGCAACGCTACACGTTCATTGGTATGATGAGGAGTAAACTTAAAATCGCCAAAATCACGTAACAGCTGGGAGGAGATATCTTCCGTTAATGAATACTTTTTCCGCATCAGTACGCTATCAATAAAATATAGAGTTATAGTAAATACCTCGATCCCATGAATATTCATACCCGGGTCTTTTACGGTATAAAAAGAAATCCGGTCATTGAAAAACTTTCCATGCAATTTTATACTGCGTTTGTCAAATTCATGAATATTGGTTTTTAATCCAAATTCATCAACAAATTTTATCGAAGGTTATTTGCTTAAATCAGCCTGTTTTTCATCTGACTTATTCCTTGTCTCACTACCCACAGGAAACGCTGAGTCTTCGGGCAGGCAGGCGATAAGAATTATTGAAACGAGGATAAATAAGCTAATTTTATTTAACATCATACAGTGAAAATAAAGGATTAATCGGGATACGGGAAATTTTATTTGGTAATCCTATTGAGATATAATTATTGTACCCTATATAAACCTTCATTAATCTTTCTTTTCGAGTATATTTATTTTCCATGTATATTTAGCTAAAATAATCATTTATGGCTTCGCATATTCTGGCCCTTGATCAGGGTACTACAAGCTCCAGGGCTATCATCTACAATGAACTAGGAGAACCAATCGGAACTGCCCAGAAAGAATTTGAACAGATTTTCCCACAGCCCGGATGGGTGGAACATGATGCCATGTCTATCTGGAACACCCAACTGGCAGTAGCCCGTGAAGTACTCGCAGAAAATAACCTTGATACTGAAAACATTGCCGGTATCGGGATCACCAACCAGCGGGAAACCACTGTCGTCTGGAACAGAAACACCGGCATCCCAATCCACAATGCTATTGTCTGGCAGGACAGACGATCATCGGATTATTGCAAAACGCTAATCGCCGAAGGAAATAAAGATTTAATCCAGGAAAAAACGGGATTGATCATCGATGCCTATTTTTCGGCGACCAAACTGAAGTGGTTGCTTGATAATGTAGAAGGCGCGCGCGAGCAGGCTTCAAAAGGTGATTTGCTATTTGGTACCATTGATACCTGGCTGGTATGGAATTTATCCGGGGGGCAGCAGCATATTACGGATGTATCAAATGCAAGCAGAACAATGCTTTTCAATATCCATTCGCTGGAGTGGGACCAGGAACTTCTGGAGCTATTTGATATTCCCGCCGGGATACTTCCCCGGGTAGTGGACTCTTCAGGGCAATTAGGTTCGGTATCAGCTGAAATATTTGGAAAAGAGATCCCGATTGCCGGAATTGCCGGTGATCAGCAGGCAGCACTGTTCGGGCAGATGTGTCTTGAAGATGGAATGGCTAAGAATACATACGGTACCGGGTGTTTTATGATGTTGAACATAGGAAACAAGCCTGTAAAATCGGAAAACAACCTGCTGACAACCATTGGGTGGAAAATTGGCAATGAAGTAATTTATGCGCTTGAAGGCAGTGTATTCATCGGAGGGGCGGTTATACAGTGGCTGCGCGATGGACTTGGCTTTTTTGAAAATGCATCTGAAAGTGAGAAGCTTGCAACATCCGTTTCCGATACCGGTGATGTCTTTTTTGTTCCGGCGCTTACCGGGCTGGGTGCCCCCTGGTGGGACCAGGATGCGCGAGGGATGATCATTGGAATAACCAGGGGAACTACACGGGCCCATATTACGAGGGCAGCTCTTGAATCCATTTGTTACCAGGTAGACGATGTAATCCGTACAATGGCAGAAGATAAAGGAGGAAAAATCAAGGAATTACGGGTAGATGGAGGCGCGGTAGTCAATAATTTGCTTATGCAATTTCAGGCGGATATATCAGGAGTGTCCGTTATACGACCTGTAAACCTTGAAACCACCGCATTGGGCGCTGCCTATCTTGCCGGTTTGGGTGTGGGTTTCTGGAATCTTGAGGATTTAAAACTCAAGTGGAAAAAAGACAGGTCCTTCGAATCAACTATGGATGTGGAGCAGATAAATAAATTGAAAGTTAAATGGAGAAACGCTGTTGAACGGTCCCGGCACTGGGCATCCTGAATATGAACAGGTCACAATCGCTTAAAATATTAAAGGAAGACCCGGAAAGGATCTGGGATATTCTGGTTATAGGTGGCGGAGCAACAGGACTCGGTGCAGGTGTGGATGCATCCTCCCGTGGGCTGAATACACTGCTTCTGGAACAACACGATTTTTCGAAAGGAACATCTTCAAGAAGCACTAAACTGGTACATGGAGGTGTTCGTTATCTTGCCCAGGGCGATATCAGTATGGTACTTGAATCGCTGGAGGAACGGGGGCTATTGCGCCAAAATGCACCCCATTTATTTAAAAACCAGAAGTTTATTATTCCCAATTACGAATGGTGGGGAGGGCCGTTTTATACCGTGGGTATGAAAGTTTATGATATGATGTCTGGCAATTTAGACCTGGGGCCGTCAGAATATCTTTCAAGTGAGGAGACAATGGAAGCTATACCTAACCTTATAAAAAACGAACTGAAAGGTGGTGTGGTTTATCATGACGGCCAATTTGATGACTCAAGACTTGCTATCAACCTTGCACAGACCATGTTTGAAAATGTGGGAGTCCCGATCAACTACTTTAAAGTAATCGGTTTAATAAAAAATGATGATGAAACAGTCAGCGGAGTTATCGCTACCGATGAGGAAACAGGAGAAATGTTTGATATCCGGGCAAAAGTTGTAATCAATGCTACAGGTATATGGGTCGATGATATTTCCAGAATGGACTCTGCTGAACATCGGGACACTATTGTTCCTAGCCAGGGAGTCCATATTGTACTTGACAAAACTTTTCTTAAAGGTGATTATGCTATTATGATCCCCCGGACTTCGGACGGGCGCGTACTGTTTGCCGTACCCTGGCATGGAAAAGTGGTAGTAGGAACAACAGATACACTTATGAAAAAGCCAGCCCTTGAACCCAGGGCTTTGGAAGAAGAAATAGAATTTATTCTGACTACCGCAGCTGATTATCTACAAAAGGCCCCTACCAAGAAGGATGTAAAAAGTGTATTTGCCGGGATGAGACCATTGGCAGCACCTGAAAATGGGCAAAGTGACACCAAAGAAATATCCCGCGGTCATAAAATAACAATTTCCCTCTCCGGCCTGATTACAATATCAGGTGGTAAATGGACAACATACAGGAAAATGGCCCAGGATCTGATCGACAAAGCAATTGTATTGGGAGGAATTGATCCTACTCCCTGCGTGACACATAATATGGCCATTCATGGGTATGTAAAGAATGTTAATAGGGAAGACCATTTGCACGTTTATGGCTCAGACATTCCTAAAATTCAACGTATGATCAATGAAAATCCAAAACTTGGTGATCAACTGCATCCTGATTTACCGTACCTGAAGGTAGAAGTAATATGGGCAGTGCGTCATGAAATGGCCCGTACAATTGAGGACGTGCTTGCCAGGAGAACGCGGGCGTTATTTCTTGATGCACGCGCAAGCATTGAAATGGCAGAGGAAGTAGCAGAACTTATGGCAAGGGAATTGAAGTATAAATACAGCTGGGTGAAGGACCAATTAAAATCTTACAAAGAATTAGCAGCAGGGTATATACTTGAATGATAATTGTCGTAAATTTTCTTATACTCGCAACTATATTAAATTATTAATTCATGACACCAATTATAGCCGAATTCATTGGTACTGCATTTTTAATACTAATGGGTGTTGGCGTTACTGCCAATACTTCACTTAAAAATACCTATGCTGAAGGGGCCGGATGGGTTGTGGTTACTTTCGGCTGGGGTTTTGGCGTGTTTCTGGGAGTTATCATTGCCGGACCTGTTAGCGGTGCCCATATCAACCCGGCGGTATCTGTGGGATTGGCAGCAGCAGGTGAATTTCCATGGTCGGAGGTTCCGGGATATATACTTGCTCAATTAGGTGGAGCATTGTTGGGGGCTTTCCTTGCCTGGGTATTTTTCTACTCGCACTACAATGCTACAGAAGATGAAGGAACAAAACTTGGTACGTTCTGCACAGGTCCAGCGATTAAAAACCTTCCCATCAATTTCATCAATGAAGTCATCGGCACTTTTGTCCTTGTTTTCGTTGTGTTGTACATCGCCGGGGCAACGCTGGAAGCAGGAAATCTGGAAACACCGGTAATTGGATTAGGGTCTATTGGTGCTTTGCCTGTGGCATTGCTTGTGGTTGCAATCGGCATGAGCCTGGGTGGCACAACCGGATATGCAATAAATCCTGCCCGTGATCTTGGTCCAAGGATCATCCATGCTTTGGTGCCAATGAAAAACAAAGGAGGAAGCAACTGGCCTTATGCATGGGTTCCTGTCATGGGCCCGATTGCCGGAGCTCTCGTTGCTGCAGGACTCTACCTGATTTTACAATAGTATTTAAATCCATGAAATTCCCTGTTAATATATCAAATACCACCGTTAAATGGACCGCACGATACTCAGGGATGGTGTTTGCAGTTCTTATACTGGCACTGGGAATTGGCGAAGGTGTTAAGAAGGAAGAATTGTCAGATCTTACCACAACGGAATATCTGTTGATTGGTGCTTTTTCGGCTATCTGGCTTGGATATGCCTTTGGCTGGTCCAGTGAAAAATGGGGTACGATTCTGATATTGGGAGGTTGGTTATCTTTTTATATGATACATTTTATTGATACAGGAAGGTTTCCAGAAGGGTTCTTTATGGTTTCGTTTGTCTTTCCGGGGATATTGTACCTGGTATATTTAATCAACGATAAGAAGCAAATGGATTGAAAAAATCAGAGTCCTGCTACCGCAGTGACTCTGATTGGGGGAAGTCCTGCTACTGCAGTGACTCTGATTGGGGGAAGTCCTGCTACCGCAGTGACTCTGATTGGGGGAAGAAAGGAACTCTGAGGTTTAAAGTTTTTACAAAACATAAATTTGAATAAATCGGAGTTCTGCGAAATGCAATGACTCTGATTTGGTAAATTTTTTCACAGTTATATAATTCCGCCTATTTATCCACTAATGAATTAGTTGATAAACTAACTTATTAGTATTATATTTATTTTCAAATACAACTATAATGGAGCAAACCAATATCAAGTTACTTACAAAGGCCGAAGAACATATTATGCAAATCCTCTGGAGGTTAAAACGGGCCGTCGTCAATGACATACTTGATCAAATGCCACAACCGCGGCCTGCCTACAATACAGCCTCAACGATCACGCGTATTCTTGTAAAAAAAGGCTTTGTGGGATTTAAAGCTTACGGTAAGACCCACGAATATTATCCGCTGATCGAAAAAGACGAATACAGGAATTTTTACCTGAAAAATTTTCTTACCGGATACTTCGGCGGGTCCTTTCAAAACCTTGTATCTTTTTTTGCAAAGGAGAATGACATCGATCCGGGCAAACTTGAAAAAATGATTCAAAAAGTAGAAGAAGAAATAAAGAAAAACAGCCTTGAATAGCCTCCTCCACTATATTGTTGAAACCTCCATTATTCTTGCAGTATTTTTGCTGCTATTCAATTTACTGTTAAAAAGGGAAAAGAGTTTTCATTATAATCGCTTTTTCTTGCTGGTTGCACCCATACTGGCGCTCATTCTACCATTGCTTGATCTCCCTTTTCTATCCGGAATGGAATCAAATGAGTCACTCAGTTTCGTTTACGAACTCCCGATTCTTGTAACAGGAGTTACCACTTTTATGGAACCTGAAATCCAGGAAAAAACAATTCCTGCATGGATATTTATTATTTATGCAGGAGGTGTGTTGTTTTACTGCACCCGGTATGTCATTCAACTTATCGAAATATATCTGATCATTAAATCGGCAAAAAATACAATGCAAGCCGGGGAATATGTCCTTGTAATATCCAACACACCGCAACCTACGTTTTCCTTCCTGAATTATATTATCGTAGGCAGTGACAAATCAATTGAGGAGGGACCTTTTGTACATGCCCTTGAACATGAACGCGTCCACATTAGACAAAAACATACGTTCGATGTACTTTTTATTGAAATGCTTTCAATTGTATTATGGTTCAATCCTGTTATTCACTATTTCAAAGTCTCTATTCGTGAAAATCATGAATTTCTTGCAGACCAATCTGCCTCATCCGGTAGCCCACTGGATTATTCGCTTGCCCTGTTAAAAGAATTAAAAAAAGGAGCAAAAAATAGTATTCCAAGTTATTTTTCGATGAACCTCACAAAACGCAGGCTACACATGATCACTTCCAAGAAAAGACTGTCAGCGTCATTAAAACCTGCTGCATCCCTCCCATTCCTGCTTATTGTCTTTATTGCTTTTTCCTGTAAAAATGAGTTGCTGGAAAAACACTCTCTTCCGGTGGCACAGGTCGAAGCTGACTTTTACAGCCAGACACCCGGTGATTTTGAAAAAATCATGTCTGAACTGGAAAGAAGGTATCCCGGGAAATTATTTCGATTTACAATAGTAAAAGACATCGACCTGGAAATTATTAAGGCCAATAGTAATGGTTATGACGTGGAATATTATCATCAACTTACCGACACCCGCGGTGAATCCTTTGAATACAAAGGAAGAGAATACAAATTATCTTCCTTGAAGGATGGAGTTGGAGTGATTTACAGCTGGCCCGATAGAAATAAGCACTTCATTGGTAAACCTTATAAGTTTGATGAACGAGTATACAGGAAAAGTGAAGTTTCAAATCCTCCTGAACCATGGCTGGGAGAATCGCATCTTCTTAAAAGGCTGATCAGCCACACCAATTACCCTGATATTAAAGGTAGTGAGAATATTTCAGGAACAGTTTGGGTGAAATTCACCGTAAATCAACTTGAGAATATTATCTACTCAAAACCGGTAAGTAATACGTTGGACACAAATGATCCCCATTTGATAGAGCGGTTTTCCGGAATGGCCCTCGTTGCAATAAAATCACTGGATGGATATTACAAGCCGGGAATTCTGAATGGAAACAAAGTCAATGTAGAGATGGAACTGCCGGTACATTTCAACCCGGATAAAAACTAGTACCTTCTTTTGAGTACTTCGCTCAGAATCACAGCATTTTTAATATCATCCGGATCAGAAAGTAATTTTTTTATGTTGGCCGCTACAGATTGCTCTTCTTTAATTTTATAGGCTTCGAACCTTTTCGATGAAGTTTCCTCATCGTCAAAAGATGATGTCAGGGTTTCTTTCATATGGTCCTTTGTCCAGTCCACTTCTTTGGAGTGAGTTTCTGGAGCTTCCTCTTCTTCAATTGCAAAAACCTCCCGGGGTTCTGGTTCTTTGGGGTAAATTTCAGGCGTTTCCTCTTCTTCAATTGCAAAATCCTCCCGGGGTTCGGGTTCTTTGGGCTTTTCTTCCGCTCGCCGTCTTCCCTGGCCTGTAAGTTCCTTCAGGAGTTCTTCAAATGATGAGGGTGGCGCCTCTTCTTTATTTTGCTGTGAAGGAGATGACACATTTTTAGGTCTGGGTGGAATTATCTTTTTCTTCTTTTTCTTTCTGGTAAGAAAATAAATTAATCCGAAGACGATATAGAATAGTATTTCAGGATTATCCATAGTGTTAAACAAAATTAAATAAAATAAATTTTACTTTTGAGCTCTTCAATAATTATTAACAGCATAAATTAAATTACCAAACCGGTTTTATGGAGTTAGAGAAACTTGAAATCAAGGGGTTTAAAAGTTTTGGTGATAAAATTATCATCAACTTTGACAAAGGGATTACCGGCATTGTTGGTCCTAATGGTTGTGGAAAATCAAACATAGTGGATGCTATCAGGTGGGTTCTGGGGGAGCAGCGAATCAAGGCGCTCAGGTCGGAAAAAATGGAAAACATTATTTTCAATGGTACCAAAAAAAGAAAGCCACTGCAAATGGCCGAGGTATCGCTGACCTTTAATAATACCAAAAACATCCTGCCTACAGAGTATTCCCACGTAACCATAACAAGACGGTACTACCGGTCAGGAGAAGGAGAATATGAACTTAACGGTGTAAAATGCAGGTTAAAAGATATCACCAATTTGTTCCTGGATACTGGTATCACATCAAATACCTACGCCATCATCGAATTGGGAATGGTTGATGATCTGCTAAACGATAAAGACAATGCCCGGAGGGGTTTATTTGAAGAGGCTGCAGGTATATCAAAGTTCAAAAAAAGAAAAAAGGAAACCCTCAGACGGCTTAGTGATACCGATGACGACCTGGAACGGGTTGACGACCTGCTTTATGAAATTGAAAATAATCTGAAATCGCTCGAAAAACAGGCACGCCAGGCGGACAGATACCATAAACTCAAGGACGAGTATAAGTCAAAAAGCATTGAACTGGCAAAAATCAGGCTCGGGGGATATAATACCTCATTACAAAATATTACCCGGCAGATAGATGGGGAAAATGACAAAAAAATTGAACTGACAAAAAAGGTTGCTCAAAAAGAGGCACATCTTGAAAAACTTAAATCTGATTTAATTCTCAAGGAAAAAACACTTGCTTCACGCCAAAAATCATTAAATGACCACGTAAACAAAATCCGCCAGTACGAAAGCGATAAACAGATTAAAAATGAACGTTTACGTTTTTTGAATGACAAAAGTGACGGGCTCCGGGAACAAACTGATCAGGATAAAAAAAGTCATGACCGTGCTTCTTTCAGTATTTCAAGTCTTATAAACGAAAAGGAAGAAGCTGAAAAAATATTATTGGAAATAAAATCAAAACTAGAAACTTCAAGAGAATCAAGGGATAGTCAGCGATCAAAAACGGACCTCCTGCAGGAAGAGGTAAATACACTCAGCCAGTTTCATAAAAGTAAGCAGGAAGAAGTTTTCCAAATAAACAAATCGCTTGAAATAAAGGAAATACAGGTAACCACGCTCAAACACGAGCTTGAAAAAACAGCCACTGATACCAGCGAGCAAAGCGAAAGCCTGGTCGAATTTGAAAAAAAATCTGCAGAATTAAAAAATCTACTAACTACAAAATCTTCAAAGCTGCAAAAGCAAAAGACCGGGGAAGAAAATCTACAGGACCGCATAGCTGCCGGAGAAAAAACTGTAGAAGTCATCAGGGAAGAGCTTAACCAGGTCACCAGGAAACTTGATTCCCGGCAAAACGAATATAACCTCACTAAATCACTGGTCGAAAATCTTGAAGGTTTCCCGGAAGCCATCAAGTTTTTAAAAAAGGAATCCGGCTGGGGAAAAAATGTACCTCTGCTCTCTGATATAATCTCAACCGGTGAAGAATACAAAGTGACCATTGAAAATTATCTGGAACCTTATATGAATTACTATATTGTTGAGAAGGAAGCTGATGCCTACCAGGCAGTCAACCTGCTCAACGATGCATCCAAAGGAAGAGCACACTTCTTCATTTTGGAAAAATTCAAGGATTTCCATCCTTCTCCTCCAAAAATATTTAACAATGCGTTTCCCGCTACTGAGATTGTTGAATATGAAACCAGGTACGCAAAACTTTTCAGCCATATTCTCAACGATGTATATATATCTGACATTGATTCGAAAATACCGGAAGAGGAAGATTGCATATTTATCACCAGAAATGGTAAAATAACCAAAAGAAAATATAGTATTTCAGGGGGATCGGTAGGGTTGTTTGATGGTAAAAAGATAGGCAGGGCCAAAAACATTGAGAAGCTGGACAAAGAAATAAAAAAGCTTGAAAAGCAGCTTCAAAAAGTAGAAAATAGTCTTTCTCAAAATCAAGTAGAGCTTGAATCATTACGGGAAAGCACCAAAAAGATAGAAATCGAAGCATTGCAGGTTGAGATAAACCATACCAACGAAGAATACATTTCTATCAGTACCAAGCATGAGCAATATGTGAAGATGCTTAATAGTGCAGACCTTAAAAAAGAAGACTTTGTTGCTGACATTGACCGACTTACAAAAGATATTGTAAAGCTTAGGCCTCAAAGTGAAACTGAAGATCGAAACCTGGCTGATGTTGAGGTTAAACTTCAGGCTGTACGGGAAGAACTGAATACAGAATTGCAGCTATATTCAGAAAAAAGTAATGCCTGCAATGAAGAAAATATTTTTTATCACCAGCAGGAAAACAGGGTTACAAGCCTCGATCAGGAAATAAGTTACAAAAAGAATACGCTCGAAAGTACAAGGGAAAGAATTACAAGGAATACAGAAGACCTGAAAAAGAATGAAGATGAAATCAGAGAACTCATTGCCAATTCGTCCGATGATGATAACGAACTCGTTGATCTTTATAAAGAAAAAGAAAATATAGAGACAGGGGTAAATAGTGCAGAAAAAGAATATTACAGTGTGCGGGGGTTTATCGACAAAACGGAAAAAGAACAGCGCGAAATCCAACGACAAAGGGAAAGCCTTGATTCCATTCTTATGGAGATGCACAACAAACTGAATGAAATAAAAATTGAACTTAGCGGAGTGAAAGAAAGGCTATCGGTAGAGTTTAACATCGATATTGCAGATCTGAAAACGGATGATGAAGGAAATACCGATGAAACCGATGAGGAAGAACTCAGGATAAAAGTTGATAAAATCAGACAGCGATTTGATACTATGGGGCCAGTTAACCCTATGGCAAAGGAGGCTTATGAGGAAATCCAGGAGCGTCTCACTTTTATTACCACGCAAAAGGAAGACTTAATCAAAGCAAAAGAGTCGCTGCTCCTCACCATTGATGAAATCGATATGGTCGCAAAAGCTACCTTCCTGGACGCTTTTCATCAAATAAAAGAGAACTTCATCAAAGTATTTCGTTCATTATTTACCGAACAGGACGATTGCGACCTCCGGCTCACCGACCCTGATAATCCGCTGGAGTCACCCATTGAAATTATGGCGAAACCCAAAGGGAAAAAGCCCTTAACAATCAATCAGCTCTCAGGAGGGGAAAAAACACTTACTGCCACTTCATTACTATTTGCGATCTATCTAATCAAACCGGCACCATTTTGCATATTTGATGAAGTAGATGCACCGCTTGATGATGCCAATATTGATAAGTTTAACCAGATTATTCACAAATTTTCCGATGATTCCCAATTTATTATCGTTACCCACAACAAGCGCACTATGACCAGTACCGATATTATTTACGGAATTACGATGGCAGAACAAGGTATATCGAAGGTTGGTCCTGTAGACCTGAAAGAACATGCATAATCAGTCTTAAAGGTGCTTTTTCCTCCATTAAACCCGAAATTGTCATTGGACTTTGTAGCGAGCAGTCTAAGTTGGTGTGAGTCAGGTACTCGCACAGGATTTCGACGCGCCTGCCCGCCGAAACTTGTGAAGGAGGGGAGGCATAGTATCATTATGATGAGCATCGAGATTCGAGCAAGTGCCTGAATTGCATAAAATTAGGCTGCGCAGTAAATTTCTAATGACAATTCCGGGTTAAAATAAATATAGTCCCGGGAAATTAGAACTATGCCTTTACAGAATCCCTGGGTGGTTTATAGTTAAACATCCCCTGGCTTATTATTGCCTCTGCCACTTTATTGGGAACAAACTCTTCCCAACCCGGAGCACATTTTCTTATCATTTCCAGAACATCATCTGAGATGATGTTAAGATTTTCTTTATTATAAGCCAGAGAACCCTCAATTTTATTATTCGAGATAAGGTATTCCAGTAGTGGTTGCAGATTGGAGGGGATCTCAAAATCTTTAAGCTCATAAATCTCTTTGGTATTTCTTTTCTGAGAAGGATATACGTATAACTTGATATTTTTCCCAAACAGAAAACCAAATGCTTCAAGAATACCTCCATATAATTCAGAATAATAAGACTCATCAAAAACACTATGAAGATTGTAAATACCCAAAATAATACCCATTTTAAAGCTACGAGTAAATTGAGCCATGTAATTTACAAGTTTGTAATACTCCTTATACCCGGAGATTATTACATTTTGTTCCAATGAATTTAGTAGGTCTGCTGTTTGCAGATATTCGCTCAAATCGATATCATCATTCGCCTTTTTTAAATCATAGAGGTTGAGTTCAGCAAGGGCAACAATGTTTTGTTTATCAATATCCGGTTCTTTTCTAAACTGACGGTACCCGGTAATCATCATGTCAACATTTACGTGTGTAACGGGCTTAAAACGCCCGCGTAAAATCAATACATTTTTCTTATAAAGCGCTTCCGAAGGTTGTTGAACATTTCCGTCCTGATCAAACATGGCCAATTTACTCAGGCCATTTTTTACCAAAAGAAGACTCAATAACCGATTATCGATGTGTTTGAAATCAGGCCCGCTGATTCTGAACATATCTACTTCCACCCTTTCCTTGTCAAGATTGTCAATCAGTGAGCAGGTTAATTTATCGGGATCCCTTGAATGAAAACACGAATAAATCAGGTTGACCCCAATGATGCCCAGGGCTTCCTGTTGCCAGTTAGCATTGGAATCGTTGAGCCGTACATGTATAATACATTCATTATATGCTGCCATCGGATACAGCTGAAAACGTATTCCAACCCACCCATGCCCCTGATTTGTTTTTTCGTAATTGATTGTTTCCACCGTATTTGCAAAAGCGAAAAAACAGGTCCTGTTGGCAATCTTTGGAAGCCTTTCATCCATCAGGCTGAATTCTTTTTCAAGCATTTTTACCAATCTCTCTTCACATACATAACGCGGCGAAGCCCCATAAATCGCATCACTAAAGGCCATATCGTAAGCCGACATGGTTTTTGCGATGGTTCCTGAAGCGCTACCCACTCTAAAAAAATAGGCAGCTACTTCCTGACCTCCACCAATTTCCGCAAACGAACCATAGATCTGACTATCCATATTTAGTTCGAACGCTTTCCGTTTTGTGGTGAGCCTAAGATTTGAGTCCATTTTGTGAGATTTCTGTAATGAAAGTTTTCCTTAAGGTAAATTTATCTTTTTGATCCAACAAAGAAAACCCTGCAGCCTTTATTTTGTTCTTTTTGAAAGTTTATTTTGTTAGAAACTGAATTTGACTAAATTGTGAAAAACTTTAACTAACCTCTTACTTTTTAACTAAATCTGTCAACATGGGAATTGAACTTGGTGTACTTGATTTTATTACGCTGCTGATTATTATCGCTGCATTTTTCTTATTAATTAATGTCCGGTATCTGAAACTTCCATCAACAATAGGTTTGATGATACTGGCATTATCCCTTTCGCTTTTTATAATTTTTGGAGAGCAGTTATTCAGTACATTGAAAATTCTGTCAACTGATCTGATGGAAAAATACAACTTTTCTGATGTATTGTTTAAGGTAATGCTTTCGTTTCTACTTTTTGCAGGTGCCCTGGAAATGGACCTCGCTACCATGGGTAAAGAGAAATGGACAATCCTGGTTTTAGCCACACTGGGAGTAATAATATCCACATTCATTGTTGGTTATTCGATATATTATATCTTACCTGTAGTGGGACTTCAATTGGATTTTATTTATTGCCTTTTGTTTGGAGCACTCATCTCTCCTACTGATCCTATCGCTGTACTGGCAATGATCAAGAAAACCAAAGTTGCTAAAAGTCTTGAATCTCAGATTGCAGGTGAATCGCTCTTTAATGATGGTGTGGGTGTGGTTGTGTTTCTTACCATTGTAAGTATTGCATTTAGTACCGGACCCAGTGTGGGCCCATTGGAAGTAGCTGCGTTATTTGGAAAAGAAGTAATTGGAGGTATTCTTATGGGGGTACTTTTTGGATTTGTCGGTCTCAAATTACTCTTGATTATTGAAAATGAATATACTGAAATTGAAGTATTGGTTACCCTTTCCATGGTACTTGGTGGTGCAAGTGTAGCAGAAATGCTGCATGTTTCGGGGCCACTGGCAATGGTGACAATGGGACTATTTGTAGGTAACAAAGGCCGGAGTAAGGAACTGGAAGAAGCTGCCGGTGAGTATGTTTATAAATTCTGGCACCTGATGGACGAAGCCATGAATGCTATTCTTTTCATACTTATAGGATTGCAGATTATCCGGATTACATGGAGTGTTGATTATTTTGCAGCAGCTGCTTTTGCAATTGTTATTGTTCTTACCTCAAGGTTCCTGAGTGTAGGAATACCCATGACAGCATTACGGACAATTAAAAAATATCCGAAATATACGATCAGGATACTCACCTGGAGTGGCCTGCGGGGAGGGATTTCCGTTGCACTGGCACTATCGTTGTATGATAATGCAAAGGAATTTAATGTGAACGTTGATATTGTGGACCTGATTGTGGTGATGACATATTGTGTTGTGTTGTTCTCGATTGTAGTCCAGGGACTTACAATTGGTAAGTTGTTTGAAAAAGCCAATAGAGAAGCTCTCAACACTCCGGTGGAAGAAAAGCCAGCCAAAGATAAACCAGTAAAATCATAGTATAATTTTACATGGTACCAGTTGCACAAAATGTTACCGGATATTCCGGGACACCACTTGTAAAAAAATTGGGAATTAAGGATAATTTTTTCGTTCTGTTGGTCAATGCGCCTGAAAATTATTTTGAATTGGTTAGTCCTCTTCCGCCTAATGTACGAATTGCAAATCGTGGAGATACAGATCTTGACTTCATTCATTACTTCGGAAAAAGGTTGTCCATATTTGAAGAACGTTTTTTAGTTCTGAAAAAGAAACTCAAAAAAGATGGCATGATGTGGATTTCCTGGCCAAAAGGAAGCGCTGGTATTCCAACCGACATGAACAGAGACCTTATCCGTGAGTTTATACTTCAAAGCGACATGGTAGATGTAAAAGTTTGTGCCATTGATGAAACCTGGTCCGGCCTGAAATTTGTTTATCGGAAAGAATTTCGTTAAACCCGGTACTATTACACAACCGGTGATACAATTATCCCGACAGTAAAATCAAAATAAGAAGGAACTCCTGCAAAAAATACATATTTTGGCAGGCAAAAAAATATACATATAAAATGGCAGGTGCGAACAGGGGTGCATTTTCAGGCAAAATAGGTTTTGTTGCTGCTGCAGCAGGATCGGCGGTTGGATTAGGTAACATTTGGAGATTCCCTTATGAGGCCGGGCAGCACGGTGGCGCAGCGTTTCTCCTTGTTTACCTGGTATGTATCATACTCATCGGATACCCGGTGATGTCAGGTGAGATTACTCTTGGCCGGAATACCGGCACGAATCCATACAATGCCTATAAAAAACTGGGCAGCAAGGCCTGGAGTTTTGTAGGGATCTGGGGTATTATTTGTGGTATCATGTTTCTTTCGGTATATAATGTAGTTGCCGGATGGGCTTTTAATTACTTTATTGGTATTTCCTTTGGTAACCTACTCCAGGTTGAAGATTATGGTGCTTATTTCACTGCTAGCACAGCCGACGTATCTGATAACTTTGTCTACTCTTTTGGCTTTATGGTTATCACTGCCGTTATAGTATCACGGGGAATCAAGGGCGGAATTGAAAAAGCTTCAAAAATACTTATGCCCCTGTTGTTTGCCTTACTGCTGGGTCTTATTGTATACAGCTTCACCCTTCCCAATGCCATGGAAGGAATAAAATATTATCTGATTCCTGATTTTAGTCTTATAAATGTTGAAACCATATATTCTGCCCTCGGCCAGGCATTTTTTTCCCTCTCATTAGGAATGGGTGCCCTGATCACTTACGGATCTTATCTAAACAAAAAAAATTCTATTACCGAAGCTGCCAAATTGGTTACTATCACCGATACACTGGTTGCATTTCTCGCCGGACTCATGATTTTTCCCCTTGTTTTTTCACAAGGGCAGTCGCCATCGGCAGGACCGGGATTGGTGTTTGTAGCACTCCCTGGCATATTCCATGATATGGGACCTCTTACAGGCAGAATCGTTGGCTCAGGATTCTTTCTCCTATTATGTTTTGCTGCCCTCACATCCACCATATCGCTTTTGGAAATACCTGCAACATTTCTGGTTGATGAAAAAAAATGGCCCAGAAAGACGATTGTCTGGCTGAGTGCGTTAACGATATTTATTATTGGTTTGCCAAGTATGCTTTCGCAGGGAGCTGTGGATTCGCTTACAAATTTTCTTTTTTACGAAGGGCAAAGTAAATCAGTTTTTGATTTTGTTTTTGATGTGTTTAGTGACACGGGATTACCGCTCGGAGGACTTCTTCTGGTGATTTTTATCTCCCGGCGGTGGGGAATGAAAAAATTTAATGAAGAAATTGCCGTAGAGAATCCCCGTTATATAAATTCTATTACGAAATCCTTTCTGAATATTACGATACGCTATCTAAGCCCGTTGATATTGGGAACAATTTTTATCGTCACTGTGCTTCAGAAGTTTTTTAACGTGCATATCTTTTAACAAAGGTCAACAGACATGAATGTTATTCTTTTATTTTCTCCTTAGGAAAATCTTTAAACAGATAGCTCATAACCCTTTCTGTATTTCTTTCCCTTCTTTCAGGATCACTTTCAACAGTGCCGGAACCTACCACCTGCCATGCAAGAAGTTTTGTCTTTTCATCAAATATGTCTACCACAAGCGTCCCGTTAATATAATCCTGTGAAGAATAAGTGGTAGCAGCATATCCTCCACCCCATCCCCAACCGGGGTTATAGGCATATCCGCCATAAGTACCACCGTAGTAGGTTGAATAGGACGATGTTGCTGTTTCCTGGCTAACCACCACGTACAATGAAATACTTAAATCTCCCCCGATTTCTTTATAAGCATATCCCCTGTCAAGCATTTGAGCTTTCACCCCGTTGATAATACGCTGGGCATCAAAATTACCGATCAGACTTATATTCTCTTTGCTCCATTCAAGGAATGTAAAACTTTTATAAGAGTTGAAGTCAAGCGATTTGTCATAATCGGAATTTACTTTGAGACTGGAACAACCGGCAACAATAAACAAAAGGGTTATAATGCTAAATATTTTCATATCATGTGAATTTTTTGAAGCGGCAAAACTAGTCATTAATTCTTTAGTCTCCATACAAGAATCAAAATGGGTGGCTCAGATAAAGTCCAATATTTATAATCTTCAATATTTTTGGCGACACATGGGTTCGAATCATGATGAAAGGATCAATTCAAATAATTGTCATTAAAACCAGGATGACTCTTAGAATTAGTCCACCCAATCAGCAACAAACAAATTGGTATCATTGGTTCCGTTGTTATTCCGGTTGGATGAAAACACAAGTTTCTTGCCATCATAAGAAAACATCGGGAAAGCATCAAATACTCCATCCTGTGAGATTCTTTCGAGTCCGCTACCATCCAGGTTGATCATAAACAAATTAAACTCAAATCCACGTACTCCTGCATGGTTTGAAGAAAAGATTATTTTTTTCCCCGAAGGATGGAAGTACGGTGCCCAATTGGCTTTACCTAATTCAGTTACCTGTCTGAGGTCACTACCATCTACATTAACCGTATAAATCTCCATATTGGTAGGCTGTACCAACCCTTCAGCAAGTAAATCTTTATATTCTTTTATTTCTTCATCGGTTTGTGGCCGCGAAGACCTGAAAACCAGTATTGAACCATCCGGAGAGAAAAATGCTCCACCATCATAACCAAGTTCATTAGTTACCTGAACTACATTGGAACCATCAATGTCCATAATATAAAGTTCCAAATCCCCGGACCTTGTGGAAGTAAATACAATTTTATCTCCTTGTGGTGATACGGTAGCCTCCGCATCATAGCCGGGGTCATCAGTAAGTTGCTTTACCAGGTTTCCCTGAAGATCAGCAACAAAAATATCATAGCTGTCATAGATTGGCCATACATATCTGCCGCCGGGAGTACGTTCGGGTTCAGGCGGGCAATCCTCACCTCCAAGATGGGTAGAAGCATAAACGATCAGAGAATCTCCCGGTAAAAAATAAGCACAAGTCGTCCTACCCTTGCCGGTACTGATCAATTGTGGTTTTGAGTCCTGCAGATCATCATTAAACGGATCCATCACAAAAATCTGATCACATTCCAACCCCCATTTTTCGAAATTGGATTGGAAAACAAGCTGACGATTATCAAAACTCCAGTAAGCTTCGGCATTATCGCCACCGAAGGTGAGCTGCTTCACATTTTTAAAATGCTTTTCACCCGGATAAACAAGTGAAGATTCCTCCCCACTTTGAGTTGAATTTTCCCCGGAAGTTTCTTCTTTATTATTTGTAGTGCATGCCGCAGTGAACATTAGTATTGCAGCAAAATAAAATGTAAGGGTTAAATATTTCATAGTATCATTTAGTTGCCCCGACTAATTAATATCAGGTTGTTATTATTGCCATTGTTTAATCGAAAAATCGATCTAAAATAACGGATTTTGAAAATCCAATTTGTACCGTTTGAATAATAATCGCTATCGTGGCATTAAATATCCAAATCTTCGTAATTAATTCCGGTATCAAGAAACGTTACATAGCCGGTTCCATTTCTGCTGAGACATCAACAATTTTATTTAGTTTTTCAGCGTATTTGTGCCGTTGTGCAGCTTCCTTCAAGGCTGCTACAGGAAGAGTACCTGATTCATTTAGCCAATACGCAATTGCACCAAGGGCAGCACCTTTTTTCCCTGCGATTTTAACAAAATCACGGAAAACTGCATTTTGCCCATTTCTAAGGCTTGCATCAAAAATAAGCCTGGTTTTGCTGCTGATCCTGTCCTTAATTTTCAGCAAGCCTTCCGGGGAAACCGCAATCACTACATCCGGTGATTCCAGACCTGTATAATTAATTTTATTGTGGGACATTATCACTTCCGCAACCGAAAAACCAGTCCCAACCGTTACCGGATACTCTCCTTTCATAGTAGTATGCAGTCCTGATAAGATACCCGCCCGGGCAAGTATTTTTGCCGCTGATTGCACTCCTCCTCCGGCAGAACCGGCAATAACAATCCCGATATGCCGGTTAATATTCGGATGGAACTGTTCCGGCAATACATCCTGCGCATCAAACAGTGATGCTGTTTCCCTTGTTTCAGGAGAGTATTTACTCCTTTCATTTCTTAATATCACGTCTTCCTGCACCATACATTCCAGATCACTCATTTTATCGACTCCATAGGGCTTGCATAAACTTGAAATCTCTACCATTGCAAATCCTGATGTATTAAATGCTTCTTCTAATCTTTGCGTGAAGTTTTTTGGAGACGTAATCCTGGCAATGTATTTTGCCCCGGCTTCATGAGTAAGACGGCATATATCAAAGGGTGGAATATTGTCTTCCTCATGCAATTCTTCTTTAAACCTGCTTGTTGACAAACCACTTATTTGTCCACCTGTCATTCCATACACCAGATTGTTAAGAACAATTAAAGTTAAATCTACATTTCTTCGGGCCGCTTCCAGTAAATGTTGCAACCCGATTGTTGCACCTCCATCACCCTGGATTACAATAACTTTTTTTCCGGGATCTGACAGCCCCAGAGAAATACCCATTCCAAGGGCCGGAGACCTTCCGTGTAAACCATGAACAGTGTGGGTGTTAAATAGTGGGTCAATTAGTCCATTACAACCGATATCACTCACAATGACCACATCATGAGGCGTATATCCAGCGTTTATCAGAGCCTTTGAAATGCTCCTTACCGATGGCCCATGCCCGCAACCCGGGCAAAAGGGCATTTTAGTACCTGATAACATTTGTTGTTCCATTATACTAATTCCTCCAATATTTGTGAGGGGGCAATTATGCTCCCGATCTTATTCACCGATTTGATCCTCTCGTCATTTTTCTTTCCAAAAATGATTTCTTTAAGTTGGCCTGAAATGTTTTCTTCCACAAAAACAAGATGTTTATACCTTTCCATTATATTAATCACTTCCGGTGAAACCGGTAATAACGTTTTCATGATCAGTAAAGAAATCTTTTTGCCCTTTCTACGCAACTCTTCTACGGCATCAAGGGCTGAGTAGGCAGAAATTCCATAAGAAATAATGAGTTCGTCAGCCCCTTCTTCTTCGTCCAGGGTATAATAAGTAAACTCGTCAACTCTTTTCTCAAGCTTATGCTTCAGACGTTTTGTATTTGCCAATGATTCCGGTGATCCTTTCTTAATAACTCCTTCGTTATCATGCGTGGAAGCATTAAACCGGACCTGATAATCCTCACTTCCCAACGGAATAAATGGTGGAACCATATCTTTACCGGATTTGTAAGGTTGATAAGGCAAATCAAAATCCTTCACACTTCTGTCAACAGGAATTATTTCTTCCAGCAACGAAAGATTAAAACTTTTATTGGTCATTATCATTTCCTTAGAGGTAAGAAGAATAACAGGTGTCCGAAACTTTACTGCAGTTTCAAGGCTTCGATAAGCCATCTCCCAACAGTCTTCCAGGTTTGACGGACAAAATACCGGTATGGGGTATCCTCCTGAAATACAACCATTCAAAAAAGAAAGGTCACCCTGCCCCCCGGTAGTAGCTGATCCTGTACTCGGTCCTAAACGCTGTGTAATGATGAGTACCATTGGCAACTCCATCATGTATGCCATGTTGAGCGATTCGGTCATTAATGCAAGACCGGGAAAAGCGGTAGCGGTCACAGGAATTTTACCTGTTGCAGAAAATCCGGCCATCCATTGCATTACGGTGATTTCATCAGGAGCTGCATAAAATTGCGGAAATCTTTTTTTCCCATAGGCATAAAAAAGGTTCGAGGGTGTGATCGGATAACCTATAAATACATCCGCTCCAGCCCTTACCAGGGCTTCGGTAATGATTTTGGAACCATCTGTCAATATAATTTTCTTTCCCATAAGCATACCCCAGGTTATCGCATGAATTCAATTGAACCCGAATTATTCATTAGAAAAATGAATAATTGACAAAAATGCTGATTTTCAACATTTTGTCAGGGTTAACCCAGACATTTGAAAATAACCAAATTGATCATAGCATTTTTACATAACGTGTTGATTTTCAAATCGTCTGATTATGCAATAGTTTCTATTGCATAATTACGGTTGAAATTCAAGCAATTTTTAGCCAGTGACAAAATTATTCAACACTTCATCAAGGAGAAATGATAATTGTCATATTTGGCAAATAAATTATCTTATTTGAGGGTAACTGACATAAATTTGAATCTGCCAGTTTGATGGGTACTTCGAAATTAATAAACGAGATAGCAGATACATACGATGTAACGGAGATCCGCTTGAGGCACTGTTCCCACGTACTAAATCAAGCTGAGAGGCATGACAAATTAATCTTTCGTAAGTATTACACCACCAACACGCATACTGAAATCAAAAGTAAAATTACTTTTCAAGTGAAAATTCGCGTCTGATGTCGTCACATCATTCCTGTTCTCTTCAGGAAACACTAATAGAATTATCAGGTGATCTTTATCCAGATCACTATCACTCTTTAACCTGGAGTCTAATTTCCCCTTAATTTCAAAGCCATATTTTACTTCTTCAATACTTGTGTTAATAAGTTGTGCTTCTCCAATTTTACCAAGAATCGTATTATCTTCTTTAATTTCGATCTCGATCATTACGACACCAATTTCTTTATTAAGATCCCCATCCAGGAATTTTCCTTCTCCACTCCATTTACCTATCAAATAGGAATTAGATGCTACTAGGTTTTCGCTGTCTGCATTTTGATTTGAGCAAGATATTGTTAAAATCAAAATAAATATCATCACTAAATTTCTCATATTGTTTTGATTTAGATCATTCTTCACGCAGATACCTCCTGATGATCTTTCCCACATTGGATTTTGGTAAATCATCCATGAATTCAACATATTTCGGACGTTTATAATTCGTCAGGTTTTCTTTGCAATATGCCTTCACTTCCTCTTCCGTAAGTGCGTCATCTTTTTTCACAATAAATACTTTGACAACTTCGGTTGATTTTTCATCAGGTACACCAATGGCAGCGATCTCAAGTACTTTATCATGGTGGGCCAGTACATCTTCAATTTCATTAGGATAAACATTGAAGCCCGATACATTGATCATATCTTTTTTTCGATCTACTATTTTGAAATATCCCTCATTGTCCTGCACACCTATATCCCCTGTCCGGAACCATTCCCCAAAAAATGCTTCTTCCGTTTCTTTTGGACGTAACCAATACTCCTTCATAACCTGTGGCCCTTTGGCACATATTTCACCTCGTTCACCAATTGGAACTTCCTGTCCTTCTTCATCCATTACTTTCATATCAGTGCCTGGAAATGGTAATCCAATGGTACCTAAACGTACTTTACCATCAAGGGTATTGCACGATAACACAGGTGATGTCTCTGAAAGACCATAGCCCTCCGCAAGAGGTACACCGGTGACTTCTTTCCATTTTTCGGCAACAGCCACCAGAACAGCCATTCCTCCTCCAATAACATACTTCAACTTTGAAAAATCCACCTGTTTGAATTTCTCCTGGTGAAGTAAACCATTGAAAAGCGTATTTACACCAGTAAGAACGCTGAAAGGATACTTTTTAAGGTCACCTATAAATGCAGGCATATCCCGGGGATTAGTGATCAGTATATTTTTTGCACCAACACTAAGCATCAGCATACAATTGATGGTAAGCGCAAAAATATGATATAATGGAAGGGCGGTAATAACCACCTCCTTTCCTTCATCAATTCCAAGAAACCATTGTTTGGATTGTAATACGTTGGCAATAATATTTCTGTGGCTAAGGGCAGCTCCCTTAGACATCCCAGTGGTCCCTCCGGTATACTGCAAAAAAGCGATATCGTTAATATCAAAATCCTGTTTGGTGAATTCCGTACTTCCTTTCTTTAAGGTTGACGATAAGCTGACAGCATTCGGTAAATTGTAAGCCGGAACCATTTTTTTTATGCGCTTAACAACGAAGTTTACAATCATCTTTTTTAATCCACCGAGCATATCCCCAAGGTCACTAACGATAACCGTCCTGATTTTCGTGTTTGGAAGGACCTTTTCCAGGTTGTGGGCAAAATTTGAAAGTATTACAATTGCTGTTGCGCCTGAATCATTGAACTGATGTTCCATTTCCCTGGCGGTATAAAGCGGATTTGTATTCACAATAATCATCCCGGCCTTTAACGCCCCAAACATAACAATTGGGTATTGTAACAAATTAGGCATTTGAATAGCCAAACGGTCTCCTTTTTTCATTCCAGCCTCGTTTACCAGATAGTTCGCGAACCGATTGGAAAGCAAATCAATCTCTCCGAATGTATATACCTTGCCCATATTAACGTAGGCGACTGAATCCTTAAAACGGGTCAAACTTTCATCAATAAGTTCCACCAGGGATTGGTATTTTTCAGGATTTACGTCATGCGCTACTCCTTCCGGATAAAGATCAAACCAGGGATGTCGATTGTCACTCATTTTATTCAAGTTAAGTGTAATTCTTGATCCTTCTAAATTAATATATAAATCGAATTTTGAAAGTGATCAGACTATTTTTCTCCAATGTACATTCATCGATACTACCGCCTTCCCGGATTCGGTAAGAAGGCTGATAAAATCACTTTCATTGTCAATGTTATGAAAATTGATTGTTAGTAATTCATCGTTTGGAGGCTCATTCAGGTAGTTTATATCAATTGACATAATTTCGAATTCCCTGAACTTTGAAAGTGGAATCGCACTTAAAAGCAATTCAATGTATCGCACATTGTTTATGTGATAGTTTTCATCGAGCAGGCTGTAATTAGATTGAACAGTTCCAATCTTTCTTGCACCGCTTATTGGTTTAACTTTGGATGGTTTTCCCAGCATTTTTTTGGCGCCCATTGCTAACATTTTACTTTTACCAATATTGCCAATCGTCTGTGGCTTACGTGTAATATTATTAACTGCAAACCATAAAGTTGATGCTTCCCCAATAAGATTACCTCTGGAGTCGCAAAGCTCAAATTCTCTTTCCGAAAACGGGCCTTTCATTGAACTTACCCATGTATTTATTACAATTGAGTCACCTGCTATTGGATATGTAAAAATACGAACGGAAAACCTGTAAAGCGCCCAGAACATACCTTTTTCAAGAAGGTCCTTTGGACTAAAACCCAACTCTAAAGCATGGGAATTTGCTGCTTCCTGCAGGTAATCACACAGTGAAACTATTTTTGCATTCCCCCGAAAGTCTGTTTGAAACGAGTAAATCGTAAATTTTGTCTTCAAATGATCCATTCCCTGAAATAAACAAATAATCAATTCATACAAAAAAATTTGCTGGATTATCTGTGAAAAATTAATATGAATTCCAACCTGTGGGAATTCCCGGTCCCGCCGGGTTAAACTAAGTGGGGCAAGCAAGTTAACATGCCGAAATATTCACTGCCGGGGAAGTTGACGACGAAACACTCCTAAAGGACCAAATTATCGAATCAAACGAATTATTTTAGACCATCGGTGTGAATACATCTATTTCCTTATCGAATAAAAAAAATTAAAAAAATTATTAAATCTTAAATCACCAAATAAAAAAAAGGTGCCTTCCGACAGCTATCGGAATGACACCTTTTTCGCTTTCTAAACACTAATAAAATGCTGTAAGGGGAGGGGTCGAACCTCCACGAGGTAGTTAGCCAATCAAATACATGATGATTTATCCTTTTTCCTCACCCCCGAGACAGGGGGGCATGTCTTCCGGTTCCATCACCCTACAGTATCGTTTGATTCTTCAACTAATAAACAATGTTTAAGAACGTTTGATTGATACAAAGTAAATATATTAACGTATTTATTGCAAGTATTATAACTAAATAACACATTATTTACAATATATTTATTATTATAGTATATTTGTTATATATATTATAATTCACTACTACAAAAATGGATAAAAATTATGAAATTGATAATGTGGATTTGAACATCCTCAATATTTTAACCAAAGATGCCAAAAAACCATACACTGAAGTTGCAAGGAAAGTACATGTATCCGGTGGTACGGTACATGTACGGATGAATAAAATGGAAGAAGCAGGTATTGTACAGGGCAGCACCCTTGAGCTTGACTACAAAATGCTGGGTTACACACTCACGGCTTTCCTTGGTATTTTTTTATCGAGAAGTTCACTGTATGATGAAGTATTTGAACAACTGAAACTTATTGATGAGATCGTTACCATCCACTATACAACCGGAAATTATTCAATGTTCCTTAAATTAGTCTGCAAAGACACCGCCCATTTGAAAGACATCCTACACGATAAGATCCAGAAGATTGACGGACTAGTAAGAACCGAAACCATCATAAGCCTTGAAGAAAGTTTGTCAAGGCACGTAAAATTGTAACTTCTTCACTTATTTCCTTTTTGCATTGGCAACAATTGGCAGCTCTTTTGCCCAGGATCATTTTCCAAAAGTGATGATGCAAACAAAATTCGGTAACATCGAATTCGAGATCTATCTGGAGAAAGCGCCCGTTACCGCAGGTAATTTCCTCCGGTATGTAGATGAGCATCGATGGGGAAGTGCAGCTTTCTATCGAGTTGTAACTCCCGATAATCAACCCAACAACGATGTTCTAATTGAAGTGATCCAGGGAGGCCTGGGAAGCAATGGGAAAATGAGATTAGAGCCCATTGCACACGAAACAACAGCGATCACGGGTATCAGACATCTCAATGGAACGTTGTCGATGGCACGGGCAAAACCCGGAACCGCTTCTTCTGAGTTTTTTATTTGTATTGGTGATCAGCCGGAGCTGGATTATGGAGGAGAAAGAAACCCCGATGGCCAGGGATTTGCGGCATTCGCACAGGTAATCAAAGGTATAGAGGTGGTTAAAAAAATCCAGCAACAACCGCAGGATCCTGAGCACCCTCAATATCTTTCTCCAGGTATAATAATTACAAGTATCAGCCGCATTAAAGAATAAACTAAGTAACCGAATGCAGGTGAACTGTAATTCCTATCTTTGGCGGTTCTTTTAAAAACATGGAAAAGAATATTTCAAAACCACCATTCAAGGCATATGTTGCGCTGGCGATTGTTTGCATTCTTTGGGGCACTACCTACCTGGCAATTCGTATAGGAGTAGAATATGTCCCGGGATTTATGATGGCAGGTATTCGAAATACAATTGCCGGTATCCTCACCTTCGGATATTTTCTCATTAAAGGTGAGAAATTCCCGAAAGGCAACCTTCTTAAAATTTTGATAGTTCGGTCAATTTTAATGGTGGTCCTCGGTAATGCAACGGTGCACTGGGCCGAACAATATATATCCAGTGGTATAGCTTCAATTATTGCGGCGATTGTTCCATTATGGATGGTCATCGATACAATGTTGTTTTTTAAAACCTACAAAATCAAAAGACGAGCAATGCTGGGCCTCTTCCTGGGATTTATGGGAATCATGGCAATTTTTTATGAACATATCGCAGACTTTGCAGATCCGGCATATACCTGGGGTATTGTGGTGATGGTGATTGCATCACTTGCCTGGTCACTGGGCTCTGTTTATTCCTCCCTGAATCCGATAAAAATTGACCCCATATATGCCGCCGGGTTTCAAATGCTGTTTGCAGGCCTTGTTTCCATCGGCATTAGTATTGGCATCGGAGAAAATGTAAATGTTTTACACATTCCAATAGAAGGTATTTTGTCGATTCTTTACCTTGTAGTATTCGGATCGTTGCTCGCCTATAACGCCTATCTCTATGCACTCAGCAAGCTCCCTCCCACCCAGGTTTCCATCTATGCATACATTAATCCGATTGTGGCAGTAGTTCTTGGATGGCTGGTGCTGGACGAAAAAATCACAATGATTATGGTATTGGCAATGGCTGTTACTCTTGGGGGTGTGTACCTGGTGAATTCAGCACAAAAATAAAAATCAGACCTTTTAAGAAGGTGGCTTTGATTACCCCACGGAGAGTTTTGAGTATTTTCTGTTTTTTTGAATATCAAACACCGATTAACGATTTTTGAATGTCGAAGTAAATCGAGTCACTAAAATCAATATTTCGTTAATCGATATTCATCATTCATTTTAAAACAGCAAATTCCGGTATAGCCGAAAGAGCATGGCCACGCCCAAAGGATGTGGCTTTAAGTTGCAATAAATCAGTCAACAACAATGTTCTTTTACTTATGTTCCTGGTACATGTTCGAAGGTCTGAGCAATCTTGTTCAGGATAACGGTCAAAAAGGGCGTCATCTTCGGGCCTGCCTGCAGGCAGGTTTAACCCGGAGATCCCATTGTTTCGGAACTACTAAGCTTGGGATTATCGGATCAAGTCCGATAATGACGGACTTTTTAGCTCATTACTGCCCATGTCTGATGCACATCGCAATGAATTGGAACTTCTAAGTTTGGGATTCCCCTGTTAATATCAAATTTTCAAGAATACTCTTACCTCGGATGCCACTGGTCTTTAAGGATTACCGCGTGCCGCCGGTATGTTTTTCCATTCATTTCCATCTCAACAAGGTAGTTCCCTGCCCCTGCTTCTTCCATAAGATAATCTTTTCCTGCCATTCTTGCTTTGTATTGTTCAGCGGAGAGAAACGCCTTAAAACGGTCCATTTGGGTCATAAACTGTTTCATTTCCTTATCCGTACGTTCACGTTTCCGCTTTTGCTTGTTCCAGACGGTTTTATTCAGCCCTTTATTTCCTGTGGATTTAATCTCATTGATTAACTGGTCTCCCAGAAATATCCTGATATTTACAGAATCTGATTCATTCTGCAAATAGTACATTATCTCTAATCCGGAATCATCATTTTTCCCATTGAAATTGGTGAAGGCACCATTATTGTCCCCTGTGCTCAGCCAGTCCACTTTGGAACGTATTGAGAATAAATAATCGGCACCATCCGTATGCGCGACTTCCTGAAGCGCCTGTATATTCATAATGAATATTCCACGGCCATGTGTTGCCACTACAAGGTCGCTCTCACGGGATTGTATCACCATATCATGAACCTGTGCAGTTGGCATATTGTTTTTCATTGAATTCCATGAATCACCACCGTCAATGGAAACAAACACACCCATTTCGGTGCTG